>WNEY01001633.1_pt1 | contig 16013 bp, 11 predicted proteins | sample 5400531 | NCBI WGS metagenome assembly WNEY01 (sample SAMN13153338, study PRJNA577476) | soil metagenome | isolation source: 200 cm saprolite under Douglas fir tree site 1 | place: USA:California | collected 2015-04-18
TCAGGCCGTCCGACCGTCCGACCGTCATTCATACCGGAGCGCCTCCACGGGATCCAGTCTGGCAGCCCGAGCCGCGGGAGCGATGCCGAACACGAGGCCGACCAGGATCGACGCGGCGGTGGCAATCGCGGCCGGCACGAGGGGAATCGTTGTGCTGAACGCGAGCAGCCGCTTCAGCACCTCGCCGACGCCCACTCCCAGCGCGATGCCGATGATGCCGCCCAGCAACGTCAGCGTGGCCGCTTCCACCAGGAACTGCCACAGAATGGCGCGGCGCGTGGCGCCCAGCGCCTTGCGCAGACCGATTTCACGCGTTCGGCTCGTCACCGACACCATCATGATCGCCATTACGCCGATCCCTCCCACCATCAAGGCGATGCTGGAGAGCACGAGCATCACGAAGAAGAACGCGAACGTCAGGCTGTCGAAGATACTCAGGACTTGATCGGACGTGAGCAGATCGAAGGTGTTGGGGTTGCCGACGCGCAGGCCCCGCAGCCGCCGCAAGGTCACGGTTGCGGCATCCATCGCGCGGGTGACGCTGACCTCGGGCTTCGGCTTCACGAGAATGATGAGGCTGTTCCACTCGTCGATGAAGAAGCTGCGGCGCGCGGTTTCAAACGGCATGACCGCGGCGATTTCGGGCGCGCCGGGCACCTCAAAGATGTTGGTCGGGCGCTGCCAGATTCCCAGCACCCGGAACGGGTGCCCGCCGATGCGAACGATTCGACCCAGCGGACTGACCGCCCCGAACAGCCGATCCACGGTGCGTTGCTCGACGATGACCACCGGCTCTGCACCGCGCAGCTCGGCCGCCGTGAACGAGCGGCCCAGGCTGATCCCGCCACCCAGGATTTCCATGAAGCGATCATCGGCCCCGAACACGCCCAGGATCCGGGTGTGATTGCCGCCGTATTCGAACCGCTCGAAGACTTGCGTCCAGATGGCCGCATAGTGGATCTCGGGGAGACGGGCGATGGCTTCGGCTTCCTGCGGAATCAGCTTCGGCCGGATACGGACCTCTCGCGGCACCGCGTCCGGATTCACTCCGGTGGTGGAAAAGAAGCGGAGCACGCGAAACGTCGTCGGGCCGACCACCTCGAGGGTATTGACGATCTGTTCGCGGAAGCCGGCGACGATCGAGGCCATCGCCATGACCGTGGCGATGCCGATCACGACCCCCAGCACCGTGAGCGCCGACCGCAGCTTGTTGGCCCGCAGCTGATCGAGGGCGATGCGCCAGCCCTCGCGGACCGAGTGGAGTTTCATCTACTCTTGGCGGAGGGCTTCGATTGGATCGAGACGCGAGGCGCGATGAGCCGGGTAGACGCCGAACCCGAGTCCAACAAGGATGCTGACGACCAGGGCGAGTTCGATGGACCAGGCGGTGACGCGTGCGGGCAGCGGTGAGACGGCTTCCACCAAGCCCGCGAGGCCAACGCCGACGCCCAGGCCGGCAATGCCACCGAGCACCGACAGGGTCAGCACTTCCGCGAAGAACTGACGGCGGATGTCGCGGCGGGCCGCGCCCAGCGCTTTGCGAATACCAATCTCGCGGGTCCGCTCCGTGACGCTCATCAACATGATGTTCATGATGACGATTCCTCCAACGACGCAGCCGATTCCGGCGACTATTGGGACGACGTAGAAGATCACGTGTGTGAGCTTGGCCCAGAACGCGATCAGTCCTTCACCGGTGTCGATCGTGAAATCGTTGTCCGCCCCGGGTCGCAGCCGGTGCGCGATGCGCATCGCTTCCTCGACGCGCACCATCGCGGGCCCGACGCCCTCTGCCGTCGGCATCTTCACTGAAATCACCATCGTCTGGCGGCGCCCGAACATCGATTCGAACGTGGTCAGTGGCAGCATCACGAAACCATCCCACGACTGCCCCAGCACCGTGCCTTTCTTCGCGATCACGCCTTTCACGACCAGCTGAATCCCGTGGACGCGGATGGTCCGACCAATGGCGGCCTCGATATTCCCGAACAGCTTGTCGGCGACATCGTAGCCGAGCACGGCGACGTAGCGCCGCTGCTGGAGATCGATGTCGGTGAGCGCCTCGCCTGCGGCAAACGCGTAGTCCTGAACGATCACGTAGGGTGCGGTCACGCCGAAGACGAAGACGTCGCCGGTCGTGCGGTTGCGCCATTGCACGTCCGCCATCGGCGTGGGCCACCCCGACTGGAGGGCGATGGCTTCTGCATCGGGAACGGCACGGGCGATGAAGCCGACGTCCTCGGGCGCAATGATGGGACGACGCTGGATCTGCTTCCACGCCTCGTCGTCGATGAATCCCACCTGAATCGGATCGCGGCGGATCTGAAATGCGTTGACGCCCACGATCGCGCCCGCCAGCCGCTCGCGCACATACGCGTTCATCCCCTGGATCACGGCGACAACCGCCACGAGGAACGCGACGGAGACGATGATGCCGAGCAGAGTGAAGAACGACCGCAGCTTGTGACTCCAGACTGTCTGGAGGGCGAGGCGGACGGCTTCGAAGAGGGGCACGGGGAAACTTAAGAAGGTTGTGAAGGCGGGTGGAGGCTATTCGTACCTCAAGGCCTCTATTGGATCCAGCCTCGCCGCCCGGCTCGCGGGGTAGAGCCCGAATCCGATTCCCGTCAGGGCCGACGCACCGAGTGCCGCCACGATCGACCAGAGCGGCACGTTCGCAGGGATGGGCGTGAGGTGCGAGATGAGGAACGCGAGGAAGCCTCCCACCAGCATTCCCACGGCACCGCCCACCAGGGTGAGGGTCGACGCCTCGACCAGAAATTGCCACAGGATCGCGCGCTTCGTCGCTCCCAGCGCCTTGCGGACCCCGATCTCCCGCGTGCGCTCCGTCACCGAGATCATCATGATCGCGACCACACCGACGCCGCCCACCATCAATCCGATCGACGACAGGACAAGCATCACGAGGAAGAACATTCCGGTCACCTGGTTCCAGGAATCGAGCAGCTTGTCCTGCGTCACGAGCGAGAATGTGTTGTCCTGCGCCGGCTTGAGTCCGCGCAGCGAGCGCAGCGTCGCCACCACCTCGTCCATCGACTCCTGCTGCGTGTAGCCGGGCGCGGGCGAGACCGCGAGCCGCATCCAGCCCTTGAAGTAGGGCACGCTCTTCACGAATGCGCCGTGCGGAATCCCAACGAACGGGGGGGCGGCACCGCTGAATAGACTCGGCGGCTGCGTGTACACGCCGATCACCGTAAAGGGCGAGCCCGCAATGTGGATCGTCTTGCCGATCGGGTCCCGGCCGCGAAACAGCTGATCCTCGAGCTTCCGATTGATCACCGCCACGGCGCTGTTGGAGAGATCTTCGAACCGCGTGAAGGTGCGCCCAGGATAGACGTCGCCGCCGTTGACCTCCACCCATTCCGCCGACAACCCGGAGATCTGCACTGACTCGAGCCGCAAGTCGCCGAACTCCACCGTCGCGGAGCTCTCCTCCCGACGGGTCACGAATCGCACCGAGGGCAGCAGCCGGATCCGGTCGGCTTCCAGCTCTTTGATCGGGGGATTGCGCCGCCACGGGCTGGTTTCATCGGAGCCGTCCGACACGTTGACGCCGGCCTGGAAGAAGCGCCAGACGAGGAACGTGCGCGGCGCGATCGAATTGAACACGCCGGCGACTTGCTGGTTGATCCCGCTGATCATCGCGGCCATCAACATCACCACCATCACGCCGATGGCGATGCCCAGGATGGTGAGCGCCGCACGCGCCTTGCTGGCACGCAAGGACGCGAGCGCGATGCCGACGCCTTCGAACAAGCCGGTCATGTCTCCGCTCGCAACGCGGTGATCGGGTCGAGGCGGGCCGCGCGCATCGCGGGGTAGACCCCGGCGACGATGCCAACGCCGGCACCCAGGATCACGCCGACCACGATGGACCACGGCGCGACGGCGGCGGGAAGCGGGCTCGTCGCGGCGACCAGGGCCGCGAGCGCGATGCCGATGGCGACTCCGGCACTTGCGCCCACGGTAGCCAACGTCGTCGCCTCGACCAGGAACTGGCGCAGGATATCGCTGCGGCGCGCTCCCAACGATTTGCGAATGCCGATCTCGCGGGTCCGCTCGGCCACCGCCATCAGCATGATGTTCATGATCACGATGCCGCCCACCACGAGCGAGATTCCCGGGAGGAAGGGAAGGGCGTAGCGGAGAATGCCGCTGATCTTGCCCCAGAACGCGAGCACCTCATCCGCGGTCTCGAGCGCGAAGTCATCCTGCTGGCGCGGACGCAGGTGGCGGCGGCTGCGCATCACCGCTTCGGCCTGCGCCATCGCTTCCCGCATCTCGGATTGCGAGTTGGCCTTCACGGCCAGAGCGTCCATCACACGCGGTGGATTCACGAAGCGTTTGAGCGGTGCACTGGCGGGTGCGACCGCGAATTTGTCGAGCGACAGCCCGAACAGATTGCCCTGCTTCTCGACGACGCCGATGACTCGGTAGGGGATGTCGAAGATCTTCACCTCACTGTGGATGGGATCCTGACCCTCGAACAGCTTCTCGGCCAGGTCGTGCCCCAGCACGAGGACCGGAACGCCGGCCTGGACTTCCTGCCCGGTGAACGCGCGCCCTTGCTCGATCACGAGCGAGCGGATGTCGAAGTACTGCTCCGTCGCGGCGGTGACCTGCACGTCTTTGGCCTGCCTATGGCCTGCCGTGAGCGTCCCGCGCGTGTTCGACTCCCACGCCGCGAGCACGTGGACGGTCAGGCCTCGGAACACCGCCTGAGCGTCTTCGTACGTGACGCGCGGCCGGCGCGCCCACGCCCGCCACATCGAGTCCGTCACGTTGCCGAGCTGCACGTCGGGAAATTGCCGCAGACGAAACGTGTTCACGCCGAGAATCGTGCCGGCGAACTTGTCGGTCATGTAGCGGTTCATCCCTTCCACGACCGACACGACGGCGATGAGGAACATCACGCCGATGAAGACGCCGATGATCGAGAAGCCGCTCTTGAGCTTCTGCGCCCGGATGGTTTGGAAGGCGAGGCGAACGGCGTCGAAAAAAGACACCGCTACTCGTAGCGCAGCGCTTCTACCGGATCGAGCCTCGCGGCCTTACTCGCGGGATAAATCCCGAACAAGAGGCCCGTAAACGCCGCCATGAGCAGCGCGACGAAGATCGAGATGAGCGGAACGTAAGCCGGTACCGGCGTCATCGTGTGCAGGATGAACGCGATCAGCCAGCCCAGGGCCATGCCGACGATCCCGCCGACCAGGGTCAGGGTCGCCGCTTCCACCAGGAACTGCCACATGACCGCGCGCCGGGTCGCGCCCAGCGCTTTGCGGACGCCAATCTCGCGCGTGCGTTCCGTGACCGAAATCATCATGATCGCGACGACGCCGATACCTCCGACCATGAGTCCGACGAGGGACAAGGCCCACATCAGCATCTTCGCGACCTTTGTAAAGTCGTCGATCGCCTTCGTGTACACTTCCTGCGTAACCGCATCGAAGTTGTTTTTCTGACCGGGCCGCAGGCCTCGCATGGTGCGCATCGCCATCGTGACGTCGTCGATCGCGCGCTGGAGCGACACAGAATCCTGCGGCACGACAAACATGTCCATCCACCCTCGCCAGTGCGCTACATCCTTCATCAACGTGCCGTGCGGAATCATGATCTCGGGGCGATCCGTTCCCCCAAACAGGCGGGGTGGGGGATCGTAGACGCCGACCACGTCGTACGGCAGACCGGCGATCTTGATGCGTCGATTCATCGGGTCGCGCTGGCCGAAGAGATTCTCGGCCAACTTGGTATTGATCACCGCGACGTGTGCGTTGGACGCGTCCTCGAGATTGGTGAATGACCGTCCCGCACTGATCTGGCCACCTTCGATCCTGAGCCAATCCGCGTTGCGGCCGTGAATGGCGGTCGCGGCAAAGCGATGCCCTTCGAATTCGATGTCCGCCGAGGCGTACTCATCGACAACCACGAAGGCGATCGACGGCAGTTCGGCGAGTCGGTTCGCTTCGTCCATGGTGATGGGCGGCCGTCTCCGCCACGGATCTGGATCCTCGGGGTCCTGATCGTTCTGCCCGCCCCAGTAGCGTCCCACCCAAAATGTCTTGGGGCCGAGCGACGCGAGCATATCGGAAACGCCCTTCTTGAAGCCGCTGATCAGCGCGCTGTTGACCATCACGACCGTGACGCCGATGGCCACGCCGAGGATGGTGAGCGCCGCGCGCAGCTTGTGTGCGCGGAGCGATGCGAGGGCGATGCCGACGCCTTCGAACAGGCCGGTCACAGGTTACTCCTGCCGCAGCGCGGCAATGGGGTCGAGCCGCGCGGCGCGGGTGGCGGGGTAGACGCCGGCCAGCACGCCAACGCCCGTGCCCATGATGACGGCCACGACCACCGAGCTCGGTGACACGCTGGCCGGCAGCGGCGAGACCGCATTGATCAAGACCGTCAGGCCGATCCCTGCGATGATTCCAAACGTCGCCCCGACGGTCGCGATGGTCGTCGCTTCCGCGAGGAACTGGCGCAGAATATCGCGACGGCGCGCGCCGAGCGATTTGCGCAACCCGATTTCACGCGTCCGCTCCGCCACCGCCATCAACATGATGTTCATGATCACGATGCCACCGATCACGAGCGACACGATGACGACCCCGGGCATGACGGTCATCAGAATGCGATTGATGCCCGCCCAGAAGCGCTGCACACCCTCGGACGTGTCCAACACGAAGTTGTTGTCCTGCTGCGGTCGCAAATGCCGGCGACTCCGCATAATGCCTTCGGCCTGCTCCATCGCCTCGTGCATCTCCACTTCGGAGCGCGCCTTCACGAAGAAGGCGTCGAGGATCCCCGGCGGATTCACCAAGTTCTGCGCGGGTGACAGCGCGGGTACGACGACGAATCGGTCGAGCGGGAATCCCATCAAGCTGCCCTGATGCTCCACGACGCCGACCACGCGGTACGGAATACCGCCGATCCGCACGCTGTGGCCGAGCGGCGGTCGATCGACGAAGAGACGCTTCGCGACCGCGTCACCCAGGACGGCCACGGGCACGCCCGAGCGATTCTCCTGAGAAGTGAATGCGCGCCCCGTCGCGATGCGGAGGTTCCTGATCTCGAAGTAACGCTCGCTGGCCGCCGTGAGCTCGATGTCCCGTGCCTCCTTGTTCCCGAAGGTCACGGAGACATTATCGCTCGACTGCCATGCGGTGATGACGGGCACGGTGAGATCTTCCGTGATCGCTTTTGCATCGCTGAATCGGATGCGGGGACGGCGCCGCCATGACCGCCAGACGGAATCGGGAACGTTGGGAGTGAAGACCGGGCGCTGCCGTAACTGGAACGTGTTCACGCCGAAAATCGTCTGCGCGAACTTCTCGGTCATGTATCGATTGACGCCATTGGCAATCGAGCAAGAGCCGATGAGTGAGGTGACGCCAACGAAGACGCCGAGGAGCGAGAAGCCGCTCTTCAGCTTTTGCGTGCGGAGCGTGTGAAGGGCGAGACGCAGCGCTTCGAAGACTGGCACTCAGGCAGCCCGGGCTTGATCCGTTGCCACGAGGCCGTCGCGCAGCGTGATCACGCGCGCGGCATGCGCCGCGATATCATGCTCGTGCGTGACCATCACCACGGTCTGGCCCTGGCGGTGCAGCTCCGCGAAGACTGCCATGATCTCGGAGCTGGTCGTGGAGTCGAGGTTCCCCGTGGGCTCGTCGGCGAGCAGAATGCTGGGCTCATTCACGAGCGCGCGCGCGATGGCAACGCGTTGGCGCTGGCCGCCCGACAGCTCGTTGGGCCGGTGGTCCATGCGGTCGCCCAGCCCGACGCGCTCGAGGGCCTGCGCCGCGTGGTCGCGGCGCTTGCGCGTCGAGAGGCCGGCGTAGATCAGCGGCAGCTCGACGTTGTGCAGCGCATCGGCGCGCGGCAGCAGGTTGAATGTCTGGAAGACGAACCCGATTTCCTTGTTGCGAATGCGGGCCAGCTCATCGTCGGCTAGATCGCTCACCTTCTGCGCGTTGAGCCAGTACTCCCCGCTCGTCGGTGTATCGAGGCAGCCGATGAGATTCATCAGGGTGGACTTCCCCGATCCCGATGGCCCCATGACCGCCACATACTCGTTCTTCTGGATCTGCACGCTCACGCCGCGCAGCGCCCGCACGAGCTCGGAGCCCATGTCGTACTCGCGCGTCAGCTTGTGCGTCAGGATGATGACGTCGGGGCGCGGCGTATCACCCGTGCGAAACAGCTGGACGGTGCTCACGTGCGGCGCCGGCTCGTCGTATCGCCGGATTCCCGGCTCGGACGCACGCGGGCGCCTTCCTTCAGGTCACGGATCGCTTGATAGGGGCCGGCGACGATCGTGTCGCCCTGATGCACGCCCTCGACGACCTCGAAGTGCTCCTCACCCGCAATGCCCACTTTTACGGGATGGAACGTCGCGACGCCGTTGTGGATGAGGAACACGCCTTCCGCTTCCTTCTTATTACCGGCGCGCGCGCCACGACGGCTCGTGTCGGCCGGCGCCGGTGTCGCGGCCTCGGCTGTCCCGCGGGAGGGCCGGTGCTCGGTCGAAATCGGCGTGTTCTCGCGCACAGTCAGCGCAATGATCGGAATAGCCAGCGCCTGCTTGCGCATATCCGTCACGATCCGCGCTGTCGCTGAGAGATCGGGGCGCACGTCGGAGGGCGGATTCGCCAGCGTGATCTCCACCTGGTAGTCCACCGCGCGGTCGCTCTGGCCGGCGGCGGCGGACGCCGCCGTCAGGATCGCGCTGTTGGAGATCTTGGTGACGCGGCCGACGAACGTCGTGTCGGGGAAGGCGTCGATCGTGACCTCGACCGAATCGCCCATGTGCAGGCGCACGACGTCGGTTTCATCGACCTGGACCTTGGTCTGGATGACCGAGAGATCCGAAATCGTGAGCAACAAACCGGTCTCGCGCGAGAACGTTCCGGGCACCGCGACCTCGCCCTCCTCGACCGCGAGCCGCGTGACGCGCCCGGCCATGGGGGCGACGAGATGGGTCTTCGCCAACTGATCGCGGGCTTCCTGCAGACCGGCGCGCGCTTGCTCCACGAGATGCTGGGACGCCGTGAGGTTCGCATCCGCGATGTCGAACGCGGTCTGGGCCTGCTCGAGCTGTTCCTGGGATATGAGGTTCGGGTTCTGTTCCCGCAGCTCCTTGGTGCGGGTCAGCGCGCGCTGCGACTGATCTCGCGTGGCGCGGGCCTGCACGGCGCCCGCTTCAGCCGACGACATCGCCGCGTTGGCACGCTGCATGTTCGCCTGATAGATCGTGGGATCGATCTGCAGCAGGAACTGCCCTTTTTCGATGAAATCGCCTTCGCGCACCGCGATCCGCGTGATGCGGCCTGTGATGTCGGCGCTGATGTCGACTTTCTTCTTGGGCTGAATCTTCCCGCTGGCGGTGACGGCGGCGACCAGGTCGCGGCGTCCGACCGTCTCGAACCGCACCTCGATCCCCTTCTCCCGCTTGGCACTGGCACTCACCATCACCAGCACGATCAGGAGCACCGCCCCTCCGCCTCCCAACAACACTTTATTCCGCTTAGACATGGCGCCTCGATCCTCTCGGTTAACGCAAACTGCGGCCGACGGCGGCTTCCAATAGCGCCAGGGCCTTGTGGTAGTCGTACGTCGCATTCACGGCGTCGCTCTCGGCACGGAGGGCGGCGACCTGAGCGTCCAACAGCTCGAAGAAGGTGCCCGAGCCGACGCGGTAGCGCTCGGTGGCGAGCTGCAGCTGCTCGCGCGCCGCGCTGCGGTTCGTGTCTTGCAAGCCGACGGTTCGGAACGCGGTCTGCAGCGTCAAGAATGCCTGGCTCACTTCAGTCTGCACGGCCAGGCCACGCGCCCGCACCGATTCTTCAAGGTTACCGTGCTGCGCGCGCGCGTTCGAAACACTGAGCTCGCGCGCAAAATTGTTGAAGATCGGGAGCGTCACCGTCAGGCGCGCCTGGAAAGGCTGCCGGGTGAACTGGAACGGGAAGACGGAATTCCGGTTGCGCAGCGCCTGCTCGTTGGACGCACCCCAGATGAAGCCGCTGCAATCGTTCGGCGGCAGTCCGGCGTTCGCGCGGATCGTGTTGTTGTCCTGGCATTGCGAGTACTCGCTCGCGAACGCGGCCTGCTGACTAAAGATGATCGGGTCGACATTCGTGAACTGTTGCGTGAAGCCCGACCATCCCGCCGAGAGCGACAGTGCTGGCCCGTAGCTGGATGTCGCGGCGCGCACGTTCCACGCAGCCGCGCCCTCCCGTGCGCGCAAGGCCTTGAGCGCGGGATTCTGCTGCTCAGCCATCGTCAGCAGATCGGGCAACTGCCACGCAGGCGTCTCCACGCTGAACGAGTCGGTCAGCTGCACGGCGGCGACCTCGATCGGCGGCGTCACGCCCATCTGCTCGAACAGCCGCAACTTCTCGACGTTGACGAGCGTCTGGGCGCGAAGCAGACCCACTTCCGCCTGCCCGCGGGCGACTTGCGCCTGGCGCACGTCGATCAGCGTCGCTTGACCGACGCCGTAGCGTGCCTGCGCGAGCTTCAAGAACTCTTCGTTGCGCTGCAGCGTCTTCTGCGCGAGGTCAGCCTGCGCGCGCGCCTGGAGCACCGTCAGGTACTGCTGCTTGATGCCGGTGATGAGCGCGTTCTCGGCTCCGGCGATGTCGGCATCGACGGCGCGCTGCTGGGCCTTCGCGAGTCCCGGTTGGGACAAAGTGGAGCCCGACAACTGCCATGACAGTCCCACATCATAGAATGAAGAGACCGTCGAGACCGATTGCGAAAAGCTCTGCGCCAGGAACGTTTGCGACCCCGGGCCCGTGTAGCTCATCCCGCCCGAAGCCATGATCGACGGGATCAACAGGCTGGAGTAGGCGCCTCGGACGCCCCAAGCCGCCGGTCCTCGATTGTTCTGGGCCTGCCGGTACGCGGGGTTCTTTTCGCGCGCGACGGCGATGGCGTCGCTGAGCGACAGACCCGCCGTTGTGAACGGCTTAGTGGGAGTTGTGGGCTGTTGCGCAACTGCGACGGCGGCGGGCCCTAAAAGCAGGCCTGCCACGATCAACACCTGTTTCATGGTCGTCCTTGAAAAGATATGTCGTGAGGTCGAAGCGCCCCCCCCTACGCGCGAGTGCGGGAAGCGGTTTCGGCCTGCGACAGGAACCTAGTCGGGACGACTAGAGCAGCAAGGTCAACTGCCGGCCAGACGCTCGGCGCTGAGGTGTCGGGAGGGGATTTCGACTTTCATCAGTCGGCCAGCCTCATCGAGCCAGAGACTGACCGTGTCCTGACCCTCCACACTAACGGTGATGTGGCGCAGGCGGGCAGGGTCCCGATTCAGAGTGGTCGAAGCAATTCCGAGGTCGCTTATCTGGACGGCCTGACGACGGAGCCCGCGAGGAAAGATCGCCGTGAGCGACGCGGGGTCGGACGAGGCGCGCCAGGCCGCGAAGACGTATGGCGCAAACACCGAGTCGTCGAGCACCACGGCTCGCTGCCCGGTGGGGAATTCCCGCGCGCGCTCCGTCGCGCGGGCGACCAGCCGGACGGTGAACCGTCCCCGGCCCAGCTCGCCGAGTATGCGCGATGGCTGCCGTGGATCCGCGACGTCGTACTGCAGCGTCGCCGGCATCGTGTCGCTGTTCACTTCGAGAATGGGGGCGAGAACGATGACGGGCCGTGCGCGATCGTAGCGAATCGTCGTCGCCAGCGTCCAGCCGGGTTCGCCGCGCGACAGCCGTCCGTGGCTCAGACGAAACGACTCGCGCGCCACTTCGAGCGTGTCCACGCGTACGACGAGGACCCCCTCGTCCATTGTCGTCCCCGCGCCTGCTTGGAGCAGCGCAAGGGCGAAGAGGCACGCGGTCACACTGCTACCGCTCCCAAAACTCGCGTCGCGATACGGTCATGAATCATCTTATACAGGCGCGCGCCCTTTTCGGCTGACGCGAGGCTCGGCCGCCCCACGGAACCGGGGGAAAGGGCGGGGACGGGTCCGGCGGCTTGCCGCCGGTAACGGGCGACCTGACGCTCGGTCAACGGGTAGTCCTGCGCGAGGTCCATGCGGACCAGATCGGGCGCCAAGTGCAGCATGAGCGAGGTATCAAGCTCTCCGCCGTGCGTGGGGCCACCGGGGTCCTCGAGATAGTCGGTGAAGTCGAGCGCAAAGATGTCCACGGTGAACACGCGAGCCCGCCGGGTGCGCAGGGTCGAAAGGGCTTCCTGGTGCGGGTCGTGCCCGTGCGCGGTAAGAATAATGAAAGTGTCGACGCCGCACTGCTCCCAGGAACCGAGCAGATCGTTCATCCAGCGGTGCAGCGTCTTGCGGCGCACCGCGGCGTTGCCGGGGTAGGGTCGTTTCGTGGCGGTGTTGACACCGTACGGGATCGTGGGCGCGCGCAGGATGCCAAAGCTGGCGGAAAGATCATCGGCGAGCCGCTCAACGATTAACGTATCACAGCCCAGCGGCAGATGAGGTCCGTGCTGTTCGCAGGTGCCCACGGGCACCAACAATCGTGAGTCGCGCGCGAGGGCGGCGCGCACCGCGTCGGGGGTGAGAACGCTCAAGTGCAGCGGCAAGCTCATGTCGTAATCGCCGGCTGCTTCGCGAGCCTGGCCACGGCCGAGTGGCTGCGCGGCGACGCCGCCGTGTGGGCGGCGCTCACGGTCGCGGCGGGCCTCGTGGCAGTCGCGCTCGCCGTCAGGCCGCCCGGGCCGCGACCCAAGATGAGCGTCGCGGCGGGGCTGGCCAGCCTGCTGCTCGGAGTGGTCCTCGGAGTCGGTGCGCTGCGCGTGTGGCGCATCGAATGCTGCTGGCCCGCGTTGCGCGAGCAGCGCGTGACCGCTGCCTCGCGATCGCTGCAGACCTCGCTCGGCCAGGCGATCGCGGAAGCCCGGCGGCTCGCCGAACGCGGCGCGACGGCGGCGGCGCTGCCCCGCGAAGCCGTGTTCGATCGACTCGACGAGGCCGTCGCACCAGGCCCGGCGTTCGAGCGGGGTGCCGCCGTGATCCGCTGGAGCGATGATCCCACCGTCGTTGCCTGGGCGGGACGGCACCGAACCATTCCGGCGGCGCAAGACACGACCGAGCTGCAAGCGGTCATGACTCCATTCTACGCCGTGCTCGAGGCGCGGCGCCAGACACAAGCGGCAACGTCTGTCGGCAGCGTGCTCTTGTCGGCAACACCAGCTATCGCGGATGGCAATCACAGCCTCGCCGCCGCGTTCGCCCGCGCGCACGGCGTGTCGCTGCGCCTCTACCCGGCGGGGCAAGGGCCGCGCGACTCCAGCGTGTTCGAGATCTGTACGCCACGGACACCACCGGGGCAAAAGTGCGCACCCGGCGACACGATGTTCTCCGTGCAGACGATTCCGCCAACGCAAGGTGATGCGAAGCTCGCGGCGCTCGCGGATACGGCGTGGCTCGCGCGGCTCGGCCTGGCCCTCTTGCTTGCGGTTTTGCTGGCGGCGGCGCCGGCGGGTCGGTGGCGCTGGGGAGTGCTCCTCGTCGCGGCATGGACGCTGTTGCGCGCGCCCGTCGGGCCGGCGGCGCTGTTCTCTCCCGCGACGTTTTATCGGCCGATCGCCGGAGTCGTCGGCACGTCAGCGGGATCGCTGCTCGTTTTTGGCGTGCTCCTGCTGGTGGCCGCTGGATCGCTTTGGCGACGGGGCCTCAAGCGAACCTGGTGGGGCATAACAGGCGCGGCGCTGTTGATCCTCGCAGCGCCCTACGTCGTGCGCTACTTCGGCCGAGGCATCGCCCCTCCGGCGAACGGCGTCAGCCCCGAGCTGTGGCTGTCGTGGCAAGCGGCGCTCGCCGTGACGGCGATGGCGTTCATTCTGATGGCGGCCGCGTTCGTGCGCGGCACGACCGAACCGGAGCGCGTCTCCTGGGCGCTCCCCGCCGCGTGCGGCTGGGGTGCGCTGGCAGCGATCGGTGGCCTGTGGCTGTGGAGTCCGCACGGCGCCTGGCCGGAGTGGTACACATTTCTGTGGCTCCCCGCGCTGGTCTGGGCGATCCTGCCGGCGCAGCGGCGCTGGGCGCTCGTCGGCATGGCGGTCGTCGCCGGCACGGCGGCCGCGCTGATCGCCTGGGGTGCCGCGGTCGAGGGACGGTTGTCGCTCGCCAGCCGCGACGCGCTCCGGCTCGGTCACGAAGGCGACCCTGTCGCTGTCGCGCTACTCGAGCGACTCGGCCAACATGTGACCGCTTCTTCACAGCCGCCTCGGACCGCCGGCGATCTGTACGCGTTGTGGGTTGGCTCGCCGCTTGTCGCGGAGGATTATCCCGCGATGCTCGAGCTGTGGGGCGCGGGGCCGGAGGGACCGCCGCTGGCGGAGCTGCAGCTCGCGTCACTCGATCTGCCGCCTCGCCTGCTCTCTACGCTCGCTCGCTCGGCGGGAGCGGCTCCGTGTATCGAACGGTTGGAGCGCATTCCCGGAATCCACTACGTCCTGGTCGCGCCGCTGAGCAACGGCACCGTGCTCACGGTTGGCGTCGGTCCACGCACGCGATGGTTGCCGCCGAACCGAGTGGCCCGCTTCCTCCGCGGCGATCCCAGTGTTGAACCGCCGTACACGATCACGTTGTCGCTGCCGAGCCAGGGGGCCGTCATCGGCGGCACGGTGGAATGGCAGCGGGAGGGATGGACGGTCCGGGGCGAACGGCAGGTCGACCTGCCGGGTGGCGTGCGTCATGTGCACCTCCGGGTTCCACTGGGGGAGGAGGGGCCGTGGTCACTGCTCGTGCCCGGCGTCCTCGTGGTGCTGCTCGACGTCGCGCTGCTCGCCGGCGTGTGGCTGTTCGGGCTTGTCGTCACGGAAGGCTGGCGCGCCCGCCTGCCGGCGGTGCTCGCGACGCTGCGCGCGAGCTATCGCGCCCAGCTCACATCGGTGCTGGTCGCGTTCTTTGTCTTGCCGGTGCTCGGATTCGCGGCGTGGAGCTTCGCGCGTCTCGCCGACGAGGCGCGCCGTTCTGGCGATCTCCTCATTCGTCAGACGCTGCGCGACGCGGCAGCGGGTGCCGAGACGGTGGCCGAGGATCCGCCCGAGGCCATCGGGCGCTCGCTCGTCGAGCTCGGCCGCCGGCTCGATGCGGAGTTGTGGCTGTACCGCCGGGGTGTGTTGGTCGCGACCAGCTCGCCCGTGATGGCCGAGCTCGGTCTGGTGGACCCCTTTCTCGCGCCGGCGGCCTTCCGCGCGACGCTCGAGGACGAGCTCGGGCTGACCATGGACGCGCGGACCGCGGGTCGCCCGACGCGGGTCGGATACCTCGTCGTCACACCGGGGCCGCCAGGGGAGCAAGCGGTGCTCGCGGTACCGCAGCTCCTCGATGATGAGCGTGTGCAAGAGCAGCAGGAGGACCTGGCGCTCGGCCTCATCCTCGGAACCGTCGTCGGACTCGTCGCCGCGATCTATCTCGCCGGGCTCGCGGCGCGGCGGCTCGCAAAACCGGTCGCCGCCTTGCGAGAAGCGGCCATCGCGGTAGGGCGGGGCAGTGAGCCGCCGGCCTTCCCGCCGGGCACGCCGCGGGAGTTCGAGCCGGTGCTCAGTGCCTTCGACCGGATGGCCACCGACGTGCGCCGCAGCCAGGCGGCGCTCGAGGAAGCGCGGCAGCGCACGGCGCGCGTGCTGGCGAACGTCGCGACCGGGGTGATCGCGGTAGACGACGGGCTCCGCGTCACGATGGCGAACCCGCGCGCATCCGAGCTCGTGCTGGGCGCGACCGAGACATTAGCGCCAGGCAACGTATTGCCGCGGGCGACGGCCGCCGGATGGGCGCCCGTGTGGCAGGCGGTCGCTGACTTCATTGCCGAGAACCGCGATGTGATTCAGGAGCGCGAGTTCGAAGTGGGCGGGCGCCAGATTCGCGTGCAGCTCGCGCTGCTCGGCGCGGCGCCGGACGGCTGCGTCATCGCCCTCGATGACGCGACGGCCTTGACGCGCGCTGCCCGTGTGCTCGCCTGGGGCGAGATGGCGCGCCAGGTGGCGCACGAGATCAAGAATCCGCTCACGCCGATTCG
>WNEY01002239.1_pt1 | contig 16012 bp, 10 predicted proteins | sample 5400531 | NCBI WGS metagenome assembly WNEY01 (sample SAMN13153338, study PRJNA577476) | soil metagenome | isolation source: 200 cm saprolite under Douglas fir tree site 1 | place: USA:California | collected 2015-04-18
TGGCTCGTCATTTTGCCGGTGGTGTGTCTGCTGATCCTCGCTCTGAAGCTCTTTGCGGTCTCGATCGTCTGGTTTTCTCAATTCGAGTCGGCGGCCTGCAGCAATTGGCACGCAACGCTGTCGGCGGCTGGATGCGTAAGTCTCTTTGCCGCCTTGTGTTTCGCGAACCGCCACCGGCCCACGAGAGGCAATGGCAACGCCGGTCAGCCCGCGTTCCTGCGGAGGTGCTTGGCGCCGGCGGTGTTCGCCGGAATCTGCTTCAGCTTTGCAGTAGCGTCGCCATGCGTGCCCGAAAATCTGACCTTCCCGCCGATGGTTCTGTCCGGCGTCGCCGTCGGCGCTGCCATCTATCTGGCGAGCTGGATCGTCGCCCTGCCCGGCGGCCGGATGTGGAATGGGTTCTTTTCCGCGTTGTCGAAGTGGAACGACCGCAAAGCGTTTACAGCGGCGATGCCGTCAGCGCGGGCGTGGTTGGACCTCGGGTTCGATCTAATTGCATCCGTGGCCGCGGGAGCGGTGTACGGGGTGCTGATGGCGATCGGCGTCTACCTCTATGTCAAAGTCTACGGTGACGGATTTTCGGTATTCACGCCGAGCGAAATTCTGCTGATCGTATTCGCCGTGCCATGGGCCCTGGGCGCGCAACTGATCGCGTCCATGATTTTCGTCGCGGTCAGCAACGGTGAAAAGGACTCGGATGCCGACCGGGAGTGGGTCGGCCGCGCCGATGGTTGGATGATGGCCACGGCGCTTGGCTGGGCGATCGTCATGTTCTTCGTGTTCGTCGGGTCAACTGTGGCAGGAGAAGTGTACAAGAGCTATCTGGCATGGAGCGCCGGCGGTGGAGCGGGTGCAATCACCGCCTGGCTTGGCAAGAGCAGCCTCACGCCGGCCCGAGGGGCGGCGCACGACAGCAAGGGCGTCTCGGCGAATCTGATCCTGGCGGTGGCTGCGCCGGTCTTCGCCGCGATTCTGATCGTGATGACGTCGGCCGTGCTGGACGAGGCGCTGTTTGGAAAACCACTCCAGAATACTTCCGCCTTCGCACCCTATGTCGACCCGAGCGACTGGCCGGACTGGCCCGGGGGATGGTCGCTGCCGGTGGCGATCGGGATCGCTTTCATCATCGCTGCGATCACATCGGCGGCGGTCAACATTAATCGCTTCTCCCTTCATGCGATGTACCGCAACCGCCTCATCCGCGGGTTTCTCGGTGCGTCGCACGCGGATAAACGAAAGCCGAATCTGTTCACGGACTTCGACTACACGGACAATCCGCGCATATCCGAGCTGTGGCCGCCGGAAGAGGCGTGGGCGGAGACCCGTGGCAAGGACTGGCAGCCATTCCACGTTGTCAACATCGCACTCAATGTCGTGTCGACCAAGCTGCTCGCGTGGCAGGAGCGCAAGGCCGAATCGTTCACCGTCAGTCCGCGTCATGCCGGAAGTGCGTGCGGCAACCGCATGCGCGATAGCGACGGGGTTTGGCTTGCGCGGGGCGCGTATCGTGCGAGCGAGGAATTCGGCGGCAAGGAGGGGATCTCTCTCGGCACCGCGCTCGCGATCTCCGGTGCCGCGGCCAGTCCCAACATGGGCTACCACTCGTCGGCGGCGCTTGCCTTTCTACTGACGCTGTTCAATGTTCGGTTGGGTTGGTGGCTCGGAAATCCGAACCGGAATTGCTATCGCAGCGAGGGGCCCCGATTCGCGATCGCGCCGCTGCTAACCGAAATGTTCGGCCAGACTACTGACGAGCGCAAATACATCTATCTGTCGGACGGTGGGCACTTCGAGAATCTCGGCCTGTATGAGATGGTGCGCCGGCGCTGGAGGGAGAGGACGGCGACGTGGTCCCGGAAAGGCCCTATTGCGTCATCGGCGAGATCGCCTATCCCACCTCCGATGGCAGCTCGGCAAAAGGCGCGATCTTGTACGTTAAGGCCGGATGCTACCGCGTCAAAAGCGCTGCGGTGCGAGCCTACGCGATGGCGAACCCGACCTTCCCACACGAAAGCACGGCGAACGTGGAGGAAATCGCCAAGGCCGTCCTTCACGGCTGAGATCGGCGCTCACACGTCCACGCTGGCGGTGAGCGCGTTCTGCTCGATGAACGCGCGGCGCGGCTCGACCTTGTCGCCCATCAGCTCGTCGAAGATCGTGTTGGCGTCCGCGACGTCCTTCACGCCGACCTGCAGCAGCGAGCGTGCATTGGTATCGAGCGTGGTTTCCCACAGCTGGTTCGGGTTCATCTCGCCCAGCCCCTTGTAGCGCTGGAGCGAGAGGCCCTTGCGGCCGGCATTGATCACCGCCTCGAAGAGGGTGACCGGCCCGTGAATGGCCGTTTCCTCGTCCTTGCGGCGGAACAGGCCCGGCTTCTCATAGGCTTCCTGCAATGACGCGGCGTGCTCGTCGAGCTTGCGCGCATCGGCCGAGCCGAGCAGGGCCTGGTCGATGATGGCAACCTCCTTCACGCCGCGCACGGTGCGCTCGAACTGGAATCCGGTGCCTTCGGTGAATTGGCCCTGCCAGCCTCGATCGGTCTCCTCCGTGAACGCATCGAGGCGTTTGGCGATATAGGGCGCCGCGGCCTCGGCTTTCTCGGGGTCGCCGAAGATTTTGGAGTCGAGTACGCTGAGGATCGCCGCCTGCTCGACGACCCGGCGATTGTAGCGGCTGTGCAGCCCGTTGAGGATGGTGCGGACGGTGCGGGCTTCCTCGACCAGCCGGCGCAGGTCCTCGCCGGCGCGGTGCTCCCCGGAATAGAGCTGGAGCACGGCTTCCTCGACCCCGGTGTCGATCAAATAGTCCTCGAGCGCGCGTTCGTCCTTGAGGTATTGCTCGGACTTGCCGCGGGTGACCTTGTACAGCGGCGGCTGCGCGATGAAGAGGTGTCCGCGATCGATGATCCCTTGCATTTGCCGGTAGAAGAAGGTGAGCAGGAGCGTGCGAATGTGCGAGCCATCGACGTCCGCGTCCGTCATGATGATGATCTTGTGGTAGCGCAGCTTGTCGGGGTTGAACTCATCGTGGCCGATGCCGGTGCCGAGCGCGGTGATCAGCGTGCCGATCTGCTCCGAAGACAGCATCTTGTCGAACCGCGCGCGCTCCACGTTGAGGATCTTTCCGCGCAACGGCAGCACCGCCTGGAAGGCGCGATCCCGGCCCTGCTTGGCGGAGCCGCCGGCGCTGTCGCCCTCGACGATGAAGAGCTCCGATTTGGCCGGGTCGCGCTCCTGGCAGTCGGCGAGCTTGCCGGGCAGCGAGGTGACGCCTAGCGCGCTCTTTCGCGTCATCTCGCGCGCCTTGCGCGCAGCCTCGCGGGCCGCGGCCGCCTGAATGACCTTGCCGACGATGGACTTGGCTTCGGTCGGATGCTCCTCGAGCCAATATTGCAGGGCCTCGTTGATCAGGCCCTCGACCACCGGGCGAACTTCCGAGGAGACGAGCTTGTCCTTGGTCTGCGAGGAGAACTTCGGGTCCGGCACCTTGCAGGAGAGCACGGCCGTGAGCCCTTCGCGGCAATCTTCGCCGGTCAGTGCGACCTTCTCCTTCTGCGCGACGCCGGCCTTCTCGGCATAGCCGGTGACCTGGCGGGTGAGGGCGCCGCGGAAGGCGGCGAGATGCGTGCCGCCGTCGCGCTGCGGGATGGTATTGGTGAAGCAGAGCACGGTCTCGTGGAAGCCGTCGTTCCACCACATCGCGCATTCGACCGCGATGCGGTCGCGCTCGGCCTTGATCACGATCGGCGCCGGGATGAGCGGGTCCTTGTTACGATCGAGATACCTGACGAAGGCCTCGACCCCGCCTTCGTACAACAGCTCCTCGCGCTTCTCGACGGCGTGCCGTATGTCGGACAGCACGATCCGCACGCCGGAATTGAGGAAGGCGAGCTCGCGCAGCCGGTGCTCCAGGGTCGCGAAGTCGAACTCGGTCATGGTGAAGGTCTGCGGGCTCGGCAGGAAAGTCACCTCGGTGCCGCGCTTGTCCTTGGCATCGCCGGCCACCGCCAGCGGAGCCAGCGCGTCGCCGTCGCGGAACTCCATGAAGTGCTCTTTGCCGTCGCGCCAGATCGTGAGCTTGAGCCAGGTCGAAAGCGCGTTCACCACCGAGACGCCGACGCCGTGCAGGCCGCCCGACACCTTGTAGGAGTTCTGGTCGAATTTCCCGCCGGCATGGAGGTGGGTCATGATGACCTCGGCGGCCGAGACCCCTTCGCCCTTGTGGATGTCGGTCGGGATGCCGCGGCCGTCGTCGCGCACCGTACAGGAGCCGTCCGGGTTGAGGGTGACCAGGACCTCTCTGGCGTGGCCCGCCAGCGCCTCGTCGACGGCATTGTCGACGACCTCGTAGACCATGTGGTGCAGGCCCGAGCCGTCGTCGGTGTCGCCGATATACATGCCCGGCCGCTTGCGTACCGCATCGAGGCCCTTGAGGACCTTGATCGCATCCGCGTCGTAAAGCGGGGTAATGGGCGGCACTTGGCGGGCTGGTTCTGCCATTGCGGGACTTTCGAATCGTGGGCGAAAAAAACGGGAATCGGACAGCTTGGTTTGGCACGAAAAGGGGGTGCGTACAAGGCCAGTTGATTGCAGCTAATATATTGATTCGTCGATAAATTTAAAGGTCGCGGCGGCCGAAAAAAGCGGTCTGAAAATCGCCTTGCAAAAGGCCGGATTCCTAACGCGCCAGGGGGCGGATTCCGCCCCTTCGCTCCACAATCGCGTGCGCCGCGCGGCTTTACTTCGGCGCCGGCTGCGCGATCATTCCGCCGGAAACGAGTCGCAGGAGGCGCCGCGATGCCGCTCCACTTTTGCCATCCGAACACGCCGCACAAGAAGCTGAAAATGCCGGAATGGTTCGTCTCGAGCCTGATGATGGACCGCGCGCTCGACGCCGTCGTGCGCCGGGCCAAGAAGCTCGACCGCAAGCACGACATTCCCTACCTCGCTGGCTACAGCAACGATGGCAAGACCATCTATATCGACCGGCACATGCCGGCGTCGTTCCGCTACGCCGGGCGCGAGATCAACACCGATCGCTACCTCATCCTGCATGAGGAGGTGGAAAAGACCCTGATCGACCAGCTCAACCTGCACTATCTGCATGCCCACCAGATCGCCACGCGCGCCGAGCAAGCGGCGGTGCGCGCCGCCGGTGTCCGCTGGCGCGACTACGACCGTTTCATGCAGAAGAACGTCAAGTATATCGGCGACGAACGGCTCACCAAGGTGCCCACCGATCTCGATCTCAAGCCTTACCGCGACGAGCACGACTACGATCTGGTCAAACGCATGCTCGCTTGCATCGCGCGCGGGGAAGCGCCCGCCGGCGTCAAGGCCGAGCAGGTCAAAGCCGCGGTCGAGCGCCACCTGCCGCAGCTCAAGCGTTTCAAGCCGAAGGGCAAGCGGCGGTAGGGTGGGCAAAGGCGCACGCGGACGATCTCCATTCTTTCCGCGAGCTCGATTGCGTGCGCCGTGCCCACGCGTTTCATCGCGCCGACACACGCGTGGGCACGGCGCCACGGTTGAGCGGTTGTTGTGGGTGGCTGAGCGCCAGGCGCCTTTGCCCACCCTACGCGATCTTCACCACGATATTGCCGAGCGCCTTGCCCGCCTCGACTGCCTCGTGGGCGGCGACAAGGTCATCGAGCGCGAAGGTCTGCGCTACATTGTGGATGAGCTCGCCGCGCTCGAGCTGGCGTGTGATGTCGGCGGTGGCGCGCGTGCGCATGTCCTGCGGCATCAGATAGACCAGGAAGAATTTCAGGGTGATGCTGTTCTGCAGCAGGAACTGGAAGGGGATCGCCGGCTCGGCCGCGCTGCCGCCGTAGATCGCCACGACCCCGTTCGGCGCCAGCATGTTCGGCAACAGCCTGGCATTGGCGGCGAGGTCCATCTCGATGACGGCATCGACGCCGCGCTTGCTCGTGATCGCCATGACCCGCTCGCCGACGTTCTCGCGCTTGTAGTCGATCACGTGGTCGGCTCCGGCCTGCCGCGCGATCTCGGCCTTTTGCGGCGAGCTCACGGTGGTGACGACGGTCGCGCCGCGCTTCTTCGCGAATTGGATGGCGTAGTGGCCGACGGCCCCGGCGCCAGCGGCCACCAGCACGGTCGAGCCATCCGTGGCGCCCGCGAGCAGGACCGCCTGGTATCCGGTATAGGCCGGAATGCCGAGACAGGCGCCCGCTTCCATGGAGGCGTTGGCCGGGAGCGGGACCGCCTGCTCCGCCGGCAGCACGATCCGCCCGGCCGCGGTGCCGAAGGCCCGCCGCCACTGCCCATTCCAGACCCACACGCGCTCGCCCACGCGTGAGCGCGCGACGCCTTCGCCCACTTCCTCGATCTCGCCGGCGCCGTCGCTGTGCGGGATGACGCGCGGGAACGCGATCTTGCGTGTCAGCCCGGCGCGGCTCTTCACGTCGGACGGATTGACCCCGGAGGTGGCGAGCTTGACCCGGACCTCACCGGGCCCTGGCCGCGGCGTCTCCACCTCGGCGATGCGCAACACCTCGCGGGCGGCTCCATTGGTCTCGTAATAGCCGGCACGCATGGCTCACCTCGCTTTCTGACTCGAGTGCTTCCCGACCTGACCCGGGCTCACCTCTAGCACGTCCGCCTCGCTTTCGATCTCGGCAAAGGCCGAGCCGTCGGCGCCGGACATCCAGGCCTGGGCGCCGAGCTGCGCCAGCTCCGCAAAGAGCGCGGCCCGGCGCGACGGGTCGAGATGGGCCACGACCTCGTCGAGCAGCAGCACCGGGGCAAAGCCCGACATGTCAGCGAGCAGCCCGCCATGCGCCAGAACGAGACCGATGAGCAGCGCCTTCTGCTCGCCGGTCGAGGCGTCGGCGGCGGGAATGTTCTTGGCGGCATAAGCCACCGCGATGTCGCTGAGGTGCGGCCCGTCGAGCGTTCGTCCGGCTGCGGCGTCGCGCGGCCTGTTGTCGCGCAGCACTTGGCGATAGCGGTCCTCGATCTCGACCGCGGGATGCAGCGGCACGAGCTTTTCCATCCAGCCCGTGAGCGCGATCTCCGCCGCGGGGAACGCCGAGGCTCGACGATCCTGGCGGGCGGCCAGCGCGGCTTGCAGGCGCGTCACCGTCTCGACCCGCAGCGCCGTCACCGCCACCGCAAGCTCGGCGGTTTCGTGCTCGATGGCGTCGAGCCAGTGCGGATCCGGGCGCGCATCCTCGAGCAGCCGGTTGCGCGAGCGCAGCGCGCGCTCCAGCGCGTTGACCCGGCCCAGGTGCTCGGCATCGACCGCGAGCACGAGGCGGTCGAGAAACCGGCGGCGCTCGGAGGCGGGGCCGTTGAACAAGCCGTCCATGGACGGCGTGAGCCAGACCAGGCGCAGGTGGTCGGCGAAGGCGGTGGCGGACGCGACCGGCTCGCGGTCGATCCGGCATTTGCGTGATACCCCCGCATCTTCGGCGGCCGGCGGCTCGATCCCGGTGCCCAGGCTCGCCAGGCCGAGCGCGCCCTCCACGTCCGCCGACACCGCCCACGAGCCGTCGCCTTCGGAAAATGCGACGTCTTCGAGCGTCGGGCGGCGCAGCCCCCGCCCGGGCGCGAGGAAGGAAATCGCCTCGAGCAGGTTGGTCTTGCCGGCGCCGTTCGACCCGGTGAGCACCACCAGCGCGGCGCCGACCTCGATCTGCGCGGCACGGTAGCTGCGGAAATTCGTCAAGGTCAGGCGGCGAATGCGGGCAGCAGACATCAGGGATCAGCGGTCAGGGATCAGGAGCCGGGCAGGTAGCAACGGCACCCTTGATACCTGATCCCTGACAGCTGATCCCTGTCAAACGCGCATCGGCATCAGCACGTAGAGCGCGCCCTTGGTGTCGCGGTCCTGGATCAGCGTCGGGGAACCGGGATCGGCGAGCTTGAGCACCGCCGCCTCGCCTTCGAGCTGGGCGGCGATATCGAGGAGGTAGCGGGAGTTGAAGCCGATATCGAGCGGATCGGAGCCGTATTCGACTTCGAGCTCCTCGGTCGCGCTGCCGGAATCCGGGTTGGTGACCGACAGCATCAGCTTGCCGTTGGAGAGCGACAGCTTGACCGCGCGGCCGCGTTCGCTCGACACCGTGGACACGCGGTCGACCGCCTGCTCGAACTCCTTCTTGTCGACGGTCAGCTCTTTGTCGTTGCCGACCGGAATGACGCGTGCATAGTCGGGGAAGGTGCCGTCGATGAGCTTGGAGGTGAGCACCGCCTCGCCGAGCGTGAAGCGGATCTTGCCCTGCGACAGCTCGACGGTGATTTCCGCCTCGTTGTCCTCGATCAGGCGCTGCACCTCGCCGACGGTCTTGCGCGGAACGATGATGCCCGCCATCCCCTCGGCGCCTGCCGGCAACGGCAGCTCGAACTGCGCCAGGCGATGGCCGTCGGTCGCGACCGCGCGCAGCGTCGGCGCCTTGGCGGTGCCGGCGGTATGCAGGTAGATGCCGTTGAGATAATAGCGCGTCTCCTCGGTCGAGATCGCGAACTGGGTCTTGTCGATCAGCCGCTTGAGGTCGGCCGCCGCGAGCTTGAACGTGTGGGTCATGTCGCCGGCGGCGAGGTCGGGAAAGTCGCTCTCTGGCAGCGTCTGCAGGGTGAAGCGGGAGCGCCCGGCGCGGATCGCCAGCACGGCGCGGTCGCCGGAGGCTTCCAGCACGATCTGCGCGCCTTCGGGGAGCTTGCGCACGATCTCGTAGAACATGTGCGCGGGCACGGTGGTCGAGCCGCCAGGGCCGACCTCGGCGGCGATGGTCTCGGTCATCTCGAGGTCGAGGTCGGTCGCCTTGAAGGCGAGCTTGGATTTGTCGGCCTTGATCAGCACGTTGGCCAGAATCGGAATGGTGTTGCGGCGCTCGACCACGCGGTGGACATGGCCGAGCGACTTCAGCAGCGCTGCGCGTTCGACGGTTACCTTCATGTTGCAACCCGCTTGGCTCGCGTGGAAACGCCCCGAGGGGGTAGGGAAAGTGGCGTGTATGCGCGGTTTTCGCAAGGGCGATGGCGGCGGGCGCACCTACTTACCCAACGAAGAGTTCCGTCTCGGAGCAGGGGGAGGGAACGGCGACAGGCCGCTTCCGCTGAGAGGTAAACGCCTTCAGCCCTTCTGTTTGCACGCTCGCCCGGGTTCCAGGCAGGGGGAGAGGCTCACTCCTGCAATTGGCGTTTGAGCAGCTCGATCTCCTCCGCCAGCGCGGTGTCGGTGTTGACCAGATTTTCGATCTTGCGCACCGCGTGCAGCACCGTGGTGTGGTCGCGGCCGCCGAAGCGGCGTCCGATCTCCGGCAGCGAGCGCAGCGTCAGCGTCTTGGCGAGGTACATCGCCACCTGCCGCGGACGCACGACATTGGCGGTGCGCCGCGACGAGAGCAGGTCGGCGCGGCTGACATTGTATTGGCGAGCGACCACCCGTTGGATGTCCTCGATCTTGACGCGCTTGGGCTCTTGCGGGCGGATCAGGTCGCGCACCTCGCGTTCCGCCATTTCGAGCGTCACCGGCTGACCCGTGAGCTTGCTGTGGGCGAGCAGCCGGTTGAGCGCGCCTTCGAGATCGCGGCCGTTGTGAGTGACGGTCTTGGCGATGAAGGCGAGCACCGGGGGCGGAACGTCGAAGCCCGGATGATGCTGTTTGGCGGCGGCCGCGCGACACTTGAGGATTTCGAGCCGCAGCTCTTCCCCCAATGACCCCATCTCCACGACCAGCCCGCCGGCGAGGCGGGAGCGCACGCGCTCGTCCAGGCTCTCGAGGTCCGACGGCGGCCGGTCGGAGGCGATTACGACTTGCCGGCCGGCGTCGATGAGCGCGTTGAGCGTGTGGCAGAACTCGGCCTGGGTCGACTTGCCCTGAAGGAATTGCAGGTCGTCGATCACCAGCACGTCGATGGTGCGCAACGCTTCCTTGAAGGCGAGCGCATTCTGTGCCCGCAGCGCGGCCACGAAGCCGTACATGAATTTCTCGGCGGTGAGATAGAGCACCTTGCGCTCGGCCGTCGTATTGCCGGCCCAGGCGAGCGATTGCAGGAGATGGGTCTTGCCGAGACCGACGCCGGCGTGGATGTAGAGCGGGTTGAACATGACCACGTCGCCGCGCCTCGCCTGCGCGACCTGCTTGGCCGCGGCGTGTGCCAGCGTGTTGGAGCGGCCGACCACGAAGGTCTCGAAGGTCAGGCGCGGATCGAGCGGCGAGCCGCCGAGCGCCTCGTGCACGGCCGAGATCGGCCCCGCCGCGTTGCGCAAATCGCTGCCGTTGGGCTTGATCTCGCGCATCTCGCGCGGACCCGGCGGCAGCTCCGCCGGCTTGGCCTTCGGCGGCAGGGTGCGGATCACCGAGGAGCGGACGGTGAGCTCGATCCGCAGCAAGCCCGGCTCTTCCGCCTGCCAGCAAGCCAGCACCCGCTCGGCATAGTGGGATTGGATCCAGCTCTTGAGGAAGCGCGTGGGCACCGACAGCTTCACGGTCTCGCCTTCGCTGCCGTCGAGCTCCATGCGCGCGAACCAACTCGAATAGATGTCGTCGCCGACTTCGGCGCGAAGACGATCCTTCACGCGCGTCCAGCGCTCCTGGTCCATGCTGGTCATTTCGCTTGGTCTCTTCTTGTTCGGCACAAACGGATGGGTGGAACGCGGACGAAACGCGCTACTTCCAGGCGCCCATCAGGGCCGACGCGAAGTGACGAGGAACGCGGAAAACCAAGAAGGTGGCACAGCGACCGCGGCTTTGACGCCGAGGGTAGGGATCGTGCCGGGGCCGCCGTTAGGTGCTGCGGCGGGCGAGGTCTCAGCGCCCGGGATGTCAGGATCCGGGTGGCGCGGGACCGCGTGCAGCGATGATGAAATGGGATGAACGGTCATCCGGCCGGCGCCAGATGGCGCGCGCCATGAATACGGTGACCCGCCTCGCTGTCGTCATCGTACCCCCCCCCTGGTCATCGCCGCCGCTTTTCGCGCCGACCATGCATACAGTTCCAGTTTTAGAAGTATTTTGGATTGGCTTCGCGTCGTCGTTGCGTAGACAGGCGACGGCACGAAGCTTTAACTTATGTCCGTATACGCCAGGCTCTGACGAAATCGAAGCTGAATCGGAGAACAACTAGACATGACTCGTCCATCCTCATCTTCGATGGGCTCGAATACGAACCTTTTACTGAAAACCGCCGGTGGCCCAACGGCAATTTCAAAATAGCACGGCCTCGCACCCCTGCAACGTCCAGGACTCGCGGGCGACCGCTGATTCGCCGCTAGACGGGCCGCCGGCGGTTTCCGGCGCGGCTCAAATCACTGTCATAATATTTTGATTTAACTTACATATTCGAAGAGCTGTTGTGACATTGTCACGCTCGCGGGCCGCGCTGAAATTGCCCCAAAACAACACAGTGCTGGAATGCGAAAATAGCCGGAATCAAAGCCCTGGGTTTCGCTTTCCCTCTAAACCGTTCTGCAAACAGCCATTTTACTGATCGGAAATGTAGGGTAGCCCCCGCTTGCCCACGCTACCCGCGGCGCTCGATGTGACAAATAGGCAATACGTAAAAACACGTACATCATGCGACTGGATACAATATGACTATACCCGTCACACTTCTGCAACGTGCGGCCGAGAGATATCCAAGATAATCGTTAGGCAAGAGCGCGCGTGAGGCGGACGAAAATCCGTCGCTGCGGCTGGCGTCCTACCGACGAAGCCCGCGGCTATTTGCCGAGCTTGGCGATCCGATGGGTCAGCCGCGACACCTTCCGGCTCGCGGCGTTGCGATGCACGACGCCCTTCTGCGCCGAGCGCATGATGACGGGCTCGGCCGCTTTCAGCGCCGCCACGGCCTGGCCGGGGTCGCCGGCGGCAATGGCCTCCTCGACCTTGCGCACGAAGCTGCGCAGTTGCGAGCGCCGTCCCTTGTTGATCTCGGTGCGCCGCGCGATCTTGCGGGCGGCCTTGCGGGCCGAACTGGTATTGGCCATGCCTGTGCTCGTTCCGTGGGCGGCCTTGCGCGCCGCTCATCTCGGCTCGACGTGATCCCGAGCCTGTCGATATGGTGAAAAGCGAGCGGCGGCGAGAACCTCGCCGCCAACTTGGCGCCGCTTATAATCGCCTCGCCGGAGAGCGTCAACCGGCCTTCCGGGCTGCGGCGGCCGAACGGGCGGCCAACGCGGCTCAGGCCACGCGCTTGGCGCGGACGCCGTCGTAGCCTGCCGTCACCGCCGCCCGATCCGCCGCCGCAAACGGGCTCAGCGGCGGCTGCACCCGCGCCCAGGCCGCCTCGCCGTGAATGTGCGCGAGCAAGGCCTTCACGCCGGAGACGAGCTGCCTGCCGTCGAACAGCTTGCGGATCGTCACCGCCGCATCGAGGGCATTTGCGTCGCCGTTGCGCCACGCGCGCGCGCAGAGGTCGGCATTGAGGTTGGCGGTCGCCGAGATACAGCCGGCGAAGGCGCCCGCGCGCGCCTCCAGCAGCACCGCCTCGGTCGACGGAAACACCTTGAACTGAGGCGAGATGCTCGCCGCCTCGCGGGCATAGGCCATGTCGCCCGAGGAATCCTTGAGGCCGACGATCCGGCCGCCATGGATTGCGAGCAGGCGCTTGACCAGCTTGACGTGCCACGGCAGGCCGGACTGGGAGGGAAAGTGATAGAGGTAGATCGGGATCGGCTTTGCGGCCGTTGCCTGCACGATGGTCTCGACGTAGGCGACGAGCCCGTCGTCGGGCACGCCCTTGTAGTAGAACGGCGGCAGCACGAGCGCGCCGGCGAAGCCGAGCTCGGCGGCATGGCGCGTCAACGCGACCGCGTCGGCGACCGACGCCGCGCCGGTGCCGACCATGAGGCGATCGAGCGGTAAGTCCGAATCGCGATAAGCGCTCATCACGCGCTTGCGCTGCTCGAGCGAGAACGAGGTCGCCTCGCCGGTGGTGCCGAGCACGTTCAATCCGTCGCAGCCGTTGGCGAGCAGGAAACGCGCGAGCGCGGTCGAGCGCGTGCAATCCGGCTCGGATTTGTCGTCGACCGCGGTGGCGACGGCGGCGATGACGCCCTGGAGCTTGTTGCTCATGTGGTCTCCTGGTTTCGCTCTCACCCGCTCACATTGAACGCCGCGAGCGCGGCCATGTTGACGAGCTGGGCGTCGTTGGCCGAGAGCGGCACGATCTGCACCGGGTGGTCGAGGCCGACCAGGATCGGGCCGATCACGGTCGCGCCGCCGAGCTCCTGCAGCAGCTTGGTCGCGATCGAGGCGGAATGGAACGCCGGCATGATCAGCACGGTGGCCGGGCCGGTCAGGCGGCAGAACGGATAGGCCTCGCGCAGCTCCATATTGAGCGCGACGTCCGCCGCCATGTCGCCGTCGTATTCGAAATCGACCCGGCGCTGGTCGAGGATGCGCACCGCGCCCTGCACGTGCGCGGCGCGCTCGCCCGGCGGATGGCCGAAGGTGGAAAAGGCGAGCAGCGCAATGCGCGGCTCGTAGCCGAAGCGGCGCGCGACGCCCGCCGCCTCGACCGCCATGTCGGCCAAGATCTCGGCGTTCGGCATTTCGGTCACCGCGGTATCCGCGATCAGCACGGTGCGCCCGCGCGCCAGCACGAGCGAGACGCCCATCACGCGATGCCCCGGCTTGGGATCGATGCAGTGGCGGACGTCCTCGAGCGCCACCGAGAAATTGCGCGTGACGCCGGTGACCATGGCGTCGGCATCGCCGAGCGCGACCATGCAGGCGGCGAAATGGTTGCGGTCCTGGTTGACCAGGCGCTGGCAGTCGCGCTGGAGATAGCCCTGGCGCTGCAGCCGCTCGTAGAGATAGGCGGCATAGGCCGCGTTGCGCTTCGACAGCCGCGCATTGATGATCTCGATGCCGCCGCCGAGCTCGATGCCGAGGTTGTGCGCGCTGTCGCGCACGCGGTCCTCGCGTCCCACGAGCAGCGCCGAGCCGAGTCCCTGTTGGACGAAGCTCGCCGCCGCGCGGATCACCTGCTCCTCCTCGCCCTCGGCGAAGACGACGCGCTGCGGCCGCCGCCGTAGCCGCTGATAGACGCGCTGCAGCAGGCCGGCCACCGGATCGCGGCGCGAGCGCAGCTGCGCCCCGTAGGCCTCCATGTCGGCGATGGGGCGGCGGGCGACGCCGGTGTCCATGGCGGCCTTGGCGATCGCGGGCGGGACGAACGAGATCAGCCGCGGATCGAACGGCACCGGGATGATGTAGTCGGGACCGTATTTCGGCCGGGCGCCGTAGGCGGCGGCGACCTCGTCGGGAACGTCCTCGCGGGCGAGCGCGGCGAGCGCGTTGGCGGCGGCGATCTTCATCTCCATGTTGATGGCGGTCGCGCGCACGTCGAGCGCGCCGCGGAAGATGTAGGGAAAGCCCAGCACGTTGTTGATCTGGTTCGGGTAGTCCGAGCGCCCGGTCGCCATGATGGCGTCGCTGCGCACCTCGGCCACCTCCTCGGCGCTGATTTCCGGATCGGGATTGGCCATGGCGAAGATGATCGGCTTGTCCGCCATCGATTTGACCATCGCCTTGGTCACCGCGCCCTTGACCGAGAGCCCGAGGAAGACGTCGGCGCCGGCGAGCGCCTCGGCCAGCGTGCGGGCGGAGGTTTTCGCCGCATGTGCCGATTTCCACTGGTTCATGCCGTCGGTGCGGCCCTGATAGATGACGCCTTTGGTGTCGCACAGGACGATGTTGTCGGGCGTGAAGCCGATGGCCTTGAGCAGCTCGAGGCAGGCGATGCCGGCGGCGCCGGCACCGTTGCAAACGAGCTTGGTCGACTTGATGTCGCGCCCGGTGAGGTCGAGCGCATTGATCAGGCCGGCGGCGGCGATGATCGCGGTGCCGTGCTGGTCGTCATGGAACACCGGGATGTCGAGGAGCTCGCGCAGCTTCTGCTCGATGATGAAGCACTCCGGCGCCTTGATGTCCTCGAGATTGATGCCGCCCCAGCTCTTGCCGAGCAGCCGGACGCAATTGATGATCTCGTCGGGGTCTTCGGACGAGACCTCGAGGTCGATGGAATCGATGTCGGCGAAGCGCTTGAACAGCACCGCCTTGCCTTCCATCACCGGCTTGGCGGCGAGCGCGCCGCGATTGCCCAGCCCGAGGATGGCGGTGCCGTTGGTGATGACGGCGACGAAATTGCCCTTGGTGGTGTAGTCGTAGGCGCGTCCCTCGTCCTCGGCGATGGCCAGCACCGGGACCGCGACCCCGGGCGAATAGGCCAGCGACAGGTCGCGCTGGGTCGCCATCGGCTTGGTGGCCACGACTTCGAGCTTGCCGGGACGGCCCTGGCTGTGGAACAGCAGCGCTTCCTGGTCGGTGAAGGTCGGTCGCGCGCCGCGCCCGTCGCTTTTCGAAGACATCTCAACCCCTTACAAACGCCCAACGGGCGCCCACGTCGGATGACCGGACGGCCGAAGGTAGCGGATCGAATAGGCGCCGCTCAAGAGAAGCGCGTGAACTCGGAAGGCCCCGCCCGCCGCATCATGGTGGTGCCAGCATGGCCCCGTCCACAGCGACAGGTTGTCCGAAGCGCGAATAATTGAACGAACCGGGCGATAGGGGTAAGCGATAGTCGGGCGACGCATCCTCTCTCTTCGCGCGGAACGGCCACACCATGATCCGGTTTGTTTTTCGGTTTTTCGGTCTGTTGTTGCTGGCCTTGGGGTTCATCTTCGTCGTCTATGACGGCAGCAAGACGATCGTCGACCAGACCTGGTATATCAGCAGCGTTGTCTCGATCTGGGAGAACGTCCACCAGAATTCGCTGCTGGCGATGCAGCCGGCGGTCGAGCGCCTGGTCGGAACCTGGGCCTGGCAAGGTATGATCCAGCCTTATTTTCTCAAGCAGCCGATTTCGCTCGTGCTGGTCATCGTCGGCGCGATTCTGATCCTGCTTGGACGCAAGAAGAAGCCCTTGATCGGCTACGCACGCGATTGAGCCTGCCCGCATGATGGGGAAAAAGCCGATCTCGGGTTATCCCGAGATCGGCATCCGTCGACCCTAGCCGCCGATCACTTGAACGCGTTGACGCCC
>WNEY01001634.1_pt1 | contig 16007 bp, 17 predicted proteins | sample 5400531 | NCBI WGS metagenome assembly WNEY01 (sample SAMN13153338, study PRJNA577476) | soil metagenome | isolation source: 200 cm saprolite under Douglas fir tree site 1 | place: USA:California | collected 2015-04-18
TGCTGAAGCTGCCCGAGGTCCGCAGCGTGCTTGCCTTCACGCGAACCAAGCACCGCGCGAACCGGCTCGCTGAATTCCTGGCGCGGCACGGCGTCGCGTCGGACCGGATCCACGGCAACCGCAGCCAGGCCCAACGCACGAATGCGCTGGCGCGCTTCAAGGGCGGACAGTTGAGCGTGCTGGTCGCGACGGACATTGCGGCCCGCGGGATTGATATCACCGGGCTGAGCCACGTCGTCAACTTCGACGTGCCGGCCGTGCCCGAGGACTATATCCACCGGGTCGGGCGGACGGCGCGCATGGACGCGCTCGGCGACGCGCTGAGCCTCGTCGCCCCGGACGAGGAGGCGGATTTCCGCACCATCGAGCGGCACCTCGGCGCGCGGATCGAGCGCGCGCTGGTGCCGGGCTTCGACTACCGGAAGCCGGCCGGCGAGCGCTTCGAGGTGCCCGTCGCCGAGCGGCTCGCGGCCCACCGCGCCCGCCAGGGGCGCGGGCGTCCGGGCGCCGGCGGTCGCGCGTTTCGCGAGAGGCGGAGCAGCGCGGCCCGATAGCGGCCGCCCGCCGGCATCACGAGGCGCGGACGGGAACCGGAGCCGGAATGGGGACGCCTTCCTTGTGGAATCGGCGGAGGATGCGCTTGCGCAGCTCGTGTTGCACCTGGTACTGGTCGACGTACGTGGCGACCTGATAGCCGACCGAAAAATCCAGGGAGTGCTCGCCGAAGCCGGGGATCAGGCTCACAGACGGCGCCGGGTCGGCGAGCAATCCCGGGACCTTCCCCAGCGCGTGAGACACCTCGTCGAGGAGCATCGCCTCGATCTGATCCGGGTCGGCCGAGTAATCCACGCTGACCGTCAGGCCCAGCGCCGTCCGTGACTCGGGCTCGCTGTAATTCGTGATCGTCGCCTTCGCCATCGTCTGGTTCGGTACGATGACGATGTTGTTCGAGAGAGACTTGATTCGCGTGGACCGCCAGCCGACGTCGATCACGAATCCTTCCGCGGCGTCGGTTACCTTCACGTAGTCGCCGATCCGGATCGGGCGGTCTGCGAGCAGGTGAATTCCCGCGAAGAGATTGGCGAGCGAGTCCTGGAGGGCCAGGGCCACCGCCAGGCCTCCCACGCCCAGCGCCGTGAGGATGGGTGTGATATGGATTCCGAGGGTTGAGAGCAGCACGAGCAGGCCGACGACGAGCACGAGGACGCGGGAGGCGGTCTCCGCCAGTCCCGTGACGGCGCCGCCGAGCGCCCGTTGCTCGGCCGCGCGGCCGGTGAGGCGCCCGGCGAAGCCGGCAAGCGTGACCGTGATCGAGAGAATGATGGCCGTCTCGAGGACCAGCCCCAGCGTGCCGTGCCAGCGCTTGGGGAGCAGGTCGAACCCCTCGGCCACCTCGTTGGCGACATAGAGGCCGACCACCAGGCACCACCAGAGCGACGGTCCCTGGATCGCCTCGGTCCCGGCGCTCAGCAGCTCGGGCCGCTCTCTCCAGCGCTGCAGTGTCGCCAGGCCGATCCGTCGCAGCGCCAGGGCGGCCAGCAGGGCGGCGACGAAAGCGCCTCCGATCCAGGCCAGCGACCCCCACAGGGCGCTCACGATCGCTCCCTCCGCTCGCCCTCGAACCCCGGCAGGATCGCCTTGATGAAGGCGTTCTCGACCAGCCCCCCGATCACTTCCCAATAACTGGTCTGCGGCTGCTCTACCCGCCCCGACACGGTCACGACCGTGGCAAGCTCTCCGCGCGCGCGGTTCTTCAGGATCTTCGTCGCGACCGCCACCACGCCTTCGTAGAGCCGCTGTCCGAAGCTCTTGGGCTGGTCTTGCTGGCCGTGAGCCACCTGCACGTCGCGGAAGAGCGGCTTGATATAGCCGCTGATCATCCCGCGCTTCACGCTGAGCTCGGTGTAGACCGAGAACTGTCCGCCCGCCACGTCGAAGCCTCCATAGGCGCGGACGAGGTCGTTCATGCTCGCCATCTCGGTGTCCTCCACCTGCACCTTGAGGTCCATGTCCAGGCCGCCGGTCGCGGGCCGGATGATGGCCGACGCCTGCGTCTTGCCGCCTCCCATGAACTTCCCGGAGAGCCGGACATTGGCCGTTCCCTGCGCCTGTTGGTTGCTGAGGTTGTCGGCCGAGAGGCTCGCATCCGTAAAGTTCACGCGGTAGGCCGGGGTGGCGACCCGATTCGTGAAGGCGAAGTTCCCCTTGACGATCTCCAGCCGGTCGATCTTCAGCTGGATATCGGGGGCATTGGAGGCCTTCTTCGCCGCCGAGACCGTGGCCTGCGCGCGCACGCTCTCGGCCGCCGCGGTCTGCGGCGTGTGGATGTATTCGATGTCGGGACCCTGGACGAGGATCTTCTCGAGGTGCACGGCCTTGATCGACGGCGCGTACTCGACGGTTCCGGTGGTCGCCAGCATCCCCTTGTTCACCGAGAGATTGACCCGGTTGGTGACCGGTTTGAAGTAGTCCATCTCGATCCGGTCCAGATCGATGCGCGCCAGAATCCCTGGATGCGGCTCGTCGAGGAAGTCCGCGCGCCCGTCCACCTCGAGCGTGCCCTTGTCGAAGACCACGGCACTCAGGTGGATCGTGGAGGGGTAGACGCGATCGGGCGACTCGACGTTCCGGATGTTCTCGGCGGTCAGCTTGATCCGGCTGAGATGAAGGGGCTTGAACGGCCCCGGGTCCACATAGGTGACATCGCCGTTCTTCACCTGCAGGCGGTTGATCTTCATGTCGAGCGCGAGGGCTTCGAGGGCGTGCTGCCAGCCCTTGTCCTTCAGCGAGACGTTGCTCGCGGCCTCCGTCTGGATATGGCTCAGGTCGAGATGGAACTTCGGCCGGGCGAAGGTCATGTCGGCCACGAGCCGCCGGTGCAGGAGGGCGCGCCAGTGGATAGTCGTGTTGAGCCGATGAATGTCCGCGATCGGGACCTTGGGATTGGCATCCTGGATAAGCGTGGCGTCCTTAACGTCAAAGGACAAGGTGTGGGGATGCACGGACAGGGCACGGATCCGAAGCGTGTATCCGGTCAACCGCTGGTTGGCCTCGCGCTCCACGTAGGCGCGGAGCGGCTCGTCTATGAGGTAGGCCGCGGTGTACGCCGGGACGATCAGGACGGCGAGGATGCCGCCGATCCAGCGATACTTCCGGGGCATACGCTGGCAGCGTCGCCTGAAATCCGAGAATGCTTGCCTAATCCGGTTCATGATCGGCCTCACCGTGCATTCGGCGATGCAACGCGCCGCCCCGTGGCGGCCTCGGGCGCGTCGCTCGTCTGGAGCACCCGCTGGTGTATGTCGAGCCGGACCATGGTCTCCGCGTCGAGGCGGCCCGTTGCCGGAAGCCCCTCGGCGTGCTGGTACCGCTGCAGCGCCGTCCGGGTTCTCGGGCCGACCCTGCCGTCGATGGGACCCGGCACATAGCCGAGGTCACGAAGCGCCTGTTGCGCATCGCGAACGAAGCGAGGCTCGGGCGCAGCGCGCGGGGCTTCGCGCGCGGCCGCGGCGAGCGCGGTCCCGCGGATCTCGGATGACGGCGCCCCGTCCGTCGAATCGAGGGGGATGCAGAGCAGGGAGGCGATCACGATTGCTCTCGATACGATTGCCCATGTCATACGGCGACCCTCCGTGGTCTCTCTTCGACTGACTGTTCAACGACTGTGCCAGCTTCATGGAGCGGAGAATGCCCCCGGAATGCCGCGCTCTCGAGGGGTTCCGTAGGGGAAGGCGGTAAGTTCTACATCCCGTCCTGGAAACTCCTACACGCTGCCGGCAATCCTCGCCCGCGCGGGTGGTCGCAACCCGCCTCTGAAGACGTGAAAACGTCCGGAAATCGCCATCTTCGAGTGCGCATTGAGAGCCGGAGGCTGGCACACGCGATGCAACCCGTTCGAATGAGGGGGTGACTGCCATGAACGTACTCCAGACCTTCCTGCGCGGAAGCGTAGCCGCAATCTTCGTCCTACTGGCCGCCGCCGAGTCGGCGTGGACTCAGGCTGTGTCGCCCACGGCGCCATCGCCGATGATGCCGCCCGGACCGGCTCCCGAGGGCGGGGCCGCACGCGGTCTCGTCGCCTTCGTCGTCGTGGTGGGGCTGCTCGCGATCACCGGGATCGCCGTGAAGATCTACGACATGAAGCGCAAGCGCGAAGACGAGGGCGTGGCGCTGCAGGCCCGGCTCTCCGACGCGCTCCTCATCGAGCCCGCGCTCGCGGGCTATCCGATCACGCCGACGGTGCATGTGCCGTTCCGGCGGAGCTCGCCGGTGGTGGTGACCATCACGGGCGCGGTGTCGACGCCCGACCTCCGGGCGGCCGCCCTGCAGCTCGTGACACGGGAGCTATCGCATGCCAGGACCGAGCATCGAATCGACGACCATCTCGCGGTGGACGCGCTGGTCGCCAAGCACGCCGCCTGATGCGGAGGCATCCCATGTGCCCATCCCGCTCCCTGAGCACTGCCGTTGGAATCGCGCTGATCGCATTGATCGGGCTCGCCGCGCCGCCGGCCTGGGCCGGAGCCCCCACGGACCAGGTCAAGGCCTCGGTCGACCGGATCATCGGGATCCTCCAGGACCCGGCGCTGAAGTCGGAGGCCAGGGCGAAGGACCGGCGGACGGCGATCCGCGGCGCCGCCAGCCAGATTTTCGATTTCGAAGAGACCGCGAAGCGCGCGATGGGCCGGCACTGGCAGCAGCTGTCGGATCAGGACCGCGCGGAGTTCGTGCCGCTGTTCGCCGATCTGCTGGAACGGTCGTACGTCTCGAAGATCGAGCAGTACAGCGGCGAGAAGATCAACTACGTGGGCGAGTCCGTGGATCCCGCCGGCGACATCGCGACGGTCAAGACGAGCTTCACGACCAAGAAGGGGCAGGACGTTCCCATCGAGTACCATCTGCACCGGCGCGGTGATCGCTGGGCCATCTACGACGTCTTCATCGAGGGCGTGAGTCTGGTGTCCAACTATCGGACCCAGTTCGACAAGATCATCCAGACATCCTCGTACCAGGAGCTGGTCAGAAAGATGCGGGCGGGATCGGCGGAGATCCCGGCGCCGGGCGCCTCGCCGAAGGGGAAGGGGCGGTCCTGACGCGCGGCGCCGGATGCGTCCGCGGTCGCTCAGGCCGGGCCGCCGGCCTGGGACGCCTGTCGGACGGCCGAGTCGGCCGAGCGCCCGGCGACGATGAGTCCCACCGTATTCCGGCGGCGGCGGTCGGCGTGGCGCCGGTCGGGGATCTCCATTGAGCTCTGCTTCCGGCGCGGCCAGGCGCGCCGCTCGGCGATGACCACCACGGTCGGGTCGCCGGCGAACTTGCGCTTCAGGAACTCGTAAAAGTCGAAATCGAATCGAGGGGCGATCAGGATCAGGCGCTCGACCATCGGCGTCTCAGGCGGACGCTCACGCGTGCCGGTGGGCGTCTGGCAGGCCAAACTGGCGCGCGGTGGCGCCCTCGGCATCGAACTGGATCAAGACGGCTGCCTCGCCGCCCACGACCCAGGCGTCGTGGCCGGGCTCGATCACGACGACGCTCGGCGCCGCGTGCTCGAAGCTGCAGCCGTCGCCGTACTGGCCCCGGATATGCCCCCGCGCCAGGAACCCCACGTGGCCGTGCATGCAGAGGGACGTGCCCACAAGCGGCTTCATGTGAGTGGACCAGCGGAAGCCCGGCGGATAGACGAGGCGCTTGACGCGGCCATTGGCGGCCCTGAGGGTGTCCACCGTCACGCCCGCCACCGTGCGGCGGTCGGCGCCTGTGATCGGCGCCAGGAGCTGATCCCTGCCGGAATGCCCTGACGGCGCGCGACGCTTCGACAGCGCCCGCCGCGGCGCGCGACGGCGCCGGCTCTTGCCGGATTTCTTCTTCTTCATGGTTCTCTCCCCCTGCCGTGGCCGACTCAGGGCCGCCGTCGCGGAAGTGGCAAAAACTCTGCGCTCTTCGGCGCGCCCTTGTCAAGCCGCCGGGGCAGGCTGACAGCCCCGCCCGGCCGTGATAGGGTTCGGGCCATGTCCGACCGCCCGCGGTCGCCATGGTCGCCGACGCCTGCCGCCGGACCCGTCCAGTACAACCTCGACGGGACGCGGATCGAGCGGTTCGAGATCGACTGCTCGGAGTCCCGTCTCTTCGCCATCCTGCAGGACATCTTCGAAGCCCACTGGGACCAGGTGATCTTCGGGCCCTGCATCGAGGGCGCCGTCTTCGAAGGGCGCTTCGCCCGGCGTCCAAGCGTGTCGCTCCTCGACGGATACGCGACGGTGCAGGTGGACGGCAGCGAGTCCTGGCACTTCCATCTCTGCATCGGACCGCATGGCGGCAGCGCGGCCCTGCCCACCCCGCCCGAGCTGGCGACCTGGCGCCGGTGCGCGCGCGCGGCCTTCTTCATCAACCGCGACCGCGCGGGGCGTCCGAGCGCCTGGGGGTTCCGCATGTGGAACGGGCGGGACGAGCAAATGATCACGATCTTCTTTCCAAACCCGTGGATCGACCCGGAGCGCCGCCAGTACGTGGACACGCCCGACTGGTCGAGGCTCGAGTTATGGATGAAGCTTCGTGAGAAATGGGCGGCCATTCCCGCTGAGCCGCCGCCGGCAGGCGCCGAGCGGCCGCGAACCCATTAGCGGCCGCTGCGGTACAATGCGCGGCGGAGAGCGCGGCTCGACGATCCGGCTTCAGGAGGGCCTATGAACTATCGGATCATCTCGGCGGACGACCACATCGACATGCAGTGGCTCCCGAAGGACCTCTGGCAGAAGCGGGTGCCGGCGCAGTGGCGCGAGCGGGCTCCGAAGGTGGTCGAGACCGAGAACGGGCCGTACTGGGTCTGCGGAGAGGACCGGTGGGATCCGTGGGGCGGCCGCAAGGGCGCGGCGGGGGCCATGGGAGGCCGCCGCTTGGCCCTGGAGCGCGGCGGGGTGCTCGAGCCGGGCGTCCTGCGTCCGACCACGACCGCGCTGCGGCTGGCGGACATGGATCGAGACGGGGTGGACGCGACGGTGATGTACGGGCCCATCGTCCCGCTCCTCGTCAAGGATCCCGAGCTGCGGCGGGTCTGCTATCGGGCCTACAACGATTGGCTCGCCGAGTTCTGCGCCAGCGCCCCGGACCGGTTGGTCGGAGCGGGGCTGATTCCGATCGACGATCCCAAGACCGCGGCCGACGAGGTTCGCTACTTCAAGGAGATCGGCCTTCGGACGGGCATGCTGCTCGCGGCCCGCGTCGAGCTGCCACTCTGGGAGGACGCCTGGGAGCCGCTCTGGCAGGCCGCCGCGGAAACGGGAATCTCGATCGGCTTCCACTTGGGCGGCGGGCTCCGCACAGTGGCCTTCAGCGGTCCCAAGGCCACCGACGCCGGCAATATGGGCGTCCGGGTCGCCTGCAGCACGCTCCAGATGGATGAGCCGCTGGCCGCGGTAATCTTCTCCGGGGCGTTGGAGCGTCACCGCGGGCTGAAGATCGTCCTGGCCGAGACCGGTATCGGCTGGCTGCCCTATATGCTCGAGCGCATGGACGACACGTACCGGAAGTTCCTCGACGCCGGGGAGTATTGGCGCACGCATGGCGGGCTTCAGCTCACCATGGCTCCCAGCGCGTACTTCCGCCGGCAGGTCTGGGCCACCTTCCAAACCGATTACGTGGGACTGCGACTGCTCGACGTCCTCGGCGCCGACCGCGTGATGTGGGCGTCGGACTACCCCCATGCCGACAGCACGTGGCCCGAGTCGCAGCAGGCCATCGCCGATAATTTCAAGGGCGTCGCGGCCGAGGCGCGCCAGCGCATCCTCCGCGACAATGCCAAGGCCCTGTACGGCCTGTGACGGGTGGCGGGGACGGGAGATAGACGCGATGGACGGCGTTCACGATCTCGGCGGCATGCAGGGCTTCGGGCCCGTCGAGCGGGAGGCGAACGAGCCCGCCTTCCACGCGCCATGGGAAGCGGCCGTGCTGGCCATGATGCGGGCCGGCGGCGGGCGCGGCCTCTTCAACATTGACGAGTTCCGCCACGGCATCGAGCGCATGGAACCGGCCGAGTATCTCCGGGCCTCGTACTACGAGAAATGGCTGGACGGGATCACCCGGCTGCTGGTGGAAAAGGGCGTCGTGAGCCAGGCCGAGCTCGCCGCCCGCGCCGAGTTCTTCAGGGCGCGCCCCGAGGCGCCGGCTACCGCGGCCGTCCCCGGCCCGCTGCCCGCTCGAGCGAAGGCCAATCCCGACTGGCTCCAGAGCGCGATCCGTGAGGCGCCGGTGACGCCGCGCTTCAAGCCCGGCGACCCCGTGCTCACGCGGGAGATGCATCCGCACGGCCACACCCGGCTGCCCCGCTACGCGCGCGGCAGGCGCGGCGTGATCCACTGTTTGCACGGCATCCACGTCTTTCCGGACAGCAATGCGCATGGGCTGGGCGAGCAGCCCCAGCCGCTCTACAGCGTGCGGTTCGAGGCCCGCGAGCTCTGGGGCGACTCCGCCGAGCCGAACGAGCAGGTCCATCTCGATTGCTGGGAGAGCTATCTCCTGCGCGGGCGGTGAGCGAATGGGCAAGAACCATCCGAACGTCGATCCCTACGTCGTCTCGCGCGTGCGGGCGCTGGAGTCGCTGCTGCTGGAGAAAGGCATTCTCGCCCCCGATGCGGTGGACCGCGTCATCCAGCGCTACGAAAACGACACGGGCCCCCTGATCGGCGCCCGCGCCACCGCCCGGGCCTGGATGGATCCGGGTTACAAGCGACTGCTCCTGGAAGACACGAAGGCGGCGCTGGCCCAGTTCGACCTGGCCTATGACGTGCTGGTCGTGGTCGAGAACACGCCGGCCGTCCACAACATGGTGGTGTGCACGCTGTGCTCGTGCTACCCCTGGCCGGTGCTCGGGCTGCCCCCGAACTGGTACAAGACGCCCGCCTACCGCTCGAGGGCGGTGAGCGAGCCCCGAAGCGTGCTGAAAGAGTTCGGGCTCGAGATTCCGGCGAATCGCGAGATCCGCGTCTGGGACAGCAGCGCCGAGATGCGCTACATGGTGCTGCCCCGCCGCCCTGCCGGCACGGAACGTTTGACCGAAGCGGCGCTCGTGCCGCTCATCACCCGTGACGCGCTCATCGGCGTGGCCGAGGTAAAGCCGCCGGGCACGGCCCCCTGAAGCCCGTGTACGCGCGCCGCCGCAACATCGTCATGCGTCGCGACGGGCGTCCCGTCAATGTGGCGCGCCCGCGCGGGCATCTCTTCGTCTGCGCCGGCGGCTGCTGTTGCGGGCGCGTCGAGGACGGCTTCGCCCCGGTGCCCACTGAGGTCTTCCACTCGGAGTGGGAGCAACGCCGCCTACGCAATATCGTGCATCTCACCATCGGTGGCTGCCTGGGCCCATGCGCGCTCGCCAATGTGGCGCTCCTGCTGTTCGACGGTCAGACCCAGTGGTTCCACTCGGTCAACTCGGACGCCATGGCGCGCGCCATCTACGACCATATCGAAGCGATGCTGGACGCCGACGGCGCCCTGCCGCCGCCGCCGCAGCTCGCGCCCTATCACTTCACCGCCTCCGCCTGGCAGCCGCGTCCCGACGGTCAACCCGTGGACGACCGGCGACCGCGCCGCGCCAGCGCGCAGGCTTGCGCGGGCATGCCCTCTGGGGTGAGGGCCGACGGTCGGTTGCTGACGGTGGAGCGCGTGGTGGCGGCGATGGAGGGCGCGACGGCGCTGCCGAGGAAGAACGGCGAGCTGGTCTTCGACGAGCCATGGCAGGGCCGGGCCTTTGGCATGGCCGTGGCCCTGCACGAGCAGGGGCGCTATGACTGGGAGGAATTCCGCCAAACCCTGATCGCCCAGATCACGGCGGCCGAGGCCCGCGGCGGGCCCTTCGCCTACTACGAGATCTGGCTCGCGACCTTCGAAGAGCTGCTCGCCAAAAAAGGCCTGCTCTCCCCCGAGGAGGTGGAGGAGACGACCTACCAGTTCGAGTTCGGCGAGCGCGACGACGTGTTCTGATCGGCGTGGGCCGTGCCGGCCAATTTCTGGGCGCGGTGCACGTCGATGATCCTGACCACCTTCTCGCCGTTCTTCAGGCAACTCATATGCCAGTCAGGCAACCTGTTCGAGTATTCCCCATGAATCGATGCGCCTTATATTTTCGACGTATCGCGCCACGTCAACGCCGGGCTGCCTGAGACGATGAGGGAAATTTTTCACAGGAACCGTGTAGATTTTTCTGAACAGGGAGCGAAAGCGGGCGCAGCGCCTTGGGCCGCGCCCGCTCGATGTGCCATCGGAGCCGGTGTGATTCCTACTGCATCTTCGGCGTGGCCTGGCCCGTCGGGGCTTTGGCTGGCTCGGGCGCTGGCATGACCTCGAGACGAGTGGCGATGTTCTTGCCCTCCCGTGTTTCGTAAGCGGCCTTTACTTTCGCTCCTTCGTGGATGTCCGCCAGAGTGGCCTGCTTGCCCTCGACCTGGATCTGAGTGTCGCTGGTGACTTCGAGGGTTCTCCCGAAGAGACCGAGAAGTCCGGACGAAACCTGGACGGTTCTCGTCCCCGGATCGACCTTCGTGACCTTTCCCTCGAGCGGGGTATTGACGACCGGCCGAGAGAGATTGGGCGAACCCGCGGGTCCGCCGGCGCCCGGCGTGGGATATTGCTGGGCCCATACCGGCGCCACGAGAAGAGCGAGGACTGCGATCATGAGCGCAAACTTATGCCACATCGACCTCCTCCTTTCGCGCCGTCTCGGAGACGGCGGCAAGCGTTCGACGCTGAGTGGCTTCGGCGCACTCGTGATGAGCATAGGACATGCCAGGCCTATCGCCAGATAGATCGTGACGCCTGGCGTAATGGCGCTCGCCGAGGGTATATTGGAAGCGAGGCTTCGCATCGCGATGCTGCTGAACAGGCTTCGAGCGCTCATCCGGCCCTTGGTCGCAAGCGCGACAATTATCGCGCTCGCGGCGGGCTGCGGCCTGACGGGGCTTCGGGAGCCCAGCCGCGAGGACGTGCTCCAGCGGATCCTGCCGTCCGCCGTGCAGATCGTCCTGGAGCAGCAGGAGGGGCGTCGATTCCGAACTGGCTCGGGCGTGGTGATCGCCTCTCGCCCCGCCGCCCGCCACGTCGATTGCTTCGTGCTCACCAGTGGCCACGCCGTTGCCGACGCGGTAGGCCAAAAGGAGATCTACCTGCTCTTCGGCCGGCACCGCGGCGCGGGAACCAAAGAGCGCGCCACGGTCCTCGCCTATCGCGAAAGCGCCGATCTGGACCTCGCGCTGCTCCGCGCCGAGAGCGACCACTGCGAGCCCGCGCGGCCGGGAGCGCCGGCTATGCTCGGCGAATCCGTCTGGGTCATCGGCTTCCCCTGGGGACGCAACCTGCTCCTGGGTAGCGGCATCGTGAGCCAGGTCAACGCCCAGGGCGCGGAGGACCGCGAGACCGCCTCGCGGCTGATGGTGGATGCCTCGGTGAGCTACGGGTCGAGCGGGGGCGGCGTGTACGACGCGCGCGACGGCGGACTGCTCGGGATGGTCGAGGGATACCGGACGGCCCGCGTCACCGCTCAGGGCACGGAGGCGCCCTGGTTCATCGACGTGCCCGTTCCCGGTCAGACATTCGTCACTCCGCTCGTCGAGATTCGCCGCTTTCTCGCGGACGCGGGCCACGCCGACCTGATCGGCAGCCCGCCGTCCTCCTTCAGTCGGGCCGCGCGCTGATTCCGCGTGGTCGCTTCGCTCGCGCTCGCCGCCTTACGTGCTACGATGGCCGGCCGTGTGCCCCGGCATGCGGAAGGGAGCGACCGTGACGGTGGCGAGACGACGCGGCAAGACCTTCGGCTTCACTCCGCGCGAGCTGCGCGCGTTCCGCGCCTTGCGGACCCCGTGGGGCGTCCAGCGCGCGCTCGACGCCATGCCCTATCACCTGAAGGACACGGCGTGGTCGCCGCGCCGCGTGTTGAGGGAGGGCACGGCCCATTGTCTCGAGGGCGCCATTTTCGCGGCCGGGGCGCTGCGCGTGCTCGGCTTCCCCCCGCTGCTGCTCGACCTGGAGGCCGTCCACGACACCGATCATGTCATCGCCGTCTATCGCCTGCACGGGCACTGGGGCGCGGTCGCCAAGTCGAACTACTCGGGACTGCGCTATCGCGAGCCCATCTACCGCAGCCTCCGCGAGCTGGCGATGAGCTACTTCGAGGGGTGGTTCAATCTCCGCGCCGAGCGCACGCTGCGCACCTACTCGCGCCCGGTGAACCTCAGGCGCTTCGACCACACTCACCCGGGCTGGATGACGGCCGAGACCGATCTCTGGTTCATCCCCGAATATCTGCTGGACATCGCGCACACTCCGCTGCTCAAGCCGGCGCTGATCCGGAGCCTCTCGCGGGTGGACCGGCGCTCGTTTCAGGCCGGGCTCGTCGGCCATCGGTGGCATTGAGGGTGCCGGCGGCTCTCCCGTTCGGGTCAATCGCGTCACCTTCTGCCGCAATTCGTCGCTGCCGGCAAGGCCGCAGACCCCGCACGAACCGGTGGAAGCTCGCACAATCAAGGCTTTCCGAGCCGCGAAGGCGTCTGGAATGTGTCTTGCTTCCTCAAACTGAGGGGGAGAACTGTTGATGGCCAAACCGGATTTCGTAGAGGGCGTGCCAAGGGCGAAGATACGGAAAGACACCCGGCGGCATGCGCGGGAGAAGGTTGCCTGGCCGGTGGTCGTGGACAATGGCCTCCGCTACATTCCGGCCGAGACGATCAATGTCAGCCCATACGGGGTCAAGGTCCGGCTCGGCGAGCGGTTGGAGCTCGGGGCGCAGGTCAAGCTCAAGATCCGCCCGTCCGGCCGGCCGCCTTACGAGACGTGCGCCATCGTCTGGCGCATCGATCGCGATGGCCCGGCGCTCCTTTTCCTGGGGGTCCACCAACAGCTGATCTCCGTCGCCGGCAAGCCGACGGCTGCGGCACCACCCGGCGGCTGGCACCGCGACGCGCGGGCCGGCTCGGAAACTATCGTGCTCGTGGATGACGACGACGGCGCCCGCGCCCTGGCGCGCTCCGCCCTCGAGGCCAAGGGATACGTCATCCTGGACGCCGGCGCCGATCCGATGCGCGCGGTGCGCATTGCCAAGGAGCACGACGGCCCGCTTCACATGCTGATCACGGACATCGTCATGCCGCTCATGAACGGCTTCCACCTGGTCGAGCGCATCCTGCCGCTGCGCCCGACCATCAAGGTCGTGCTGATGTCCGCCTACTCGGTGTCCGGCGTCTCGGCCCGCGGCGACCGCTACCTGCCCAAGCCGTTCACCATCGAGGACCTCTGCCGAACCGTCCGCGAGACGCTCGACGGCCGCTCCGCCTTTACTCGACCGGCCAACCCTGCGCGGTAGCGCCCGCTGGCGAGCAGAACGCGGGAGCCTCCGGCCCCGCGGGCGCCTCGTCTCCTTGACACGCTCTCCACCTTGCCCTACCGTTCCCGAGCAGCCATGTCCTCCTCCAGCGCCTCGAGCCACGTCGGACGGCCGCTCAAGCGGAAGGAAGATCCGGGACTCCTCACAGGCCGCGAGGCCTATGTCGCCGACATCCACCTTCCCGGTGCCCTCCACGTCGTCGTCGTCCGCAGCCCGCACGCCCATGCCGAGATCCGGCGGACCGGGGTCGAGGCGGCGCGCCGGGCGCCCGGAGTGGCCGCCGTCTTCACGGGCGCGGAGCTCAATGCCGAGCTGGGCGAGATCGCGATGATGATCCCGCCCGAGGCCTTCGACGAATGCCACCTCCAGCTGCACCAGCCGGCCGCCGAGGGCCGCGCGCGATATCTCGGCGAGCCGGTCGCCGTCGTCGTGGCCGAAAGCGCGGTGGCCGCGCAGGACGCGGCCGATCTGGTCGACGTGGACTACGCCCCCCTGCCGGCGTTGACCGATGCCGAAGAGGCGCTCAAGCCGCAGTCGCCGCGGCTGTACGGCCATCTCAAATCCAATCTGGGCGTGCGCTGGGCGCGCAGCCGCGGAGACGTTGACCGCGCGTTCAGCGACGCGGCCGTGGTGGTCGAGGCGCGGCTCGAGAACCAGCGGCTCATGGCGGTGGCGATGGAGCCGCGCGCGGTAGCTGCCGCCTACGACGAATCGACGGACGGGCTCAGGGTCTGGGGCTGCACCCAGATTCCCCACGGGCTGCGGGACGCGATCGCCCAGCACCTGAAGCTCCCGCCCGAGCGCGTGCACCTGATCGCGCCGCGGGTCGGCGGCGGCTTCGGCGCCAAGATCGCGCTGTACCCCGAAGATCTCATCGTACCCTGGATTGCCTTGCGGTTGAGACGGCCGGTGCGGTGGAGCGCAAGTCGTCGAGAGGATCTGCTCGCCACGTCCCACGGCCGCGCGGTCGTGGCCCGCATGCGGCTGGCGGCCGATCGGTCCGGACGCATCCTCGCGCTGGATGCCCGCATCATCGGGAACCTCGGCTGGTGTCTCTTCAGCGACGGGCCGCTGCTGCCGGTGCTCTGCGGCCAGATGATCACCGGCTGCTACGACATCCCGGCGGCGCGCGTCGAGGTGCGCTGCGCCTTCACCAATACCATGGGCACGGCCGCCTACCGCGGCGCGGGCCGGCCGGAAGCCGCCTTCTTCATCGAGCGGATGATGGATTTGCTCGCCGCGCAGGCCGGACTCGATCCCGCCGAGGTTCGACGGCTCAACTTCGTGCCGCGCGAGCGATTCCCGTACGAAACCGCCGTGGGCACGAGCTATGACAGCGGCAATTACGCCGGCGCCCTCGAGGCCCTGCTCGAGCGCGCCGACGGCTCGGCTCTGCGCGCCGAGCAGCAGCGGCGGCGGGCGGCCGGAGCGCTGATCGGGATCGGGCTCGCCTCGTACGTCGAGATGTGCGGCTTCGTCGACGAGGAGACCAGTGATGTCATCGTGGACGCCCACGGACGGGTGACCGTGCAGACGGGCGCCTCCTCCCACGGTCAGGGGCACGAAACGAGCTTCGCCCAGCTCGTGGCCGACGAGCTCGGGATTCCGGTAGACGGCGTGACCGTGATCCACGGCGACACGCGCATCGTCCGCAAAGGCGTCGGCACTTTCGGCAGCCGCAGCATCGCCCGCGGAGGCATGGCGGCGGTGGCCAATGCGCGCCGTGTCGCCGACAAAGCCCGCCTCATCGCCGCTCACCTGTTGGAAGCGCGCGCCGATGATGTCGTGAGCGACGCGGGCGCCTTCGGCGTCCGCGGCGTGCCCGACCGGCGCGTGAGCTGGACGCAGGTCGCCGCGGCGGCCCACGGCGGCGCGCTGCCCGCGGGATTCGAGCCCGGGCTCGAATCGCGCGAGGATTTCGTGGGGCAGGGCCTGCTCTATCCCTTCGGCGCCCACTTGGCCATGGTGGAAGTCGACCGGGAGACCGGGCGCGTGCGCGTGCTGCGCTACGTGACCGTGGACGACAGCGGGCCCATCGTTAACCCGCTGCTCGCGGCCGGCCAGGTCCACGGCGGGCTCGCCCAGGGCATCGGTCAGGCGCTCTTCGAGCGCGCTGTGCACGACGAAGCGGGCCAGCTGCTCTCGGGCTCACTGATGGACTACGCGATCCCGAAGGCCGACGATCTGCCCGCCTTCGAGACGGGCCACACCGTGACGCCCTCGCCCCGCACGGCGCTCGGAGTCAAGGGCATTGGCGAGTCCGCCACCATCGGCTCGACTCCGGCCATCGCGAACGCGGTGCTGGACGCCCTGCGTCCGCTGGGCATCCGGCACCTCGACATTCCGCTCACGCCCGCCCGGATCTGGCAGGCCATCGCCGACGCTGGCCGGCGCGACAGGGGCTAGAGCCGGGACGGCGAAGCTGGAGGCGCCGCCGCGTCCGGCGAGGCGGCGGCCCTACGCGAGCGGGGGCTCGGGGTCTGGGCCGAAGATGCCGTCGCCCAGCTGGCTCGCGGCGGTGAGCCCACGTGCCTTGAGGATGTAGGTCATCAGCAGGAAGAAGGCCGCGCCTTCGATGAGCACGCCCCACAATGCGGAGCGGATCACGAAGGTGTCGAAGAAGCCGTGCAGGACCGCCGCGATG
>WNEY01002270.1_pt1 | contig 16000 bp, 12 predicted proteins | sample 5400531 | NCBI WGS metagenome assembly WNEY01 (sample SAMN13153338, study PRJNA577476) | soil metagenome | isolation source: 200 cm saprolite under Douglas fir tree site 1 | place: USA:California | collected 2015-04-18
CGAGGCTGAACATGAAGACGGTCGAGAGCCCTTGGGCCATGACGATGGCCCGGACGGGGCCGTACCGCTTCGAGAGCGACGCGCTCACCGTCGCGGCCAGGCCGATCGTCACGTTGGACAGGGCGAGGAGTGGGCCGCTCCAGGTGTCCGGCACCGCGAATTTCAGGAAGAGCCACGTCGGCACGAGAGGGATGAAGAAGCCGGCGCCGAGGCCGATGAGGCCGTTGATCCCCGAGAACTTGAGGAGCGGCTTCCAATCCATCCCCTTCGGGCGGGCCTCGCGGGTCCGGATCGTTTCTCGGTAGTCCCGCAGGAGGAAGTAGAAAGCGACGGGCATGACGAATCCGAGTCCGTCGGTGAGGATGAGCGCCGCGACGTGAACCGTCTGGCTGCCGAGTCCGGTCTGCGCCTGAATGAACGGGAACGAGAAGGGCAAGGCGAGTCCGACGCCTGAGAACACGTTGTTGAGGACGAACGACAGGGCGAACGCCACGTTGCGTTGCTCGACCGTCGTCTGGTCCGCGATGATCGCGTTCCACGACGACAGGAAGGCGCCTTCGCCGACGCCGGCGGCGAGGGCTGCGAGGACCATCCACCTCACATCCGTCGTAACGGCGAACACCAGAATGGACGGCGGTAAGATCGCGCTGCCGATCAGCAAGAGGTTTTTCCGTCCGCGGCGGTCCGAGTAGATCCCCAGGGGCGCCGCGCTCACGACCATCGAGACGCCGACCGCACCGAGGAGGAGGCCGACGACTTGCGACGAGACTCCGGTCTCCGGGAAGTACGCCGTGATGAAGACTATGAGGTAGCCGAAACCAATCGCGCCAAATGCATTCGAAAAGACAATCCATCGGACCTTGCGCGGGATCAGGGAGAAGCCGAAACGGCTGCGGCGCGCGGACGGGCGGGGCTCGGGCGTCTCCATCGTCGGTCTGTCCTAGGGGGGTTCCGGGGCATCCGTGGCCGCGGCTTCTAGTTTCCGGTAGACAAAGCAAACGTAACCCAGAATCAGAAAATCCATAGCCGTCGGACGTCTTCGTCGGCCTGGATCAGGTGATGACGCGATGCGAATCGGAAGCGTGGGAGCGGGACACATCGGCGGCACGGCCGCGAAGTTGTTCGCGCGGGCGGGTCATCAGGTTGCGGTGAGCAATTCTCGCGGACCCGCCACGTTGGCTTCGTTGGTGTTCTCGATCGGTCCGAACGCGAAGGCCATGTCGGTCGTCGAGGCTGTCAAGTTCGGCGAGGCGGTCCTCCTCGCGCTTCCGTACCGGAAAATGGATGCACTTCCTCCGGGAGAATCGTTCTCCGGAAAGATCGTAATCGACGCGATGAATCCGTACAGCGCGGTGGGGGGCGTCATGGACCTCGGCGACAGCACATCGAGCGAGGAGGTCGCGAAACGGATGCCGGCGGCGCGCCTCGTGAAGGCCTTCAACACGATGGGTTGGAATACCTTGGCGAGTGGCTCCCGGCCTGCGGGAGAGGAACGGCTCGTCGTCTTCATCGCAGGTAACGATGCCCCCGCGAAGGCGGCGGTGGCGAAGCTCATCGACGAAATCGGATTCGCGTCGATCGACACGGGCTCGCTCCGAGAGGGCGGCCGTCGCCAGCAGCCTGGGTCCCGGATCTACGGACGGCCGATGACCGTCAGAGAGGCAAAGAAAATCCTGGGATGAACCTCACGGGAGGTCGGGCGAGGTCGTCACGGCCTCCGCGAACAACACGCCGCGAACCGCCTTGAGGCGGTCGGTGAGTTTCTGGATCTCCTGTGGGCTCCCCTCCATGATGACGACCTCGAGGCACGTCTCCTCGCCGAGATGCGCGTGCGCGCTCGCCCGAATCGAACGAAGGAAGGCGTGCTGGCCATGCAGGATGCGATGGGTGACCATTCCGACGTCGTGTCGATAGAGGAACGTGACCGTACCTACCGCGCGTCCTCCCGGTTCGACCTTCCGACGAGCAAGGGAGGTTCGGATCAGGTTTCGCAAGGCCTCCGAGCGGCTCCGGTACCCTCCGTCCCGCACGAGTCGATCGAACGCTTTCAGGAGTGGACCTTCGAGAGAGACACCAATCCGGGCAACGGGCATAGTCGACCTCGGTCCGGCAAGACGCCACGGCCACAAGAAGAACGCGGTCCCTTCGGGGCGTAGCCCAGAAAAGTCTTAAGGCGGTACGAGTGTTACTTCTGAAACGTGCGTCATACTGCTCCCGCCGCCGTCCCGAGCGAAGCCAGCCCTTCCGATTTTGCTGTATCTCGGAGCGAGCGGATCCGGATCGGGATTGTCTACGCGCTAATCCTGGGCACCACGGCCATCGGTTTCGTCCTGGCTTTCATCATCGGCCAGATCTCCCCCATCCTCGCGGGGCTCGGGCTCGTCGCGTACGCCTTCGGCCTGCGGCACGGGGTGGACGCGGATCACATCGTGGCGATCGACAACACCACGCGGAAATTGCTCCAGGACGGGCAGCGCCCGTTCACGGTGGGCACGTGGTTTTCCCTCGGGCACTCGGCGATCGTCTTCATCTTGACCATCGCGCTGGTCGTCGCAACGCGGGTGGTCGTCGCCGAACTCCCGGCGGTCCAGAGCGCGGGGCAGATCATCGGGCTCGCGGTGTCCGGCACGTTCCTGATCGTCATCGGCCTGGTCAACGTGCTGATCGTCGTCGGCATCTACCGGGTGTTCGTCGAACTGAAGGAAGGAAATCAGAAGCTCAACGCGGCCGAGCTAGAGGAGCTCCTGAACAAGCGGGGCGTCCTGAACCGCCTGTTCCGCCCGCTCTTCGGCCTCATCCGGAAACCGTGGCACATCTTCCCCGTCGGCGTCTTGTTCGGGCTCGGCTTCGACACCGCGACCGAGGTCGCCCTGATCGCCATCAGCGTGGGGGTCGGCGTGTCGTCCGCGGTCCCGATCTGGACGATCCTGATCCTGCCGCTGATGTTCACCTGCGGGATGGTCTTCGTCGACACGACGGACGGCGTGATCATGCGGTCCGCGTACGGCTGGGCGCTCATCAACCCGATCCGCAAAGTGTACTATAACCTCACGGTGACGATCGTCTCGGTGGTGGTCGCGTTCGGAGTCGGAGGCATCGAGATCCTCACCTTGGTCGGGGCCCAGCTCCAGTTGACCGGGCCCTTCTGGGATGCGCTCGCCGGCTTGAACTTCGAGACGATCGGGTTGTCGATCATCGCCTTGTTCGTCGTCGCTTGGGCCGTGTCCGTCGCATACTGGAAGTACAAGCGGTTCGACGAGCGATTCGCCGCGGGCGAGCGGACGTGAACCGCGGACCAAGGACCGGAATCGGAACGAGCCCGAAATCTAGAAGAGCGGCGAAGGCCTCGAACATCGCACGAACCCCGCCCCGCCCAGGTCGGCGTTCACCCCGCGAGAACGAGCGATCATCGAAGCCGCCGGTACGCCGGAAAAGGTGCAGCGGTGGCTCGAGTCGTTGCCCTACAATCGTGAAGAGCATGGGGAAACCCTCCACACCTTTCGCGGCGTCGTCCGGGCGAACAAGGTGCATTGCCTGGAGGGCGCACTGTGCGCCGCGACGATCCTCGAGCAGCACGGATACCCGCCAATCCTCGCCGACATGGAATCCCAGGATGACCTCGACCATGTCGTCCTGCTGTTCCGCCGCGGTTCCAAGTACGGCACCGTGGCACGATCGCGGGACCCGGGACTACACGGACGTAAGCCGGTCTTCCGCTCGGTCCGGGATCTCGTCTTCTCGTACGTCGATCCGTTCGTGGATCTCACGGGCCGCGTCGAAGGGTATGGAGTCCTCGACCTGCGCACCCTCCGGGTGGACTGGCGGGTCTCGACCGGGAACGTGTGGTCGGTCCAGGAAGCTTTGATTCGGATGCCGCATCACCCATTGCGGACGTCGGATCAACGGTATAGGCGATGGCACGAGAGATACGTCCGGTACAAGCAGCGACATCCGGAGGGGCGACCGGTCTTCTACCCGGACCGCCACCGGTGGCTCTAGGTTCCGATTCCCGTTCGGCCCATTCCTAACCATTTCCGCGGGGTCATCTGGGAGGCCTATGATGCCGTGACATGCCCGACCCGGGAGCGAACGACCTCCGAAGGTTCGGATCCGAGGGTCCGATGTTGAATGCCACTGCATTGCGATCGACGAAAGCCGGGCTCCTGGCCCTCGGCATCGTGTCCTTCGCGCTCGCGACCTTCGGTCCGTGGTTCAATATTCTCCTAGGATATGGGCTCATGGCTGTTTCCATGGCGGTGGCGGTCCTCGGCATCTGGTGGGCGGATCGCTCTGCCCATCAACTGCATCGGAACCGGGGATTGACGAATGGGATCTACGCGAAGTCGGGCGCCACGCTCTCGGTCGTGGCGTTGATTCTCTCGACGTACTACACTGGTCTCCTGCTCCTCATCCTCGTCTTCTGGCCTCTTTGGTTCATCGCCCTCTTGCTGACCTGGGCCTTCCATCGCGTTTGGGTCGAATCGGACTTCGCCTCGGAGGTGCGCGCATGAACGCCGCGCGACTCGTGCTCGCGATCAGTCTCGTCGTGGTCGCGTTGCTGTCCGTGCCCGGCCCGGCGGCCGCGTTCTGCGTGATCATCGAGCCTCCGACCCCGCTACCCACCCAGGTGAATGGGACGCAGGTCGAGATCCAACTGACCGAAGGCTTCGCGCGGGTCGTGATCATCAAGGAGTTCTACAACCCGAGCGACGAACCGAAGCAAGGGCAGATCGCGTTCCCCCTCGAGAAGGGCCACGAGCTGATTACGGACCTGCGCATGAAGATCGGAAACGTCACGTACGGTTCCTCGACGCAGAACCGCACGGATGCCCTGAACGCGTTCCTCGAGGCGATCGCGAAGGGCCAGGACGCGGCCCTCGTCCAGTACGATCCGCCGCGCGACGTCTACTGGATCGCGGTGACGATCCCGCCGAAAGAGGCGCGAACGACCATCACGACCCTGGAGATGCCGCTCACGAAGAAGGACGGCTTCTACGAATACACATACCGCCTGTCCATCGACGCGCGAGACAGCCTCTCGTATCTCCGCGTGCATACCCGCGTGGAGACCTCGGCGCCTCTCGGCGAGGTCCAGATCCCGAGCCACCCGGATCTCCCCGTCATCCGGGGCGGGTTGCACTTCGCCGACGCGTACCTGAACGAGACCCGACCCGCCGCCACGGGCGACCTCCACATCCGGTTCCGGGCCGCAGGGACTTCCTTGAGCCAGTCCGCGGACCCGGGTGGGGATCGGTACGTCCGCCTCTCCCTGGACGCCGCCGACCCGACGTTCGCATCTTCTCTCCGGCCGACGCCGCGGGCCCTCGTCATCCTGGTCGACGCGTCCGGGAGCATGGGTTTCCTGGACCGCTGGTCGCTCGCGAAAGACGGGGTTCGACGGATCGCCAGCGACCTCGGCGTGGGCGAGTCGTATGGTGTCGCCGTGTTCCAGGGGGCCGCCACCGTCGCGCCCCTTTCCCCCAATCTCCAACCCTGGACCCTTGCGGGAGAGGCCGACCTCGTCCGCTTCCTCGATTCGTTCCGACCCCATGGGAGCACGAGTCTCGTGGCCCCGCTCGCGCAGGCCGCCTCTTGGGCCGCCGATGCTCGCCGCGCGGGTCAGCAGCCCATCCTGATCCTCGTCTCCGATGGACGGCCGACGCGGGCCCCCTTGGATCCGGACCTGGAGCCGACCTACGCCCGGATCTCGTACGAACAGGCGATGCCCATCTTCGCGCTGGCCGTGCGACCGGCCGACCACGATGACGAGACGGTGCTCCACAACCTCTCCGCGTACCATCGGGGAGAGTTCGTGACACTGTTCGGCGACGTCTCGAGCTCGGTAGCCGAACTGCTCGCCTCGATCCGCGTGCCGGTCCTGGCGGGCTTGCAGGCGCAGATCCTCAACGCGGCCAACCTGACGCTCGCCAGCGCGAACCCCCAGGTCGTCTGGCAGGGCGGCGAGGCGTTCGTGATCGCAAGGATGCGAGGGACGACAAACGATTCGCTCGATCTGCGAATGACGTGGCCAGACGCGTCGGGTGCGACCCGCTCTGTGGACTTCCAATCCGCGGGGCTGGAGATCCCGGTCCAGCCTCTGCTCAAGCGGCAATGGGTCTTGACGCGAATCCACGCGCTCCTGGAGGCCGCCCGCGCCCGGGCGGATTCAGCCGTCGTCGAGGAACTGACGACCCTCGCGACGGAGAACCGCGTCGCGACGCCGTACACATCGCTCCTCGTCCTCCTTCCCCAACCGAATCTGGGCGGTGACCGGTCCACGGCGCCGGAGACCTCGCTTCCTGGGGCTCCCCTCTTCGGCGCCCCGGCGCTCTCCTCCCCCTCGAGCTCCGCGAGCTCCGGCTTGTCTTCGATCTTCGTCCCACCGCTCGTCGCGGAAGGGCGGAAGATGGACGCGCTGAGGCGGGACGTCAGGACTTCGCTCGTCGCACAAGACGAAGTCGACCGCTACGTGGTCTTGGGCTCTCCCGAATACGCGAAGCTCGACCTGTCGACGGCCAGCTCCCGCTACGAGGGCACGTACCTCCGGATCCTCGACGTCGGCGGGGAGCTCGTCGGCGTCCATCGTGGCCTCCCGGATTCCTCGCAGCTCGTTGCGAACGGCATCGGATTCGCCGGCATCTTCCTCGCCGTCGTGGGATTCACCCGACTCTCTCGTCGCGGCAACAGGTCTCACCGCGACGAGGAGATGGCCGACTCGAAGACGCAACCGTCGCCGATCTCAGAGTTTGAAGCGCCTGGCGAACGGGAGGAACGTCCGGAGTAAAGATCGTGCCGCAGCTGCGAGGCCGACGCAGCAACGCGTGACGAAGGCGTTATACGCCGGGTTCGGTTCCCTGGCTCCCGTCTAGTTCGGTGGAGCGCGGGATTTGGCGCTGGACTCCGGGGACATCGCGTGGGTTATCGCGGCCACGGCCCTCGTCATGATCATGACGCCCGCGCTGGGCTTCTTCTACGGCGGGCTCGTCCGGAGAAAGAACCTCGTCTCGACGATCGCCCAATGCTTCGCCATCTTCGCGGTCGTCAGCCTGGTCTGGGCCTTGTGGGGATACACGCTCGCCTTGGGGCCGCCCTTCAACGAGTTCATCGGGAGCCTGGACGATTTCGGGCTGAACAACGTCGGGACGGCGCCGAACCTCCGGTACTCCTCGACGATCCCGGAACTCCTGTACTTCGCGTTCCAGCTGAAGTTCGCCGCGATCACGCCCGCCTTGATCATCGGCGCCTTCGCGGAGCGGATCCGGTTCAAGGCCCTCCTGATCTACATCGTCCTCTGGACGACGTTCGTCTACGTGCCGATCGCGCACTGGAACTGGGGCGTCGGCGGATGGCTCAAGTCGCTCGGGGTCATCGACTTCGCGGGCGGCTTGGTCGTCCACACCGCCGCGGGCGTCTCGGCGGTGGCGGCCGCGCTCGTCATCGGACGACGAAAAGGCGTCGAACGCCTGGATAGCCGGCCGAACAACATCCCGTACGTGATCCTGGGCGCCTCCGTCCTCTGGTTCGGCTGGTTCGGCTTCAACGCCGGAAGTGCCCTCGCCGCGAACGCCCTCGCGGTGAATGCGCTGGTCGTCACGAACTTGGCTGCTGCGGGGGCGGCAGTCAGCTGGATGCTCACGGACTGGGTGAGAAAGAAGAAGCCGTCCGCCGTCGGAATCGCCGTCGGCGCGGTCTGCGGGCTGGTGGCCATCACGCCCGCCTCGGGGTATGTCGGCCCCATGCCTTCGATCATCATCGGTCTCGTGGCCGGGGTCCTCTGCAACTACGTCGGGAGCTGGCGGGCTCGGACGACGCTCGATGACTCGCTCGACGTCTTCGCCTGCCACGGGGCCGGTGGGATCTGGGGGACGCTCGCCACGGGCCTGTTCGCCTCCTCGCTCATCAACCCCAGCGGACCGAACGGCCTGTTCTTCGGGAACCCGGGCCAGCTCGGGATTCAAGCGTTGGCCTGCGTCATCGTGGCGGTCTTTGCGTTCGTCGGGTCCTACGTCATCCTGCGCATCATCAACCTCTTCACGCCGGTGCGAGTCAGCCCGGCCGAGGAAGACGCGGGCCTCGACCTCTCGGGATTCGGCGAGGAAGCCTATGTGGGCGAGGCGGAGGAGGCTCGTTCGACCGGGGTGGAATCCGACCTATAGTGCATGGCCTGCCTCGGCCGATACGCTCCGCTCGTTCGCCGAGGACACCGCCGCCTTGTCGGCCACCTCACCACCGTTCGCCGCGCATCGCGGCTTTCAGGTTCTTCAGGAGCCAGCGCGCGCGGCGCCGGATCCCAAGGGTCCGTTTCTTCCGGAATCAAATCACCTCCTGTTCCCATCTTGCCCTCGCGTCGGGAGCAATCGGGGCAGAGCGAATTCGAACGCCCACCTCGAGGTCTACGGGCTCGAATGCTGCCCTTACACCATGCCCCGCCAATCTTCCAAAGCGCAGAACACGAGAGCCTTCGCTTTCAATACGCCGGGGAGCCCGCCACGGGCTGCGTCGGTTTGTTCTTCGTGGCGATGCGGGTCATGGTAGCAGAAACGCAGGAACTCCAGGTATTTCAACATCGCGACCTCGGCTCCGCGGTCGCACATCCAGCGTTTCAACCGATCGACAGTCTCTAGGAGTACAGCTTCGGCTTCGCCTGTGGCTCATTCCAATAGGGCCGCGTTGTGACGTACTTGAGCTTCGCCTCGAAGAGGTCGTTCAAGAACTCCTTCTCGGTGTCCTGCATCTTCGCGAGGATCTTGCTCGCGGTGGTCGGGCCGACGCCGTACACGGAGTTCGCGTAGACGGCGCGCTTCCCATACACGGCCACGAGATCCGCAACCTGCTTCGAACGGGTGAGGAGCTTTCGTTCTTCGTCCGTCAGGTCCAGCTTCCGCGTTCGCTTCGCATAGGCATCCCGCACGGTCCATGCCGCCCAGCCGAGCACCGTCAGGAGGCGTGACTTGCAGTTCGCGCATTCCGGATGGTCCGGCATCGCGCCAATCCGGACCTCTTCGTGGAAATGTCCGCACTCGAAACACAATAGATGCACGGGCTCGGACGACAGGTGGAGTCGCATCCGATCCAGGATCTCCTCCCGCTCCGCCTCCGGGGAGAAGAGTTCCGGCGCCTCGACATAACGGCGGAGGATCGGATAGGCCAGCGGCGTCGGCGTCTCTTCGGAGCGGTGAATCGCGACCTCGATCTCGCCCGATCGAATTTTTCGAACGATCTCCCGGACCCGCGCGAAGTCCGCGTGGAGGAGGAGCGCCTCCCGCACCGCCTCGTCGTAGATCGGCGTGTTCGCGAACCGGATCTCGAACGAGCGAAGATCGCCTTCCCCGACCGTGAGGCCGCGGCGGATCGCCCCGAACCGCTCCGCGATCCCCTTCATGTAATAGCCTAGGGGGAGGTGGTCGGTCAGGAGGGCCTGGAGACCGCCCTCGAGCGTCTCGTCGTCGATCCTCAGCAGGCCGTCCACGAGCGCCTCGACATCGAGCTCGCGAGTGTCAGAAACGAGTTCGTACAGGATTCGGTACGGGTCGGTCCACCAGAACCGGACGAGATGCTTGCGGGCGAGGAGCTCCTCGATCAGGTCGCCCAGAGTGACGTTCACGACCTCGCCGAACGACGCATGGACGATTAGGAACCGGTCAAACGCCTCGACGACGATCCGGTCGTCTGTCGGGACCGGGGCGCCGGACTTGCGATGGTTCGCGTGTTCCTCGACGAGCCGCTTCGCGCCGGTCTTGTTGATGGGCCACGCTTTCTCGAAGTGCTCGACGGTCTTCGCGACACTCTCTCGGTCGAGGTGCGCGTCGATGTCCTTGCGAATCCGTCCGACGCGCTGGGCGAGGCCGAACGGCACGGGCAGCATCTCGCCGTCCCAGCCGGGAATCATCGCGTTCGGGTCGGACACCGGGGTCACATAGACCATGCCGTCCTTTCCGATCTTCTCGATCTTCCACGGGCGCCCGCGGACGATGAAGTGCAAGCCCTCGCGGGCCTTGATCATCATGAACTCCTCGCCGAGGATACCGACCTGTCGCTGCGACGTAAGGTCGAGGACCGGATACCGGCGCTCGTCGCGAATCGTCGAGAGGTTCTCGAAGTAATACCGGCGGCCCTTCGGCGTGACGCGAATCCTGTCGCCTTCCTGGCGGATGATGCCGAGGTGGGCGAGGAACTCGGCGACGCGGTCCGCATGGGCGTCGTCGAGCTCGTGGTATGAATCCGCCGTGCGGATCGTCGAGAGGATCTCAGACCACGCCGCGGTGCCGCCTTGGTCCAAAGCGCAGCCCGCGATCTGATGCGCGAGGACATCGAGGGCGAGGCGATGGATGTGGAGGGGCTCGAGGTCCTGGGCCTTCGCGGCTTCAACCGCGGCGAGGGACTCGATCGCGTCGTCCGAGGAAACCGCGAGGACGAGCCCGCGGGAAGTGCGATCGAGCGTGTGGCCCGAACGTCCGACTCGCTGGATCAAGGACGTGACCTGCCTTGGGGAATTGTACTGGATGACCTTGTCCACCGAGCCGATGTCGATGCCGAGCTCAAGGGTTGAAGTCGAGACGAGACCTTTGATGTCGCCGCCTTTGAAGCCCGCCTCGACGCGCTCTCGTTCTTCCCGCGGGAGAGAGCCGTGGTGGACCGCGACATCTTGGCGGACCATAGCGAGCCGGGAACCAAGGAGTTCCGCGAGCGGCCGTGCGTTCACGAAGACGAGGGTGGACCGGCTCTCATCGAGCGAATCGTCGATCGCCGAGAGGCCCGCAGCCGCCTCGGGGGTGATGTAGAAGTCCCGGGCGGTCTCGAAGTCTTTGTCGATCGGACGGGGCCACTCGACCCGGTATTCGTATCGCTTCTCGAGCGGCGCGACGAGAATCTGGAGCGGCCTCTCCCCGCCAAACAGGGAGGCGATTGCGTCAGGATGACCGACGGTTGCCGACAGGCCGATGCGTTGGAAATCTCGGTCGGTGATGCGACGGAGACGCTGCAAGCCGACCGAGAGTTGGATCCCCCGGCGGTCCGTCGCGAATTGATGGACCTCGTCGATGATGACATACCGCACGCTCCGGAGGTGACGTTGCATCCCTTTGCCGGGGAGGATCGCCTGCAAGGTCTCGGGGGTGGTGATCAGAACGTCGGGAGGGCTTGCGGCCTGTTTCCGGCGCTCCGAAGGTGGAGTGTCGCCATGCCGTACGGCCGCCGTGAGCTTGGTCGACACGACGAGGCGGAGAACTCGGTCGATGAGATTTCGGTTGAGCGCACGAAGAGGCGTGACGTAGAGGGCGCGGATCCCCTCTCGATCGCTGGCGCCGAGTGCTTCAAGGACCGGAAACAGAGCGGCTTCGGTCTTGCCAGAACCGGTCGGTGCGACGACGAGAAGTTGCGAACCTGACTGGAGCTTGAGGATCGCCTGGGTCTGCATCTCATTCATTTTCGAGATGCCAGCGCGATGAAGCAATTGAGGCAGGCCTGAGTTACCGGCGATGGTGTGATCGTTCGCTCTCAAGAATGTGCGTGACAGAGTTCGACTAATAAAAACCGTTCGGAGGGTCGGCCGAACCTGGGGCCCATTCTGGCGTGCTCGAGAGGTAAGGTTCGAACACGCCCACCACGCGTAATCGATGATCGTCTGAAAATGAACCCGCGAAGAGAAAACTAGCTAGCGAAATTGCGACTCGATGAGCGTACGTGTGTCCTGATCGGGACCGTCAGTCTTCCAGAGGGTAACTGCGTACTGCTTGCCGTCCGTCCCGATGAGACGGAGGTCTATCCACGACTGCCGCCGATCGAAACTCCTCTTTTTCACGACGCGAAGATTATCAGGACGAATTTCGCAATACTGGCGCACACCAAGAGACTTCAATTTCCTGAGCCGGACCTCCTTCGCGGCCGCAGTTGGAACACCTAATGGGGTGAGTTCTCCTTTGAGTTCTCGCCAAGTATCGATATCGCGCACGATGACGAGTCTCTTCGTTGTGACAAATAGTTTGCTTGAGGCTTGGCCTCCGAACCCGGCGAAGATAATCTTAGGGAGAAACCGGCGCCAGGGGGAGCAAACCTCTGCGTCCCAACCGGGCGTCGTCATTAGTATTTTTTCGTCGGATTCCGTGATGAGCCCGCCCCCATTGGAATATATCCTCCCCAAGCCGTCGAGGTCGCCTGCGCGGACAGGTGGATGCCCCCGATGGTCCGATTCCATCTAAGGCACCAGGAGGAGAGTTGGGACCGGTGGGTCAAGCGAGTTGAGGAACCTCGCCTCCGCGGCCAATTCGCTTAAGAGTCGAATCAAAGCGTCCTCTGCGACGCTTGAGGGTATTTCGCTGCCGAAGATATATTCGAAAAAGAACGCGATCGTACTGCCGGGAGTGCTGACTATCCGCACCGCGAGAGTGTTCGGCATGATGCCAAGCAGAGCCTCGGCACCAACAGCGATCGTTAGGCCAAGCTGCCATCCGAGCATGGCCGCAGCCCCGTAGAGAGGGACGACAGCGATGATTGTGTCGACGACAATGGTCCCCGCACTTTCGTAATGTGAGAGCCGGTTGATTGGGTTGTCGGCTTGACTAGCTTGGAAGACTTCATAAGACGCCAAGATTCCACCGACAGCAATTGCTGCGGCAACTCCCAGGCGAACCTTGATTCCCGCTCCAAAGAGTTGCCCCTTGAAGAGTCCCCTAATGAGCACCGTGTCCGACCTCACTATCCCGAAAACGGCCGTCGCGCCTGCGAGGACATAAACGCTTCCTTTAACAACGTCCCCATCGCGGAAGGCCAAGACGGCCTGGCTCCCAAATATCACGAGGGTTGCCCCGATCGCCGCGCCCCGTAGGGCCGACCTCAGCTGAGTGTATTTCACGCCCGTCAGCAGCCGCGAATCGTCCAAATCATCGACGATTTCACCTTGGATCTCCCGCTCAACCAAACGGACTTCCGTAAGCGTAAGGCCGGGAATCTCCGGGTGCGCGACACGCCCCTTCACGGTTTGCGTGGCTGTCTCGCCGATGACGTAATACCGCTGCTCGGTTTCGAGATTCGTGAGCTTCGTCACGCTGAACGTCGATCTCCCAAAGGTCATCTCCTCCAGCGCGCCCGTTGGGACGTTCAGCACCGGCACGAGGATGCTCGCGGTGAGTTGGCTCGTGATGGAGATGCCTTGCCGGATTATCTTGAAAACTCTAAGGGCGACGCCAAAGCCATCCTCCGATTTCCTGACCCACTCGCCCTCGGGGGCCCATTTGATTGAGTCCTGGAAGGAGGCAACCTCTTCGGGGGAGTCGCCGAGGAGGTAGATTGCGTCCGCAGCGGCGGGCGCTTCGGGATCAAAGGGATCCCCCGTCCGGTACACGTAGACGGAGAAGGCGCCGAACGAGTGAAAGCCGGTCGTGAGTCCCGAGCCGGAATCGGGCAATGCCGACTCAAGAGCCTCCATGTCGGTGGAGAGGCGGGCCACGATTGTCTCAGCCTCTTCGTGGACACGGGCGATGGCCGCGGCCGTGCCAATCAACGTGGCGTTCAAGGCGAATCTCGTGACTCTGGTCGCATGTGTGTCCAGCCACATCGGCATGAGGACCAGCGTCGCCATCGGCACGCCATCTCGCCGAACGACGTTTTCCTCCTGCGCGACCGTCTCGGGAATGCGTAACTGGAACGCGTACGCGTGGTCGTCGATGGCTGCCCCTAGCGCCAGGTTCTGGTAAGAAGGCGCCGTCGCAGGGAAGTCGGTCCCCTGGAAGAGCGAGTACACGAGGGCTGGCACGACGGACTCATCTCCGAAGTCCGCCTCCGGACGAATAGAGAACTGCAGGATGAACGCCTGCGGCTTGGACAGGCGAATGGGGACCTCGAAGGAGGCATGATAGAACAGTCCGCCCGATTCGTCGCGAATCGGCACGTCCCCGATGTTGACGAAATCGATGTTGGACGCCCGATCGTCGTGGATGTACTCGAAGCGATATTGACGCGGCTCCCAGAAATCGCAGGCTCCGTAGTTGATTGTTGCCGTGCCAAAACCTTGCTGACCTAGATCGTCCGCGCTTTCGCATCGCTCGTGTGGTCGGACAGGAACACGCAGGAGCCGTCGTCGACGCGATACGTCCAGATGCTCGCGGAGACGCCTTGGACGCCGAGCGCATGGAACTTCTGCGTGAACCGGATCAGTCCGGGCTCGAAGGTCGTTTTCCAGGGCAAGTCCCAGAGCTCCGTGGGGGAGAGGTCCAAGCCGTCGATCACTCCGTCGTCATCCGTGTCTGACAGGAGGGGATTTGTCGGCCTTCGATTCAGGCCCGTGACCTCATCCAGATCGGAGAGCCCATCCCGGTCGGTATCGGGATCTGTTGGATCCGTAATGAACCCGTACCGCGAGACTCCGTCCCACTCCTCGATGTCGGCCAGTCCGTCCCCATCCGTATCCGCCATCACAGGTGACGTCACGAGCGGGCGTTCCACCAGGAGGCCGTCAATCTCCGCGCGGAACGGACGTGGTGTCACTTCGAGATAATCGGAAAGGGAGTCCTCGTCCGTATCGGTGAGCGTGGGATCCGACCCATATGTTAGGCGCTCCCGACCATCCGCGAGACCGTCCCGATCCGTGTCCGAGTCCGTGGGGTCCGTGAGAGACATGCCCTCGCCTGGGAGGAGCTCGGCGCCGTCGGGGAGTCCGTCATTGTCCGTATCGAAGTCGAACGGATCCGTGCGGATGCTCCGATCCAGCGACACGCCATCAATCGTAAACCGGAACGTGCGCGAAGCGATCTCTTGGCCATCCGAGAGGAGGTCCCCGTCGAGATCCGGGAAGACCGGCACCGTGCCGATTGTCGTTCGCTCGGCGCCGTCAATGATTCCGTCTCCGTCCGTGTCTGGAACTTCCGGGAGGGTCCGGGACGCGAGGAAGACCGCTGCACTCCGAATTACTCCGGTGTCCACGCCCCAGTTCCGAATGGTAACTTGCCAAGTGCGGACGCCGGCCAAATCCTCGAGAGCGAAGTCGGACCCGACGAGACCGTTCACCTCTGGCAAGTCTCGAGACCGGGCGACATCGAGGAGGAGATGGACCCCTTGCCCCGAGTGGCTGATCTGGGGACGCCACGGGACCCGGAAACTCTCGAACACCTCGACGAAACCACCGGAGGAGAGAGGCACTGCCCGGGCGACGGGGTTGGCCGAGAGGGCAGGGAGCTCCCCGGTGGTCGTCCCGGCTCCCAGGTTGCACGCGGGCGAACAGGGCGGCGGGGGTGCGTTGTCTTTGTTGTCCACCAAGGCCGTCACGGACCGAACCGCTTCGTTCCCCGCGTGGTCTCTCGCGCGGACTTCGAACGTGTGGAATTCGTTCGTGAGGTCGAGCGTCTCGTACGCGAAAGTGTACGGCTCATCATGGCGGACGTCGACGAGGGCTCCATCAATCCACAGCTCGGCGACGGCGACCCCTTGAGCATCGAAGACATCCGCGTCAATCAGAGCGAGGCCGGTGAGGGTTTCCGTTGCGATCAACGAATAGCAGAATGTCGCGTGAAGATCGCGGTCCGCTCCCATCTCCGTCCGGCGGATCCGCGACAACGACGAGATGGTGGGTCCCTTCCGCCCATGCATCGGAGTCCCACGGAATCGCGAAGGCGCCGGTCGGATCCACCTCTGCGGTCGCGACCGGTTCCCCATCCACCCGGAGGTGGACGACCGAAAGCCCTCGCGCCACACTCCCGCGAACGTCGACCACTCCGCGGGCCGAAGATCCGTACGATGGAGCGAGTATAGCGGCTCCGCGCACGCGGAAGCCGGGATCCCACAGGAGTTGTGTTCGAGGGCCCGCGGGGCCCGCAACGGTGAGCGCGACCGATAGCTCGTCGGACTGCGGGTGGTCGATCGCCAAGTCAACCGCCGCAGCGGCGACGGCTCCGGCTACGAGGGGTGCTTCGATCTCGATGGTGGTGACTTGCCCGGGGAGGATCTCCTTCGCGATCGGAGCGGACCAGGCGCGCGCCGCGTAGATCCTTGCCTCTTCCTCGAGGTCCTG
>WNEY01001782.1_pt1 | contig 15994 bp, 19 predicted proteins | sample 5400531 | NCBI WGS metagenome assembly WNEY01 (sample SAMN13153338, study PRJNA577476) | soil metagenome | isolation source: 200 cm saprolite under Douglas fir tree site 1 | place: USA:California | collected 2015-04-18
ACCGAGCGATGCCCGCATCGGCTCGTTCAAGATGCGCGCAAGCGTGTCCACCGGCCCGCCGGCCGGGAACGGCACGATCACGGTGATGGGCTGCGACGGATAGGTCTGCGCCATCGCACCCGCGATCGTGGTCCATGCGGCGCATGCGGCGAGCAACAAGCGTTTCATGTTTGCCCCGAGCAGCCGATATTGCGCCAACCGGCACGCTGGCTTGGCATTCACTATTCCGGACGGACGGCGATCCCCTGAACGAGGCCGATCCGTCGCTCCTCGTAATTGCGCGCCATGTTCTTGAGCATCGCCGGCCCGTCCTGTCCGAGAACGATGTGCAGGCCGAGCGCCAGCGGCGCGCCGGAGGCTTTCATCCGCGCCTGCGCCCGCTCCAGCGCGTCGGCCGTGAGGTCCTCGAAAACCAGCAACCGGAAGCCCGCCGCCTCGAGTCCGCGGCGGGTCGCTTCGGCGCTGCGCAGGAAGCTGATCGAGGCGTCGCGCGCCCACGGCACGGGAAAATGCGGCGGGCCGGCGGGACCGGACACCACCTCCGAGAAAGCGTGACGGCCGCCCAGTTTCAGCACGCGGCGGATTTCGGCATGCAGGCGGTCGCGGTCGGCGATGTTCATCGCCACGCTCTGCGACCAGACCACGTCGAAGCTTTCCGCCGGGAACGGCATCGCGAGCGCGTCGCCGACGCGATAATCGACCTTGTCGGCAAGCCCGGTCCGTTCCGCCAGCATGGCCGCGACGCGGCAGAATTCCGGCGTCAGATCGAGGCCGGTCACCCCGCAAGATCAATGGTCGCCGTGCGGCCGCGCGAATGCAGTTGATCGACCGGCTCGAGATCGTCCGGCGTCAGACGGTCGACGTCCTTGCCCGTTGCCGCGAGCGCGGCCAGGATCACGGCGCCGAGGTCGGCACGCCCGTAGTGTCCGGCGATCGCGTGCGAATCGTCTTTCACTGATGATGGGCCGCAACGCTCTTGACGCATTCGGACAGCAGATCACCGGGCGCCGAGTGACCGACGTCGCCCAGGCTGAGGATGCCGACCATCCGCATCCTCCGGTTGATCACCGGCAACCTGCGGACCTTCAGCCCCTCCATGTGCCGCACCGCCTTGGCGAGGTCGTCGTCCTCGCGGCAGCAATGGATGCCCGGGCTCATCACGTCGCGCGCCGTCACGCGGCCGGCATCGAAGCCGTCCTGCGCCAATCCTTTGCAGACGATGTCGCGGTCGGTCACCATGCCGATCAGCCGGTCGTTCTCCCCGATCGGAATGGCGCCGATGTCGTGCTCGCGCATCAGTTTCGCGAGCTCGTTGACCGGGGTGTCGGGCGCGACCCAGTCGACGCCCTTGTGCATCACGTCCTTGACTTTCATGGCAGGCCTCCGTGGTGTGCGTGCACTCGATGAGATGCAGCCCCGGTTCCCTCGACCGTCGAGTATACAACGGATCGGGTCCGGTGGCGATGTCCCCCCTGGGTCGATCTCGTCGTGACGACCAGCTCGCGACGAGACCGGTCCGCTGCACCTCGACCGGGAATTGCGCTAGAGTTCATCGGCTGACGACCGAGGGGAGCACGATGGCCGATGCAGGCGCCGCACGCGGAATGATCGCGGTCGACAAGATGGGCGGGAAGGTCCTGTTTCTCGATCCCGCGACCTATGAGACGGAGGTCGTGCTCGACGGGTTTCCGCGCACGGTGCACGAATTGCTCGTGGTCCCGGAAACCGGGCTCGCCTATGTGCCGATCTTCGGCGACGGCATCCATGGCCGCAATCCCAATCCCGGCCATCTGTTGTGCATCATCGACGTCGCCAGGCGCGCCCGTGTCGGCGACATCGATCTTCGACCGTACATCGCGCCGCACACGTTGAAGCTCGGCTGCGATGGCCTGATCTACATGACCTGCGAGAACAGCGCGGTGGTGGCGGTGATCGACCGGTCCACCCACGAGGTGGTCGATGCCATCGATTCCGGGTCGACCAACGGCCACCGCCTGATCATTTCGCCGGATGGCCGGCGGCTCTACACCGAAAACGAGGAAGACGGCACCGTCTCGGTGATCGACCTGCCGAATCGAAAGCTCCTGCGCAAGATCGAGACCCCGCGCCCGCTGGCGGGCATAGCGATATCGGCCGACGGCCGCACCGTCGTGGCGGTCGACGACGAGCAGCCGGCGCTGTTCCTGATCGACGCCGCAAGCGATCGCGTTGCCGGCAGCGTGCGCCTCGACGGCGTCGCCGAGGCCGCCCAGATCGCCCGCTACAGCCCGGACAACAGCCTGATCGGCGTCACCAGCCTCAAGAGCGACACCGTGAGCCTCATCGACCCGTCGTTTCGCGAGCAGACCGCGATCAAGGTCGGCAGTCAGCCGATGGACATGGCATTCCGCGGCGACGAATTGTTCGTCGCCTGCCAGGGCGACGGGTCCGTGCACGTCATCGATATTCCAGGACGGCGCGCCAAGCACAGCTTTCGCGCCGGCGTCGGCTGCGAGTCCCTCGGTTTCTTCTAGCGCTCGTTTCGGCGAGTTGGAGTCAAACGCAAGCGGCAGACTCGGTCTGCTCCCTCTACCCGCCCGAACTCGGGTTTACCCGAGTTCGGCATTATCAAGTGGCCGAAGTCGGATATATCCGACTTCGGCTGGGGAGAGGGTTGGATGAGTGGGCTCAAGCACTCACCGTTGGAGGCTCCCCATTCCGTCCCTTGCACTTGTTGCACAAAATATATACTCTGTGCAACATACATGGAGACGGTCCCATGACCAGGAATGCCAATCGACGGTCGGCCCGCGCGGAAGGCAATCCACGCCGGACTGCGGTGATCGAGGTCGTGAAGGACGCCGGGCTCCTCGACGGCGCCAGGGGCCGCATTGCCGGACGAATACGCAGGCGGTTGGTCAAGGCCGCCAAGGCGCGTTCGGGCATCAAGTCCGATACCGAGCTGCTCGAATACGCGCTCGCCCGGGTCGCTCTGGAAGACGATTTCGGGCTGAAGTTGGCGGCACGTGAAGGGCGTGTGCCGCGGGACATCGATCTTGAGTTTTGATCTCGACACGTCGCTGCGGCGGTTGAAGCCCGCTCGGCGGACGGCGCGGCTGCAACGCAGACCCGACGGGGCGCTTCCTTTTGTGCCGGAAAAGCCCTCGGGGGGACTGGAGCTTCTGCTCGATACCTGCGTCTACATAGACATCCTGCAACGCCGCGCGCCCGAGCGGGTGAAGCGTCTGCTTGCGGCTCGCCTGTCCAATCATTCGGGTGTCGTCCTTGCCGAGCTGACCCATCTGTTCGGGCGGCTTGATCCGCGGGATGACCGGACCCGAAAGGTGCTCGCCGAGATTTCTGGGGTGATCTCCGATATGCCGGCGCACCGTTTGCTGGCGCCTTCACTCAACGTCGTGGGCGAGGCCGGCATTTTGGCTGGTCTCGCTGCGCGGTTGTCGAATGTCGAATCCGGCCGCGAACAGGCCCTGTTGAACGATGCCACGCTCTATCTCCAAGCGGTGGACAGCGGCCAGACGCTGCTTACGCGCAACATCCGCGAATTCGATTGGTTCGATCAACTCTTCCCGTGCGATCGGGTGTTGTTCTACCGCCGAATGTAGGGCAGCGCGGCTCTGGAAATGGCGCGCCATCGGGTGCCGGCATCAGAGCATTTCAGGAAAAGCGGGAACCGGTTACCCGTCCGAAAATGCGACCACGCAGAAAGACTGGAGCGCATTCAGTTTCCGTCGAAGCTGAATGCGCTCCAGCGCCGGCGGTCGACCGTTTGCGAGGGCGGTGCGCACGCCGCATCGGTCTCGCTCGCCGGCGCCCCGAGTCGCCCGCTCGCCAGCGCCCCGAGTCGCCCGCTCGCCAGCGCCTCGCCGCAGCGCGCGAGCATTTCCGCGCCCGGCGCTGGGCATCCGAGTGCTTATGGGGTTCTTGGGGCGAGAGTCCACTCGTCGGCGGTGTCGGACTTTCTCGCACCGATTGCCGCAAGCAATCGCTCGGTGGTCGTCCGGTCGGCAGCGATGGCGTTCTCGAGTTGTGCAATGGACCGAAAGCCCCGCGTCGCGCGCCGGTCATTCAGCATATGACGAAGCTTCCTCTTCTGGAGCCACTCTGAAAGAAAATTCCAGGGCATGCGAGTTCCTCCGGTTGGTCGAGAGAGCAGGCAGCATATCGGGAGCCGATATCCACGGAGACGTGGCAATTTGCCCCCCTGCGGCAAATTTCGGTAACGAGGCTGGCGTGGCGGATGATGGCGTGTAGCGCGCCGGCCGGGCCATCCGGGAGCGCGGGCACGATCATTCCGACCCGGCCAGCAATCCCTCCAGCTGCGCCCACCAGTGGAAGGTCTTTGCAGCCTCGCGAGTCTCTTGCTCGGTCGACGCAGCATCGATACGGCGTAGGATCAAGTCCCGAGTCGCCGGCCAGCGGCCAACGTATCCCCGTAGGAAAACGGCCGCATCATCGAGCGACCGGATGAAGACAGACGTTCCGGCAAGCTGCAAGGGCGGCTCGAACGCAGGCGTCATGCGGAACCCCCCAAAAAGCAAGCTCCACGAGCGGCTATCGGCTTTTCAAAGCTCGGGCGCACGGCGCTTCGTCGTTTCTCGGGAGTGAGGCAGACCACCCCGCGCATGCGCCCTCGGGCCCGCGTTGCCTGGCTCCGTTTTTCCGGCAGCTCGGCGACCGTCGCCCCGGGGCAATCGGCAAACCCGATGAAGGCCGCGCCGCACCGCGCGGTCCGCGCGACCATGATCGATGACGCCCTTCGATACTGCCGTGCTCGCCGGTCCGGGCGTCAGGATCGTACCCGCAAGGACAACGATCAACCGACCTTGTTGAACGTCTTGGTGACGCTCTGCTTGATTGGCTCGGCGGTCTCGGCCGCCATCTTTTCGGCGAAGGCCCAAAGCTCCTTGTTCTGCGCGACAACGAGTTCGAACTGTTTGCGCGCCTGCTCGATCGAATGCTCCGCCATCTCCGGCAGCGACCTCATTGCGACGAGTTCGCAGGCAAAGTCAAAAGCGGCAGAGCTGTTGGCGCGAGCCATCTCCATGAGCTTGAGGTTGTAGTTTGTGACGCCCTTGGCGGCGGTCGTGTAAGTCTTCTCCAGAGTGGCGGTCATCTCGTCGGCGGCCGCCTGGACTTTTTGGTAATTTTCTTTCGCCTGAGCGACACTCTTCTCGGTGAGCTCGCGGAGGACTTCGAGATCGCGCAGCAAGTCACGATATATTGATGGTGCGCGCCGTATTGATGGCGCGCGCGGTCTTGCTCGCGATCGTCCGTGAACGCATGCGCGGCTGTTTTTCTGCCATCATCGGTCCGGTCCTGCAGAACCGCTCGGGAAAAAAGAGCAGCGAATCGGCTTGCGGTCTTTGCAAATAAATGAGTGGAGGGGGGTTGTTTGCTCGCGCCTCGACCTCCACCTACGCCGCGTAGTTTGTATGATGTCCATTCAAATGATAATGATCGGGGAGCTGCGATTTGACAGCGCCGGCATGCGTCTCTTGTACGACAGCGTCCGGTATCCCCTCCCGCGGCGTCCTGCAGGGTCGCTCGAATGATCACGCGAACAAGCCGGAAAATGGTGGCGTTCAAGCATCCTTTCCTCTTGAAAGGAGTTGATCGACCTTTGCCGCCTGGCTCCTACCAAGTCGTCACCGACGAAGAATTGATCGAGGGACTATCTTTTCCGGCCTACCGCAGGGTGTCGACGATGATCTTCGCGCCCACGCAATCTCAGCCCGTGGCAGTCGAAATGATCACGGTTGATCCTCTCGACCTGCAAGCGGCGCAGGACCGGGATCGTGCCATGCATCAACAACCTGCGGCGGATGCGAATGAACCCAGCGCCGGGTCCTGAGCTTTCGGGTAACGAGAGCCGATCCGAGTACGAGGCGCACAGCCATGACCGACAAGACAATCGACCTGGATCAGCATCGCGGGATGGCGGCTCAGAAGGCCACGGATCTCCGTCGGCTGTCGGCGGAAGTGGAAGCCAATCGAAGAGCATTGCGGCTCCGGCAAGATGAATTGGAATCGCACCTGCTCGCGGCGCCGGCCGCGGACTGGCACGAAGCTGCGGAGAAGGCGCGCTATCTGCTCGACCTCTTCGCCGCTTCGCTGGCCGCGCATGACCCGCGGAGACAGGCCCTGATAGCCGCCGTGCTCGCTGACTTCGAGCGGCTCTCGCAGGAATCCTAGGCGGCCGGCAACGCAGCGCAATCAACAGGCATTGAACAGGCCGGTCCGCCGACGGCTGTCGCGGGCGAGGAACACCAAAAGTAAAGAGAAGAAGAAACACGATGGCGATCCTCGATGTGCGGCATACGACGGTCTACCGCTACAGCCGCCCCGTCCGCTTCGGCGATCATCGGCTTATGCTGCGCCCACGAGACAGCCACGATCTCCGCCTGATACAAACCAGTCTGCAATGCTCGCCGCCGGCGGCGTTGCGCTGGCATTACGACGTGTTCGGCAATTCGATTGCCATGGCGTCGTTCGGCGAACCTGCGGTCGAATTGCGGATCGAGAGCAGTCTGACGCTGGAGACGTACGTCGTGAAGGGGCCGGCGTTCGAGATCGCTCCGGCGGCGCGGAGCTATCCATTCATCTATTCCGCGGACGATCGTATCGACCTCGGTCGGATGCTGGATCGTCACTACCCCGATCCAGCTGATCGCCTGGGATCATGGGCGCGCGGCTTCATTCGGAGCAATCCGACCGATACGTCGGCACTCCTCGCCGATCTCAACAGCGGTGTCGCCGGTCGCATCTCATACCAGAGCCGGGAAACCGAGGGGACACAGAGCCCCGTTGAGACCCTCGACCGCGGCTGGGGCTCGTGCCGCGATCTCGCCGTCCTGCTGATGGAGGCAGCCCGCTGCCTGGGCTTTGGAGCACGCATAGTGACCGGCTATCTCTATAATCCTGCCGCGGACGGTCATATGGCCGCGGTAGGCGCCGGCACGACGCACGCATGGGTCGACATCTATATCCCGGGCTCTGGCTGGATTTCCTATGACCCCACAAATGGGACGATCGGCGGCGCTGATTTGATACGAGTTGCCGTCACACGGGACATCAGTCAGGCGGTTCCCATCGCCGGCAGTTTTGTCGGCGCCCCCGGGGACTATCTCGGCATGACGGTCGATGTATCGGTGGTTCCGAAAACGGCGGACGTGCAAGACCGCTTTCCGCGCCCGATGGCTGAGCGATCGGTGGCCGACAGCTGAATGGGGTTCGGCGTGGGACGCTAGCGCCGACGGTCGACCGTTTGTGCTGGCGGTGCGCACGCCGCATCGATCTCGCCCGCCAGCGACCCGAGTTGCCCGCTCGCCAGCGCCTCGCCGCAGCGCGCGAGCATTTCCGCGCCCGGCTGCGGCGCGACGAAGCGCAAGAATTTCTCCCGCACCTGCGTCCGGTCGAACGGCCGCGCCGGGTCGCCGGGCACATGGGTCACCAGCCGCTGGTGGCTGGCGGAGCCCGCGGTCACGCGCACCCGCGCCGGCCAGCTGCGGGGATAACCGGCGAGCAGGGTCTCGTCGGCCTCGACCTTGATCCGATCCATGAAGGCGTGAACGGCCGGCGGCGCGTCGACCGCGCCCGAGACGAGGGTGAATGCGAGGTCGGGCGCGATCGCCGCCGCCGCCATGCAGAACTGAACGCTGGTGAGATGGGAGGCGCGGTCGCCGCTCTTGACGCCGTGATCGATCATCTTGCGATGTGGCGGCAACACGGAAACCTCGACCCTGCCGATCGTCGCGGGTGCGACTCCGTCGTCGATGATCTCCTTGAGCGCCTGCGTCGCCGCCATGGTCTGCCGCGCCGCGCACCACGGCTTGAAGGAAATTTTCGCCAAGGCGCTGCGCTCGCCGAGGCCGCCGGTCAGTGCGCCGATGTCGGGGGTCATGCCATAGACGCCGGACAGAAAACTGCCTTCGATCAGTCCGAGATCGGAGGTGAAGCCCTGCTGCGCCGCCAGCGCCGCGGCAAGCCCGTTGCGTGCGGCGTTGCCGACGGCGAGCCAGCGCGCGGTGGTCGGCGCATTGTGGTGCCCGACGCCCGGCGCCGCCAGCGTGAGCGCCAGCGCCAGCGCATGCGCGGCGGCCTCGTCGTCGAGGCCGAGGAGCCGCGCGGCGACCGCGGCGATGCCCATGGGCGCGGCGAAATAGGTCGGCCAGATGCCGCGATAGAGGACTTGCGGCCCGTCGATCGCGCGCCCGAGCCGGGTCATGATCTCGTAGCCTGCGAGCATCGCTGCCATCACGTCGTCTCCGGCGGCCGCGGGCATGGTCGAAGCGAGCGTGAGCGCGCCGGGAATGACGATCGCGCCCGGCGTCGTCATCGAGGCGAGATCGATGTCGTCGATCTCGCTGAGCCGCGCGAGCGCGCAACGGGTCGCGAGGTCGAGCGCGATGTCGGCTTGCCCGCGCGCGCGCGTGGCCGCGCGCAAACCGATGAGCGCCGCGCCTTCGCCGGTGCGCGCGCCCGCGATCCAGGCGCCGGCCGTGTCGATCACGTGCAGCTCGAGCAGCTCGCGCACCGCACCGGTCGGCGGCCCGCTCGCGGCGACATGGCGGCCGAGCGCGATCAGCGCGCTCATCTCACGACGGCCGGTAGGTTGGGTCGAGCGCCAAAAGCGCGGTTATGCGCGTCTTCGACGCGCTCTGGCGAGACCCAACATCCGCATGACGTTGGGTCTCGCTGCGCTCGACCCAACCTACATTGCATGTCAAATCCCATCCGGGCCTCCGGCGTCGCCGAGGTCGGTGTCCGCGAACAAGTCGTCGAGCGGCATCGTCTTGCCGATCATGCCCTGCTCGAAGGTGTAGCGCATCACGGTCTCGAGGTTCCGGCGATTGGCGGGCGTCAGGCCGTAGGCCCAGGGGTCGGGGCCGAGCACCGCCTCCTGCTCCTCGAGCGCGCTGCGCACCCAGGCGATCGGCACCGTGCGCGGATTGGCGATGCGCCGATAGGCGATCTGCTTCGCCGCCTCGAAGGCCTTCACCAGATTGGTCGCCACCCAGGGATACCGGTCGACGATCTCCTGCTTGATCGTGGTCACGTGCATGATCGGGAAGATTCCGGTCCGGCGGAAATAGGCGAGCTCGATCTCCTTGTAGTCGGGGAAGAGCCGCACGATCCGCTTGTCGCCCTGCAGGAACGCCCGCGGCAGCTCCGGCGAGAGCATCGCCGCAATCTCGCCCTCCGCCAGCATGAGGTCGAGCTTTTTCCCCGGCGCGATCATCTCGATGCGCAGATCCTTCGGCGGCGTGAAGGCGACGTCCTCGCTGCGCTCGACCACCCAGGTCACCTGCCGGTGCGGGAGGCCGTATTCCTCCTCCAGGATGCCGCGCATCCAGATGTTGGACGCCGGCTGGAAATTCGTCCCGCCGACTTGCCTGCCGATCAGGTCCTTGGGCGCGCGGATGCCGGCACCGGCGTTGACGAACAGGAAGCCGTGGCGGAAGCGGCGATGCAGGAACACCGGGATCGCGGTGAGCGCCGCGCTGGCGAGCGGAGCGAGCGGCCAGCGCGGCAGCTCTAAATTGCGCGCGCCGGACACTCGCCCTGAACCGGGCTCGTCGGCGCGCGCCGCGCTGGCGAGCGGAGCGAGCGGCCAGCGCGGCAGCTCTAAATTGCGCGCGCCGGACACTCGCCCTGAACCGGGCTCGTCGGCGCGCGCCGCGCCGCGGTCGCGCTCCATGAAATAGGCGCCGACATTGGCCTCGCAGACGTCGAACTCGGCCTTGCGCGCCATGCGCCAGTGCCGCTCGCGCGGGCCCATGCCGGTGAGCATGACGAGCTCGAGGCCGTCGGCCTCGACCGCGCCCTCCTTGAGCGCGCGCACGATCTCGTAGTCGCCGCACGCCACCGTCAGCCTGAGCTTTGCCGCCATCTTGTCCTCATTCGACGTGCCATCGGCCGAAATGCACCTCGGCCCGGCGCACGAGCTCGTTGAGCGCGATCGCCATGGCGGCGAGCAGCGCGATCAGGCCGAGCAGCCGGGTGGGATCGAAATTCTGCGTGAACAGCGTGGTGAAGTAGCCGATGCCGGCGGTCGAGACATAGAGCTCGGCGAGCAGCACGCCCAGCAAGACGCCGGTCATGCCGAGCCGCATGCCGGCGAAGAAGCTCGGGATCATGTGCGGGAAGATCACGTGGCGCAGCAGCTGCCATCGGCTCGCGCCCATGGAGCGCGCGCTCATCAGCAGGATCGGTTTGATGTTCTGCACGCCGGCGACGATGGTCATGATGATCGGGAAGATGCCGTGGCTCACGCCGAAGGCGATCTTGGACGCCGGACCGATGCCGAAATAGAGGATGAACAGCGGCAGGATGGTGATTTGCGGGGTGCCGTAGAGGAGCAGGATGATCGGCATGAAGCTCCGGCGTGCGAACGGCTGCAGCCCGACGGCGAGCCCGACGGCGAGCCCGATCGCGACCGACAGCACGAAGGCGACGAAAAGCTCCCAGAACGTGATGCGCAGCGCCGCCGGCACGCCGCGGGTGTCGAGCACCGCCCGCAGCGACAGGAACACGCGCGACGGCGGGCTCAGGAACATCGGGTCGACCCACCAGCGCGCCGCGATCTCCCACAGGCAGAACAGCAGGACGATGACGCCGATGCGCGCCGCCCACGGTCGCCGCAGCGAATGCCGGAGCGTGCCCGCGCGCGCCGTCGTCACGGCCGCCTTCCCCGCGCTTCGAGCGCCGACACCGCCGCGTTGAGGATCGCCGCGATCGCGACGACGAAGGCGATGTAGGCGAACATCCGCGCCATCTCCATGCCTTCGGCCAGATGCACGATGCGGTGGCCGAGGCCGGCGAGCGAGGCGATGGTCTCGCTGCCGATGATGGAGAGGAGCGCGACGGTAAATCCCATGCGCATGCCGCTCAGCACGATCGGCAGCGCCGCCGGGAGCAGCACGTAGCGGAACAGCTGATAGTCCGATGCGCCCATGGAGCGCGCCGCGGTGACGAGCACCTTGTCGACGTAGCCGAAGCCGGCGATGGTGTTGAGCGCGATCGGAAAGAATCCGATGGTGGTTCCGAGCGCGATCTTGGAGGCGGGACCGAGCCCGAAGAACAGGATGTAGAGCGGCAGGAACAGGATGATCGGGATCGAGTAGATGCCGGCGAGCAGCGGCTCGAGCACCCGGATGCGGTATTGCGAGCGGCTGATGAGGTAGCCGGCGACGACGCCGGTCGTCGCCGCGATCGCAAAGGCGAGCGCGAGCTCGGTGAGCGTGACGCGCAGATCGCCGACGAATTCGCCGCTCTTGAGGATGTCCCAGAAATCGCCCGCCACCGCTCCGGGGTTGGGCAGCAGCAGCGGGCTCACGTGCCAGCGGGTGGTGGCCAGGAACCAGAGCACGACGAGCGCGATCAGGAACGCCGCCTGGACGGCGCGGCTGGCGCGGCGACCGTCGCGCACGGGCGGGGTCACGGCGTCGGCCTCGCGGGCGCGCCGGTCTCCGCCATGGTCTTGCGGATCTCGTCGTGCAGGAGCTCGTAGAGCGCGTTGCGGATGGCGGTGAACTTCTCCGAGGTGACGAAATCGGGCCGGCGCGGATGCGGCTCGTCGACCGTGATGATCTCCTTGATCGTGCCCGGACGCGCGGAAAACACCGCGACCCGGTCGGCGAGAAAGGTGGCCTCGCCCAGGCTGTGGGTCACGAACACGATGGTCTTGTCGGCGCGCGCGAGCAGCACCGAGAGGTCCTCGCCCAGGATCATGCGGGTCTGCTCGTCGAGCGCGCCGAACGGCTCGTCCATCAGGAGGATGCCGGTCTCGAGGCTGAGCGCGCGCGCGAGCGCCGCGCGCTGGCGCATGCCGCCGGAGAGCTGGGCGGGATAATGCTGCGTGAAGTCCTTGAGCCCCACGGCCTCGAGCGAAGCCCGGGCCCGCGCCGCGCGCTCGTGGCGCGGCACGCCCTGGAACACCATGCCGAGATCGACGTTCTCGAGCACCGTGTTCCAGGGAAACAGCGCGTTTTCCTGGAACACGAAAGCGATCTCGCGCGGCATCGGTCCGGCGACCCGCTTGCCCGCGACCTCGACCGTGCCGGTCGTCGGCGCCATCAGGCCGCCGATGACGTTGAGCAGCGTCGACTTGCCGCAACCGCTCGGGCCGATCAGGCAAAGCAGCTCGCCGCGCGCGACGTCGAGCGAGGTGTCGCGCAGCGCGCGCACATGGCGGGCCTCGCCCTGCTCGCCGAATTGATGCGAGACGCCCTGGATGCGGATCGCCACGGGGCTTGAGGTCATGGGTTTGCCCAGGTCGTCATGCGCGGGCTTGACCCGCGCATCCATCTTGCGAACAAGGATGGATTGCATCCGAAGTCGGATTTATCCGAGCGGCCATCTCGTTGGCGACGGTAGGGAGCGCGTTGCGGATCACTTCGAGCGTGACGGGGTCGAGGGCGCTCGTCATTCGATCACTCTCCACCCTACGCGCTCTGTGAGAGATCTGCATCACCCTCCTCCCACCGTGATGATCAGCTCGCCCGACGGCGCGACCACGCACGCGTCCCGCTCGAACAAGACCGTCGTCGTTCCGTGCTCCTGGATGAGCGCAGGACCCGCGATCCGGTCGCCGGCGGCGAGCGTTCCGCGCTGGTAGACCGGGGAGGGGATCGCCTTGCGCGCGTCGCTGAAAAAGACCTCGCGCCGGTGCGACGGCTTGGCGCCGGAGCTTTCCGCGAGCCGCGGGAACGTGAGCGTCGGCCGCTTGCCGATCATGGCGAGCCGGATATTGACCATCTCGACCGCCTCGTCCGGCGAATGATGGGCATAGCGGTGCTCGTAGAGCGCATCGAACGCGGCCCTGATGCCGCGGCGGTCCGCCGCCTCGATCTGCGCCTCGCTCACCGGCACCGGCAGCGTGAACTCCTGGCCGACGTAGCGCAGGTCGAGGTGGATCTGCCGCCCCGCCCCGGCGGCGTGACGCAGGCTCACGGTCGCCTCCGCGACCATCTCGCGATGGACGTCGCGCAGCGCTGCGAAATCGAGGGTGGCGAGGTCGGAATAGAAGGTGCGGATGAAATCGTGCCGCTCGTCCGCCAGCAGCATGCCGAGCGCCGAGAAGTGCGAGGGAAAGAGCGGCACCACGACCTTGGGAATGTAGAGCTCGCGCGCGATCGCGGTCGCGTGCAGCGGGCCGGCGCCGCCCGAGGCGACGAGCGCGAACTCGCGCGGATCGTAGCCTTTCGCCACCGAGACCTCGCGCACGGCGAGCGACATCTTGGCGATGGCGATCTCGACGATCGCCTGCGCCGCGGCGACCGCGTCCATCCGCAGGCGCCCGGCGATCTTGTCCTCGATGCCGCGGCGCGCGCCCGCGGCGTCGAGCTTGATCTGCCCGCCGAGGAAATTGTCGGGATCGAGCCGGCCGAGCACCACGTTGGCGTCGGTGATGGTGGGCTCGCTGCCGCCGCCGCGATAGCAGATCGGGCCGGGATCGGCGCCCGCGCTCTGCGGCCCGACCTTGAGCGCGCCGACGTCGTCGAGCCAGGCGATCGAGCCGCCGCCGGCGCCGACCTCGACCACGTCGATCATCGGCAGCATCACCGGATCGCCGCTGGCATAGCCGCCGACATGGTATCCCGGCGCCATGGTCGGCTCGCCGTCACGGACGAGGCTCGCCTTGGCGGTGGTGCCGCCCATGTCGAAGGAGATGACGTTAGGGAGCCCGAGCGCCTGCCCGACCCGCGCCGAGGCGATGATGCCGCCGACCGGTCCCGACTCCATCATCGCCGCCGGACGCGCGGTCGCGATCTCCGGCGTCATCACCCCGCCGTTCGAGCGCATGATCGAGAGCGCGCCGCGAAATCCGATCGCGCCGAGGCGCGCGGCGAGGCTCTTCACATAGCCGCCGACCTTCGGGCCGATATAGGCGTTCACCACCGTGGTCGACATGCGCTCGAACTCGCGATATTCGCGCAGGATCTCGTGCGACAACGACAGGTACGCGTCCGGCATGGCGGCGCGGATCATGTCGCCGGCGATGCGCTCGTGCTCGGGATCGGCGTAGGAGTGGAGGAAGCAGACCGCGACCGCCTCCACCCCTTCGGCCGCGAGCGCGCGGCAGGCGGCGGCGACGCCGGCGCGATCGAGCGGCGCCAGGACCTCGCCCGAGGCGAGCAGCCGCTCGTCGACCTCGCGCGTGAGATGGCGCGGCACCAGCGGCCGATGGCGGTGAAAGAACAGGTTGTAGGCCTCGGGCCGGTTGCCGCGGCCGATGATGTAGACGTCGCGCGTGCCGCGGGTGACGACGAGGCCGGTCTTGGCGCCCTTGCGCTCGATCAGCGTGTTGATGGCGATGGTCGAGCCGTGGATCAGCTCGTCGATCGCCGCGGCATCGAGCCCGCTCTGGCGGATGCAATCGATGATGCCCTGCACCAGCTGGGCGGGGGTGCTGAGGCTCTTGGCCTCGACGAAGCGCCCGGCCGCGTCGTCGAACCCGACCAGGTCGGTGAAGGTGCCCCCGATATCGATCGCGACGACGATCACGCTGCCTCGACTCATTGTGCGGGATTGCCGCATTGCGCCGGCCGTAGGCAGGCGGCAGAAAATCAGCGATAGCTCGCGAAAAGGCAAGGACCCCCGGGAGAAACTCAAGGAGATCGGTCGATGCGACGGAGGCTTGCGGCTGCGCTCATGGGTTGCCTGTTGCCGGCGGCGGCCGGCGCGCAGGATTACCCGGCGCGGCCGGTGACGATCGTGGTGCCGGCCGCGCCCGGCGGGGTGACGGACGCGCTCGGCCGCACCTTGGCGCAGCGCTTCACCGAGGCCTGGGGCCAGCAGGCGATCGTCGAGAACAAGGCCGGCGCCAACAACCAGATCGCCGCGGAATATGTCACCAAGGCCGCGCCCGACGGCTACACGCTGCTCATTGGCCCGGAGGTGACCTTCGTGGTCAATCCGAGCCTCTACCCCAAGCTGCCCTATGATCCGGTCAAGGGTTTCACGGCGATCTCCGGCCTCGTCACCATCAACCATGCGCTGATCGTCAATCCGGACTTGCCGGTGCAGAACGTGAAGGAGCTGATCGCGATCGCCAAGCAGAAGCCCGGCGAGATCAATTACGGGACCTTCGGCGTCGGCTCGAGCGGCCACCTCAACATGGAGCTGTTCCAGGCGATGTCGGGGGCGAAATTCCAGGCCGTGCACTACAAGGGGGCGACGCCGGCGCTGACCGACGTGATGGCCGGACACATCCAGATGATGTTCATCAGCGTCGGCAGCGCGGTGCCGCAGTGGAAGGCCGGCAAGGTCGCCTTCCTCGCGGTCGGCGCCGGCAAGCGCATGGCGCTGCTGCCGGAAATCCCGACCGTGGCGGAGAGCGGACTTCCCGGCTACGAGGCGGTCTCCTGGTTCGGCCTGTTCGGTCCGCCCGGGATGCCCGCCGACGTCGTCGCCAAGATCAATGGCGAGGTTCGCAAGATGTTCGCCGATCCCGAGATCAGGAAGAGCTTCCTCGAGCGCCAGTATTTCGAATCGATCGCGGGCTCGCCGGAGCAGCTCGTGAAATACATCCGGTCCGAGGAGCCGAAATGGCGCAAGGTGGTCAAGGACGCCAAGCTGCAGCCGGAGTGACGTTCGGCTTTCGCCCGACTTCGTTGGGTTACCGCGGCCCGCACGCGTGCGATTGTGGCTCGCTGCGCGATCCGCGCGTAACCCGACATTCGACGCGAGGCCGATGAACGGCCTGATGTGAGCAAGTCGTAGGTTGGGTCGAGTGCTCCGCGCTTGGCACTCACGTGTGCAGGGCGTGCGCCTTGCGTCCACCGCGCTCGATCGACGTCGGGGCTTGGTCGCGGGCGGTGAGATGATCCGCGAGATCGAGACAGCGTTTCGCCAGCATGGCCGCGCCTTCGGCGAGCTCCTCGGAGTTACGCACGATCTCGACGTTGCGTTCCATGTCTTCGCGCGACCAGCCGCGCGAGTGGGCGATATAGGGAAACTGCGGAAAGATGAAGCCCAGCTCGGCGAAGAAGCC
>WNEY01001637.1_pt1 | contig 15993 bp, 19 predicted proteins | sample 5400531 | NCBI WGS metagenome assembly WNEY01 (sample SAMN13153338, study PRJNA577476) | soil metagenome | isolation source: 200 cm saprolite under Douglas fir tree site 1 | place: USA:California | collected 2015-04-18
CGCTCGCCTATTTCCGGTCGCAGCACTACAACGAGTCGTGGCTCGCGGCGCTCACCACCATCCTCGACGCGAGCGCGGTCGTGATGATCGGGCTGGACGGCTGGTGCGCGCGGCAGGCGGAGCTGACGTTCGCCATGGCCCGGCACGCGGTCGTGGACCTGGCGCAGGTGTTCAGCACGCCGCCGGAACGGCAGGGGGAGCGCCTCGGATCCGCTCAGCTGGTCAAGCTCCGGGAGCGGCTGGCGCGTGGTGGGCTGGCGCTGCGGGACCGGCCCGACTTCGAGCAGCGGCTCACGGAGCTGCGCCGGATGTACGAGCCGTACGTCGGGGCGCTGGCGCACTACCTCACGGTGCCGCTGCCGCCCTGGGTGCGCGAGGTCGAACGTCCCGACAACTGGCAGACGAGCGCCTGGGACAAGGTCGTGCGGTTGCCGGAGCGGGGGGCGGCAACGACGGAAGAGGAGCACTTCTAGAAGACGCGAGTTCACTCGCGCCTTTGGCAGCAATCGCTGATTTACCTGCGAGATTCGGATAGCGGACGCCGCTCGCCGCCCGCTACTCTGTCGCATGGCGACGATCGCTCGTGTGGCGGTTTACGCGGTGCTTGCCCTGATATGGGTGACGCCCCTCGGGGCTCAGCTCGCGACTCCCGAAGCGGCGATCCGGGGGCAGGTGCAGGGGTTCTATCGCGACGATCGAAACAACCGCTGGCCCGACGTGCTCGATCACTTCTGGGTGGGGAAAATCACCGCTCGCTGGACGGCGCCGACGTCTACCCAGGCGTGGCGTGCGGCGCGTCCGCTTGAGCGCGATTCAGCGTGCGTGCCCGGGAAGGATCACGAAGTCGCGATGTCCACCTGACGAGCTCTGGATGCTGCGGGTAGGTGAGGACTGGAGGATCGCGCGCATGATCCGCGGCTAGCCGGTCTGTTCTTCACGGCGGCGTGCTGCCGATCCGCACCCCCACCTCGTCGAGGTGGTCCAAGAGGTCGGCCGGATCCTGGTACACCCGGTACGCCCCGGCGCGCTCGAGCTCTTCCTCTCCATAACCACCCGATAGCAGTCCTACGCCGAGGGCGCGGGCACGGCGAGCTGCGAGCAGGTCCCATACGCTGTCCCCTACCACGACGGACTCATCGATCGGGACCCCCAGCCGTTCGGCGGCCGCGAGGAACAGATCGGGGTCGGGCTTTGCGTGCTCCACCTGGTCGCGGGTCACGATCGGAACGCCGGCGGGAATGCCGAGCAGGTCGAGGTTGGGCTTGGCGCTCTCCATTCGTCCACTGGTGCCGATCGCCCACGGGACGCCCGCCTTCGTCAGGTAGGCGAGCAGCTCGCGTGCTCCCGGGAGTGGACGCACCTGGGATACCTGGCGGGCGTAGGCTTCGGCATGCACGCGCCGGATGTGAGCGGCCTGCTCGGGCTTCAGCTCGCGGCCGGTCTCGCGGAACAGCGCGTGGACGAACAGGCCACCGCTCATGCCGATGCGGCGGTGGATGCGCCACACGGAGAGCTCGATGCCCACGCTCTCGAGCGCTTCGCGCCATGCGAGCACGTGCTGGTACACGCTGTCCACGAGCGTGCCGTCGAGATCGAACAGGAAGGCGGGGCCGGGTGGCATGAGTCCGGTAATGTAATCGTCGTGAACGAAGTAGGGGCGCAGCATGCTGCGCCCCTACGGCTCTGCGTGACGCCCCCGTGCTACCTTGTTGCTTGACGTCTCTACTCGACGCCTTTTTTCATTTCAACAGCATATCATGCGGACGCGCCTGCCCCGTCGGGAAATGCTCGAAGTCCACGTCGAACTTGGCGTCGATGATCATCCCGCTCGGCCCGACGTTTACGAGCCGCACCCGGTAGGGGACTTTCCCGTCCAGGTTCGAGAGCAACGAATTGCTCACGTACAGCCGCTTGTTGTCGGGCGTGAGCTTCATCATTTGTGCCTGCGGAATGGCCACGGTGCTCACGAGCTTCGGCTGCATCGGATCGGCCACGTCGTACTGCTGCACGGCGCCCCCGCCGAACAGCGATACGAACAGGAACTTGTTGTCGTATGAGATCCGCATGTCCGCCGGCAGCGAGCCGTCGGGCAGCTTGATCACGCGGTGGAAGGCGAGCTTGCCGTCCGGACCGACTTGCCAATGCCACACACTGTTGCCGAACGCGCAGTTGATGAACCCTCCGCGCGCCGCGGCGCCGTGCAGCCAGCGGACCTCGAGCGGCGACTTGTCGAGGTGCTCGACCTGCAGGACCTTGCCGGTCTTCCAGTCCCACGCCACGACCTCGTCACCCACCTGGTCCATCGGCGTGTTGCCGGCTTTGACGGCGTGGGGATGCGCCCAGCTCGACGTGACGATCAGGTTCAGCTCCGGCTTGATCCCGACGTCGTACATGTAGTCGGGGGCGGGGAGCGCCTGCAAGAAATTGCCGTCGTTGTCGAGCTTCACCAGCGCGCCCGGCGCACCGCCCTCCTTCGAGCCGAGCATCGCGATCATCACGCCGCCCGGCACGGCGTAGAAGGTGTGCGGGCCCGAGTAGCCCGTGCTCGCCGCGAGGTCGGGGATCGTCTTGACCAGCTTCGGGTGTTTCGGATCGGTGGCGACGTCGTAAATGAACAGTCGGTTCGAGAACAAGCCGCCCCCGAAAATTCGATCGGCGTTGGCGGTGTAGCCGAAGTGATGCGCCTCGTTCCCCGGCGACCCCGTCGGCACGGTGGCGATGACCTTTCCGTAACCTGGCGACGCGGGGTCGGCGTCGAGCACCGACAGGAAGTCGGGGTCCTTCTGATCGGCGTCGCTGGTCCAGACGTACAGGATGGACTCGTGCTGGCCCGCGGGAAGCCCTCGGACGAATACCGACTCATCTGCGGGGCCGCTCGCGACGGGGGCGATCACGAGCCCCACCGGCAGAACGGCGAACAACAACAGCAAGGTTGTGCGGTTCACAGTGGTGCCTCCTCTTAACCGCTGGTCCCAGCGAAGCTACGCTCGGGACATGAAGGTGCAAGGCAAGTTGCCGCTCGTCTTCCCGGGGGCATATTACCACGATGAAACGTTCCATCGCGCGGGCGCAGTAGTGCGACTCGACTTCTCCGGCGCGCCCGAAATCGCCGCGCCCCCGGACGAGGTGTGGAAGCGGCTGCTCGATCACGAGTTCGTGGCGTCGGTGGCACCTGGGGTCGAGTCGGTGGAGCCGATCGACGACCGGCACTTCAAGGTGGTTTCGGGGTTCGGCGTGGGTGCCGTGAAGGTGAGGTTTCAGCTCGACGTCGAGCTGTCGGACGTGAACCCGCCCAAGAGCCTCAGGATGTCGGCCCACGGCAAGGCGCCCGGCTCGGGCGTGGAGGTGAGCACCACGCTCGAGATCGAGCCCATCCCCCCCAACCGGTCCCGCCTCAAGTGGAGCGCCAGCTCGGAGGTCCGCGGCACGGTGGCGAGCGTAGGGGCCCGGCTGTTGAAGGGCACCGCCAAGAAGCTCACTGAGAGCTTCTGGGACAAGTTCGCGGCCCGCGTCGGCGAGGCGGAGCGGTCCAAGTAGATTTCAAGCGATGAAACAGTGGCTTGAGACGAGAGAAGTCCTGGACTTCCTCAGCCGCGTCCGGGGAGGGGGGAAGCGTGCCGCGCTCGCCACCGTCGTGCGGGTGCGCGGCTCGGCGTATCGCCACGAGGGGGCGAAGCTCGTGGTCGCCGAGGACGGCAGCACTGCTGGCAACGTCAGCGGCGGCTGTCTCGAGCAGGACGTGCGCGAGGTGGCGCTCCAGGTGATCCGCGCCGGAGAGCCCCAGCTCCGCAGCTACTGCTCGAGCGCCGACGAGGTCGCCGCCTGGGATCTCGGAGTCGGATGCGAAGGACAAGTCGACGTGTTCGTGGAGCTTGCGGAGTCGCGGTCGAGGGAACGGGCGCTCCTGGATGATCGCCGCTCGTTCGTGGTCTGCACGCTGCTCGATGGGAAACGGGAAGCGGGAAACGGGAAACGTGTTGTCGTGACCGCCGATGGTGCGGAGGGCGACCTGGGCTCCGCCGACCTGAATCGTAAAGTCACCGCCCAAGCCCGCGAGCTGCTCGAGACCGGGGAATCTGGCATCCACGAAATCGGCGGCCGTTCAATCTTCTTTGACGTGCTGCTTCCTCCACCTCAACTGGTGGTGCTGGGTGCGGGCGACGATGCCCGGCCGCTGGTGCGCTTCGCCGCCGACGTCGGCTTCCGCGTGGTCGTGGTCGACCGGCGCCCGGGGTTCCTGACCGTCGACCGGTTCCCAGCCGCGGCGGCGCTCATTCAGAGCGCGGGCGACGAACTCGGCGCGGCGCTGCCGCTCGACGCCGAGTGCTATGCCGTCGTCATGAATCACAACTTTGCGGACGATCAGGCGTACGTGCGCGCCCTCATGAAGACGCCGGTCGCCTACGTCGGGATGCTGGGTCCGCGCCAGCGCACCGAGCGGATCCTGCGAAACCTGATCGCCGAGGGGCCGATGGACGAGGGGCGGGTGTACGGGCCCGTGGGCCTGGACATCGGGACCGACGGCGCCGAGCAGGTGGCGCTCGCGGTCATCGCGGAGATTCTCGCGGTGCGCTCGGGGCGCCGGGCCCGGTCGCTGCGGGAGCGCCGCGCCGCCATCCATGCCCCGACCGACTGAGTCGCTGCGCGTTGCCGGAGTGATCCTGGCGGCGGGCGCGTCGCGCCGTATGGGCAAGAACAAGATGCTGCTCGAGCTCGAAGGCGAATCGTTGATCCGCCGGGCCGCGCAGCGCGCCCTCGGGGCGGGGCTGTCGCCGCTGGTGGTCGTGATCGGTCACGAAGCGGACCGCATGCGCGCCCAGCTGAAGGACCTCCCGCTCGAGTTCGCGGTCAATCCCGATTACACCGGTCCCACGAGCGGCTCATTGCACCAAGGCCTGAACGCACTCGGCCCGGATGTCGACGCCGTCGTCGTGATGTTGGGCGACATGGTGCGCGTGACCGCGGACACGCTCGCCATGTTGATCGCGGCAGCGCGCGGGACCGAGGCGCCGCTCGTCGTGTCGCGCTACGGCGACGTCACCGCGCCGCCGTTGTTGTTCCGGCGGGCGCTGTTCGGCGAGCTGCTCGCCTGGACGGGGGAGGGGTGCGGCAAGGCGGTCGTGCAGGCTCACAAACACGAAGCGATGTACGTGGATCGGCCGGAAGCACTGCTGGTGGACGTGGATACGCCTGAGGACTTCGCGAACCTTCAGGGCCGCTCGACCTGACCGACGCCGTCCCCGTACGCGGCAATCATCGCTTCCTTCATCAGGGCGAGGCTCCGCACGGCCGCGTCCGTCACGGCAGTTGGCGATTCACCGTGCTGTACGCAGGATTTGACGATCTCGAGCGCATGCACGGGATGCTCGTCATCGTACTTGGCGTGCTCTTCGAGCCACCACCGCCCCTTTGGCCCGATCTTCTCGTTCTTGCCAAGGCCACGGAGCGCTTTCTCCGAGATCTTCTGTGCGATCCCCTCGACAGCGTAGTTCGTCGCAGATACGGCCGTCCCGAATGGAGCGTGGTGACACATGTCGGTGAGGTACTGGTGGAAAGCGCGCACGTTCGGGACCGGCTCAGGGACCTGAAATCGCTCTTTCGCCACGCCGAACGCGTCGCCCATGGCGCGCCACATCGCGTCGTGGCGTCGTTCCACTCGAATATTGTCCTCGAAGAACTCGCGGCCACCGTTCGGGGAGCGGTCGAGCAGCAATTGCAGCCACCACGGGAAGTCCCGGATGACCGGATAGAAGGCGACGAGGAAGGTCTGGATCCTGTCCCTGACCAGCCGATTCTCGGAGGCGTCCTCGATGACCGGCGTATTGAGGATCGCCTGTTGGATCGGCTCGAGGGCCGCGTTCAGGTCGGCGACCCAGTGGGGGTGCGGGCTCACATGCATTGATCGCGGGGCCTTCGCGCTGCAACCCACGTGCCCCGACCATACTGAGCGCGGCGCGTTGACCTGTCGTGGCGCGGGCGCCACGGTCTGACTTGCCGCTCGGCGTCCCACGGGCTAGTGTGAGGTGAGCAGTATCCGCAGTTCAATGCCGGCGCCGGTGCGTGGTGGCCGTGGTTCAGCAGGTTGCAATGGTTGGGGGCCATCACATGAGTAACGAGTCCAGCGACTTTCCCAGTCGGCTACGCGCCCACGTGGAACTGCAAGGCGCCATTCTTACGCCGGAAGAGTTGTCACATGTGGGAGAGTGCTACCCGCGGTGCCGCGGGAAGGACCACTGGGACGTGCGCGAATACGCCAGCGTCACCGGTATTGGCGCCCGCGAGTATCGCGTCGTGCGGGGCACCAGCACCTTGGATGTATACCGCACCACCGAGCGGGACCACGCGAGTGCCGTGCGGTCGGCGCTGAACGAGCTCGAGTCCCAGGATATTCGTACCGAGAAGCCCCCTCAAAACAGCTCCAGCTGATCCGCCACCAGGCTCCTGAGCTTCTCCAACAGTTTGACCATCGCCCACGTGTCTCGCTCGCAGTAGCGCAGCAACGCCTGGCGCAGCGCCGCGCGCTCGGGCGCCTGCATCTGGTCGCCCTGGAACATCAGCCGCTGCAGCTCGACCGTCGCCACTTCGCCGTCCTGGACCTTCAGATCCGCATAAGACAGACCGGGCACCAGCGCCGGCAGCGTCTTCTTGATGCTGAACCCGCCCGCGAAGTCCGGGTGGTACACATGTCTCCGGATCACCGGCAACAAGTCCACGAGGCGCTTCTCGATCCGCTCGAGCTCCTTGGCAAGGTGCGGCGCCCCCTCCCGCAGTCGCTTGATGCACTCGCGCTCGAAGCTCGCGTGGTACGCGACGACTTTGCGCGCCCCCGCGCACGCCTCGACCACTGCCTCGGCGAGTCCCGGCCGCGGATCCTCCGCCCTCTCGGCAATCCACTGACGATGCACCAGACCACCGCCCCGCTCCTCCGCGTGCACGCTGAACTGCACCGGCACCTGCTGCCACGGCCGGCACCTCGGCCACCGTGGGATCGCAAGGCTCACCGTCTCGAAATCGAGAAACGCGAGCGGCGACGTGAATTGGGCAAGCGCCCTCGTGAGCGTGGGCTCCACGACCATGCGCCCCGTCTGCACCGCCTTCACCTGGCGCGCGTGGATCACCGAGAGCTCGAGGTCCGATGGGAGATCGTAAATCGTCGCGTACCCGTCGGCCTCGAGCTCGAGCGCCCGCTTGCGCTCGATGCGATATAGCTTGCTCACGTGGTGATCGGGGAGCTTGGGCCAGCAGCGCTCGATAAATGGACAGTCGTGAGGCGTCGTGCAGTGGCCGCCGATTGCTACGTCGGGAAGGGGCCCCTCGAGCATCCGCTGTTGCGCCGCGAGCTCGTCAGGCACGCCGATCAGCGCCGCCTCCACCAGCGCCGTGACATCCTCGCGTACGAAGAGATTGGACAGGTCGGGGAAGCGGCATTCCGGATTGAGATGCATCACCTCGGCCCGCTCGACCTGAAGCCCCGCACGCCGCAACACATGCACTTGCACCGTCGCGTCGGGTAAGTGCTCCGGCTTACGGCTGTTCGACGCCTTCACCTCGATCACCGTGTGGCCCCGGGACGTCCGCTCCAGAATGTCGACCCCCACGTAAGTCTCGTCCGCCAAGAACCAGGCCTCGTAGATTGCCGGCAGATCGCGCTGCAGGGCTGCGCGCGTGGCCGCCACCTTGTTGTCGTGCTGATAGACCGGGAGATCGATCAGCTCGCCCCCGGAGACGTAGCCCCGCGCGCGCTCGCCCACTTCCCGCCCTTGCGCGAACAGGTTCTGCTGCCCCGGCGTCGGGGACAGCTCCGGCGCGTCGGGCTCGTGCACCCGCCACCACAGCTGCTTGTGACACTGGAGGCCGGACAGATAGCGGGACTTGGAGAGCCGGAGGGACTCAGACGGCATGCTGCAACGTAACCGATAACTCGCTACCGGACGCATACTTCCCGTTTCCCGTGACGCCGGCCTGCTTGACGCGGGGGCAGGTCGATCCCTATACAGTGATCCGCTTGCGTGCCGAGGAACGATGTCGCTACGCGTAGTGTTGGCCGACGACCATGTGGTGTTACGACAGGGCGTGCGCGCCCTGCTCGAGCGGCACGGCTTCGAGGTGGTGGCCGAGGCGTCCGACGGCAGGACGGCGGTCGAGGTCGCGCGGGAGCATGAGCCGGACGTCGCGGTGCTCGACATCATGATGCCGCTCCTGAACGGCATCGATGCCGCGCGCCAGATCGTCGAGGCGCGGCCCGGCATCCAGGTGGTGATGCTCACGGCGCTCGAGCAGGAGCGCCTGGTGACGGAGGCGGTCCGCGCCGGCGTGCGGGGGTTCGTGCTCAAGACCGAGGCGGGAGAAGACCTCGCCCAGGCCATCCAGCAGGTGTCGCGCGGCGGGTTTTACGTCGGGGCGGGCGTCTCGCAGGCCGTGGTGGATGCCTGCCGGGCCGCCGCGGCGGAGGACCGCAGCCGCCTGACCTCCCGGGAGCGCCAGGTCGCGCAGCTCGTGGCCGAAGGCAAGTCCACCAAGCAGGTCGCCGCGCTGCTCGCGATCACCCCCAAGACCGCGGAATTTCACCGCGCGCGCGTGATGAAGAAGTTGAACATCCACGACGTCGCAGGCCTCGTCCGCTACGCGATCCGGGAAGGCCTGATCGTTCCCTGACCCGGGTGTTCTCCCGGCCGCACCTAGGGTTTCGCCGGGTTCTCCCCCGTGGCGCCGTCGCCACATTCACATAGCATGGCTCCGCGCACGCCGTTCACCCGTTCGCCGGTCGTGCTCGTCGCGAACGCCGGCACGTGGCTCAACCAGGCGCTCGACAGCATGCTCGAGCCGCTGGGGTATCGGGTCGTGTCCGTGGGAAGCGGACGCGAACTCCTGGACCGGGCGCCCGCCGCGCGGCCCGACGTCGTCCTCATGGACGCGAACCTCCAGGACCTGGATAGCATCGCGGTGTGCCGCGCTCTCCGCCAGAATCGGTCGGTCTCCTGGCACACACCGATTTTCATGCTCACGTCGACGCCGGCGACCAAGCAGCAGCGGCTCGCTGCGCTCGAGGCCGGAGCCTGGGACTACCTGAGCCTGGTGGTCAACGCCGAGGAGCTGGCGCTGAAGCTGGACGCCTTCACCCGCATCAAGCTCGAGACCGATCACGCGCTGGACGAAGGCGCCGTGGACCCTGTGAGCGGGTTGTACACGATGCGTGGCCTGGAGCGGCGCGCCCGCGAGCTCGTCTCGGACGCGTTCCGCCGTCACGCGCCGCTCGCCTGCGTGGCGCTCGCCGTCGAGCTGGAGCGGCAGGACGCCAATCCCGCGCGACTGGCGGCGCCACCCGTGGCGGTCGCGTACGCCGCGCACATCCTCCAGGCGCGCGGACGCACGTCCGACGCGATCGGCCGCCTTGGCCGAAGCGAGTTCGCGGTGCTGGCTCCCTCGACCGCGCCCGACGGGGCGGTGCGGATGGCTCGACGACTCACGCAGGCGCTCGAAACCGCGGGCCCGAGACCCGCGGGGCTGCCCCCGCTGTTGGTCCGGGCCGGCTACGAGGCCGTGTCCGACCTGCACGCGACGCCGCTCGCGCCCGACCGCCTGCTGGAGCACGCCGGAGCCGCGCTGATCCAGGCGCGCACCGCGGGAAACGGTGAGCGGATTCGAGCCTACCAGGAGTAGATTACCCGCTCCATGATCAGGTTGCCGTAACGTGTCGGCGGCGGTCGCGATTGCGATCGCGATCGTCGTGCTCGTCGTGCTCCTCGCGCTGCTGCTCCTGCGGGGCAGCGCGGATCAGACGCGCGCGCTGCGCGATGTGCACGAGCGGCTCGGGGCGCTCGGTGAGGCGACCAAGCGCCTCGAGATGATGGGCACCGCGGTGACCGACGTGCAGCAGCTGCTCCAGGTCCCGAAGCTGCGCGGCACGATCGGCGAGGTCTGGCTCGAGGAGCTGCTGCGACAGATCCTCCCGGCCTCCCACTACCAGATGCAGCATGTGTTTCGATCCGGTGAGAGGGTGGACGCGGCCCTCAGGCTCGGCGACCGCCTGGTACCCGTGGACGCGAAGTTTCCGCTCGAGGCGTGCCAGCGGCTGCTCACCGCGACCGGCGCCGAAGCCGAGCGCGAGGCGCGCGCGTTCGCGCGCACCCTCAAGGAGCGGATCGACGAGATCGCCGACAAATACATCCGTCCGGACGAAGGCACCTATGACTTCGCGCTGATGTACATCCCGGCCGAGAACGTGTACTACGAGGCGGTGCTGCGCGCGGACGATCCGGGGGATGCGAAGAGCGTCCTCGGGCACGCCTTGCGTCGGCGCGTGATCCCCGTGTCGCCCCACACCTTCTACGCCTATCTGCTGGTGATCCTCCACGGGCTCAAGGGGATGCGGGTGGAGCAGCAGGCCCGCGAGATCCAGGAGCAGCTGGGCGGTCTGCGCCAGCAGTTCGAGGCGTTCTGGACGGCGTTCCAAACGGTCGGCGCGCACCTCGCGAACGCCCAGAAGCGCTTCGAGGAGAGCGAGCGGCACGCGGGGCGGGTCCAGGAGCGGTTCGAGCGGATTGCGGGTGCGGATGATGGGGCCGACTCGGGGGAACCTGGACGCGTGCGCGACGGTTCGGGGTGAATGCAAGTCTTCGTCACGGGTGCCACGGGGTACGTCGGGTTCGCGGTCGCGGCGGCGCTGCGGCGTGCGGGTTATCGGGTCTGGGGACTCGCCCGGAGCGAGGCCAAGGCGCGCCGCCTTACACGGCACGAGATCGAGCCGGTTATCGGTGACCTGGCAGACCCGAAGACCTATCTCGAGGTCGCCAGCGACTGTGCCTTGCTGGTCCATACCGCGTTCGACTACGCGGCGGACGGGGTGGCCAAGAACAAGACGGCCATCGACACGCTGCTCGACGCCGGGCGCCGGGGCGCCAAACCCAAGACGCTCGTCTTCACGAGCGGTGCCTGGGTGTACGGCGACACGGGCGACCGCGTGGTGGACGAGACGACCCCGCCGAATCCCCCGAAGCTCGTCGCCTGGCGACCGGCTCACGAGCAAATGGTGCTGCAGGCCGCCGGCGTGCGGGGCCTGGTGGTCCGACCCGGAGACGTGTACGGCGGCCCCGGCGGTCTGACCGGCCAGTGGTTCGCCGGACCGAGTACGGGGAAGCCGCCGTTGGTGGTGGGGGATGGTCGAAACCGGTTACCGATGGTTCATATCGATGACTTGGCCGACGCGTACGTGCGGATCGCGGAGAGTGGCCTGACGGCTGAGATCTTCAACGTGAACGATCAGTCGCGATTTACGGTACTCGAGATGGCGACGGCGGCCGCACGAGCGGCCGGCTATGAGGGCGAAGTCCGCCCGATGCCCCTCCCTGAAGCCCGGAAAACCCTGGGCGACTTTGCCGACGCACTCGCCTTGAGCCAGCACGTCGATGCCCGGAAGGTCGCCCGCCGGCTCGGCTGGCAGCCGCGTCACGTGGGGTTCCTGGACGAGGCGGCCGCGTACTACCGGGCGTGGAAGGCCCACCAGGATTGATGCCCCCCGAAGGCGTAGCAGTCGATCGACCTGGGTGAGACCGACGCCCCCGCGCTACAAGGCTCGAGCGAGGGGGCGTCGGCGTTTTTCAAGGAGCTCAAGGCATGGTTGTGCTACTCGTGACAGGAAAACTGCTGCTGACCGTGGCGAGCGCCGGGTTCGGCGCGTCCCTCGGATTTGCCGTCAAGCACTGGCTGGATCAGCGCGAGCAGGTCGAAGACTAGAGGGCTGCTACTTCACTGCGAGCGGGACCTGCACGATGGTCTCGCCCCAGTGCAGGTTCAGGAGCGCCCGATCCGCGTCGGCGGCCGGGAAGTAGAACGCCAGCGATTCCATGAACGGTCCCCCCGTCTGCGGCTTCACCCTGAGCCGCAGCGCGTCCTCGGCCTCGCCGGGGTAGGGGATGTGGAATACGTCCGCCGCTCGGCTGAATATCAGGGTCCACTCGCCGGGGCCGGGAATCGCCCAGATGCTGTACTTCCCGGCCGCGAGCGGCTGGCCGCCGACCACCATGTCCCTGCTCAGCGCGATCGTGGTGGCCGTGTCGGCACCCGGGCACCACACCTTGCCCCACGGCACGACTCCCCCGCTCCCGAACAGCGTCCGGCCCCGCGCGTTGGGCCGGTTGTAGACGATCATCACCTGAGTCGCGCCGAGGATCTGGGTCACCGTAGCGTGCTGACTCTTCGGGGCCTGCGCCGCTAGAGCGGCCGGCGGGAGGAGCATTACGGCGGCGAGCGCCGCGCACCGCGGGCTCATCGCGCCTCCGCGACCACGGGATTTCGCAGCACCCCGACCCCGGGAATCTCCACTTCGACCACGTCGCCGGGCGCGAGCGGTCCCACGCCGGCGGGCGTTCCGGTGGCGATCAAGTCTCCCGGCTCGAGCGTCATGACGTGCGAGACGAACGACACCAGCGCGAGAATGGAAAACACCATGTCGGGCGCCCGGCCATGCTGGCGCCCGTTGCCGTTCACCCGGGAGAACACCTCCAGCTTGTCGAATCGCCGCGGGTCCACGGGCACCACCCGCGGCCCGACGGGACAGAACGTGTCGAACCCTTTGGCCCGGGTCCACTGCTCTTCGGTCCGCTGCAGGTCCCGCGCGGTGACGTCGTTCACGCACGTGATCCCGGCGATGCCGGCGCGCGCCTGGTCTTCCGTAGCGCGCCGCAGCGCGCGTCCGATCACGACGCCGATCTCGCCCTCGAAGTCGACCTGCTGTGATTCCGGCGGCAACACGATCGCCGCGCCGTCTCCAATCACGGCCGTGGGCGGCTTGAAGAACAGCAGCGGCTTGGCGGGCACCGTGTTCCCCAGTTCGGCGGCGTGATCCCGGTAGTTCCGCCCGATCCCGATGATCTTGCCCGGTCGCGCGACGCTCACGAGCGCGCAAGCTCCGCTAACGCTCCCACGGCGGCGTCCAGCTCGTCCTCCGTGTTGTAGTAGTGCGGCGAGAAGCGGAGCACCGTGCTGGCGCCCTTCTCGTCCATGTCCAGCACCCCCGACTTCCGATCCGCGGAGCTGGCGTTGATGCCTCGCTGCCGGAGCCGCAGCTTGAGGTCCGCGGCGTCCCGGCCCGCCAGGTCGACGGTCACGATGGCGCACCGCTCCCGCCCGCGATCGAGCACCCGCACGCCCGGAATCTCCGCGAGCTGCGGGCGCAGCAGCGCGGCGAGCCCGCGGGCACGTTCGCGGCCGGCTGAGCCCACGTCGAGGCCATAGCGCGCCGCCGCCCCCAGACCCGCCACCAACGCGTAGGCGAACTCCCAGGTCTCGAAGCGGCGCGCGTCGTCGGCAAGCCGGAAGGAGTCGGGATCAGTCCAGTCCGCTCCCCGCATGTCGAGGAACAACGGGAATGCCCCGCGCTCGAGCATCGAGTCGGACACATAGAGGAACCCGATACCACGCGGGCCGCGCAAGAACTTGCGTCCGGTGCCGGCCAGGAAATCGCAGCGCAGGGCGGCAACGTCCACCGCCAGCTGTCCCACTGCCTGACAGGCGTCGATCAGGTACGGCACGCCCAGCTCCGCGCACACCGCTCCGACCGCGGCGGCGTCCTGCACCAACCCCGAGTTGGTGGGCACCCAGCTCAGGGCGACGAGACGCGTGCGCGGGTGGCCCGCGAGCCGCCGCACGCTGGCGGGATCGACCCCACCCTCGGGGAGGTCGTCCGCGCGCACCGTCTCGACGCCCGCGCGGCGAGCGAGCGACAGGTACGTCAGCTGGTTCGAGGGGTAGTCGGCACGCGTCGTGACAATGCGGTCGCCCGGACGGAAGTCGAACGCGGACACGGCCTGGCTGAATGCCACGGTCGCGTTCTCTACGATGGCCACATTCCTGGCCGCGGCGCCCAGCACTCGCCCTAGCAGCTCGTACGTCTCGCGCACGCGGGGCTCCGCTTCGTCCTCTGCTTCGTAACCGCCGATCGCTGCCTCGCGCTCGAGGTGCCCGGTAACCGCCTGGAGCACCGGCTGGGGCATCAGCGCGGCGCCCGCGTTGTTGAGATGAATTCGGTCCCGGCATCCCGGCGTGTCGCGGCGCCAGCGGTCGAGCTCGGCGAGGGTCGAAGGCAGGGAGGGGGAGGTTCGGGCGGTCATCTCGGGAAAGGTCGCGGGAACACCCGGCAGGCTCAAGGTGCTAGAACAGATTTCGCACCACAAACCACACATTCGCCGGTCGCTCCGCGAGCCGCCGCATGTACCACGGGAACCAGTGCGTCCCGTAGCTGATCAGCACCCGCACCGGCACCCCTTCGCTCTGGAGCGCGCGCTGGGCGGCGGCGCGGATGCCGTACAGCATGTGCACCTCGTACGCACCGGGCCCGGCCCCGACCGCCAGAGCCCGTTCGCGCAGCCGCGTGATGAGGCCGAGATCGTGCGTGCCGAACACGGCACGTGCCTCGCCTTGGGCGGCGCGCTCGAGCAGCCGCCCAGCGAGCACGGCGTAGGCGGCGTCCACATCGCGCTTTCTCGGAAGCGCCACATCCGGAGGCTCGTTGTAGGCACCCTTCACCAGGCGGATGGCGGGCGCTAGCGGGAGCAGCGCCTCCAGGTCGGCCGGGGTGCGGCGCAGGTAGGCCTGCAGGCATACGCCGACCCCCTTGTGGGCGGCGCGGACGGCCTGGAACAGCTCCAGCGTGGGGTCCACATAGCGCGACTCCTCCATGTCGATCCACAGAAACGACCCTGCGGCCGCCGCCCGTGCCGCGAGCGCCAGCAGGTCCTGGAGGCACGCTTTGGGATTCAGGTCGAGGCCCAGGTGGGTGAGCTTGACGGAAATTTCTGCGGGCAGCTGGCGCTGCCGGATGTCCTCGAGCAGCCGGAGATAGTGATCGCGTACGCGAGCGCTCTCGTCGCGGCTCGTGACCTGCTCGCCGAGCTGGGTGAGCACGCTGCCCAGGCCCTCCCGGTCGAGGTCCGCGGCGGCGGCGAGCGCTGCGCCGACGTCCTCCCCGGGCATGAATCGCCGCACGGCGCGGCGGAAGAACGCGCGCTGGGACAGCTGACGGGCGAGCCAGGCGCTGCGGGACGCGCGCAGCAGCAGGCGACGGGAGAGGGACATGGGAAGCCAAGAAACAGGGGGACGCAGGTCGGGGGAAGGGGGTTGCCCGGTGCCTCGGGTGATGATACAATTGTATCATTCATATGATACTGCTACGGTGGCTTGGTCGGATCTGGAAAGCGCTCGCCGCTCCGCCACCGGCGCGACTCCCGGGGCCGCGCGCGTTGCCCTCCTACGCGCGGATGGGCCGCTACATCGCGGGCGGGGCGGCGCTCGATCCCCGCGTCGACCTCCTCGTGCGGCAGCTCGCCGCCGAGCTGTCGGGGTGCCGCTGGTGCATCGAGCACGGCCTCCATCGGTGGCATCAAGCGTTTCTCCCCGTCGCGGAGCTCGGGGCGTTGCGACACTACGCTGCGAGCCCGCTCTTCTCCTCGCGGGAGCGCGCCGCGCTCGCGTTCACCGTAGCGGTGTCGCGCTACGCCGACGGGGCGGGTGGCATTCCCGACGCCGTGCTCGCCGAGCTGCGCTGCCATTTCTCCGAACCGGAAGTCGCCGCCCTGACGCTGGCCGTGGCCGGCGAGCACTTCTTCAATTCCACGACCGGCGCCCTCGGCGCCGACGCGCGCTTTGCTGGCGCGGCGGCCGGCGAGCCGGTGGTGGGGGCGCGGCGCGCCGGCGGGGGCTCCGCGATGCGGAACCTGTGGTGACCGAGCGGCGCGCGCGCGGGCAAGCCGCGAAGCGTCCCCCGTCAGAGACTCCCGGAGGACGCTGGCTCCTCCTCATCCACCAGCTCCCGCCCAAGCCCGACTACTTCAGGGTGAAAATCTGGCGCCGGCTGCAACGGATTGGCGCGGTGGCGATCAAGAATTCCGTTTATGTCCTGCCCCACACGGAGCAAGCGAGCGAGGACTTCCAATGGCTGCGTCGCGAGATCGTGGCCGGAGGCGGCGAGGCTTCGGTCTGCCAGGCGGCGTTCGTGGA
>WNEY01003254.1_pt1 | contig 15981 bp, 15 predicted proteins | sample 5400531 | NCBI WGS metagenome assembly WNEY01 (sample SAMN13153338, study PRJNA577476) | soil metagenome | isolation source: 200 cm saprolite under Douglas fir tree site 1 | place: USA:California | collected 2015-04-18
CGTGCTCCGACGGGTGGTCGCCCGGAAAGGCGTTGATCGCGACCACCGGCGTCACGCCGTGCAGCTTGATGTTCTCGACCTGCTTGCGGAGGTTCGGCGCACCCGCCCATACGTCGTCAGGGTTTTCTTTGAGCATCTCCGGCGGGAGCGGACGGCCCGCAACCACGCGGTAGCGCCCCGAGTGCACCTTCAGCGCCCGGACCGTTGCCACCACAACCGCGGCGTCCGGCGCGAGGCCCGACGCGCGGCACTTGATGTTGAAGAAGCGCTCCGCGCCCATGTCGGCGCCGAACCCCGCCTCGGTCACGAGGAAGTCGCCGCAGTGGATGCCGATGAGGTCCGCGATGACCGACGAGTTGCCGGTGGCGATGTTGCCGAACGGACCCGCGTGCACCAGGACCGGCGTGTTCTCGAGCGTCTGCAGGAGGTTGGGCTTGATGGCGTCGCGCATGATCACGGTCATCGCTCCGGCGGCGAAGATGTCTTCCGCGGTGATCGGCTTGCCGCCCGTTGTGTTGCCGATGACGATCCGGCCCAAGCGTTGGCGCATGTCTCGCAACGAGGTCGACAGCGCGAGCACTGTCATCACCTCGGACGCGGCGGTGATGTCGAAGCCGGTCGCGCGAATGACGCCGTCTTCGCGAGTGCCGAGGCCCACGATCACGTTGCGCAGCACGCGGTCGCTGACGTCCAGCACGCGCCGCCACGTGACGCTGTCGCGATCCACGAGCGCCTCGTGGTGGTGGATCTGGTTGTCGATCATGGCCGCGAGCAGGTTGTGCGCCGCGGTGATCGCGTGCATGTCACCGGTGAGGTGCAGGTTCAGCCGCTCCATCGGCACGACCTGGCTGTAGCCGCCGCCGGCGGCGCCGCCTTTGATGCCGAACGTCGGGCCCATCGACGGCTGGCGGATCGCGACAATCGCCGGGCGGCCAATGTGCGACAGCGCCTGGCCGAGACCGACCGTCGTCGTCGTCTTGCCCTCGCCCAACGGCGTGGGCGTGATCGCCGAGACCACTACGTACTTGGCTTTGGGCCGGCCGGCGAGCTCGTCGATCGCCTCGAGCCTGATCTTGGCGACGTCGTGCCCGTACGGCTCGAGCAGGTGCGCCCCGATGCCCATCCTCGCGGCGATCTCGGGCATCGGCAGCAGCTTCGCCCGGCGGGCGATCTCCAGGTCGCTCGGAAACGTCACCGCCACACCACTCCCTCCTACCGCGCTTAACGCAATCTCGCCAGCATCTGCTGCCGCCACTGCTCCGTGGGCTCTATCTCGTTGAACGTGAACACGTGGATGCCGGCCACCTTCATCTCCGGCCGGGCCAGCTCCGGCATCAATCCCGTCGCGAACCGCTCAGGAGCGTAACCGCCCGGCTGGATCATGCGCATGAGCCAGTTCGTATGGCCGCGCAGGAATCGCGCTGAGTCGGCGAGCCCGATTCGAGTCGACACGCGGAGCAGCTTCGCGGGGTCCGCGACACCGGCCATGCCGATGAAGATCGGCAGCGGCACCTGGCGCTTGCGCACGCGCGCGACCCACCTCTTCACGACGCGCACGTCGAAGCACAGGTTGCTGACGATGTAGGTCGCCAGGCGGCGCTTGTCCCACATCGCCTGGATCGTGAGGTCGTCGTCGATGAAGCCGTGGCGTTCCGGGTAGCCGGTCACGCCGATCTCTTTCATGGCGGGCGCATGGCTCGCGATTGCCTCGAGCAGCGAGATCGAGTCGGGAAAGTCGCCAGCAGGCTCCTGGGAGTCGCCCGCCACGACGAAGACCCGCCCGCCGATGGCGTCGATCCTCGCAAGGATCTCCTTGAGGTGCGATTCGTCGCGCACCAGCCGCGCGGCCAGGTGCGGCACGACCTCATAGCCCTTGGACGCAAGCTTCTCAGCGAGCGCCAGCGTCGACTCGATCCCGCGCCGCGGCGACGACGTGACCGTGATGCTGACCTCGGTCGGGACGTTGCGGACGACCATGTCCCCCGCCTCTTCGGTGGGCAGGACCTCGTAACGCGGGTGGGACAGGAAACGCGCCAGTGCCTCCCTGGAGGCGGAGTCCAGCCGCAGGCGAGACGGCTTGGCCGCGATCATCACACCCGGTGTCGCACTATACGCCCCTGTCGCGCACAGCGCAACGCGCTCTCAGGAGCGAAGGGGGAACGGAGCGCGAAGGGTGAGGATCACGTTGCGGTCGGCCGACGTTCCCGCCCGCGTGGTCAGGGCACCCGCGATCGGGTCGTTGAACGCCAACTGGCGGTGCAGCCCGGCGATCTCTGAAGGCGTGAGCGCAGGCCCTGGATCGGCCGGGCCGTCGTGGTCGACCATCGTGCAGGCGATCGCCAGCAGGCCGCCGCCCGCGTCGAAGATCTCGACGATCCTCCCCTGGCCCGGCCAGTCGACCATCGAGCCGGTGGTCACCTCCCAGAAACCGACCGACGAGCCCTCGCGGTTGGCATGCGGCTGAACGAGGTTCATGTGGATGTGCCCGTTCAGGCACAGGATCACGTTGCCGAACCGGTGCAGCATCCGCAGCAGCTCGTCGCCCTGGGCCGCGCCCGCCATGCGCTCATTGCGCAGCGCGAACAGCGGGTGGTGCGACGCGATCACGACCAGACGGTTCGCGTTCGACGTGCGCACAGTCTCACCGGCGGGGCCCGTGTAGGCCGCGTGCACCTCGACAAGCCTCTCCTCGAGCCACTCGAGCTGATCGCGGTCGATGCTGCCGTCCGCGCCTCCTGCGCGGCATGCCGAGTCGAGGACGATGAGCCGGACGGCGCTCGTGTCGTGCACGTAGTACGCAGTGCGGTCGCGCCGGTTGGTCGGTGAGAAGCCGTGACCGTCGGGCCTTGCGCCCGGCTGGAAATGCGCTTCGACGAACGCGGCGATTTCGAGCGGCCTGCGGCCAGGGTCGGCCGTGACGGCGACGGTTGCGCCGGACATGAAGTGCTCCGGTCGCGTGACGAAAGCCTCCAGCGCCGTGGCCGCGTCAAGACCTCCGGGGACGCCTATGGGCTTGCGCCCCGCGACCATCGCGCGCGCCAGCTCGGGAGTCACGATGCCAACGCCCTGGCACAGCTCTTCGTGGTTGCCATGGCATTCTATCCATGGCAATCGCAACGCCGGGGACTCGAACGGCCGCATCGCCCGGTCGAGAAGACCCGGCACGAGCGGAAAACCGTGGGCCAACCGGAACTGGTCCAGGCCGAAGCCGCTGCCGTCCGGCCTCCAGAAGATGTCGTCGGGCCAGCCGGGCGATTGCACCGACTCGATCTCGGGCCCGCCTGAGGCGGGGCTCACCATGCCGCCTTCGAACAACGCCATGTACGTGGCGAACTCGTTGGCTTGCGCGTTGTCGATCGCATCACCGGTCATGACCAGGAGCTGGAGCGGGCTGCCGCTGACCGGCGCCGCCTCGACTGCGTTCATCGCCCTCACCATCGCGGCGATCGCGTGGGAGTTGAGCGCCTCCTGCGGCCGCTGCATCGTGAGCAGCTCGCGGAACCGCGCGTCGCCGGCGAAGCGATTCAAGAACTCGAATCGCGCGGGCGACTCGACGTCAGTCACGTGCAGGTCCGTCATATGGCCGATTGCAAGCAGCACGTCGCCCCGCGCCTGAATGTCGTGGCCTATCGGACCCGTGAGCTCGGTGCGCACCGAATGGCGCTCGCCTACAACGGTGACGAGCGACCGGTACGAAGACGAGGAGCCCGCGCGCAGCACGGGACCGGGCACGATGCGCTCGTGGACGGTCAGCAAAGGGTCAGGCTTCGGCCGCGGTCTTCTCGTCCCTCGCGATGAGGACGGGGTCGGGGCGCAGAGTCAGGCGCACGCGCGAGCCTGCCGGGTTTGCCGACGCCTGCGACGTCGGCATCTGCGCCAGCACGATCACGTCGCCCAGGTCGACGGTCACCCGGCTGGTGGCGCCCAGGAACGAGACCGCGATCACCGTTCCGACCAGCGGACCTGCGGATGCGTCACCGTCAGAGGCCAGCGTTACGGCCTCGGGGCGGATGAGGGCGGTAGCCGGACCGTCGGCGGTGTCGGGTTTGACGAGTGGCAGCCGCACGCCGCGCACCTCGACCTCCCTGTTGCGCACGTTTCCATCCAACCGGTTGGTCAGCCCGACGAACTCGGCCACGAAAGGCGTCGCCGGCCGCGAGTAGATCGCGGTTGGCGGCCCGAGCTGCTCGATCCTGCCCTTGTTCATCACTCCCACGCGATCGGCGATGGCCAGCGCCTCTTCCTGGTCGTGCGTGACGAACAGGGTGGTGATGCCTACTTCGAGCTGCACGCGGCGGATCTCGTCGCGAAGCCGCGCCCGCACCCTCGCGTCGAGAGCGGACAGCGGCTCGTCGAGCAGCAGCACCTTCGGCCGGATCGCCAGAGCTCGGGCCAGCGCAACCCTCTGCTGCTGGCCGCCCGACATCTGGCTGGCGTACTTATTGGCGTGAGGGGCCAGGCCGACCAGGTCGAGCATCTCGCGGGCACGCTTCCGGCGCTCGTCCACTTCGACGTTGTGCAGCTGCATGCCGAACTCCAGGTTCTGGGCCGCGGTCATGTGTGGAAACAGCGAGTACGCCTGGAAGACCATGCCGATCTGGCGCTTGTTGGCGCCCAGGTTGGTCACGTCCTGGCCGCCGATCACGACGCGGCCGCCGTTCGCCTCTTCCAGGCCCGCGACCAGCCGCAGGGCGGTGGTCTTGCCACAGCCGGATGGGCCGAGCAGGGCGACGAGCTCGCCCTGGCCGATGGTGAGCGAGAGGCCGTCCAGCGCGGTCACGCCCGAATACACCTTGCGCAGCACTTCGAGGCGTACCTCGACGCCGCTTCGTGCCCGGGTCTCCGTGGGGGTGGTGCTCATGTCCTCTGACCAGCCGTAAGGTACTGCGGATCGGTGCCGGCCGCCGCGAGGCTGGGCTTCCGCCTCCGGCCGATGAACGAGATCGCCATCAGCAGCACAAAGGCAAAGAGCAGCGAGGCCACGGCCAGCGCCACCGATGTGCCCGCATCGCCGGCCAGGCCGGCGTAAGCGATCGCCACCTGCAGGTTCTCGAAGTTCAGCAGGTTCGCGAGCGTGTACTCGCCCAGGACCAATGCCACAGACAACAGGCAGGCGTTGAGGATCGCGGTCGACATATTCGGCACGATCACCCGCATCATGACCGTCGACCATCCGGCCCCCAGGCTGCGGGCTGCTTCGGACAGGGTTTTGAGGTCGAGCGCCCCCAGGCCGGCGTCAAGCGAGCGGTATGCGTACGGCAACACGAGGATTACGTACCCAAACGCGAGCGCCAGGATGGAGTCGGTCACATTGATGTTGATCCAGACGTACACCGGCCTCAGACCGACCACCAACGCAATCGCCGGGACGGTAAGCGGGAGCAGGCAGATGAACTCGACGATACGGCCGAGCCCCGGGAGGCGCAGCCGCACCCACACCATCGTCGGCATGAGCATCACCAGCATCACGATCGATGTGATTGCGGCCAGCTCGAGTGACACAGTGATCGCCGTGATCAGGTCGGGTGTCGTGAAGATCGCGGCCCACGGTGCCAGCGTGCGCGGGGCGTTCTCGCCATTGCCGCGCGTGGAGAACTCGAACATGGCGATGAGCGGCGTGATGAAGAACGCGGCCGCCACGACGAACACGACCACCCTGAAGATCTGCAGCTTCATGCGGCGCGAGCTGTTCACGCGGTCATCTCAGCCACCGCGACGTGCGGCGCTGCAGGAGGCTGTATAGCGTCATCACGATCGCGACGACGACGATCATGGCGAGCGCCAGCGCTTTCGCGAGCCCGGGCTGGCTGCGGCCGATCTCGCTGACCAGGACGTGCTGGATCTCGAGCGGCACGATCACACCGCCCTGAGTGATCAGGGCCGCCGCCGTCGCGTACGCCGAGAACGAATTGGCGAACAGGAGCAGCGTGCAGCCGAGGAAGGATGGCGCCAGCAGCGGCCCCGCCACGTAGCGCCAGTAGTGCCACGTGTTGCCACCGAGGCTTTCGGTCGCCTCGCGCCACTGGGGCCGGATGCCGTCCAGCGCCGGCGTGAACACCAGCACCATCAGCGGGATCTGGAAGTAGAGGTAGATGAGGGTCAGACCGCTCAGCTCGTAGAGCCATACGCCGTTGGCGAAGATGTCGATACCGATGTTCTTCAGGAACACGGTGACGAAGCCGATCGTGCCCAGGGTCGCGATGAACGCAAACGCCAGCGTTACACCGCCGAACTGAGCAAGCACGCCGGCGGCGGAGGTCACTGTGCGGCGAAGCAGGCCATCTGGATTGCCCGTCACCACCGCGTACGCAAGAAGCGCGCCCGCGAAAGCGCCAACGAGGGCGCTGATGGCGGATATCAGGAAGCTGTTGGTGAACGACGTGATGATGAATGACTGGTTGATCGACGTGAAGTTCGACAGATCGATGCTGCCCGCCGGGTTGACGAACGACCCCGCGACGATGATCGCCGTGGGCAGCAGCAGGAAGCAGCCGATGTAAATCGCGAAAGGGATGATCCCGAGCCAGGAAAGAGGCAGCCGCCGCCCGCCCCGGACAGGGCGAGCGGCGGCGCTCAAAGCCGGGGTGCCGGCTGCGGTCAAGCGATGGCCGCCGACCAGTGGCTGTTCAGGTAAGCGAATGCTGCGGTGGACTGGTCGGCCGTCGGGATCTGCGGCGTGCCGGGGACAGACGGGAGCGCCGCCGCGGCGGCGGAGTCCACGGTGCCCGCCGATGTCATGGCCGCCTGGCGCACGGGGCGCGCGCCGCCCTTGAGCCACAGGTTCTGGCCTTCGTTCGAGTACAGGTACTCCTCCCAGAGCCTCGCGGCCGCCGGGTGCGGCGCCGCCTTGTTGATGGCCTGGTTGTAGTACCCACCGATGATTGCGTTGCTGGGGACGAAGATGGTCCAGTTGGGGATGTCCTTGCCGTGCGAGGTGGACAGGTAGTCCCACTGGAAGACGACCGGCGTCTGCCCTGACTTGACAGTCGCGGCCGTGGCGATGACCTTCACGTAGTTGCCGGCCTGGCGCAGCCGGTGGAAGAAGTCGACACCCTTGCTGACGTCATTGAGGGAGCCGCCTTCAGCGACCGCGGCCATGATCACGCCGTTGAGACCCTGGCCTGAGATCGTCGGATCGCCGGAAAGGGCGATCGAGCTCTTGAAGCCGGGACCAAGCAGGTCGTCGATCGAGTTGATGTGGGGAACCTTCGCCGGGTTGTACCCGATGCTCATGTACCCGCCGTAGTCGTTGTACCAGAGGCCAGTCGCTTCCTTACCGCCCGCGGGGATGTCGCCCCATGTCGCCACCTGGTAGGGCGTGAAGAGGCTGGTGTTCTTCACTGCGACCGCCTGCGTCACGTCCACGACGTCAGGAGCGCGACTCGTGCCGTCGAAAGCGTCAACCTCCTCCTGGCTGCTCCCGTTGGGGTTGAGCGAGGTGACGTCGATTCCGTACTTGGCCTTGAAGCCACTGATGATGGCGCCGTAGTTCGCCCAGTCGGGCGGCAGGGCGATGACCGTGAGCTTGCCCTCGGCCTTGGCGGCTGCGACGAGGGCGTCCATGCCGCCACCGCCGGAGGCTGACGTCTGCTTCGACCAGTCGGTCGCTCCCGCGGTCGACGTGGAGCCGCAGGCGGCAACGATGAGCACCGCCGCCACGGCAATACCCAAACGATGGAACCGATGCCAGTTCATACCTTCAACTCTCCCCAGTGACGAGTGGCTGCAGGAAGGGCGCCCCGCGGGGCAGCGCTATATTGCGCCAGCCCCGGCCGTGGTGCAAGAAAGCATGGGGGAGCCCCGGGGAAAGATCCGTTAAGTCTTGGGAACGTCCCGGGCCCCGGCCGGGGGCCGGTAGCCGAGCCGCCGCGAGAGGTCGTCCGCGGCCTCTCGCGTGCGCGTGACCATCTCTCGAAGTGAGTCGTCCCCGAAGCGGTGGGCCGGACCGCTGACGTCGAGCGCCGCGACGACGTCGCCGGCGGGCGCGCGCACCGGGGCGGCGATGGCGCTCAGCCCCACCTCGAGCTCTTCGGTGGTGCGCGCGTAGCCGGCGGAGAGCGCCGCATCGAGCTGCGATTCCAGCTGCGCGCGGTCGACGATCGTGCGCGACGTGCGCCGCTCCAGCGGCCTGGCCAGGAATCGTGAGCGGACCGCCTCGGGCCCGAACGCAAGGATGACCTTGCCGCTGGCGGCGCAGTGCGCCGGCGACCGCGTCCCCAGCCAGTTGACGCTCATCACGGAGGTCGAGCCGGATGCCTGCTCGACGGGCACTATCTCCTCGCCGTCGAGCACGTCCAGCGTGACCGTCTCGCCGACCTGCCGCGCCAGCGCCTCGCACACCGGACGTGCAACAGCCCTCAGGTCCGCCTCGCCCCGAACCGCGCTGGCCAGCTGCACGAGGCGGCCGCCCAGCCGGTACTTGGCCGAGCGCTGGTCGCGCTCGACCAGGCCGTGACGCTCGAGCGTCGCCAGCAGGCGAAGCGCGGTTGAGCGGTGGACGCCGAGCTCGCGGGCCACCTCGGCCCCCGCCTTCCAGCCCCCGACCGCAAGCACGTCGAGGATCGCCACCGCGCGGTCCACGGAGCGGATGAGGGCGGCGTCCCGGCCCGGACCGACGCCGTTGCTCATGGCGCAACACTATACGGAGGTGTAGACTGCTGTTGGGTCCTGAGCATCTGTTGGGCGATGCGCAACAACAGGTGGAGTGACAGCGCCTGGAGGTCCGCCATGAGCCGCGAAGAGGAGATCCGCGCGGAGCTTTTCGAGCACACGCTCAATGGACACGCGCCCGAGGTCAAGGCCCTGACCGAAGAGGGGCTGGCCCTCCACATGGACCCGATGGACATCCTCTTCAAGGCCCTCATCCCTTCGCTCGAGGAGGTCGGACGCCGCTTCGAGAAGGGCGACTTCTTCGTCCCGGAGATGCTGATCGCCGCTCGGGCCATGCAGGGCGCGCTCGTCATCCTGCGACCGCTGATCGCGGAGACCGGAGCGCAACCGGTCGGCCGCTACGTCATCGGCACCGTGAAGGGCGACATCCACGACATCGGCAAAAACCTCTGCGTGATCATGCTCGAGGGCGCCGGCTTCGAGGTCTACGACCTTGGGGTCAACACGCCGCCGGAGAAGTTCGTGGAGGCGGTGCAGACTCACCAGCCCGACATCGTCGGCTTCTCCGCATTCCTCACAACGACCATGCCGATGTTCAAGACCAACATCGAAGCGCTGCAGAAGGCCGGCCTGCGGGACAAGGTGCATATCGCGGTCGGCGGCGCGCCGGTCACCGAGGAGTACGCCAAGCACGTCGGCGCGGACAGCTACGCGCCCGACGCGTCGATGGCAACCCGGATGGCCAAGCAACTGGTCGGCGACCGGAGTGGGCAGTCAAAAGGCGCCCAGGCGCTCGAGCAGGCGGTCATGAAGATCGACGAGACGCTCCGCAAGGGCTAGGCACTGCTGATGGACACCGTCCTTTCCTCGCGCTCGCGCGAGGTTGTCGTCTCCATCGACGGCCCCTTCGTGATCATCGGCGAGCGCATCAACCCCACGGGACGGAAGGTTCTAGCCGCCGAGATGAAGGAAGGCCGCATGGACCGCGTGCGCGCGGACGCCATCGCGCAGGTTGGCGCCGGGGCGCACATGCTGGACATCAACGCAGGCATCCCGATGGCCGACGAGCCCGCGCTGCTGGTCGCGGCGATCAGGGCCGTGTGCGAGGTGACCGACGCCCCGGTGTGCATCGACTCGTCGATCGTCGAGGCCCTCGAAGCCGGGCTGTCGGCCTACGAAGGCAAGGCGCTCGTCAACTCCGTTACAGCCGAGGAGGAGCGCATGGAGCGCATCCTGCCGCTGGTCAAGAAGCACGGCGCCGCGGTCATCGGCATGGCCAACGACGAGACGGGCATCTCGATGGTCCCCGAGGAGCGCCTCGCACTCGCGCGCCGGATCATCGAGCGGGCGGCGGATCACGGGATCCCGCAGCACGACGTGATCATCGACCCCATCGCGATGACGGTCGCCGCGGACCCACTGGCCGGCCAGATCACGCTCGCCACCATGAAGCTGATCCGTGACGAGCTCGGCAACAACATGACGTGCGGGGCATCCAACGTCTCGTTTGGCTTGCCCGACCGCCCTACCGTCAACGCGGCGTTCCTGCCGGTCGCGATGTACGCCGGCCTCACGTGCGCGATCACGAACCCGCTGATTCCTGAGGTGCGGCGTGGCGTGCTCGCGTCAGACCTGCTGCTCGGGCACGACGAGTACGCGATGAAATGGATCAGAGCTCACCGAGCCGAGCAGGCCGAAATGTCGGCCAAGGCGGGGCCTAACCCATGATCCAGCGCAAGCTGGAGGTCACCTACCTGCCCTTCGACAGGTCGACGAGGGTCCCTCCCGGCACCACCGTGTTCAGCGCCGCGCACTGGATCGGCCTGCCCATCGACTCCACCTGCGGCGGCCGCGGCACGTGCGGCAAGTGCAAGGTGCGCGTCCTCGGCGCGCCATCCGAGATCACCGACGCCGATCATCGAGAGCTGCGCCAGGACGAGATCGCCGCCGGCTGGCGGCTGTCGTGCCAGGCGCACATCCACGAGGACATGACATGCGAGGTGCCGCAGCTGCTGCGCGTGCCGAAGGCCGCGACCATGGGGTTGGGCCGGCTTGTCATCCTCGACCCCAACGTACGCAAGGTTTACGTCGAGCTCGAGCCGCCGACCCTGGACGACCAGCGCAGTGACGTGGCCCGCCTGCACGACGCGCTGGAGGCCGAGGGCCACGACATGACCGCCGAAGTGCCCGTACTGCGCTCGCTGCCATCGGTGCTGCGAGGCGCCGACTTCAAGGTGACGGCCGTGCTCGCCGGCGAGCGCCTCGTGGCTGTTGAGCCGGGCGACACCACCGGCGAGTGCTACGGCATCGCCTTCGATGTCGGAACGACGACGCTGGTCGGCACGCTCATGAACCTCCGCACCGGCATGGCCGCCGCGGTGAGCTCCACCCTCAATGGCCAGGCGCCGTTCGGGGCGGACGTCATCTCGCGCATCAGCCACGGCATGGACGGACCTGATGCGGTGAGCGAGCTGCAGGCGGCCGTCGTGAAGACGATGAACGAGATCATCGGACGGCTCTACGCGGAGGCGGGCGTCAGCGCCGACCGCACGTACGAGGCCGTGGTCGTCGGCAACGTGACGATGCTCCACCTGCTGTTCGGCATCGACCCCGCGCCCATCGCGGTGATGCCCTTCGCGCCCGCCTTCATGGAGCCGCTCGCGGTGCCGTCAGCCGAGGTCGGCCTGAACATCCACCCTCACGGCTACGTGCAAACGCTGCCGGCGCTCGGCGCGTACGTCGGCTCCGACATCGTCGCGGGCGTGCTGGCAACGGGCCTGGCTCGCGAGGACAAGCTGCGCATCTTCGTGGACGTCGGCACGAACGGCGAGATCGTCATCGGCAGCACGCAGCGCTCGCTCGCGACCGCCGCACCCGCGGGCCCGGCGTTCGAGGGCAGCCAGATCAAGTGCGGGATGCGCGCGACCGACGGCGCAATCGAAGGCGTGCACCTGAGCGACATGGTGGAGCTGCAGGTGATCGGCGGAGATGTGAAGCCGGCCGGCATCTGCGGCTCGGGCCTGGTCGACGCGGTGGCGCAGCTTCTGCTCAGCGGACTGCTCGACCACTCGGGCCGGATGAAGTCGCGCGAGGATGCGGGCCATCATCCGCTCGCCGACCGGCTCATCGAGGTCGAGGGCGTGCGCGCCTTCCTTCTAGCCGACGGCGTCTACCTGTCGCAGCGCGACGTTCGCGAGCTGCAGTTCGCGAAGGGCTCGATCGCGACCGGGATCAAGGTCCTGATGGACATCCTCGGGATCACGCCGTCTGACGTCGACGAGATTTTCCTCGGCGGATCGTTCGGCTCGTACCTGAATCCGGAGAGCGCGAAAATCATCGGCCTGGTGCCGCCCGTGGACGTCGACCGCATCATCGCCGTCGGCAACTCCGCCGGCGAGGGCGCGAAGATCGCGCTGCTGTCGTATCGCGAACGCCAGGTCGCGTTCGAGCTGCCGGCGCGCCTCGAGTACGTCGAGCTTTCGGGCCGCACAGACTTCAACGACTCCTTCGTGTCGGTGCTGCAGTTCCCGCGGCTCGAGGCGGTGTCGTGAGGACGGCTCGTCACCGAGCTGAGCGCGAAGCTGCGCGATCTGCGACCCCGCTACGACCGGCTGGTCGTCGTGTACGGCGACTGTGGAACTGCCGGACGGCTTGACCCTGTGCTCGACGAGCTCGGCGCCGCTCGCGTGCAGGGCCCGCACTGCTACGAGATGTTCGCCGGCGAGGAGCTGTTCGAGCGAGTCATGGACGAGCGCCCGGGGACGTTCTTCCTCACTGACTGGCTCGTGCGCAACTTCGAGCGCGCCGTCGTCCGCGGCCTCGGGCTCGACCGCCATCCCGACCTGAGGCCGATGCTGTTCGGCAACTACGAGGCCGTTCTCTACCTGCGGCAGGCGCCGAGCGACCTTCTGGCGACACGGGCGGCGGCGATCGCGGCCTACCTCGAGCTGCCCCTGGAGATCCGCGACGTGCGGATGGGCGCGCTGGAAACCCGGCTTGCTGCGTTGGTTGAGGCGTGATCGGAATTGGCCAGGTACCAGGTGATGTTCTGGAAGCACATTCCCTCCCAGGTGAAGGCCTGGGATGAGGGCACGGAGGTGAAACGGATGATGCCGGACAGGTTCCAGGTCGCTATCGACGCCTACGCGATGAAGGACGGCTCCACAGATATGGACGCGTACCTCGAAGGCTGGAGCTGGGGCCCCGTCGAGGAACGCGATGGCACGCCCGAGGACGTGCTGGCGGCGGTCCTCGCCCAGCTCGACGCTGACAACCCACGCGCCCACTTGATGAGCCCCGAGAAGTGAGCTACACCCTGATTGACGAGCTCGCGGCCAGCCAGCAGCTGATGGCGGCGATGATCCGGCTGGCGGCCGACGATCACTCGGCGCGCGTTGGGGCCTGGTCGCTTCGCGACATCGCGGCGCACCTCGCGGCGAGCGAGCGGGAGGCATTCGAGCCGCGCATCCGCGCGATCGGGTCGGGCGAGAACCCGACGTTCGGCATGTACAACAATGACGACACCGATTTCAGCGGCGTCCATCTCGAGGAAGCGCTGGACGAGTGGGCCGAGACTCGGGGCCGAATCCTCGACTTCGTGCGCGGTCTATCGGACGAGGAGCGCGCACGGACCGGGCATCACGAGACGTACGGCGACATCACGGTCGACCGTTACCTGCAGATCGCGCTCGACCACGACCGCGACCACCTGCGGGGCCTGGAGCGCGTAGCGTCCGAGCTCGCCCGGTAGCGTCTTTCGCGAGCGACCTCGCCTCGGTCAACCGCTCGTCACCGGCCGTCTTGACGTCCGCCGCGATGGTGGCCGCCGCGCCCTCAGCCGCGGCCGCGGCCAGGTGCACCGCGGTGACAGCATCGGACCGCAGGTTCGGGTTTCCGTGCTCGACCATCTGCACGCCAAGGCCCGCCACCTCCGCGGCGGCGCGAACGATCGCAAGCGGCACCTCCACGATCCTCTTGCGCGCCGGCCCGATGATGCGCTCGCGCTCGGTTGTGTGAAGACCGCGCGCGGCGCGCGTCGCCTCCATGAAATCTGTGTAGGCGGTGGCGTCGGCCTCGACCATCAGCGCAGCCTGCTGACGCAGCGCCGCGGCCCGCTTGCCGATGTTGGCGGCGCCGATCCAGTGGGTGACCGACAGCCGCGCCGACTTCTCCACCAGCCCGGCGGCCATCGCTGTCGCTGCCGCGGCGGCCGATCCCCCGGCGGGCACAGGTCTCGCGGACCCGAGCGCCGCCAGGAAACGGCTCACGCCTCGAGCTCTTTCTTGCGGCGTGTGATGAATTCCTTCAGCTGCTCGTCGACTCCAGGGTCGATGCCTGGATCCGGATACTCCGCCAGCAACTTCTTCCAGCGCTCGGCGGCCACCTTGTCCGCGGTCCGTGCGCCGAGGCGATTCCAGCGGTCGTAGTTGTCGGTCGACGAGATCGACGGTCGATAGAAGCCAGTGCGGTAGTGACGCAGCGTGTGCTCCGCGCCAAGGAAATGACCGCCCGGACCAACCTCGCGCAGCGCGTCCATCGCCATCCCCTCCTCGTCGACAGGCAGCCCCTTCTGCAAGATCCACTCGAACATGCGCAGGGCTTCGACGTCGATGACGAACTTCTCGTAGGACGCGAGCAGCGCGCTCTCGAGCCAGCCCGCCGCGTGCAGCACGAAGTTCACGCGACCGAGCACGGTCGGCCACATACACATCATCGACTCGTACGCTGCCTGGGCATCGGGCACCTTCGAGGAGGTCAACGCGCCGCCGCCGCGGAACGGAAGGTTGTAATGACGCGCCATCTGCGCGCTGGCAAGGATGCCCATCGCGGACTCGGGCGTTCCAAAAGCGGGGCTGCCCGACTGCATGTCGGTGTTGGTGAGGAACGACCCGTACACGCTCGGCGTCCCAGGCCGGATCAGCTGCACCAGCGCGATGCCCGCGAGCGCTTCAGCGGTCTGCTGCGCCACAGTGCCCGCGAGCCCCATCGGCGACATCGCCCCCGCCATGAGGAACGGCGTGACGATGACAGGCTGCCGCGCCTCCGAGTACTCGATGAGCGCGCCGAGCATGCGGTCGTCGTAACGCAGCGGGCTGTTGACGTTGATGAGGCTGAGGATCGCGGGGTTCTTCTCGATGCTCTCGCGCCCGCCGAACAAGATGGACGCCATCTCGACCGTGTCGCGCGCGTTCTCCGTCGAGATGACGCTGCCCATGAACGGCTTGTCCGTCCAGCGGATGTGGGAATACACCATGTCGAGGTGCCGCGAGGAGAGCGGCAGGTCTTCAGGCTCGACGGTCGTGCCGCCGGCGCAGTGGATCTGATCCACTGACTGCGCCAGCTTGTCGAAGTTGTTGAAATCCTCGATGGTCGCGCCGCGCCGTCCGCGCTCGAGGTCGGTGACGAACGGCGGACCGTAGACCGGCGCGTTGACCATGTTGTCGCCGCCGATGGTCACGGTGCGCTGCGGATTGCGAGCTTGAAACTCGAAGGTAGGCGGCGTCCTGGCCGCCATCTCCAGCACCCAGCCCCGGTCGAAGCGCACCCGGTTGTCCTCGACCTTCATCCCGGCCTCGCTCAGAAGGTCGCGCGCGCGAGGGTGGAGGAAGTCGATGCCGATCTCCTCGAGGATGGTCATCGCCTGGCCGTGGATCGCCTCGACATCATCCGGGGAGAGGATGTCGTAGGGCTGGAGGCGGTTCTTCCACACGGCTGCGTCAAATAGTGCAACAGGAGCGGATGGCGCGCCGCCAGGGCGGCTACCCACCCAGGTTTGAACGGGGGGCCGATCTGGTAAGGTAAGCAACGCCCGTTGGGGTGCTACGGGTCCTCGCTGGACCCTTTCTCAAAGTCACTTGAACCTCATTTCACGCCCAATCCGCTTGTGGCCACACCTAACTCGCAGGGGTCTCCGCAAACTCGCGGCCGCGGCCTCGGAGTTCGTTGGTCAAAGGTCGCCCCTCTGGTGAGCGTGCCGAACCCAGGCGACGTCCTACCGCTGTGGAATCCGGAGATTCCCGGCGAGGAGATCCAGGCCGGCCGCCTCGGCATCCGCATCCGTCCCGGCAGCCCGGCCGCCGAGAAGGTCAAGGCGCTGGAGGCCTTCGGGGGCGCCGAGCGCCTGCGCGAGATGCTCGAAGAGCTGAAGCAGATCGACGGCACCTACCAGGTGACCAAACCCGAAAAGCCCCTCGAGTTCATCGGCCAGGTTTCCACCACCCTGCTCACCGGCAAGCTCGGCCGCACGCCTCTGGGACTCGCCCTCGAGCTCACCGACTGGCAGGACCTTGACGGCGAGTACGAGATGGAGAAGAACCGGCTCCGCCTTCGCTACCAGGAGCTGCAGCTGGTCAAGGAGTGGGACGGCGACCT
>WNEY01001638.1_pt1 | contig 15980 bp, 10 predicted proteins | sample 5400531 | NCBI WGS metagenome assembly WNEY01 (sample SAMN13153338, study PRJNA577476) | soil metagenome | isolation source: 200 cm saprolite under Douglas fir tree site 1 | place: USA:California | collected 2015-04-18
GCGCGGCCGGCCTTGGGATCGTGTGGCAGATATGGCGGGAGGAGAAGGCCAGTGGCCGCAAGACCAGTGAGGTCGTCCCGTACCGCGTCAACGCGGGCTGGTTAACCACCGCCATCCTCTTGCTCTGGGTCGGGTGGTTCGGCTTCAACCCCGGCAGCGTGCTTGCGTTTAACGACGAGGCGATTGTCGTTGTGGAAACGACCTTTATCGCCGCCGCGGCAGCGATGGTCTCAACGTCCATGACCGCATACATGCTGACTAAAGAGCTTTTCAACCCGCTCTATGTCGTCAACGGCATCCTGATGGGATTGATCGTCATCACCCCATTGGCCGGTTTCGTCAGCCCTGGCAGTGCGCTGATCCTCGGACTGCTGTGCGGACCGATTTTCTGCTACGCGGAGCGTTTCGTCGGACGTGCGAAGTGGATGTCGGATCCGGTCGGCCTTTTCCCCGGACACCTCGCCGGCGGCGTGTTCGGCGTCCTCATGATCGCGTTCTTCGCTCAGAACCAGTTCGCGACCGGTTCGGGATTCCCGACGCTACCCAACGGAGTGCTCTTCGGTGGAGGCGGCGCTGCCGTCAAGCAGCTCGGGATCGAAGTCATGGGCATTGTGGTGGCCGTAGCGACGGTGTTTCTACTCTCAAACTTGACGGTGCGAGTGCTGGCCGCCCTGATGAAGGGCATCACAACCGGCCATGTATCCGAAGGGGAACCCGAGACAATGAGCGGTACTACCGCGAAGCTCGGCTGAACGTCAGCGCATCTCAGGCACGTGGGTTCCATAAACGGTAGCCGCCGATAAAAGCATTCGCATTGGAGCCGAGCCTGGCGCCCTTGGGCAACGTGCGCAGCAGTTTCGCATTGCCGCCGCCGACGACAACCTCTTCGGGTGCGAGAGCGGCTTGGAGTCGCGTCACGACGGCGGCGACGTGGCGACGCCACTTCTTCTTGCCGTATCGCTCCAGCGCCGCTTTTCCGACCCAGTCTTCGTAGGTCTTTCCTGTCTTGTACGGCAGGTGCGCGAGCTCCATCGGTTCGAGCGCGCCGTCCACGATGAGTGCGGAGCCGAGTCCTGTGCCCAGTCCGAGGAAGAGCATGCGGCCGCCTTTGTAGCTCCCGAGGGCCTGCATCGCAGCGTCGTTGATCAGACGCACGGGGTGTCCAAACGCTTTCTTGAAGTCGAACCCTACCCATCCACCTCCGAGGTTGGCCGGTTCGCTCATCGGCTTGCCGTGAATCACCGGCCCCGGATAGCCAATCGACACGGCGGTGTAACGCCACCCGGCCGTCCCTTGTCGAACCTGTCGCACCATCTCGCGAGCAGTCATCTTCGGACCCGACGGAATCTCGAGGGGCTTCGTGCGGCCTGTGGCAAGCACCTTGATATGGGTGCCGCCAACATCGATCGCGAGGATTCTTCGGTGGCCTTCGCTGCCTCTCAGAGTCTTGTCGGAGTCCACCACGGACATATGATCGTCCACGCGCGCTAATAGATTCAGCAGCCTGAAGCAGGGCGGCCTGGCTTCCTGCCCCGCGTACGCGCCCGGCCAGCACCCGCTCGGCAGCCCGGCCGGACCTGGCGTCGGCGTGCACGCCGACACGACGCTCAACTGGGTCGGGTGCGGCTCGGTGACCGTTCCGCCGGGCACATCGAGGTTTCTCACCGGCAACAACTGGCAGCTGGGATTCGCGGTCTCGTGCCCGGAAGATCTCAACATCGGATTCGGTAACAGCGTGACCTTCAACGAGGTCCTGATCGGCGGCGCCACGGGCCCTGACTCAGAGGCAGGCGCCGGATCGTGGACCGACAGCGGAGGAGGCATCATGGCCCACGGAGGCAACTATCAGATTCGCGTCACGTCGCCTGACCTTCGGTGCCGGTGGCACGTCGCCGTATACCCGAGCTGATCGGAACACTGCTGGCCCGAATCACGTCGTTGCACGGCGTTGTATCGGGGCAGATCGGGTTTGAAATGAGCGAGCCATCCTTTGCGCGAGCCGGCATAACGTGCGCAGATTCCTGGTCACACCCCTAGAGTTACAGTTGCGACCCAGTCCGTCGCTGCGCGGGGGTAGGAGGGCGATCAAGCGTGATTCCAACGAGTCGCGTCCATTTCTCCAGCCTCGGTACGCGTCCCCGCGTACTCGTCCCAGTCCTGATGGGTCAGATGGCGCGACCGGCGATCAGCATTGGTGACGCACTCGCGTCTGCCCCGGGCGGATCGGGCAGCTTGCTCGGGCTTGTCGAGATTCGCGCCGGCCGCGACAACGAGGTCTTCGCTCAGGAACAGCGCAGGCGCGACATGCTGCGCTGGATTGCGGGGCTCGAATATGGCGGTGACGTTCGCCGACGTTTGAGCGTCACCCTACGGATGACTGCCAACGCGGCAGGCAGCATTCGCGATGCGATAGCCGAATCTGAGACAACAAGACTCGTCCTCGAATGGCCAAGCGTCGCAAGCCCTCGCCGCCATGGATTGAGCGACTTGTTCCGTCAGCTACTTTCCGACAAGGGAATCAATATCGCGCTCGTCCGCTCGAATGCCTCACAGGAGGCAATTGCGCCACGGTCGATCATGGCGTCAATCCGGGGAGGTGCAAGCGCTCGAGTGGTTGCCGCCACCGCAGCGGCCCTCGCCGACGCCTACGGGAGCGCGTTGACCCTTGTTCACATCAGAACGGAATTGCAGCATCCGGACCGCTCCCGAAGGGAATGGGAGTCTTTCGAGCAAATCGTGGAGGAGTTGCAGCGCCCGGCGACCAATGTCCGCCTGCATTACCACGACGACCCCGCGGCGGGCATCCTCGAGGAGGCCGTCGGTCATGATCTCGTCATCATCGGATCGCGCCTCAATCCTCGGAACCCGAATGCCCTCGTCGGCCGCCAGCTTCTACGCACGGTGCGCCAGCTCCACTGTCCACTGGTCCTGGTCAGACCAAAACACATAGCTGGACCGGATTCCTCACGTGCGGTTGCGGCAAATGGTCACCACGCGTGACTACGCCCGAGCAGACTCCAGCCTTACAGGCCATCGGCCGCGACGCGGCAAGACTGTTGAGTCAGTTCTCGCCGATCATCCTCACCAACCGCGGCCCTTTCGAGCCAAAACGCGACGGTCAGCTTGTTTCAGGGGCTGGAGGCCTCGTCAGGGCCCTGTCATCTCTCGCGACTGCCACGAAAGCCACATGGGTGTCGGCTGCACGAACTGAGATCGAGCGGGAGTTCGCGGCTTCCGGGACACCACTGAGCTCGGACAACGGCGCGGACCAATCGTTTCCCATCTTCTTTGCGCCGACCGATCCAGACGCGTATCAGCTTCATTACGCTGTCATCAGCAATCCACTGCTGTGGTTCGCGCACCACTACCTGTGGAACATCGCCATCGAGCCCGTCGTGGACCAAGACATTTACAGGGCCTGGTTCGACGGCTACCGCGTCGTCAACGCCTCGATAGCCGAGCGCGCCCTAGCCATAGCTCGCGAGCTACCTCGCCGCCCACTGTTCCTGAGCCAGGACTACCAGCTCTACCTCGCTCCCGAGCTCATCCGATCAGCAATGCCTGAGGCGGCGATGCAGCACTTCATTCATGTTCCATGGCCCGAGCCGAGATACATGAAGGTGCTCCCCGCTGCAATGCGTGAAGCCATATTCAAAGGCCTTCTCTCCAACGACATCATCGGCTTGCAGACAAGCCTGGATGTGCATAACTTCCTTCGATGTTGCGTTGAGTTGATGGGGCTTCGAGTTGCAGAAGCCGAGGGCACGGTGTTCTGGGGCGGTCGGTTGGTCTGGGTTCGGGCGTACCCGGTTTCAATCGACGTCGATGCCATGAAGCAGCTCGGCGAATCGTCGGCAGTTCGCGAGCTTGAGGCAGAGGTTGCTGCGTGGCGCCCGGAGATGCTGATCGTCCGGGTGGACCGCACAGATCCGTCAAAGAACCTGATCCGAGGATTTCTCGCGTTTGAGCGGCTGCTGGAGGACCACCCCGAATACCACGGTCGCGTCACGTTGTGGGCCTTTCTGCAGCCCTCACGTCAGGACGTTGATGCCTACCGGCAGTATGTGAATCTTGTTCAATCAACCGTAGCCCGCATCAATTCGCGATTCAGGCATGAAAACTGGGAGCCTACCCGGCTCGAGCTTGGAGAGGACATCTATCGCGCGGTGACCGTCTATCGGTCATACGACGTGCTCCTTGTAAATCCCATTCTCGACGGGATGAATCTGGTGGCAAAGGAAGGGCCGGTGGTCAATCAACGTTCGGGTGTGTTGGTACTTTCGGAGTCAGCAGGTGCCCATGAGGAGCTGGGCGCTCACGGCGTAACGATCAATCCATTTGATGTCGAGATTACCGCTCGAGCCCTGCATCGGGCTCTTCAAATGAGCCCGGCCGAGCGAGAGCTGCGATCGCAGGCGATCAAGCAGATTGTTGCAACGAATGATGTCGCTCGCTGGGTTCGGCATCAGCTCGAGGACATCCGGTCAGTCACGCCGCCGATGCGTGATCGGACCGGTCCGCCCGATGCGCAACTGACGGGACTCGCCAGCGTTACCAAAGGTAAAGCACTCGCGAACACACCAGGTTGGCTGCGGCGCGCCTTGCGCGTCACAGAACAAGACGAGTAGCTGGGCCCCCATCAAGAGAGACCGCCGGCAGCCAGGTGCAGCGCCGCGCTCGGGTGGCTGGTAGGCAAACAGTAAGTTTTTTCAGATTGACCCATCGCGAGCTGCTCCGCTAGTCCCGCGCTGAGATTTCCAAGCACCGACTCGCTGTTCGCCGGCCGGCGGGTCCGTAGGCGCTGCAATTCGCATCTCTGGACAATTGCGCCTTTGCAAGAAACGTCGTGACCTGACGTTCCAACCCTTCACGCAGTTCTGACCAGGACCACGAGACGTATCAAACGCTGATTGCATCAGCGGTCGAGGGGGAGATGGGATGGAAAGGTCTGATGGAAAGGGTCCGAGGCATTTTCGTTCGCTGAGCTTTGCCACGCGGGTGGCAACCCGATTCGGCGGCGCCGGTGTCGGTTTGATCCTTCTGGCAATGCTGGTCTCGGCGCCAGGGCATCCCGCGAGGGCGGCGACCACGGCGCCGCACGTGATGATCGTCCTGATGGAGAACAACTCCTACGAGGCCATCGTTGGCAACTCTCAGCTGCCGTACATCAACTCACTGGTGAACCAGTACGGATCTGTCTCCACGACTGACCTCAGTCACCCTTCTCTGCCCAACTATCTCGGTCTCACGTCGGGGTCGATCTGGAACGACCCGCCCGACACAACCCCGCAGGACCAGACCTACGCCGGCCCGCAGTTTACGGACGAGCTAGCCAGTGCTGGGATCTCGTGGAAGGCCTACATGGAGGACCTGCCAGTCCCTTGCGACCTGACCGATTCATTCAGCCCCGGCAACTACGACGTCAACCACGACCCGTTCATGTACTACGACTCGGTCCGCAACAATTCCGCCCAATGCAACCGCGTGGTGCCTTTCCCACAGCTTGCGAGTGATCTCGCCGGGGGCACCACGCCCAGCTTCGTCTGGGTGACGCCCAACCTGCTCAACGACATGCATGACGGGTCCTACGCTCAGGCCGACGGCTGGACCAAGAACCTCTTCGCTCAGGTCATGGGGTCGTCGTGGTGGACGCCCGGCGCGCGGATCATCCTGACCTGGGACGAGGGCACTCAGTCCGAGCAGGTGCTGACGGTCGTCGTCGGCTCTGCCCACGGCACGCAGGCCAATGGCGGCAACGAATACGGCACCCTGCGCGGGTTAGAAGAGGCCTACGGCGTGGGTTTGCTGCAGCACTCCGCCGACTCGAACGTCGGAGACATCGTTCCGCTGCTCACCGGAGCCCCGGCACCGTCGCCGTCACCCTCGCCGTCGGCATCCCCGTCACCATCACCATCACCGTCTCCACGTCCCTCGCCGTCACCGTCGCCTTCGCCGGTGGCGAGCCCTTCACCTTCTCCGAGCCCCTCTCCGGCGCCGCCTGGAACCGCCACGCGTGGCATCTATCGATTCGATTCCACCGACTTCTCGGCCATGCGAGCCGCTGGTTTCAACGCAGCCACCGACGGGGGGGTGCAGTCGCACGGCGATGCGGAAGCGGCTGCCGGCATAACCGGCATGGTCTGGGTTCCGGCCTACGACAACTCGACCTGCGTACAGACCATGAGCGACGCGGAAATTCTGCGGGCGGTAACCGACAACGTCAGTGCCGGACATCTCGGTCTCCGCTATCAAATCGGTGACGAACCTACCGCCAACGGGTGCGCCGCCGCTCCTGTATACACGCACATCACGCAGCTCGTGCACAGTGCGGACCCCACCGCCAAGACGTGGGTCGCCGACGACCAATTCCAGGTTGGTGATCCTGTGCTGGCGGGAGTGCCGATGAAGGGTACTGTCGACATCCTGGCCTTCGACGTCTACCCGTGCCAGAGCGGTCCGTGCGACTACAGCGCGATCGATAGCGCTGTGCAGCAGATCCATGCCGCGAACGTCACGAATTGGGAGTTCATCATCCAGGACTTCAGCAGCGGTTCGTGGCGCTGGCCCACGCCGGCCGAGGTGCAGGCGCAGTTCAGCCACTGGCAGGGCGCCGGGGCAATCGGGTACTGGGTCTTCGCCTGGGATTACCAGGCCCAGCTCGTGACGGCGCAGTCAGGCAACGTGGCCGCGCTGCAGACGATCAACGGCCTGGCCGTCAACCCGACCTCGCTGCCACCGCCTCCATCCCCGACGCCATCACCGTCACCGTCACCGTCGCCTTCACCTTCACCCACAACTCAGCCGGTGGTGGTCACGGACTCGGCGAGCGTCACCTCGGGTGCGTCGCCGCTCACGATCACCTTCGCCGCTAGCGCCAGCGGAGGCTCCGGACCCTACAGCTACCAGTGGGCTTTCGGCGACGGTCAGAGCTCGAGCAGCCAGAACCCGAGCCACATCTACACCATCAACGCCCACTACACCGTCAACCTCGTCGTGAAGGATGCCAATCAGGCATTCGGCAACGCGACTCCGATCGATATCACCGTTACTCCTGCGCTGAGCGTTTCGGCATCTGTGCTGAGTGCCGCAGGAGACGGCTCCTTGACCGCCGCCTTCACCGGCAGTCCTGCGGGCGGCGCCGGTCCGTACACCTTCACATGGTCGTTCGGCGACGGGCAGAGCTCGACCGCGCAGAACCCGAGCCACACGTATGGCGCCGTCGGCGCGTACTCCGCCGACCTTACCGTGACTGACAGTCGAAGCGTCGCTGCAACCTCAAACGCGCTCGCCGTTACGGTCAGCGCGATGCCTGCGGCAACGGCTGCCGCCAACCTCACCGCGGTCGATGCCTCGGCAGCGGTCGGCTTCACGAGCGCCATCAGGGGCGGCACCGCGCCTTTCGGCTACCGGTGGATCTTCGGTGACGGAAGTGCGTCGATCGCCCAGGACCCAAGCCACGCTTACGCGACTACCGGCACGTACACCGTCGGCCTGATGGTCACCGACGCGGTGGGTACGAGCTTCAATGCGAACTCGCTCACCATCAACGTGTATCCGTCGCTCGGCGTTGTGGCCTCGGCCACCCCGACGTCCGGCCAGGCCAGATTGAAGGTGACTTTCGCGGCCGCCGCGGTAGGTGGCCTCGGTCCGTTCACATACTCATGGAACTTCGGCGATGGTGCCTCCGGCACCGGGCCGAACGTCTCGCACACGTACAAGGCAGGGACGTACCAGCCGACCTTGACCGTGCATGACTCTGCGGGCGGCTCCTGGCAGGGAACCATCGCGGCCATCACCGTGGTCAGGCATTCCCCCAAGACGACGGCGACAAATACGACCCTGGCGGGCACCGCGCCTTCCAGCACGCCGCCGTCACAAACAAATCAGCCGATCTCCGCTCCTTCTTCATCGCCCTTGCCAGTTGGATCACGCGAGGCCGATTCGCAGCGGAGCGGCGGCGGCGGTGACGGCTGGCGATTCTGGGTGCTGGTCGGTTCGTTCCTTACAGCAGTCGGCGGAGCGTTGTCGTTCGCGCGCTGGCTGATACTCCGGATGTAGCAGCAGCTCGGCTGATTAATGCGCCATCGCGCCAAACACGGGTGCCGGGGTCGCGGAGCTCAGGCAGCCTCGACCTGAAGACTGCCCCGAGACGGCACCCTGATCCCCAAGTGGCGGACGCGCCTCAGAACGAAGTGCAGAGTCCTCCCCACGAGAATGACACCTCCCGCTACGTTGGCAGCCAACACAAAAGCCAACAATATCGCCGTCAACCACAGGTTTCGCAGCGGCACCGGTGGCGACGAGGCGGCCGAGGTGGATACCCGGCCAGCAAGTGAGCCATCGGTCAGGGACGATCCGGGATTGGCGATTGGGATGGCCTCGCCAATCGTCTCGTTTGCGGAGTAGGACGCAGGTTGCGTATGCGACGCTGGCGCGGGGGTCGGAGAGGGCCGCGGGCTAGGGTGCTTGAACTGCCCATAGTGATGGCCGGGATTGCTGATTTGTCCGTAGTGGTGGCCCGGGTTCCCGGGGTTGTCCGCCAGGACGGTGGTGGGCGCCAGAGCTACCAGCATCACCGCGCCAGACCAGGCACAAAGCCACGCCGCATGTCGAATCGTCAAAGGTCCTCCCCTGCACGTGTCCACGTTGAAACCGCGAGCGACAACGTACACGCGATCTCGCCAAACACTCAGTAGGACGTTCGTCCCGATCAAGCTGGGCGGAAATTCGGAGGTCGAAAATCTGGGACTTTCACGTCCGATTCCGACGCGCGCGTCGCGTTGGTCACGCGCCAAAGGACAAATGCCCTCTTGTCGGCCTAGCCGAGCCGTCCCTAAGGTGGACGGACCCGAGGAATCTGGGTTGGGAGGTCGTGACACGCCGGCAAGCGCATTCGCATCAGCCTGGGCAGTGGCGCATCGGCATGGCGTTGCTGTGGCGACCTTTCGCGTTAAGCCATCCGGTTGGGGCCAGTGCTAGGACTATGGGTCAGGCGTACGGGATCCCGGTGGTCAGTCCCGATGCAGATGTCCAGCCATATGCGGGTTTCTGGCTTCGCTTCGCTGCGTATCTCATCGACTCCATCGTCCTGTTCGTCATCCAGATGGCGCTCGCTGCCGCAGTGATCCTGATGGACCCGGGAGACCTTCGCGCGTTCCTCAACGTCGCGCCTGTGGGTTGGGCTCTGACCTGGGCATACTTCGCCGTCCTCGAGAGCTCGCCTCTTCAGGGAACGGTGGGAAAGCATGCACTTGGGTTGTACGTCGCCGATGTTTATGGCGACCCGATCGGACTTGGGCGAGCCTCGGCCCGTTACTGGCTCAAGCTGCTCTCGTCGTTGCTGCTTATGGCCGGCTGGGTCATGGCGGCCTTCACGCCCCGCAAGCAGGCTCTCCACGACATGGTCGCACGCACGCTCGTATTGAGAAGGCTGCCGCCCGCCATGCCCAGCTCCGCGGCAGAGGCCGCGAACCTCGAAGAGTACTGGGACGGGCGTAGATGGGTGAGCACGGCTCCGCTCGAGGCACAGCCCTAGGCATGGCTCTGCCCCTGCCGCTCCCGCCCGCCAGCCGCCAGGCTCGAATTCGCACCCCGCTATTTCTGCTTGGGGTGGCGATGGCACTGCTCGCATTCATCGCCATGTTCGCGTTCGGCATTCTCTTCGCCAATCGTGGGCTGTCCGGCGGGCAGGTTACGGCGGTCGTCGCCGCGCAAGACATCCAGGCTCGAGAGCCAATCACGGCATCGATGCTGACGGTCGCGCACATCCCGCAGGCGCAGCTTGCTCCGCACGCCATCGTCAACCTGTCCGATCTGGACGGCGCGACGGCGCTCGTGAGCATCTTCAAGGGGCAGACCATCACCACAAATGTCGTTGTCTCCAATCCAGATGAGATTCCAGTCACCCAGCTCGCATACCTGCCGATTCCACAGGGTTACGTCGCGATCACGATTCCCACTGGCGAATTGCAGGGCGTCGGCGGGTACATCACACCCGGGGACTACATCAACGTCATCGCGACGGCAAATACCGATCTCTTTTTCTCGAGGCCATCGCGGTTCACGGTCCGGACCGTCTTCACCGACGTGCGGGTGATACGTGTGGGGCCTCCGAGCGTTGCACCCAAACAGGGTCAGGCGGTCGGAGTAACCGGAAGCTTGACCGTCGTGCTCTCCCAGTGCGATGCGGCCTATCTCGAGTGGCTGCTGTCGAATGTCACCCTCAAGTACGCGTTGCTGAACTACCACGACTACGCAACCGACTCGATGTCACACCCGGACCCTGCGTGCCCGCCTGCCCAGGCCCCACCCGTCGTCGGGCCGGCCGCTGTGGACGCACGCTGGAACTTCACGAAGGGCTGAGATGGGACTGCACGTCGAGCGGTACCGTGGCAGAGACCTCAAAGGCCGGCCATCAGCGCCGGTGACCGAGCTAGCTCACAGACAGTTCCCGCGCGCCTCGCCCGCCGCTGACACCGGCTGGCCCTCTTACCACGACATGCTCGGTCGTGTGGCGGTGCTGGAGCGGGCTCCGCTCTTCTTCTCGCTGCCCGAGTTCACGCTGCGAAACCTCGCGCGGCGCATGAGGCAACTGGCCGTGGCCGCGCGCGGAATCGTCACCTACCAGGGCGAGCCTGGCGACACCATCTTCTTCATCGAGAGCGGCTGTGTGAATGTGATCATCGAGCGCCCGCCCGGCGCGGTGACGGTGGCTGTCCTTGGGCCTGGCGACTTTTTTGGTGAAGCGGCGTGCGTGCTCAACCGCCCGCAGCAGGGCAACGTTATCGCGCAGACCGACTGCCGCCTGATCGCGCTCGATCGGCAGAGCCTCAACGCAGTCATCGGCCGCGACAGTGGTTTTCTGGACGAGATGCGCCGAGTGGCGGACCAGCGGTATCGGACATTCGCCGACACCGCAGTCCAGGCGACCTGGGGTCTCCTTCTCGAAGAGGCCACCGTCATCGGTCTGTACTCGCCAAAGGGCGGCTCGGGCGGAACCTGCGTTGCACTGAATCTGGTGGGCGCCCTGTCTCAGCTCCATCCTGGCCAGGTACTGCTGCTCGACCTGGACTTTCCGTACAGCCACGCAGCCCTCCTGGCCGGCCTTGTACCGACGAGCTGCCTGGCACGGTTAGCGCAGATGCCTTCCGACACATTCGAGGAGGCGCTCCTGAGCACCGTGCTCTACCACGCCGGCGGCCCCATGATCCTGCCCGGCGCGCTCCGGCCCGAGGAGTCGGACGAGGTCACCGCCGAGTTGATCGTTCGCGCCATCACCGTGCTGCGCAAGACGTTCCGTTATGTCGTCGTCGACCTCGGGATCGCGATCGACGACGCCACCCTGGCGGTGTTCGACCTTACCCAGCACGTGGTACTCGTAGCTGCGCCGGAGCTGTCCGCCGTCAAGAGCGCGGCCGACGCTCTCGAGATACTTCGCAAGCTCGGAACGCCGGACGACAGGCTCACGGTGGTGCTCAACAACCGGACTCCGAAGCCCGCGGTGCTTCGCCCCGCCGTGGAGCGCATGCTCAAACGGGCCGTCGACGTCGAGATCGCTTTCGACGGTCCGAAGCCTGACCAGGCCGCCCTCACCGGCACGATCCTCAGCATGGCCGACCCGCGCAGCGAGATCTCACGCGGCGCGCACGAACTCGCCGGCATCATCACGGACACACACGGCAAGAGCCGGTCGCCTAAGTTGAATTCGGTCGCGGCAACGGTGACCGAGGGTTGCTGAGCGGCGCGATGTCGCGGGGACCCCTGGAGCCGGCCCGGCTCGCCATCCATCGCTCGCTGGTTCGCCGCCATATTCATTCGGTTGTCGCCGGCAAGGCCGATCGGCTCAACGTCGATGTGGCTGACCGTGATGTAGATCCCGCGAGAATGCTCATCGAAGCGGCGGCCTCGCTCGATCGTGGCGGCGTGCTGTACACCCGACTCGAAGCGGCGGTTGTTCACCCGAGCTTCGCCAACCGCGTCTTCGATGGGCTCGGGTCGCATCACCTGGTGGTCAGGGCCAGGTGTGCGCGCATCGCCGGCGTATTTCAGATGGAGCAGGCTGTGCCGTTGATCGCGCCCATGCTGTGGTCTAACCAGTCGTTGGTGCGCAATGCCGCCACCCGTGCACTGGGCATGATCGGCGGGGTGCGGAGTGCCGACGCTCTGCTGGCCGCGATCCAGCGACTCGGTCCAAGGCCTGCCCTGATCGTCGCCCTCGCTCGTGCGGCGCCTGATCTGTATCTCGAGACGGTTCTCAGCAGGAAGCAGCCTCGGGGTGTGCAGCCTGCGGTCGCGACCGCGGCGGGCCTCCGCCGCCGGAAGTCTGCTGTTGCTCCCATCGTTGGGCAGATGAGCGATGGATCTCCACGGCTCCGCGCGGCAGGAGGCCGCGCGCTGGGTTGGATCGGGGCGCCAGCCGCCATCCCGGTGCTGGTCGAGTGCCTCGAAAGCACGCACTGGCGCGTGCGGCTATCGGCTGCCAAAGCGCTCGGCAAGATCAAGGACTTTCAGCCGGGCTCGCAGATGCTGGCCTGCCTGGTCGACCGCAACGCCAGGGTGAGGAGCGCCGCCCACTGCGCACTTCGCAGGCACGGTCGAGTCCCGAACATGTTCGCGGTCCGAGGCTGATGGCGCTCAAAGATCGCCTCGACGCGCTCAAGCGGCCCGCCGCGGCGCAGGTTACCGAGGGGGACCTGGGGCTAAGCGTGATCTCCGGCTTGCGCAGCGAGGTCGCTCCCGCGCCGCATGTCGCGGCTGCCGTCTCAGCTTCCGTGAAAACGAGTGACGACCGGGACCAGAGGGGAGTACGTGCGCAGCCGACGCTCGCAAGCGCGAAGGCGGCGATCCATGACCTGCTCGTGGAGAGACACGCCGACGAGATCGACATCAACGATCGCGAGGGGGTGCGCACCCTCATCACGAACCTTACCGAGGAGTACATGCGGACGGCCGCGATAGTGCTGACGCGGCTTGATTACGGACATCTGGTCGACGCCCTGCTCGACGAGGTGCTCGGGCTAGGACCGCTCCAGCCGCTCCTTGAAGATCCCGCGATTTCCGAGGTCATGATCAACCACGCGCACCAGATATTTGTCGAGCGACGCGGCCGAGTGGTTCTCAGCCCCGTCGTGTTCGAAAGTGACGCCCAGCTGCGCCAGGTGATCGATCGGGTCGTAAGCAGCGTCGGCCGTCGCGTCGACGAGAGCTCGCCAATGTGCGATGCCCGCCTCCGCGACGGCTCTCGTGTCAACGTCGTCTTGCCACCGCTTGCGCTCGACGGTCCGTGCATGACGATCAGGAAGTTCTCGCGTGACAAGCTCCAACCGTCCGACCTGCTGGAAATGGGATCCGCGAGCACCGAGATGATGCGCTACCTCGAGGCGGCCGTTCGAAGCAAGCTGAGCGTCCTGGTCTCGGGCGGCACCTCGTCAGGCAAGACGACATTGCTCAACATCCTGTCGGGGTACATCCCAGCGGACGAGCGGATCGTCACCATCGAGGACGCGGCCGAGCTCCAACTCAGGCAGGAGCACGTCATCAGGCTCGAGGCCCGGCCGCCCAACGTGGAAGGAAAGGGCTCGATCGAAATTCGCGACCTCGTCCGCAACTCGTTGCGAATGCGACCGGACCGGATCCTTGTCGGTGAGTGCCGAGGCGGCGAAGCCATGGACATGCTGCAGGCGATGAACACCGGCCACGAGGGATCGATGAGCACGGTGCACGCCAACAGCCCGCAGGATGCAATCAGCCGGCTCGAAGCTATGGTCCTCATGGCTGGGACCGACCTTCCGTCGCGCGCAATCCAGAAACAGATTGCCTCGGCGGTGGACGTGATCGTTCAGGCCCAGAGGGTGCGAGGCGGAGCGCGCAAGATCGTGAGCGTCTGCGAGGTCACCGGCATGGGCAACGGCGAGACGCAGACGCAGGAGCTTTTCCAGTATCGCCAGCTAGGGGTCGACGATGACGGTAACGCGGTCGGCTTCCACACCGCCCTGGGCAACCTCTCGATACACATGGAGCACTTCGCGGAGCGCGCCGAATTCCTTTCGCCGTCAATCTTCGAGGCGGACGCTCCGGCCGGCGGTCGTTCCTGAAGTGCCGGGGATCATCCTGCTGTCCGCGGTGGCAGCGATAGGCGTCCTCGTGGCGTCATTTGCCCTGGCGATGCCAAGCCGGGCCCAGTCCGCGGATGGCGCCGAGATCTTGCTTCCCGGCCCGAGCAATCGTCGGTCGCAGACGCTGCGGGAGCGCGTCAATCGGCCGTTCGAGGCGCTGGCGGACCGATCGAGCCAGCGCCGGCGCCTCAACGGTGGGCTGACCCTCAGCGAGCATCTGGTACGCGCAAACCTGAAGCTCCGGCCGTCGGAGTTCGTCATGGTCCAGGTGGCATTCCTCATTGCCTGGGCGGTGATCTCGCTCCTTCGATTCGGGTTCGGTCCCCAATTCGTCGTCGCCGGCGTCGTCGGCTACCTGGTGCCGATGCGCTATGTGAGATATCGCCAGCGGCAGCGCTTGAAGTTGCTGAACAGGCAGCTGCCGGACACGTTGAGCCTGCTCTCCAACGCGCTGAAGGCCGGTCTTTCACTGCCGCAGGCACTCGACACGGTAGCCCGCAACACCGCAGCCCCGATCGCCGACGAGCTCTCGCGCGTGATCCGCGAGATGAACATCGGCAGCGCAACCGAACGGGCCCTCGCAGCCATGGTGAGGCGCACTGGGAGCGAGGACCTGGACCTGATCGTCACGGCCATCGGCATACAGGCATCCGTGGGCGGAAACCTCGCGCGGATCCTGGAGAGCATCTCGCACACGATCCGGCAGCGTGTCCAGGTGAAGGGTCAAATCTCGGCGATGACCGCGCAGGCGCGAGCCTCGGGCTGGGTCGTCACCCTCCTACCGGTGATCGTCGCGATCATCCTCTACGTCATCACGCCCACATACTTCCGGGCGATGTTCCAGGATCGGTTGGGCATCGGGCTGCTGTTGCTCGCCGGCCTCTCGATCATGGTCGGGAACTTCTTCATCCGGCGCATCGTCAACTTTCGGGTTTAGGCGATGTCCCTTCTCTACTTGTCAATCGCTCTCGGTATGGTCGCGGCCTTTGGCGCCTTTGTCGCCATCTGGAGCCTCAACCCGGCGCCGCCAAGCAACGCCGATGTGGTGGAAGGACGCCTCCGCGTTTATGAGACGGGTCTGCCCGTGTCGCTAGCCGAAATGGAGCTGGCGGCGCCGCTTGGGGAGCGGGTGATCCGACCCGCGATGCAGCGCATCGGCCGCCTGCTCGAGCAGACGATGCCAGAGAAGGCCCGGCAGCGAATTCATCTCGATCTTCAGCTGGCGGGCCGACCCAACGGCATCACCGCGGGCGACTTCGTCGCAATCAGGTACATCGCCACCGGCATTCTTTGCTGCGTCGGCATCGGAATCGGCGCGCTCACCACGTCGCCGGCCATGATCGCACTCGGGGCCGCGATCGGCGCCGGCCTCGGGCATTACGTGCCGACGCTGTGGCTGCGCCGAAAGGTGAATGGCCGCAAGAACGAGATCAAGTTCGTACTGCCGGACACCATCGACGTACTGGTCGTCTGCGTCGAGGCGGGCTTGACTTTCGAAGCCGCAATGGGAAGAGTTGCCGAGAAGTACGACCACGCGCTGGCCGAAGAGCTCGGACGGGTCTTGCAGGAGATCAGGATCGGCCGTGCACGCCTCGAGGCGCTCAACGATATGGCCCATCGCTGCGGCGTCGACGAGCTCAACAACTTCGTGCAAGCAGTGATCCAGTCGGAGCAGCTCGGTTCGGGTGTCGTCAAGGTGCTGCGCATCCAGTCGGATGAGATTCGAGAAAAGCGGCTGTTGCAGGCCCAGGAGCAGGGGGCGCGTGCCTCGCTGAAGATGCTCATCCCCATGGTCGGCTGCATCTTCCCGACTCTCTGGGTGATCCTGCTCGGACCTGCCCTGATCTTGCTAGTGCACAGCGGGGT
>WNEY01001639.1_pt1 | contig 15979 bp, 17 predicted proteins | sample 5400531 | NCBI WGS metagenome assembly WNEY01 (sample SAMN13153338, study PRJNA577476) | soil metagenome | isolation source: 200 cm saprolite under Douglas fir tree site 1 | place: USA:California | collected 2015-04-18
GGGCGCGGGCTCGAAGCGCGCATCGGGCGCTCCCCCGAGCGGGGGTGCCTCGAAGTTAGGTGGCCGGTACTGGAACCGGGGGCGGGTCGTCACAGGAACGCTGATAATACGCGGGCCGAATCCCGTCACGCAACGGCCGCTACAGAAGTGAGACCGGGTCGCGATCCACGATCACCGCGCCCCGCGCCCGCGCGCCCAGGGCGCGCACGACACGGCCGATCGCACGTGGCTCCGCGGCTTTCACGAGCACATGCCAGCGCCAGCGTCCTTTGAGCCGCTCGATCGGGCACGGCGCCGGTCCCAGCACGCTGAGCGCGCCGGAGAGGCGCTCGGTACTGGCCCGGACGAGCCATGCCGCCACACGCTCAGCCGTCCGCTGGACCCGGCCGGCGTCCTCATGGGACGCCACGAACCGCGCCAGCCCGACGTGCGGCGGGTACGCCGGATTGGGCGGGGTCCGCAACGGCAGCTCCGCCGCCACGAACTGCGCCACCGAGTGGAGCGCCGCCGCGCGGATGGCGTGATGGTCGGGCGCTCGGGTCTGGACGTACACGCGGCCCCCCTTCGGCCCACGCCCGGCGCGGCCCGCCACCTGCGCCACGAGCTGGAACGTCCGCTCGGCCGCGCGGAAGTCGGGGAGATGAAGCCCGGTATCCGCGTCCACGACGCCCACGACGGTCACGTTCGGGAAGTCCAGTCCCTTCGCGATCATCTGCGTCCCGAGCAGGATGTCGATCTCCCCCTGCGCCATGCGGTCGAGCACGCGGTGGTGCGCCCACTTGGTGCTCGTCGTGTCCAGATCCATGCGGGCGATTCGGGCCTCGGGGAACCGGAGCCCGACGAAATGCTCGAGCTGTTGGGTCCCCAGGCCCCGCATCCGCTGGGTCTCCTTGCCGCACACGTGGCACACGGTGGGAACCGGCTCCTCGTGGCCGCAGTAGTGGCACCGCAGCGCGGCCGGCGTCTGATGCACGGTGAGCGCGATGGCGCAGCGGGGGCAGGTGCGCACGTCGCCGCAGGCGGGACATTGCAGGTACGTCGCGAAGCCGCGCCGATTCAACAGCAGGATCACCTGCTCGCCCCGCCCCAGGGCGCCGCGCACGGCGTCGTCGAGCGCCACGGTCCACGGTACCCCGCGTGCGTCGGGTACCCGCTCGGCACTGCGCAGGTCGATCACCTCGACCGGTGGCAACGGTCGCGCGCCGATTCGGTCGGGCAGCTCGAAGCGCACCACCTTCCCTGCGGCCGCGAGGTGCAGCGTCTCGAGGGAGGGCGTGGCGCTGCCCAGAATCACGCGCGCCCCCTCGAGCCGCGCGCGCTCGAGCGCCGCGTCGCGGGCATGGTAGCGCGGCGCCGTACCCTGCTTGTAGCTCGACTCGTGCTCCTCGTCCACCACGATCGCCCCGAGCCGCTCGACCGGAGCGAACACCGCGGAGCGGGGTCCGACGGCCACGCGCCGCTCGCCGCGCCGCAGCGCCCGCCAGGCGTCGGCGCGCTCGCCGTCCGACAACCCTGAGTGTAGCACCGCCACCTGGTCGCCGAACACGCCGCGCACCCGCGCGACCGTTTGGGGCGTGAGCGCGATCTCCGGAACGAGGAGGATGGCGCCCTGACCCGAGGCGACCACGCTCCGCAGCACGTCCAAGTAGACGAGCGTCTTCCCCGACCCCGTGACCCCCTGGATCAGCACGGGCGTCTCGACCGGCGTCGCCAGAATCCCGGACACGACGCGACGCTGGTCGGCCGTGAGGTCGGGGGGCGGCGGAGACGACAGTCCGGCGAAAGGATCCCGTGCTCGCGGGACGGCGGTGTAACGGGCCAGTCCCTGGGTCACGAGCCCATCCAGCGCGGAGGGCGACAAGCCGAGTCGGGCGACCAGGTGCCGCACGGGCGCCGAGCCGCCGATCGCCTCCAGCGCCTCGTACGCCACGCGACGCTTGGGCGCGCGCTTGAACGCCCGCTCACGCTCGAGTAGCGACGGCAGCGCCGCCGTCAGCGCCAGCACGCGCTCCACTTGCTCGGCAGGCCCCGCCGGCCGGCGCACGCTCCACAGCGCCCCGGGGAGGAGCGCCCGCAACGCGAGTCCGAGCGGGGTGCCGTAATACCGGCTGATCCAGACGCCCAGCGCAAACAGCGGCGGCGTGATCGCCGGCTCCGCGTCGGGCGCGGCCAGGATGGCCTTCGCCGCCACCGTCGGGCCCGGCGGAGCCGCGTCCACCGCCCCCACCACGCCCACCACCTGACGCCGCTGCACGGGCACGACCACGCGCGCGCCGGGCACGACGCGTGACTCGAGCTCGGCGGGAATCAGATACGTGTACGCGCGGGGAACCGGCACCGGGAGGACCACTTCGGCAAAGCGCGCCTGCCGCTGCACTGCGCCTCCGGCTGACGCCGCTTTCAGCGGCAGACGCCGAGCCGCGAGTTCACTCGCGCTCAAGGCAGCTCACGCAGCCCGGTCGGACCGCCGCTGGACGCCCAGCCCCGGTCCGGTGGGCAGCCGAATCCGCCCCCCGTCGATCGTGGCGCCTACGAACGGATCGTTCGCAGTCAATGCGGCGCCGTCCAGATCGGCGGCGTCGACGAGGGGAGTGAAGTGCGCGGCGGCCGTGATCCCCAGCGAGGTTTCGATCATGCACCCCACCATGACCAGCATGCCGTGCGCCCGCGCGGTGGCGATCATGCGCAGGGCTTCGCGCAGCGAGCCGCACTTCGCGAGCTTGATGTTGATTCCGTCCACGATTCCTGAGAGCCGCGGAATATCGGCCGCCACGATGCAGCTCTCATCGACTACCACGGGGAGAATCCCCCGGCGCCGGAGCGCGGCGATCCCCTCGAGGTCGTCGGGCGGCAGAGGCTGCTCCACGAACTCCACGCCATGTTCCTTGAGCACGGGGAGCATCTGGAGCGCGCGCTCGCGCGTCCATCCCGCGTTCGCATCCACGCGGAGGGGCTTGTCGGTGGCGTCGCGCACGGTCTTCAGGATTGCTTCGTCCCGATCGGTGCCGAGCTTGATCTTGAGGATCGGATAGGAGGACGCTTCGAGCACCTTCTGGCGCATCTTCTCGGGAGTGTCGAGGCCGATCGTGAACGACGAGCGCGGCGCGCGGGCGGGATCGAGTCCCCACAGGCGCCACACCGGCTGGCCCAGCTGCTTGCCCACGAGATCGTGCAGCGCCGCCGACAACGCCGCCCGCGCCGCGCCGTTCTTCGGGACGACCTGCGCGAACTTCGCTTCCGCCGCATCGAGATCGAACGGGTCGGTCGGCAGGTGAGGCTCGAGCCGCTTGAGCATCGCCAGCACCGTGTCCGCGGTCTCGCCGTAATAGCGCGAGGGGTCGGCTTCCCCCCACCCCTCGAGCCCATCGCCGTCCGTGAGGCGCACCCACACGACCCGCGTGTCGTCATCGCCGCCCCGGGCGATGACGAATGGATGCTTGGTCTTCAGGGTGAGCACATCAGCGGCGAGCTTCAGAGCCATTGGCGGTGCTTCAACCACCACACGATCGCCAGGGAGACTCCGGCCATGCTGGCGACGGCGACCCAGAAGCCGAGCGCATCGTGGATGAGCGGCATACGACTGAAGTTCATGCCGTAGATTCCGGCGATCACGATCAAGGGCAGCGCGACCGTGGCCACGATCGACAGCTGCTTCATCACCCGGTTCATCCGGTTCGAGGTCTGAGACAGGTATGTCTCCAGCACGCCGGCCAGCAGGTCGCGGGTCGTGTCGACCGACTCCATCAGCCGGATGGTGTGGTCGTACACGTCCCGGTAGTACAGCTGCGTCTCGGGCCGAATGTAGCCGCAGGGACGGTTGGTCAGGATGTTGAGCACTTCGCGCAGCGGCCCGATATGGCGCCGCAGTCCGAAGGTCGACCGCTTCGCCTTGAAAATCTCGTGGATCAAGCCCTCGTCGAACTCCTCGAACAGCTTCTGTTCGAGCCCGTCCACCATGCCGTTGAGCTCCTCGACCAACGGAAAGTAGCTGTCCACGGCCTGGTCGATGATGTGGTGCATCGTCATCTCGGCACCCCGGGCGAGGAGGTCGGGACTGCGCAGCAACCGGTCTCGTGCGGCGTCGCAACCCATCGACGGCATGGCGTGCACGGTGACCAGGAAATTCTTGCCGAGGAAGAAGTAGAGGTTGGAGGTTTGGAGATCGAACGGGTCGGGCGTCGCCTGGTCGAACTGAACCCCCGCCATCACCACGAAGACGTAGCGGTCGTATTCTTCCAGCTTGACACGGGTGCGCGGCGAGAGCGTGTCCTCGACGGCGAGGGGGTGGAACTCGAAGACCTTCTCCAGCAGCGCGTGCTGGTGGAGATCGTTACTGTCGACGTCCACCCACAACTCGCCTTCGCCGGCGCCCACGATGTCGCGCAGCCGGGCGGGCGCGAGGCCTCGCTCGACCTCCCCGCCGGGGCGCCGATAGATGCTGGCCGGCCAATGTTTGGATGCCTGCGGTGCGGCGGTCGCGGTCACGACTGTAGTATCGGGACGTCGGCACCATCAGGCAAGCGCGCGCACGTGCGCGCGCGCGCCCGCGGCGAGCAAGTCGAGCCGGTACCCGCCTTCGAGCACGCCGACGACCGGCGCCGGCGCGAGCCGCGCGCGAAATGCGCTCGTCCAGTGCGCCACATCCGCGGGCTCGAGCGTGAACCCACCCAGCGGATCGCCCGCGAGCGAGTCGAAACCGGCGGAGACCAGCATGAGGTCCGGCCGCCATCCGACCATGGCGGCGTCGACGGCCGCGAGCAGGTCCCGCACGTACACCTCGCGGGAGAGGCCCGGCGGACGGGGGACGTTGAACACGTTGCCGACGCCGCGCTCGTCCTCGGCGCCGGTCCCCGGATACCAGGGGTACTGGTGCATCGACACGTAGCGGATCGAAGAATCCTGCTCCACCAGGGCCTGCGTGCCGTTCCCGTGGTGCACGTCCCAGTCCACGATCAGCACGCGCGCCTTCCCCCGCTGCTGCGCGTGTCGTGCCGCCACCACGGCGTTGTTGAGCAGGCAGAATCCCATGGCTCGGCTGCCGAGGGCGTGGTGCCCGGGCGGGCGCGTGGCGCCGAAGGCCGAGCCCCGCTCGATCCCCTGCTCCACCGCGCCGATCGCCACGCCCGCGGCTGCCAACGCGGCGTCCCAGCTGTCCCGACTCATCACGGTGTCGGGGTCCAGCGCGCCTCCGCCCTCGTGGGCGACGCGCTCGAGTGCGTCGAGATAGGCCGGAGCATGGACCCGCTCCAGCTGGTCGCGCGTCGCGGACCGGCCCTCCACCCACTCGACCGTCGCCGTCAGGTCGGGCGCGCGCAGCCCGGCGAGGACCGCCTCGATCCGTTCGGGGCGCTCGGGATGGCCGGGCCCCGGGTTGTGCAGGCGAGTAGCGGCATGGAAGACAACGGGGACGGGCATTCAACAACCTACGCGGAATGCGTGACTCAATTATCCAGATGTTTGCCGTGCAACAGCTCCCGGATCGACTCTACTTCCGCCCGCATCTCGCGCCGGTCGCGCTCCAGGTCCGACATGACGCGACGGTATCGTCGCCACCCGACCACTACCAGCACGGCCGCGACCAGACAGACCGCGCTCCAGAAAATCAGCCAGCCGCGACCGAGGGCAAACCCGCTGTACGCGAGCAGCAAGCCGTCCAGCAGCAGGAAGCCGACCGTGAAGGTCGTCAGCGCGCGGGACACCATCAGCGCACCGGTTGGCGCCGGGCGGGCAGGACGATGAAAGGCGAGTTGGGCCCAGCGCCGAGCGCAGCCACGGTCGTGGTCTCGTCCAGCACCTGGGCGCCGCGGAACTTCACCACGTAATCCTCGGGCCTCACCTGTGCCCGTTTCAGCGCCTGGGCAAGCGCCTGGCGCTTGAGCTCCGCAACCGTGGTGGTGGGTTCGACCGCGAGAAACACCTGATCCCACACATCGGTCACCATCACCCGGACGGCGAAGCGCTCGCCCACAGCGGTCACGCGACTTCCACCGCGGTTTCGAGCGGAAGCGTGGAGAGGAAGCGGTCGAGCGCCTGATCAAAAAAGAGCGTGGACGCACGCACCCGGGTCTTGCCTGCGGCATCCGCCCACGCGTGCAGCGCGATCTCCTCTCCACCCTGACCGCGCAGCACCAGGAACCCCGGCCCTTCCTTCTCCACGAAGGCCGCGGCGTTCGGCACCCGCTCCGAGAAGAACCGCTTCGCGCGCTCGAGTACATCCTGGGGTGGCAGCGTGACGGTAGCGGAATGCGTCATGGCTCGGAAAGATAGGCGCGGCGCCGGACTCCGCAAAGCTGACCGGCTCGGGGCGCAGCACACTGCGCCCCTACGTGTTGAGGAGATCCCGCAGCCGTTCTTCCACCTGGGAATTCGGCACCGCCGTCGCCCCCGCCTCGCGCGCCGCGCGGAGCAGCTCCACCTGGACGTGTGAGCCGTAGGCGAGCACCGGAATACCGCGCCGCACGAGCTCACCGATCCGCTCCGCCGCTCCCGGCCCGCCGAGCTCCAGCACGGCGAGATCGCAGGCGGCCGCGTCCCGGGACACCGCCGCGCCGGCGGCGGCCACGACGCCGCCGAGCTTCGAGCGGAACATTAGGTCCCGCGTCGCGAGCAGCACGCGCTTAGCCATCGAGAAGCGTCACGTGGACGCGTCTTTGAAGCGCCGCCGGCTGACGCCGAAACACGTCCCTCAGCCTCAGGGCGGGTTTGACGACCAGGACGGCGTCGCCCACGGGGGGATCCAGGAGGCCATCGAGGATCAGGAACACGTGGCCACGCGCCTCAGCGGGGACGGCGATCCGATACGCGCGGCCATGCCAAGGAATCTCGATATGGTCGCCTCGGATGCCCGAGTCCGCCAGCGCGAGGAAGAGATCATCGTCGACCTTCCACACGCCCTGGTCCAGAACCTCGCCTGAGCGAAAGAACCGGGGATCGAACGGTTGGCCCTCGTGACGCGCGAAGTTCTGCTCGGCGGCCCAATCGTACGCCGCGAGGGCATCCAGGTTCGCGCGCCATTCGAGGTGATGACGCAGCTCGTGGATGAGCGTTTTCCAGGCCTCCTCGCGCCAGTCGAAGTCGCCGAGCCGGGCGAGGCTCGCAAACGAGCCGTAATAGAGGATAATGCGCGAGTGCAGGTCCGCCCCGCTGCCGCTCCATTCGAGCGGCACACACTCACCCAGCGTGTAGACGTCGCCATGCACCGGGTGGGGGAGGACCTTGGGGCTGACGTCGATGGCAACAATTCCGTCGCGGAACTCGGGTGGCACCTCGTGAGCGAGGCGATCGACCAGTGACCGGAAGTCGTCGAAGCGCACTACCCCTTCAGTTTCTGGGCGAGATACGCCGGTAATTGGTCCGCCGCCACGCGATCCTGCTTCAAAGTGTCCCGGTCGCGCACCGTCACCGTTCCGTCTTGCGTGGACTGGCCGTCGATGGTGATCCCGTACGGCGTACCGGCCTCGTCCTGGCGGCGGTAGCGCCGACCGATCGAGCCGCCGTCGTCGTAGAACGTGTTGTAGTGCTTGCGCATATCGTCGAAGATACGGCGCGCCAGCTCGGGCATCCCGTCCTTGTTCACTAACGGGAACACCGCGGCTTTCAGGGGAGCGATCGCGGGATGCAGTCGCAGGACCACCCGCTTCTCTCCTTCTACCTCTTCCTCGTGGTACGCGTCCACCATCACCACGAGCGTCGTGCGGACGGCGCCCGCCGACGTTTCGACCACGTACGGAATGAAACGCTGGTTCGTCGCGACATCCAGATACTCGAGCTTCTTGCCCGAGAATTCCTGGTGCCGCGAGAGGTCGAAGTTCGTGCGGTTGTGGATCCCCTCGAATTCCTGCCAGCCGAAGGGAAACTCGTACTGGATGTCGTGAGCATCCTTGGCGTAGTGCGCCAGCTCGTCCTTCGTGTGCTGGTGGAACCGCAGTTTCTCGGGTCGTACGCCCAATCCGGCCACCCACTTCATTCGCTCGTGACGCCAGAACTCGAACCACTCGAGGTCCGTCCCCGGTTTCACGAAGTACTGCATCTCCATCTGCTCGAACTCACGGGTCCGAAAGATGAAGTTGCCGGGGGTGATCTCGTTCCGGAACGCCTTGCCGATCTGCGCGATCCCGAACGGGATCTTCTGGCGGGACGACTGCAGCACGTTGAGATAGTTGACGTAGATCCCCTGGGCCGTCTCGGGCCGGAGGTACACGACCGCCGCGGCCTCTTCGACCGGACCTATGAACGTCTTGAACATGAGGTTGAACATCCGCGGCGCGGTGAGCGTCCCCTTGCTGCCGCACACCGGGCACTGCGCCGTAGGCTCGCCGGGAGTGCCCTTGATGCGCGGATCGTCGGCGCGAAAGCGATTCTTGCACTGCTTGCAGTCCACCAGGGGATCGGTGAACCCCGCCACGTGCCCCGACGCTTCCCACACCTTGGGGTGCATCAGGATCGCCGCGTCCAGCCCCTCGATGTCCTCGCGGTCGTGGACCATCGAGCGCCACCAGCGCTCCTTGATGTTTTTCTTGAGCTCGACGCCCAGCGGCCCGTAGTCCCACACCGAGCCGAGGCCGCCGTAGATCTCCGAGGACTGGAATACGAAGCCGCGCCGCTTGGCCAGCGACACGAGCTTGTCCATGACATTGTCGGTTGGGGACATAGGGGCCGGAAGATAGACGGGCCGCTAGGCGCCCGGCAACCCGAACGCTTCGCGTACCGCTCGCTCGCCGAGGGCCGAGATACCGGCGGCGTCGAGCACGCGACCCTCACCGTCCAGCGTGTGCAGGCCGACGAGCCCTTCGACCTTCCCCGCCACCACCGCAACCCGCGTCTTCGCCGCCTGCGCGCGTCGTACCACCTCGCCCGACGCCTTCCCAACGAGTGACGTCTTGTCGAAGGCGCCCTCGCCGGTGATCACGAGTTGGGCCTTGGCGAGCGCGGCGTCGAACCCCACCCGCGCGAGCACCCACTCTGCCCCGCCCGTCAGCTGAGCCTTGGCAAAGCACACGAGACCCGCGCCCATGCCGCCCGCGGCACCCCCCCCGGGCAGTGTCGCAAGGTCGCCGCGGCCGTGCCGGGCCATCAGCTCGGCCAGTCGCTCGAGCCCGCGGGAGAGGAGTTTCACTCCTTCCGGCCCCGCCCCCTTCTGCGGGCCGAACACCGGGGCCGCGCCGCGCGAGCCGACCAAGGGGGTGGTGACGTCGGCGAGCGCGATGACCCGGGCGTCGAGAGCCCACCCCCCGTCGAATTCCGCCAGCTGCGCCAGCGAGCCACCTCCCTCGGGGAGCGACCCTCCCGCGGCGTCGAGGAAACCCCAGCCAAGGCCCCGCGCGGCACCCGTTCCTCCGTCCACCGTGGCGGAGCCCCCCAGACCGACGACGACCGTCCTGGCACCTCGTTCCACCGCTTCCCACACCAGCTCGCCCACGCCGCGTGTGGTGGCCCGCAGGGGGTCCAACTGCCCCGGCTCGAGGAGCGCGATGCCGCACGCGGTCGCGCTCTCGAAGATCGCCGTTTCCGGATCCACCCACCCAAGCTCGCCCGAAACCGGGGCGCCCAGCGGGCCGGTGACGCTGATGCGTTCGCGCAGCGTGCCGGGCCCCAGCACGGCATCGAGCAGCCCGTCGCCGCCGTCCGAGATGGGGCACTGCAGTACCGTGGCGCCCGGCAGCGCGCGCCGGGCCCCAGCGGCTAGGGCGTCGGCAACCTGCCGGGGCCCCAGAGTGCCCTTAAAGGCCGCTGGAGCGATCAATATCAACTGAGACATATTGCATTGTGCTTCAAAACGTGCATTTTACAACACATCGCTGCGTGGCGGTATTCGCTATGTGCCCTAGTTATCGTCATTACGCGGCGGGCACTGTTCTTGCTTCCCAGGCATGCGGCATATTGAGCGTCTCGCTCGCATCGGGTTCTAGGGCGCACGATGTCGAGCAGGCGATCACCCCCCAGGGGCAACTCTGGGGGGTTTGCTTTTGATATCGTCGCAGATCCGCCCACCATGCTCGCGCCCATTCTCGATGAAGATCTTGTTGGCGTCGAACCCGGAGGCGAGCACGCCGGCGATGTACACTCCCGGCACGTTCGTCTCCATCGTTTCGGGCGCGTGCCGCGGGACGCCGCTGGTCTCATCGACCGCCACGCCGACCGATCGGAGTAGTGAGAGGTCGGCGGTGTAGCCGGTCAGGGCGAGAACAAAATCCGCCGGAATCGTTTCCCGCTCGCCGTCCGGATCCCGACGCACCACGACCTCCGACGGCTTGATCTCGACCACGCGGCTGCACCACCGCACGGCGACCCGGCCCTCTTTCACGCGGTTGGCGATATCGGGCAGGATCCACGGCTTCACCCCCCGATCGAACTCGCTCAGAAAGTGCACCATGGTGACGCGTGCGCCGACCCGGCACAGCTCGAGCGCCGCCTCGACCGCGCTGTTGCCGCCGCCCACCACGACGACGCGCTGCTGCCAGTAGGGATGCGGCTCCACGAAGAAGTGCGATACGTGCGGGAGATCCTCCCCGGGCACGCGGAGCGGGTTGGGTGACTCGAAGTAGCCCGTCGCGAACACCAGGTGACGGCTCCCGATGGTCTCTGGCTCGGGGCTCCCGGGGTGCTGCGCCACGAGCTCGAACCCGTCGCGCACCCGCGTGACCCGGGACACCATGTGATACTGGCGCACATCCAGCTCGAAATGCTCCGCCACCTTCCGATAGTACGTCAGGGCTTCACGTCGGGTGGGCTTGTCGCCGGCAGTCACGAACGGTACCCCGATCTCCAGCTTGTCGGGGGTCGAGAAGAACGTCATGTACAAGGGGTAACGCATGAGACTCGAGGCGACGGGCCCTTTGTCGAACAGCGAGCAGGTCAGGCGGGCGCGCTTCGCCGCCACGCCCACCGCGAGCCCGCAGGGCCCGGCTCCGATCACCGCGAGGTCCAGCATCAACGCGCCACTGTCACGTCACTTCGATGATCTGATCGCGATGCGAGCCGATGCTGACGTACTGGATGGGCGCGTGCGCCAGGTCCTGGAGTCGGTCCAGGTAGGCGCGGGCCGGCGGCGGGAGGTCCGCCAGCCGACGCACGTGGCTCAGCGACTTCTGCCAGCCGGGGAGCGTCTCGTACAGCGGCTCCACGCGGGCGAGGCGCTCCACCTCCGCGGGCATCGAGTCGAGCGCCTCGCCGTCGCAGCGGTAGCCGACGCACACGGGAATCTCCGAGAACGAGTCCAGCACGTCGAGCTTTGTGACCGCGAGGCCGGTGAGGCCGTTGACGCGGACCGCGTAGCGTACGACGACGGCGTCGAACCACCCACAGCGACGCGGCCGCCCCGTCGTTGCCCCGAACTCATCCCCCAGCTCGCGGATCCGCTCGGCCAGCGCCGGCGTCGCCTCGGTCGGAAGCGGCCCGTTCCCCACCCGGGTCGTGTACGCCTTGACGACGCCGAGCACGGCGTCGATCGCCGTGGGGCCGATCCCGGCTCCGACCGCCGCGCCGCCCGCCGTGGTATTGGAAGAGGTCACGTAGGGGTAGGTGCCGTGGTCCACGTCCAGCAACGCGCCCTGCGCGCCCTCGAGCAGCACCGACTCTCCGCGCTCGAGCGCTTCCCAAACCACGCGTCCGGCGTCCACCGCGAGCGGCAGCAGCCGCGGAGCCAGCCGCTCGAGCAGCCCCACGTGCTCCCCGGCATCGGCGCGCTCGGCCGAGCCGAGCAGCCCGAGGAACTCGTTGGCGGCCTGGACGCGCCCGCACACCAGCCCCTTCGCCCGGTCCAGGTTCCGCAGGTCGCCTACCCGGATGCCTCGTCGCCCGTACTTGTCTTCGTAGGTAGGCCCAATGCCGCGGCCGGTCGTTCCGATCTTCTCCCGGGCTTCGCGGGCCCGGTCGAGAAGCTTGTGAAACGGGAGCGTCAGGTGCGCGCGGTCCGATACGTAGAGCTTGTGCTCGGTCCGGATGCCCCGCTCGCTGAGGGCGTCGAGCTCCGTGAAGAGCGTCTCCGGATCGAGGACGACCCCGTTGCCGACCAGGCATACGGCGCCCTGGATGATCCCCGAGGGAATCTGGTGCAGCACGAACTCCCCGGCGCCGGTGTGGACCGTGTGGCCGGCGTTCGCCCCGCCCTGATAGCGCACGACCAGATCGGCGCGCTCGGCGAGCACGTCGACGATCTTCCCTTTGCCCTCGTCGCCCCATTGGGCACCGACGACGACGACGCAGTGGGTCTTCGGTCCGAACATGGCTCCCCAGCAAAAAAACGCCCCGGAATCGGGGCGTTGGAGTATCCTCCGAGGAAAGCTAGACCTGGGTGAGCGCGCGGGCAACTCCCTCCGCGACCCGGCGCACGCCCTCCAAGGTGATGCGCTCCGCCACGTCATGTGGCGTATGGACGATCGTCGCCGTGCCCCAGCCGCCCCGCATGATCGTGACGCACTCGCGAGCCGCACCGGCCAGCACGAGCCCGTCTACCAGCACGGGCAGCCAGCGCGCCCGCCGCGCGCCGAGTGCCGCGGCCACCCGCTCGATGGTGGGTCCGGGGCGATGCATCAGAGCGATCGTGACGCCGCGGTCGTCGATACCATCGAAGTTGACGATGCATGTGTCGCCGAGCAGGTTGGCCCGCTCCCGCGCGAGGGCCCGCGCCCCGAGCAGGCCGTATTCCTCGGCGTCCGGGAAGAGCACGCCCACTGCCGCGTCCGGCGGCAGGGCGTCCAGCGTGGCAAGCACGGCCACCACACCCGCCGCGTTGTCGACCGCGCCCGCCGAGCGGTTGGTCACACGGTTGGCCGCGAGCAACAGGATGCCGGAGACACCGGCGGCGCCGGCGAGGAGGTCCGGCACACCCGCGTGGAGCGGACCGAGCAGCGTGCGCACCACCAGCGCGAGGAGCTCGAGCGCGCCGAGCGTCGCGAGCGCGGCGGCCGCCAGGCGCGTCGCCATGGAGAGGGGCTGGCCTTTCGAGTCGTAATGCGCGGCGAGCCACACCGAGACGCGAGCCCGAGGGCGGACACCGATCAGGTTGACTCCCTCGAGCGCTACCCGCCCGAAGCGATGCAGCAGCGATCGCCCCGTGAAGCGGTGCTCCATCACGACGAATCCGCGCGTCGTGAGCTCGCGTTTCAGCACTTCCCGGATCTGCAAGTTCGCCGTCGTCCCGGTGAGCCGCGGGACCGCGATCGCGGCGAGCAGCGTCCGGTAGTCCGTCACGCGGCGACGAGTTTCGCCACCCGCTCCCGGTCCGAGGCCGTCACGGGCGCGAGCGGCGGGCGCACGGGTCCGCCGTACAACCCTCCCCCCACGGCGTCCATTGCCGCCTTCACGCCCGCGGGCCCGAGCTTCCCCACAACTTCGCGGTCGAGCGGCGCGAGCCGCTCCTGGAGCCTCCCCGCGCCCTCTCGGTCGCCGGCGCGGAAGGCGGCGAACACCTGGGCGCAGAGCGCCGCCGCGAAACACGCCACGGCGAGGATGCCCCCGTCGCAACCCAGCTCCAGGGCGGCGTACAGGAGCGAGCCCGAGCCGACGAAGACCGACCACTCCGGGGCCGCGTCGCGGTATGCCGCGAGGGTCTTCGCGTCGCCCGACGAATCCTTGGCGCCGACGATGTTGGTGTGCGCCGCAAGCTGGCGCAGCAGGCCGGCGGCGATCGGGAGGTGCGTGTACTTGGGGATGTTGTAAACGAGCACGGGCACCGGGCTCGCGTCGGCCACGGCGCGATAGTAATCGGCGAGGCTCGCGGGAGAGACGGCGGCGGAAAAGTACGCCGGGGGCCGCACCAGGACGGCGTCCGCGCCCTCCGTCGCCGCCGCCCGGGTCAGCGCCACCGCCTGCCGGGTGGACTCCCCGCCCGTCCCCGCGATGAGCCAGCGCCTGTCCGGCAGCACCTCACGTACCCACCCGACCATCCGGCGCTGCTCGTCCGGGTCGAGCAGGGCCGATTCGCCCGTCGAGCCCGCCACGATCACCCCGTCGAGCCCCGCCGCGACGAGCCGGGTCACGTTGTGGCGCAGGTGAACGGGGGCTACCTCTCCCGTCGCGCTGTCGAACGGCGTGGTGATGGGGGCCAGCACCCCCGCGAGCTGCCGCTCCGTCACTGGCCGGGGGTCGCCTCCGCGGGCGTGGCGGTGCGCGGGCGGCGGCGCACGGAGCGCATCTGCTTCTCGAAGGCCGTGGGATCGGTGCTCGCGGCGAGGGCCGTCTCGTACGTCACCGCCTCGTCCGCCACCAGGTCCATCAGGTGCTGATCGAACGTCTGCATGCCGTACTCGTCCCGCGCCTCGCTGATGTACTCGGGCAGGTCGGGCGTCCGGCCCTCATCCTTGATCAGCTTTCGCACCTCCCCGGTGCAGATCAGGATCTCCACCGCCGCCACCCGCCCATGGCCGTCGGCGCGCGGGAGTAGCCGCTGCGACACGACGGCCTGCAGCGCCTCGCACAGACGCAGCCGGGCACCCTCCTGCTCTTCGGGCGGGAACATCGAGACGATGCGGTGCACGGTGGTCACGGCATCAGGGGTGTGCAGCGTCGAGATCACGAGATGCCCCGTTTCGGCGGCCTTCAGCGCGGTGTCGATGGTCTCCGCATCGCGCATCTCTCCGATCAGGACGACGTCCGGGTCCTGGCGCATCGCGGCGCGAAGACCTGCCCGGAAGTCGTCCGTATCGACCCCGATCTCGCGTTGCGTCACCGAGCAGTTGATGTCGCGGTGCAGAAACTCGATCGGATTCTCGAGCGTGACGATATGCTTGTTCTGGGTCTGGTTGATGTGGTTCACCATCGCCGCCATGGTCGAGCTCTTCCCGGAGCCCGTCACTCCCGTCACGAGAACCATCCCGCGCTCGGCCGTGGCGATGCTCGCGAGGATCGGCGGCAGCTTGAGGGTGTCGAAGGTCGGCACGTCGAACGGGATCACGCGCATCACGATCATGAACGACGAACGCTGCCGCAGGATGTTCACACGGAACCGCCCGACGCCGGGCATGCCCCAGGAACAGTCGTAATCCCGTAGCCGATCGATCCGGGCGCGGTCCTCGTCGCTGGGAATCAGGTGTTGCGCGATCGCCTTCGTCTGCTCCGGCGTCAGGCGATGCTTCGTGAGGGGCACGAGCTTCCCGTCGATCCGGGCGCGAAACACGTCCCCGGCCTTGACGTGGAGATCGGACGCGCCGCGGTCGATCGCCGCCTTGATGATCTGCTCGATGCCGCGCGGCTGCCCTGCGGCGGCGCTCGCACGAGTGCTCCTGGCCTTTTCCTCCACTAGTGCCGTTCCAACGTGTTTGGCCGAACCATGTTCAGTGATTCCTTGAGTCGGTTGTTCAAATACCGCTTGCCTTTGCCCGTCTTTAAGAACCGCTCCCGCCGGCGAGCATCCGCAAGATGCACGCACGCCTCGTAATAGATCAACTTCAGGGGACGTCGATATGCGGTCGAGTGCACTCGACCAACGTTGTGGTCTCGGAACCGCGCTCGCAGATCGCTCGTGGAGCCCGTATAGAAGCGTCCGTCCCGTTCGCTGAGCAGCACGTACGTGTACTGCATACAGTGTCTCTCGCTCGCGTCAAGGGAGTCGGAACGGCACTAGTAGCCTGCCTCCGGGTCGACCGTGTTGGCGAGCGGGGACCCTGCAAGATAGCGCCGGATGTTCTCCACGATCAGCCCCGTCTCACGCTCCCAGAAGCGTGCGGTCACGGCGGCGACATGGGGACTCACGAGCACGCGCGGGTGGCGCCAGAAGGGATGGCCCGCGGGCAGCGGCTCCGCGGCGAAGACATCGAGCGCGGCGCCTCGCAGCCGTGAGGCGTCGAGCAGGTCGAGCAGAGCCGTCTCGTCCAGGAGCGTCCCGCGCGAGACGTTGACGACAACGGCATCGGGCGGCAGCCGCTCGAGCACCGCCCGGCTCACCGCGCCGCTGGTCTCCGCGGTATGGGGCGCGGCGATCTCGAAGCAGTCACTCTCGGCGGCGAGCCGCGCCAGATCGCCGAGGCCGCCCACCCAGCGG
>WNEY01001640.1_pt1 | contig 15975 bp, 14 predicted proteins | sample 5400531 | NCBI WGS metagenome assembly WNEY01 (sample SAMN13153338, study PRJNA577476) | soil metagenome | isolation source: 200 cm saprolite under Douglas fir tree site 1 | place: USA:California | collected 2015-04-18
CGCGCTGGCGGAAAGCGCCCTCTACGGTGGTCGGGGGCTTCGTTGCCCTGGTCTTCTGGGCCCGGTCAGTCGCGAGGCGGCCTACTTCGGTGAGTCGCAGGGACGAATCGTCGTCAGCGTCGCGCCTCGCCGGGTTCCCGAGTTGCAGAAGCTGATGAGCAAGCATCACGTCCCGCTGCAGGCGATCGGCGTGGTGGGGGGCGAGGATCTCCAGGTCGGGTCCGACATCCGCATCTCGCTGGACACCCTGCGGCAGGCCTGGGAGACGGCGTTTTGATGCGCCATCCCATGGCCGACGAACGGATGCACGAAGAATGCGGCCTGTTCGGTATCGATGCCCCCGGCGAGGATGTCGCCAACCTGACCTATTTCGGACTCTACGCCCTGCAGCACCGCGGGCAGGAGAGTGCGGGGATCGCCACCAGCGACGGCCGTGCGTTGCGGATGCACAAGGACATGGGCCTGGTGGCGCAGGCCTTCGACCCGCAGGCGCTCGAGCGGCTGACCGGCCACCTGGCGCTCGGTCACACGCGCTACTCGACGACGGGATCGAACCGGCTCGAGAACGCCCAGCCCATCATCGTCGAACATCCGCAGCTGGGAAGCATCGCGATCGCCCACAACGGCAACCTCACGAATACCCAGTCGCTGCGTGACGACCTCGAGCATCACGGCGTTCGGTTCAAGACCTCGAGCGACACCGAGGTCCTCGCCGAGCTGGTCGCGCACACGAGCGGAATCGACATCGTCTCCGTCTTGCGCCGCGCGCTGCCGCGGTTGCAGGGCGCCTATTGCCTCCTGTTCCTGACGAACGACGCCCTGGTCGGCGTCCGTGACCCTCTCGGGATTCGACCATTGTGCCTCGGACGCCTGCCGGACGGCGGCGCCATCATCACCTCCGAGACCTGCGCGCTCGACACCGTCGGCGCCGAGTTTGTGCGCGAGATCGAGCCCGGTGAGGCGGTCCTGCTCGGTCGCGGCGAGCCGGCCGCGACGCAGCTCATGCCGTCGCCGCGCAAGGCGATGTGCATGTTCGAGTTCATCTACTTCGCGCGCCCGGACTCGCGCCTGCAGGGGCAGTCGCTGTACGAGGCCCGTCGCGACATGGGCCGCGAACTGGCCCGCGAGGCACCCGCCGATGCCGATATCGTCATCTCCCTCCCGGACTCGGGCACGCCGGCCGCCGTCGGTTTTGCCGAGGCCAGCGGGATCCCCTACAGCGAAGGCCTGATCAAGAGCCGCTACATCACGCGCACCTTCATTCAACCGAACGAGCGGCTGCGCAACGTCGGCATCAAGCTGAAGTTCAACCCGCTCCGCGAGATCCTCGAGGGCAAGCGCGTGGTGCTGGTCGACGACTCGATCGTGCGCGGCACCACCAGCCGGAAGATCGTGGAGGAGTTGCGCCGGGCCGGCACGAAGTCCGTCCATTTTCGGGTCAGTAGCCCGCCGATCCAGTGGCCCTGTTTCATGGGCATCGACATCGCCAGCCGTTCGGAGCTGATCGCCTCCGGCCGGAGCGTGGAGGAGGTCGAACGCCTGATCGGTGCCGACTCGCTGAAGTATCTGAGCAAGGCCGGGCTCTTCCGGGCGGTGAAAAACGTCGACGGCTTCTGCATGGCCTGCTTCGACGGCGACTACCCCGTTCCGGTTCCGGTGCAGCTCGAGATGGACAAGCTAGCGCTGGAGACGGTTCCGAGATGACGACCTACCGCGATTCGGGCGTCGACATCGACGCCGGCAACCGGGCGGTCGAGCTGATCAAGCCGCTGGCGGCGGCGACCCAGGGCCCCGAGGTCCTCGCGGGCGTGGGGCCATTCAGCGGCCTGTTCGCGCTCGACACCCACCGCTACCGGGAGCCCGTTCTGGTGGCGAGCACCGACGGGGTCGGCACCAAGGTCTTGCTGGCGGCCGGCGCAGGCCGTCACGACCAGATCGGCGCCGACCTGGTCAACCATTGTGTCAACGACGTGCTGACGGCGGGCGCCGAGCCGCTCTTCTTCCTGGATTACGTGGCGACCGGCATTCTGGACCCGCCGGTCGTGGCCGAGGTCGTCGCCGGGATGGCGAATGCATGCCGGCGGGTCAGCTGCGCGCTGCTCGGCGGCGAGACCGCGGAGATGCCGGGCCTCTATCAGCCCGCCACCTACGACGTCGCCGGCTTCATGGTCGGAGTCTGCGAGCGCGACGCGATCATCGACGGCAGCACGATCCGTGAAGGCGATGCGTTGCTCGCCCTGCCCTCGACCGGCCTCCACACCAACGGCTACAGCCTGGCTCGCCGTGTGATCCCACGGCAGGCACTCATGCAGACGATCCCCGGCACCGGAGAAACGGTGCTCGATGCGCTCCTCGCCCCCCATCGCGCCTATCTCGATCCCGTGCGTCGCCTTCGGGAGGCCGTCGACATCAAGGGACTCGCACACATCACCGGCGGAGGAATCGTCGGCAACCTGCCGCGCATCCTTCCGGTCGGTCTGGGGGCCCGCATCCAGCGCGGCGCCTGGCCGGAGCCGGCCATCTTCTCCTACCTCGCGCCCTTCACACCAGACGAGGAGATGTGGCGAACCTTCAATATGGGGATCGGCATGATTGTCGTGGTCGACGAGGCCAGCGCCGCGACCGCGCTCCGGATTCTCGAGGGCGAGGTTTTCGTGGTCGGCGATATCGTGGCGTCCGAGCAGCGGCGTGTCCAAATCCTAGAGTGAGCCGGCTCCGGGTTGGCGTCCTGGTCTCCGGCCGGGGCAGCAACCTGCAGGTGCTGATCCAGGCAGCGAAAGACCCCCTCTATCCCGCGCGCGTCGTGATGGTGTGCGCCAATCGCGATTGCCCGGCGATCGACCTCGCGAAGAAAGCCGGCATCTCTCGCGACGTGTTTCGTCTGGCTCGCTTCCCGGACCGGCGGGCGCGCGATCTCGCCATGGCGAAGGCGCTTCAGCAGCACAACGTGGACCTGGTCGTCTGTGCCGGCTATGACGCGATCCTGGAGCACGCCTTCACCCGGCAGTTCGCCGGCCGGATCATCAACATCCACCCCTCGTTGCTGCCCGAGTTCGCCGGCACCATGGACGCCGTGGCCAGGGCGCTGGAGAGCGGCGTGACCGAAACCGGCTGCACGGTGCACGTCGTCACGGACGACGTCGACCGGGGCCCGATCCTCGACCAACGCCGGGTCGAGGTCCGTCCGGATGACACCGTCGAGAGCCTGCGGGAGCGGATCCAGGCGGAGGAGCATAGCCTGCTGCCAGTGGTGGTCAAGCGCATCGCCGGCCAGGTTCTCCCGCTCTCTGTATGAACGCACTCCTCAGCGTCTCGGATAAGAGCGGACTTAACGAGTTCGCACGCGGTCTCGATGGCCTTGGCGTGACGATGTACGCGACCGGCGGCACCGAGCGCGCGCTGCGCGAGGCGAGCATCCCGGTCCACTCGCTCCAGGAGTTGACGGGATTCCCGGAGATGCTGGATGGCCGCGTGAAGACGCTGCACCCCAATCTGCACGCCGGCATCCTGGCGCGGCGCGACGAGCCGCGCCATCTGCAGGAACTTGCCGACCGCGAGCTGAAGCTGATCGATCTCGTGGTGGTCAATCTCTATCCCTTCGTGGAGACGGTGTCATCCGGAGCCGGCCATGCCGAAACGATGGAGTCGATCGACATCGGGGGGGTGACGTTGCTGCGGGCGGCGGCCAAGAACCACGACCATGTCCTTCCGGTGGTGCGGCCGAGCGATTACCCGCTTGTCCTCGAGGCGCTGAAGGACCCGGGCGGCATTCCGGCGTCGCTCCGGCGCCACCTCGCGGCGGTGGCGTTTGGCCATACCGCCGCCTACGACGCCGCCATCGGCGACCTTCTCCGCGGGGCGCACAACAAGGCAACGTTGCCCGAGGACTTCACCCTGGGCGGCCACAAGCTCCGTGACCTCCGATACGGCGAGAATCCGCACCAGTCGGCGGCGCTCTATCGCACGGTCGGCGGTGGCGGGATCGCCGGGGCCAGGCAGTGGCAGGGGCTGGAACTCTCCTACAACAACCTGCTCGATGCCCAGGCGGCCTGGTCACTCGTTGCGGATTTCCCAACCGTCGCCGTGGCCATCATCAAGCACGCCAATCCGTGTGGGGTGGCGATCGGGAATGAGGTGGTCGATGTGTTCGATCGCGCGCTCAACTGCGACCGGCGGTCCGCCTTCGGTGGAATCGTCGCCTTCAACCGGCCGGTCGACGCCGCGGCCGCGACAGCGCTGGTTGGCTCGTTTTTCGAAGTGGTCGTGGCCCCATCGTTTGACGATGCGGCACGGGAGGCGATGAAGTCGCGCCCCAAACTACGCGTCCTCCAACCCGGGCCCGGTTCGGCTCACCTGGACCTGGATGCGCGGCCCATCACCGGCGGCTTCCTGGTGCAAACCGCTGATCAGACCGGCGGCACGCTGGGTGAGGCGCGCGTCGTCACGGCGAAGGGGCCCGACGACGCGACCCTGAAGGATCTGCAGTTCGCGTGGAAGGTGGTCAAGCACGTGCGATCGAACGCCATCGTGATCGCCAACGAGGGGGCGGCGGTCGGGATTGGCGCCGGCCAGATGAGCCGGGTCGAGGCGGTCGAGCTTGCCGTGCACCGCGCCGGACCGCGTGCGGCCGGCTCCGTGCTGGCGAGTGATGGCTTCTTCCCCTACCCGGACGGCGTCGAGGTGGCGGCCCGGGCGGGCGTGCGCGCGATCGTCCAGCCGGGCGGCTCGGTGAAGGACAGCGAGGCGATCGCCGCCGCCGACGCCGCCGGTGTGGCGATGGTCTTCACCGGCGAGCGCCACTTCAAGCACTGACCTAAATGCGCCGATGCGCCGTCCAGCGCCGGCGCTTAGCGCGGCCCGCAGAAGCGGGCTTCTGCTAACGTACTAATTGGTCTTCGGGGCAGGGGTGCAACTCCCTGATCGGCGGTAAAGCCCGCGAGCGCCCTACGGCGCATGACCCGGTGAAGGCGTAGCGCCCACTCCGGGGCCGACCGTACAGTCGGGATGAAAGGAGGCCCTCGGAGCGCACCTGTCGTGCGCCCGATTTCTGCCCCGGCGGCCAAAGGAGTAATGACGATGGCCGTCCAGACCACGAGATCACAAGCCGGAGCGCCGGCCGGACGAGTCGGTCTCATCGACCGCTTCTCGGTCGTGCTGGTGGCGGTGGCGGCGACGCTGTGGGCTTCGGACACCTACTTCCGCGCGCAGCTCATTGGTCATTTGAAGCCCGCGCAGATCGTGGTCATCGAGGATGCACTGGTCAGCCTCTTCCTGCTCGCGTTTCTCCTTCGCGGCATCCCCGAGCTGCGCCGCCTGGATAGGCGGGGCTGGGTGGCGATCGTCCTGATCGCGGTCGGTCCGCAGGCAGTCGCCACGCTCCTGTTCACGACGTCGTTCTCGTATGGCCACTTCGCCGAGACGTTTGTACTCCAGCAGACCCAGCCGCTGATCGCGATCCTGCTTGCCTGGCTCGTCCTCGGTGAGCGGCGCCGTCCCTGGTTCTGGCCGACCGCTGCGTTGGCGATCGTCGGCGTCTACATGGTGGTCTTCGCCCAGAACCTCGCCGCTCCGTTCTCGGATCTTCAACATGGCCGGCTCGAGGCCGGCCTCTATGCGCTGGGTGCCGCGGCGTTATGGGCCAGCGGGACCGTACTCGGCCGCTTCGTGCTCGGCAAGCTGAGCTTCACGACCACCACCGCGTTGCGCTTTACGCTGGCGCTCCCCGTGCTCATCGTTATCGTCCTGCTGCAATACGGCGGGTCAGCCTTTGCGCACTACCAGGCGTCCGACGCGCTGCCCTTCCTCGGAATCGCGCTGATTCCAGGGCTGCTCGCGCTTCTCCTGTATTACCGGGCGCTCAGGAGCACGCCGGCGACGCTGGCCACGATCGCGGAGCTGGCCTACCCGGTCACGGCGACGTTCATCGCCTCTGCGCCGCCGCCGTATGGCTTCAACCAGCCGCTCTACCTGCCCCAGTTCATCGGCACCGGCCTCTTGATCGCCGTGATCCTGATCCTGAACTACACGAAGGCGCGCACTCCGCCGGTCGTCGTGCGGGAGGCCGCCGCCGCTTAGGAGGGCGCCCGGGAGTCGTGCCCTTTTGGGAATCGGAGGCTGCCCGCTCACCTGCGCCGTGGACCGTTGACTCGCCCGACTGTCCGCAGTCTTATCAAGGGTGGTGGATTCCGCACGCCCTCGTGAGGTCCGCTGATGGCCATGGCGATGGCGCAGCCGCAGGTTGCCAGGAAGGGCCCTGAGCAATCCGGCGCACGACCGGCCGCCCATCATGTCGACGCGCCCTTTTCGGGCCGCACTGACTTCGCTACGCTCCTCTACCTGCAGCGGACGGCCGGCAACGCCGCGGTTGCCAGCGTGGTGGAGGCGCAGCGGCGTCCGATTCACGTTCAGCGCTGCGCCGGCCGCGCCTGCGATTGCCCGCCCGAAGAACGGGAAGCGCTCCCCGTCCAGCGAGGCTTTCTCGATGCGTTGACCGGCGCCGCCACCTCGCTTCTCCCGGAACCGATCAAAGCCGTGATGACCGGCAGCGCCACCCAGGCGAACTCGGCGGCCCACGAGTTGAAGGAGAAAGGGAGCCACATGTCAGAGACCGCCCACACGCAGGGCGGGCACATCCTGGAAAGCTCCAGCGCGACCGCCGAGGCGACGGCCACGAAAACGGAGGGCGACATGCGGACCCACGCCGAAGAGGCCCACGCCGTGTCCGGCAAGGCCGTCGCCTCGGGCGACGCCGCCACCACCGAGGGGCAGGCCGCGGCGGTGAATCTCCAATCGGTGGGGACGGCCGCCGCGGCCGTGATGAACCCGGTCGGCCCGATCATCGAACTTCCGGGTTTTCGCGACGCCCTCAACCACGTCGTTTCCGTGCTGAGCGCCATCCCCGGTGGTGTCGCTGACCTGGCCGCTGACCTCAAGTCATCCGTCCACGACGGCCTCACCTCGGGCCAAAAGGGTGGATGGGACTGCGACCAGTCGCAAATCATGGCCACGGCGGGCGGAGTCGCGACGGCGGTCGCACGGGCCGGGGTGAAAGCGGGGAAGAAGGTTCTCGGCGAAGAGCGCTACGAGGCGCTGGCGGGCTGGGCCCATGAGCGCGTTGGCGATTTGAAGGCGGTGGCGGCTAGCATCCGAGGTCACTTCGAGAGGGCGAAGCAGATGCTGCAGCATTTCTGGGAGACAACGTTTGGTCCGCTCCTCACGAAGCTGCAGGGGCTGATGGAGGATCTTCGCCAGCTCAAGGAGCGGCTGACCGCGCTCATCGGCGAGCAGTTCGAGAAGGTCAAGAAGCTGGCCACGGACACCTGGAACGCGATCCGCACGAACGTGATCGAGCCGGTCGTCGCTCATGCGCAGGCCGCCAAGCAGACCGTGACGAAACTGGTCGCCGACGCTCGTGCCGCAATCGGGTCGTGGTGGGAGCACCTGCCAGGCCCGGCCAAGGAGCTGATCCTGGGGCTGGGTGCGGTGATTGCCGCCCCCTTTGCCCTGGCGCTGACTGGCGCGGAGAAGGCGAAAGAGGCACTGGAAAGCCTGGCAGAGAGGCTGACCCAGCGGCTGAAGAAGCTGGCCGACAGTGTTCTGCATGCCATCGCCGCCAGGTACCAGGCCATCCGCAAGTGGGCGACCGAAGCGAGAGCGGGCTTCAAAAAGAAGTGGGCCGCCATTCGCGAGAAAGTTCACCATTACCTCAGCGCCGCCACCTCCGCCGTCGACGGTGCGAGCGGCGGCCGCATCTCCAAGCTCATGGCGGAGCTGGCCGACATGAAGCGCAAGATCGCCGGCGAGGCCTGCACCGCGCTCGGCGATGTGTCGGGCCCCTGCGTCGAGCAATTCGTGCCCAATCCCGGTAAGGGCGAGTCCGCCGACGTCTCGCTCAACACCAACGCCGCCGTCACGGTGCCGGTCTACGGCGTGCCGGTGAAAGTCGGGGAGGGTGCGACCGTGAAGCTCTCCCGCCAGGACAAGAAGTACACGATGACTGAGACCGGCGAGGGGCTGATCGCCGTGACCGCCCCCACCGCCGGCGGCGAAGGTCCCGGCAAGGCCGCGGTGGACATCGTCGGCCCGATGGGCACCGGATTCAGCGCATGGCAGGCATTGACCGGGAAAAGCACGGGAGCGGCGGCTGCCGGGGGAGCCGCGGGAGCCGCGGGAGGCGCATCCGCCCCAGAGCAGAAGGGAGGTCCCGAGGTTGAGGCCGAGGCCGGCTACAAGGGATCGGTCGACATGACGTATGCCTTCGACGCCGCAAAGGGCAAAGATTCGACCTGCGACGGCCTGGGCGGCTTGACGGCGCTCTTGAGCGCGCAAGGATTGTCGTACGCGCTGCCGCCGCCATTCAGTTCCATGGGCAGCCTCGTGGCCGGCTCCTTCGGTGACAATGTCACGTCGTGCGTCGTCACCCTGGCGCAGTACGGAAACGCCTCTGTCAATGTCAAGCAGGACGGCCTCGGCGGGCTCGAGGCGGCCGTCAAAGGAGAATCGTCGGCGTCCCTGGAACACACCAAGGACGAAAAGGAAGGATGGATCGACACCGCCACGCTCAAGCAATCGCTGGGTGTCTCGGGCGCCGCCAAACTGGCGACGGGCGGCACGCTTCCGTTGAACCTCTCGGGAGAGGCCGGGGCAACCGGGACGGCCTTCGTCAAGCTGAAGTACGCCGAGACCACGGATAAGGTCAGCGCCCTCAGCGCCGGTGCGACGCTCGCCCTGTCGCTGGACCTGGACCCGGGCAAGATCCAGGCCGTGCTGCCGGCGTCGGTGGCGGGAACGGTGCTGGCCCAGGCGACCCCATACCTCAAGTCCCCCAAGACGGGCAGTCTCGAGATCGAGGCAACCTATGCCATCACCAACCTTCAGGACCTGATCTCCTCACTGGACACCTATTTCAATGAGACGCCACCGGAGAACGTGAACACGGACGGCCTCTTCAAGACGCTCGCCGATTACATGGCCACTGCGAAGATCGAGCAGGAGCTGACAGTCAAGCTGAATACCACCCGCACGATTGCCAAGGGCGTGCTGGACATCGATGCGAAGGAAGCCGGTGTCAAGGGCGGTTTTGCCGTGGAGGAGCACCGCTCCCAAACGATTTACTCGTACTCGGCCGGAGCCGAGGCCGGAGAGACGCACTAAAAGTCCGACAGGCAGCTGTCGCAAACTGGTGCCATACTGCGGGCGGCCTTGAAGAAGGAACGCCGGAACTGGATCCTCCCCGAGCCGCTGCGGGCTCAGCCAGGACTGGAGGCCTTCTCCCCGGTATTCCGTCAGATCCTGCATGGGCGCGGCGTGGTCCGGCAGAGTCAGCTCGATCCCTGGCTGCAGACCGACCTCGAGCGGGCCCCCGACCCCTTCTTGCTGAAGGACATGGCGATCGCGTGCGATCTGATCGAGCAGTCCATCGCCGCCGGCGAGCGTATCGCGGTCTATGGCGACTACGACGCCGATGGGGTCACCGCCTGTGTCACACTGGCGCGCGGTCTTCGCGCGGTTGGCGCCGACGTCATCACCTATATCCCGAACCGCTTTACCGAGGGCTATGGCCTGAATCTCGAGGCGCTCAACGACCTGCATGCGCGGGGCGCCAGGCTCGTCATCACCTGCGACTGCGGAACAAACTCGGTGGACGCGGCCGCCGGCCGGCCACGCGGCATGCGGCTGATCGTGACCGACCACCACGAGGTCGGAGCGCAGCGCCCCGCGGTCGACGCGCTCATCAATCCCAAGCAACCCGAGTGCGCCTATCCCTTCGACGGACTTGCCGCCTGTGGGGTCGCCTACAAGCTGCTGGTCGCGCTCGAGCATCGGGTCTTCCCGGGGAGGCTTGACCCAGGCGCGTCGCTCGACGCCGTGGCGCTCGGGACCGTCGCTGATGTGGTGCCATTACGCGCGGAAAACCGGGCCATCGTGCGCGCCGGCCTTCGTCGCCTGAGCGAGAATCCCAGTCCGGGCTGCGCGGCATTGCTCGCCGTCGCCGGCATCACAGCTCCCGTCACCGCGGAGCACCTTGCCTTTCAGCTCGGGCCGCGCATCAATGCGGCCGGGCGTATGGAAGATGCGATGCTCGCCCTCCAGCTGTTGATGGCCGAGAGCCGGGAGGCGGCGGATCCGCTCGCCCAGCGGCTTCACGACCAGAACGCGCAGCGCCAGCAGCTGACCGCGGAGATCGTGCGCGAGGCAAAGAGCCAGGTCGCCGAACTCGACAACGGAGCCGCTGTCATCGTCATGGGCGCCGACCGCTGGCCGCTTGGCGTGCTCGGGCTGGCGGCGAGCCGGCTGGTGGAAGAGTTCTATCGGCCGACCTTCATCTTCAACACCGAGGGCGACGAATGGCGCGGCTCGGCGCGGAGCATCGAGGGCTTTCACCTGGTGGATTGCCTTCAGCATTGCGCTCCGCTGCTGTATCGATTTGGCGGGCATGCGATGGCAGCGGGGCTCACGGTATTGAAGAGTCGCTTTGCCGAGCTGAAGGAATGCCTCGAGCAATACACGACGGCCCGCTTGAACGGCGATGCGTTCTCGCGGCCGATCACGATCGAGGCGACGGCGGCCTTCGCCGACCTCAAGCCAAGCCTGCACCACGAACTCCAACTGCTCGCTCCCTTCGGGGTCGGCAATCGCGAGCCGTTGCTCCTCAGTAGGGAGGTCGAGGTGGTGCGGAGCGAGACATTCGGCTCGGATCGTCGCCATCTCCGCGTGCAGCTGCGTGACCGGACGGCGAGCGCGGAAGCGATCGCGTTCGACAAGGCCGCCGCGGTGCCCTATCTTCCGAGCGGCCGGCGCGTCGATGTCGTGTACGCGCTGCAATGCGAGCGCTGGGACGGCCTGGACCGAATCCGGTTGCATCTCAGGGATCTCCGACCGGCGGTGCAGCCCGCGCTGGCTCTCGCAAGCGTGTAAATCTTTTTCGCGCGTCTTTACTCCGGCGCAACGCCTGTGCTACGGTAGCCGTCAGGCAGGTGCTTTGGGGAAGAGGCACCTTGTTGAGCAAGCAGTAGCGAGGCAAGGATGCTGGACGAGGTACGCACTCCAAGGCTGGTCATCGCCGGTACCGCGAGCAACGTCGGCAAGACCATCCTCACGGCCGGTCTGATTGGGGCCTTCAAGGCCCGCGGCCTCACGGTGCAATCCTTCAAAGTCGGCCCCGACTACATCGATCCAGCGTACCTGGCGCATGTGAGCGGGCGGCCCTGCCGCAACCTCGACTCGTGGATGCTCGGTGAGGGGGCGCTACGCCAGGTGCTCGCTCAGGGTGCGCTTGGGGCCGACCTGGCGCTGGTCGAAGGGATGATGGGGCTGTTCGACGGTCGCGGTGCCGGCATCGATGGCAGTACCGCCGATGTCGCCCGCATCATCAAGGCGCCCGTCGTCCTGGTCATCGACGTCGGCAGCATGGGCCAGAGCGCGGCCGCCGTTGCGCTGGGTTTCAAGACCTACGCCGAATCGCCGAAGATCGCCGGCGTCTTGCTCAATAACGTTGGCTCAGAGGGCCACCGGCGCAGTGTCGAAGACGCCATATGGGAAACGGCCAAGCTTCCCGTGCTGGGCGCGCTTGGGAGGATTCCAGCGCTCGACATCCCGCAGCGGCAACTCGGGCTGCTGCCGGTGACCGAGAACAAGGAATGGGATCGGATGCTCGGCGTGCTGGCCGAGACCATCGCCCACGATGTCGACCTCGATCTTCTGCTCCGCATCGCCAACAAGGCGGAGCTCGTGCCCCTCGTTCCGAAGAAAGTCTTTCTCGGTAAGGTTGACGGTGGACCGAGGGTGCGGCTGGCGGTGGCTTACGACGACGCGTTCAACTTCTACTATCCGGAGAACCTGGAGCTGCTCGAAGAGCACGGCGCCGAAATCGTGCCGTTCAGCCCGCTGGAGGACGCGCATCTGCCGCAGGACGCCGCCGGTGTCTACCTCGGCGGCGGCTTTCCCGAGATCTTTGTCGAGCCGCTGGCGAAGAATCGTTCCATGGCCGAGTCCGTCCAGCGCGCCTATCGCAGCGGCGTGCCGATCTACGCGGAGTGCGGGGGCTTGATGTACCTCGGACGCTCGCTTCGGACCGACTCCCGGACGACGTACCAGATGGCAGGGGTGATCCCGGTCGATGTCGAGATGGATGGTGAGATCCATCGCTTCGGGTACCGCCAGATCCTGACGCTCGAGGAGAGCATCCTGTCGCCGCGCGGCCAGTTCTACCGCGGGCACGAGTTCCACTGGAGCCGGATCACCGGGCACGACGGTGACCTGAAGCCCGCCTACCAGATGCAGAACGCCGAGGGCGACGTCATCGGGTACGAAGGCTTCGTGGCGCCGAACCTGCTGGCCAGCTATGTGCATTTGCACTTCGGGCAGAACCCGCTGCTGGTCGACAAGTTCGTCCAGCACTGCCGCGAGTACACCACCGTCCGCAGCGCCCCCTGACCCTCGTTTTGGGCCGGGCGGTTTCGGGCATCGCTTAGTAATCGCGTGGCAACGCCTCAATACAAGCACTACTCCTCCAGCGTGGGTTTACGTGCGGTCTGGTCCGCTCCGGCATTCAGCCGTCCAGGCGTTTAGGCCTCGTCCGGGCGCTGGTGGGCGCACTGTCAGTCAAGCCTCAGCCCGCTCGAAAGCCTGCCCGAAAAGTCCTCGACAGGGACGGCTCTACACGGCTACAGTGGGTTCCGAAGGGCGGGGCCTTCCCGAGCGTTATATTGAGGAGGCAGCGAAATGGGCACAGCCAAGATTGAGGTCATCTTCACGCACGTCGGTGAGCACCTAACCGTCGACCTCACGCAACCACGGTCAGACGTCAGCGCCCAGGGATCCGAGCCGCAGCAGCCCGGTCCGAACGGCCATGGCTCGTCCACTAGCCCGGCCGCCTCGTCTTCAGCCGCCTAGGTGCGACTGAGCTCGGCGCTACTCGCGAACTCTGCCGAGCAGCACGACGGCCTCATCTTCATGCTCGGCGGTGGATGGGACACCAGGTTTGTTCCGCAGGGCGGGCCGCTAACTTTCGCCGGCGCCCTCGTTCTTCGGCTGATGGCGCACCGCACGGAATGCGGAACCGCTCACCAACTTGAGATTCGCTGCATGCACGAGGACGGAGCCCTGGCCTTTCAACTCGGCATCAACAACCTGACGCCGCAGATCCCAGCCGGTTTCCCGATCGAGTGGGAGGTGCCGGTGGCGATCGTGGTCCAGCTGGGAGCCATCCTCCCGAGCTACGGCAAATACGACATTGCCGTCTTAGCCGACAACGTGTTTCTTGGCTCGATGCCGTTCAGGATCACCGACCAGCTACCTCCAGCCGGCTCGCTCCAGGCTCCCGCACCACAACCCGGAGGCTGACGCCGAGTTAGGAGCGGTCCATTCCGGCGGAATACGAAGGGCGACGCCTTTCAAGAGACTCATACTCACCGCCTTTCCCGTGCGAGACTTTGCGCGATGACCGCGACGGCCCCAACCAGAACGGCGTGCATCTTCTGCGGCTCGAAAGACAGAAAGCTTACGAAGGAGCACGCCTGGCCGCGGTGGCTGGCTGACGTTTTTCCCGAGCTCAGGTCGACGACCAACTATCGGCATCCCGGACCATCCGGCCAACTCGAGAGCTGGGTCGGCCCATCCTTCGAGGCCACTGTGCGGGTGGTTTGCGTTGAATGCAACAGCACCTGGATGAGCGCGATCGAACTCGCCGCTAAGAAGCTCGCCAGCAAGATGGTGAGGCCGGATCAGCCGATCGTCGTGGACTCCTATGCCCAAGCTGAGCTCGCGACCTGGGCATTCCTGCGCGGCGTGATCCTCCAGTACACCGGAGCTGAGCAGTTCTTTGTCCCCGACGTCGACTTGAAGGAGTTTTTTCGCAGGCGCCGCCCGCCGATGCAATCGAGGATATGGATGGCGGCCTATAGCCGTCCCTTCGCCCTGACCACCTACCGCGCCTCAGGCGGTGGCTGGAACCCACCCGAGACGGGTGAGTTCTACGTCCTCACCCTCAGCGTTGGCGTTCTTGCATTCCATATATTCGGGCACACGTCTCCAACGCCCTACGACCACGACTTTCGAGGGTCGCATCCCGGACTGGTGAAGATCTGGCCAGCAGCCGGGTTGGTTACCTGGCCGCCTCCGGTTGGGTTCGATGACTCAGGAATCGAACAACTACACACTTCGCTGCCGGCGAACTGGTCTGAAGAAGCCCGGGCAATCCGCGAGCAGGCGATCGCCGACCGGATCAGGAACCGCGGCAGAGATTAGAGGAACGTCCCGGCGGGTTCGATGTGTGAGGTTCTGGGTATCAACCGCTCGATCGGCGACTCCTGGCGGGCGCAAAGTGTCAGTCAGCCGGAGCATGATCGAATATAGAAATGGCAACGCCTCAGTACAAGGACTACTACCAGACGCTCGGCGTCTCGAGAACCGCGTCCGAGAAGGAGATCAAGTCCGCGTACCGCCGGCTGGCCCGCCAGTTCCATCCGGACGTCAACAAGGACCCCAAGGCCACCGACCGCTTCAAACTGATCAACGAAGCCTACGAGGTGCTCAGCGATCCCAAGAAGCGGTCGAAGTACGACCAGCTTGGCGCCGACTGGGAGCGGATCGAGCGCGAGCAGGAGTTCGCGCGCCAGTACCAGTCGCAACCCAGCCGGGGCGCCGGCCAGGCCGCCGGCTTCGGCGACTTCAGCGACTTCTTCAATACCTACTTTTCCGGCGAGGGCGGTGGGTTTTCCGGCTTCGGCTTCGAGGGTACGCGCGGGCGGACAGCCACGCGGGAGCGAGGCGAGGACATCGAGCATCCGATCGAGATCACGCTCGAGGAGGCCGCGCAAGGTGGCGAGCGAACCATTCAGACCGAGGTGCCGGAGACCTGTCCTACCTGCGGCGGCTCGGGCTTTACCGCCGAGCGGCGCAAGGTGGGCAACCGCACCGTGATGGAAAGCGTGACCTGTCCGACCTGCGGGGGCGCCGGGGTGCGGGCGACGCGCCGGCAGATCCAGGTCAAGATTCCGGCGGGCGTGATCGAAGGCTCGCGCATCCGCGTGAAGGGCGAAGGGCAGCGTGCCGCCGAAGCCGGCGATCTCTATCTCCGCGTCCATCTGCTGCCGCACCCGCGCTTCGCGGCCAAAGGTCGCGATCTCTACGCGCCGCTGCCGGTGATCGACGACCAGGCTGCGTTGGGGGACGAAGTCACCATCCAATCACTGACCGGGGGCCAGCTGCAGCTGCGGATCCCACCCGCGAGCCAGGCGGGCAAAGTCTTCCGTCTGAAGGGTAAGGGCTTACCCGCGCTGAAAGACGGACTGCCCGGCGACCTCTATGCCACCCTCGAGATTCGCATCGCCGAGCCGATCACGCCGGCGCTGCGCGACCTCTATGAGGGAATCCGCAAAGCCCGGACGAGCTGAGTCAGCGGCGGAAGAAGACGCTCAGCAGCAGCGTCAGCACCAGGCTCAGCAGCAAGCAGGTGACGACCGGAAAGTAGAAATGGACGTTGCCACGGTCGATCGAGATGTCACCGGGCAATTTGCCGAGGTAGGGAATCCGGAGCCCGAGGGTCAGAAAGAGACCGACGACCAGGATGAAGCCGCCGACGATGATGAGCAGCTTACCGATCTCGGGCACAAAGTCATCGTACGCGCCGCCGAACGCGCTGATCTCGCGGCCGGGTCGCGAGTCGGTTAGAAGCCGATCCAGCCGATCGCTTGCTCGATCTGAGCCTGCTGCAGCCCGGCGATCGGCACGCCGTCGATCACGGTCAGGGGCACCTGCCTGACCTCGATGTCGAGGTTGCGCAGGTCCTTGCCATCGAGCTTGCCGTCGGCGCAGATGTGCTCCTGGAACGCGACGCCGCGGTTCTCGAGGATCTCCTTGATCCGGCGACTGCTTTCGCAGTCGGGTCGGGTGTAAACGATGACTTCCATTTCGCCCTTTGCCTCCGCTGTGCTCCCGCTCGCCCGGGGTGACACATGACTTGATATCGCGCCT
>WNEY01005516.1_pt1 | contig 15975 bp, 14 predicted proteins | sample 5400531 | NCBI WGS metagenome assembly WNEY01 (sample SAMN13153338, study PRJNA577476) | soil metagenome | isolation source: 200 cm saprolite under Douglas fir tree site 1 | place: USA:California | collected 2015-04-18
TTGTGTAGTCACCCGACTCGTAGTGGGCAAGCTCGTCGAGCTCGCGTTTCGTGATGTTGAGAACGATCTCGTTTCCGTCGCGCGCGGCACTCTCGAGTAACTCGGGCGACACGATCACGTCGTGACCAAGCAAGCCGCCGGTGGTGATGACGAACTCGGTGATCCTTTTGCCGCTTGGATCCCAGATCGCGTGCTTCACATGTCCGGCCTGATGACCGTCCCTGGTGCGCACCTTGGCTCCGTGATCGATGGGCATGGCGGTCCTCCCCTATTTGGCGACCGCCGGACCTGCCGCATAGCGAGTGCCAGCCCACGGGCGCAGGGCGACGATCACGGCGACCATGACGACCAGACGGCGAACACGAGGTATTGCATCGTCCGAGATTAGAACGTCGCTCGGGCGTCGCGCCTGAGACGTATCCTCTCCGAATTCGCAGGGAGGTCACGATGCAGGAAGCGATGCGCCGACTCGACGCGCTCACGCAGCAGCTCATCGAAGCCGACCAATCGGGCGCGGGGCTCGAGCCGATTGCCGTGGCGCATGAGCTCGGCCGCATCCGGCAGCTGCTCGCGGAGGCGCCCGCGGTCATCCCGGCGACCGGCGGACAGCGTCACTTCCGCTGCGAGTCGTGTGGCACGATCACGCACGGCGCGGCGGCGCCGGCGAAATGCGCGCAGTGCGGCGGCAAGACCTTCTTCTCCGCCGATCTCGAGCAACCGAGGGTCGAGTCCGCGGGAGGCTAGACCGCTTCGTTACCAGCGATACGCTCAACGCGGTTGACGCGAGGGTCCGCTGGGGCGATACTTCGGCTTCCGAACTATTCAGTAGCCGAAGGAACTGTGACAAAAATTACACCCAAAGACGACCTTTCCCTGGCCCGCACTGTCCTCGCGGTCATGCCCCGTTTCGGCCGCGTCGCCTGGCACGCCGCCCAGGAGTGCGGCATGACCTCCCCCGAGCGCGGGCGCCTGCTGTGGGCGATCAGTGATAAGTCCGTTCGTGCGGGTCTGGTCGCCCAGCACCTGAAGCTCAGCGCCGGCGCGGTGACCGAGCTCGTCGAAAGCCTCGTTCGCGAGGGTCTGGTGAGGCGGGAAACCGATCCAGACGATCGCCGCGCGGTCATCCTCGCCCTCACGGCCGAGGGCCGGCGGATCTGCGAGCGCTACGAGCTTGCGGCTTCGTCTTCGATCGCCCAGGTGCTTGGCCGCCTCACGCCGCCGCAGCGCCGTCGCGCGCGCACCGCACTTGCGGATCTGAACGCGGCGTTCACCGCGAACGACCTCGCGGCTGCGCGCGTTCTCCACCGTCCCTTCATCCCTGCTTCATCACCTCGGCGCAGCGTGCGCCGCACAACCCACAAGGAGAATGCAGATGCCCGCTGAGATGGACCGCACGGCCCGGATCCTCGCGTCGATCGGGGTCGGCCTGGCGCTGTTCCTCGCCGCCCTCGACCAGACCATCGTCGGGACAGCGCTCCCGCGCATCGTCGGCGAGCTCAACGGTCTCGAGTACTTCGCCTGGGTGGCGACCGCGTACATGGTCACGTCGACCACGACGACCCCGATCGCCGGCAAGCTCGGCGATCTGTTCGGCCGCAAGCCATTCCTGCTCGTGGGAATGATCGGATTCGTCCTCGCGTCGGCCCTCTGCGGCCAAGCGCAGGACATGATGGAGCTCGTCATCTTCCGCGGCATCCAGGGCCTGTTCGGCGGGGTGCTCTTCGCGAGCGTGTTCGCATCCCTGGCCGATCTCTTCCCGCCACGGACCCGCGCGCGCATTCAGGGCGTCTTCGGTGGCATCTTCGGCATCGCCTCGGTCGTCGGCCCGACCCTCGGTGGCTATCTGACCGACAACGCTGGCTGGCGCTGGGTCTTCTACGTCAATGTGCCGGTGGGCATCCTGGCCGTCGCGGTCGTGTTCTTCACGATGCCGAGCACCAAGCACGACGCGTCGTGGCGCGATATCGACTTCCTCGGCGCGGGCCTGCTCGCGGCGACGCTGGTGCCCCTGCTCGTGGGCTTCTCGATCACGCGTGACCACGAGTTCAACTCACCGGAAGTCCTCGGTCTCCTCGGCTTCGCCACTCTGATGGGCGTGCTCTTCTTCATCGTCGAACAGCGAGTCGCCCACCCGGTCGTGCCGTTCGTGCTATTCAAGAACGTTACGTTCGCGGTGTCCTCGATCACCGGATTCTTCGTCGCCTTCGGTATGTTCGGTGCGATCGTCTACATCGGCCTCGTCTACCAGGGCGTGCTCGGTATCGGAGCGACGAACTCGGGCTTGCTCGCGACTCCGATGATGGTCGGCCTCATCGGCGCGAGCATCGTGACCGGTCAGCTGATGATCCGCATCACCCGCTACCGCTTCCTCGGAACGATCGGCCTCATGGTCATGGTCCTCGGTCTGTACGGCCTCGCGCAAGTGAACGTCGGCACGCCCGAGGTCGACGTCGTGCGCGACCTCATCATGGTCGGCATCGGCCTCGGCGTGTCCATGCCGCTGTACATCAACGCGACCCAGAGCGCGCTGCCGCGGGAATACCTGGGCGTTGCGACGAGCCAGATCCAGTTCTGGCGGAACGTCGGCGGCACCGTCGGCGTGGCGATCCTCGGCGCCGTGGTCTCGCACGAGCTTCCTCAGAGGATCCAGGCAAAGGTCGCGGCGCTGAACCTGCCGCCCCAGATCGTCGCGTCCCTGCCCAGCGGCGGCAGCGCGCAGGCCATCTTCGATCCGGCACGCATCGTGGCGACCAGGGCGGCGCTGCCGTCGCAGGCCCAGCCGCTCTTCGATCAGGTGCTCGATGCGGTCCGTTCCGCCCTGGCGTTGTCGCTCCATGACGTGTTCATTTACGCCGCGGCGGTGGTGAGCGTCGCGGTCGTGATCTCGCTGTTCCTGAGGGAGGTTCCGCTCAAGGCCCGTGAGAGGCCGAGCGCCGAAGAAGTCCGCGAGGGCGCGCCGGCCTTCGGCGGCTAGATCCTGCGCCGGGTGGCCGCCTGCATCTCGCGGGCGGCCTCCCGTTCCTTGATCACCTGCCGCTTCTCGTAGCGTTTCTTACCACGCGCGAGGCCGATCTCGACCTTCGCGCGGCCGCCTTTGGTGTACATCCGTAGCGGTACCAGCGTGTAGCCCTTCTGGGAAACCGCGCCCGCGAGCTGGCCGATCTCGTTCTTGTGTAGCAGGAGCTTTCGCGGGCGCAGCGGGTCGTGGTTGTCACGGGCCGCGTGCGTCCAGGGAGCGATGTGCACGTTCCGCAGCCACGCTTGTCCCTTCTCGATTCGCGCGTAGCCGTCGCGCAGGTTCACGTGACCTGCACGCATGGACTTGATCTCCGTCCCGGTGAGGGCGATGCCCGCCTCGACGCGATCCTCGATGGCGTAGTCGAACAGCGCCTTCCGGTTGTCCGCGAGCTGAAGATCGCGCGGCTTCCTCTCGGGTGCGGCGACTGGCGGTGACCTGCGATCCGGCATGCCGAGAGCGTACAGAGGGACAAAAAGAGACAGCGGCGGCATTTCTGCCGCCGCTGTCACCGGGTCTCCAAAGACCGCGGGTTAGTTCGCGATCACCTCAGTTGGTTTCATTACGAAAGGCCGAAGTGAGCGCCCCTGGGTCTTTGGTTTCCCATTGGCATCGCCCACTCCACATCACCTCCTTTCTTTCGTCATCCATGCTCACACGCGCGCCGCGGCGCCGTCAATGTGAGGTACGTCGCAATCGAACAAACCGGGGCGCGACCGAGCCGGATTCACTCCGGCGAGGGAGCGTCCACCAGCCTTGAGCGTCGCAGCGAGGCGCCGCGGCGAATGCCGCGAAGACGAGCTGCTAGTCCAGGTTCAGGGAAGGTATGGGCGCGGGTCACGGGCCTGCCCGTTCACGATCGTCATGAAGTGGCAGTGGGGGCCGGTGGTCCAGCCGGTCATGCCGACGTAACCGATGACCGTGCCGGCCGCGACGAACTGGCCGACCCGGACCGGTGGCCAGCGGCTGTCGTCGAGGTGGCCGTAGAGCGTCGAGAAGTTGTAGCCGTGCGCGATGATCACGACGACGGCGGTGTCGCCGTACGCGACGTACGGGCGTCCGACGGTGACGACCTGGCCCGACGACGCGGCCCGGATCGGCGTGTACATCGGCGCGGCGATGTCGAGCCCGTTGTGGAAGCCGCCCCACCGCGCGCCGAACGGTGACGTGATCGGGCCGACGAGCGGCCACATCGCGAGCTTCGATCCGTTGAATGCCCCAAGGCCGCTCTTCGACGCGAGCTGCGACGCGAGCATCGCGTACTGCGCCTCAGCCTGCTCGAGCTTGGCATTGAGATTTGCCGTCTCGCGGTTCGCCGCGGAAAGGGCGCCGACGGCCTGCGACCGGTTCGCGTCCGCATACGCGCGCTGCGCGTCGGTCTGATCGAGGGCGGTCTGCATCTGGGCGACGAGCTGGTCGTACTTCGCTTTGTCTGCGGCGAGACCGTCACGCTGCGTCGCGATCTGCTCCTGGAGACCGAGGATCTGAGAGGAGCATCTCGAGTGGGCTGATCAGCGCCTGCCGGTAGGTCACGACGAGGTGCTTCGCGTAGAGGTCTTCGCGCGCCACGAGCTGGCGCTGCTGCTCCGCGGCCTGGGCGTTCAGCGAGTCCGCGAGCGCCTTCGTCTCGTCGAGCTGGAACGCGACGAGCGCGAGCTGCTCCTCGGCGATCTGGATCTGGAAGCCCAGCGACTCCGCCTCCGTCTGCGCCGCGGCCTGCTGGTCGGCGAGCTCCGAGATACGCGCATTCGCCGAATCGACGGCGGCCTGGAACTGATTTGCGGCCTGCTTGTACCGCTCGGCGTTCTGGCGAGACACGGTCACCGCACGCGACAGCTCTTCCTTGCGGCGGAGCGCTTCCTGCAGCGGGTCGTCGGCGGCCGCGGGGATCTGTTGACCGATGAAGAGGGCGAGCGCCGCCAGCGCGACGATGGTCGCGCGCAGTCCGCTCTTCCTCCACCCACCTCCCCGGCCGTTCCGGGGAGCTGCCATAGCCGCCGCATGGTCCCACTGCGGACGGGCGCCGGTCAAGGCGCGAGGGCGTCTCATTTCGCGAGATGGGCGCGCACGGACAGCGTCGCCCCTCCGGCGCCAACGAGCAGCGCCACGCCCAGCACGCTCGCCGCGAGCTGGAACGCGAATTCAGGCCCCAGCGAGATCGGCAACGTGACCAGGAAGTCGAGCATCGCGCCCGTGACCGGCCCCGCCGCGGCGAAGACGATCGACAACGCCACGACCGCGCCCAGCGTCCCGACGAGCATCCCCTCGAGGATGAACGGCCAGCGCACGAAGGCGTCGGACGCGCCGACGAGCTGCATGATCTCGATCTCGTCGCGACGCGCGTGCACCGCGATGCGGATCGTGTTCACGATCACGAACAGCGCGACGAACAGCATCATCGCGAGGATCGCGATGCCGCCGACCGACAGCACGCGTGTGATCGTGAGCAGCTGGTCGACGACCTGTGGATTGTCGATGACGTCCGCGACGACGCCGCCGCCGATCTCCGCGCGCAGCTCGTCACCGAACCGCTTCGCCTGGCGCGCATCCGAGAGCTTCACCTCCAGCGACGCGGGCAGCGGATTCCCGTCGATGTTCGCGAGGACGAAGTCCTTCCGCCGGTCGGCGATGTCCTGCAGCCGTTTGAGCGCCTGCTCCTTGGTGACGTACTCGACGCGCGACACCGCCGGGTCGGCCTCGATCCGCGCCTTCAGCGCGAGGACTTCGGAGACCTTGGCGTTGTCGTCGATGAAGAGCGCGATCTCGACCTTCGATTCGAGCACGCCCACCGCCGCCTGGAGCCCTCGATCGGTGGTGAGGAAGAACGCGAACAGCAGCAGCATCAGCGTCACCGTGAGCGTCGAGGCCAGGCTCATGACCGGATTGCGCCAGAATCCCTGGCCCGCCGCGCTGAGGACGTACCCAACGCGCCTCATGCGGCGTACAGGCCTTCGCGCTCGTCGCGCACGACCATGCCGTGATCGAGGTGGACCACGCGCCGCCGAAGGGCATTCACGATCTCGGCGTTGTGCGTTGCCATCACCAGAGTCGTCCCGAGGTCGTTGACCCGCGTGAGCAGCTTGATGATCTCCCAGCTCGTCACGGGGTCGAGGTTGCCGGTCGGCTCATCGGCGATGAGGATGCGCGGGCGGTTGACGAGCGCGCGCGCGAGCGCGGTGCGCTGCTGCTCGCCGCCGGAGAGCTGGCTCGGGAAATGGTCGCGCCTCGCGGTGAGGCCGACCAGCGAGAGAGCCCGCTCCGTCTCTTCGCGCACGAGGCGTCCTTCGTGGCCGGTGACGATGAGCGCGAAGGCGACGTTCTCAGCGACGGTCTTGCGCGGCAACAGCTTGAAGTCCTGGAACACGACGCCGACCTTCCGGCGCAGCCGGTGCACGCGAGACCGCGGCATGCGTCCGACGTCTTCGCCGTCGACGACGACGCGTCCGGTCGTCGCGAGCTCTTCGCGGATGAGGAGACGGATGAGCGTGGACTTGCCGGCTCCGGATGCGCCGACCAGGAAGATGAAGTCCCCGGAGTCGATCCTGAGGTCGACGTCGCGTAGCGCGAAGGTCCCGTTGGGGTAGCGCTTGCTCACGTCGTCGAGCGCGATCAACCCGTTGCCTTCCCTCTCAAAGCCGTGATCCGCCTGCCTGCTCGTTGCACCGGCCAAGCGACGTCCGGGTCCTCGACCGTCCGGGAGACCATATCGGCCCGCATGCGTCGAAACAACGGCCAAACGGCCGCAATTGGTACTGCTGCGACCGAATTCGTACGCGCGATTGACAGGTCCGGGCCGCCAGTCTGGCGGTCGGCGGCCGGCCTATTTCACCGGAAGCTGAGTCTGGGTCGGCCGGGTCGTGGTGAAGGTGGCGATGGAGGCGATCTTCGCGTCGCCGGTGGTCATCACTTTCACGCCCATCGTCGGCCGGCCCAGCACCCGGATCTGGTCGAGCGGCGTGCGGATCACGACGCCGGTGGTCGAGATCAGAAGGATCTCCTGGCTGCCCTCGTCGACCATCTGCATCGCGGCGACCTCGCCCGTCTTGCTGCCGAGAGAGGCGAGGATCACGCCCTGGCCGCCGCGGCCCTGCGTCGGGAACTCCTCGACCGCGGTGCGCTTGCCATAGCCGTTCTCCGTCACCGAGAGGACCTGCGTGCGCGGCCTCGCGATGCCCATACCGACCACCTCGTCGCCCTTCTGGAGGCGGATCCCGGTGACGCCCTGGGTCGGCCGTCCCATCGGACGGGCGTCGGAGGCCTTGAACGAGATGCCCTTGCCCTTCCGCGTCGCGAGGATCACACGGTCGTCCTTCGCGCAGGCGGCAACCCATGCGAGCTCGTCGCCCTTGCGCAGGGCGATCGCGATGAGCCCGGCGCGTCGGACGGTGGCGTACTCCGATAGCGCGGTCTTCTTCACAAAGCCCTTGCGCGTCGCCATCATGAGGAACGCCGCCGACGTCGTGTCGCGCAGCGCGACGAGCGCCGAGACACGCTCACCCTGCTGCATCGCCTCGAGGATGTTCTGGATCGGTGTGCCCTTCGCCGTGCGGCTCGCGTCCGGCAGCTCGTAGACCTTGAGCGCGAACACGCGGCCACGGTCGGTAAAGACGTAGAGCTTGTCGTGGTTGCGGGCGATGACGAGGTGCTGGACGTCGTCCTCGTCGCGCGTCTGCATCCCGATGACGCCGCGGCCGCCTCGGTGCTGCGCGCGGTACGTCGAGAGCGGCATCCGCTTGGCGTAGTTGCGGCTCGACAGGGTGATGACGACGTCCTCGTCGGCCACCAGCTGCTCGTCGGTGAACTGGCGGGGCAGATCGTCCGCGATCAGTGTCCGGCGCTCGTCGCCGTACTTCGTCAGCAGGTCATCGAGGTCGGCCTTGATCAGCGCGAGGATCCGCCGAGGGCTACCAAGAATGGATTCAAGCTCGGCGATCAGCTTGATCGTCTCCTGGTACTCCTCGTCGATCTTCTGACGCTCGAGGCCGGTCAGGCGACGGAGCTGCATCTCCAGGATCGCCCGTGCCTGCGCCTCGCTGAGGCCGAACTTCTCCCGCAGGCTCGCGAGCGCGGTGTCAGGAGTCTTGCTCGCACGGATGGCCTTGACGACCTCGTCGATGTTGTCGAGCGCGATCTTGAAGCCCTCGAGGATGTGCGCGCGCTCCTTCGCCTTGGCGAGATCGTGCTCGGTACGGCGGCGGATGACGGTCTTCCGATAGTCGATGTGGTGCTGGAGGATCTCCTTGAGCGACAGCGTCCGCGGCTCCTGATCGACGAGCGCGAGCATGTTCAGGTTGAACGCGGACTGCATCGCGGTGTGCTTGAACAGGTTGTTGAGCACGCGCTCGGCGCTGTCGTCGCGCTTGATCTCGATGACGATGCGCATTCCCTCGCGATCGCTCTCGTCGCGGATGTCGCTGATGCCCGCCAGCTTCTTGTTCTGGACCAAGTCCGCGATCTTCTCGATGAGTGACGCCTTGTTGACCGCGTAGGGCAACTCGCTGACGATGATGGCCTGGCGGCCTCCGCGCATGTCCTCGACGTGCGCCTTCGCGCGCATGAGGATGCGGCCCCGGCCATTGGCGTAGGCGCGCCGGATCGCATCGATGCGCTCCGCCTTGCCGGTCTCGACGTTCTTCTCTTCCTCGAAGCGGTAGATGAGACCCCCGCCGGGGAAATCGGGGCCCAGGACCGTTTCGCACAGGTCGTCGGTCGTGAGCTCCGGATCGTCGATGAGGCGCTTGGTCGCGGTCGCGATCTCGGTCAGGTTGTGGGGCGGGATGTTCGTGGCCATGCCGACGGCGATGCCCGCGGAGCCGTTCACCAGCAGGTTCGGGATCCGAGCCGGCATCACGACCGGCTGCATGTGCCGGCTGTCGTAGTTCGGGACCCAGTCGACGGTGTCCTTCTCGATATCCGCGAGCATCTCGTTCGCGATCGCCGCCGGCCGCGCTTCGGTGTAGCGCATGTGGGCAGGCGGGTCGTCGTCGATGGAGTTGTGGACGAAGATCCCGGCGGCGAGCGCGAAGTTCTGTGTGACGTCGACCGTGAGGTCGTAGACGTCGGCGCGGCCCGCGGGCTCGACCTTCGCGACCTTCTGCGCGAGGCTCGCCGGGATCGGGAACGCGCCGGTGCGGTGCAGCCGCTCGGGGATCGACGAGCGCGCGAAGGGCATGAGCTGGTCTTTCGGCTTCAGCTGCTCTGCCTCGCGATAGGTCCCGTCGCGGAGCATGAAGCGGTGGTCCGGCGTGCAGACGATCTCAGCGCCGGATTCGAGCGTGACCTTCACGACCGGGTCAGCGCGGCGGACCAAGCGCGGGGCGCGCATCGGCTTGATGCGTACGTTGCGATGCGCGTCCACCGTGAAGACATCGACGCGCGCGCCGCGGTGCGCCATCTCCACCAGCTCGGCCAGCGTCTTCTGCTCGCCGTTGTACAGCTCGACCTTCGTGTCGCCGGAGAAGCATCCGAAGTTGCCTTGCCCCTGGATGAGCGGATAGCGGGCCGCGAAGTCCTGCGCGAGGCGTACGAGTGCGTCGTAGATCGGAACGTCGCCGTGAGGGTGGTACTTCCCCATCACGTCACCGACGATCGCCGCCGACTTGCGGAACGGCCGATCGTTCCGGAGGCCCATCTCGTGCATCGTGTAGAGGATCCGGCGCTGCACCGGCTTGAGCCCGTCGCGGACGTCGGGCAGAGCGCGCGCGACGATGACGCTCATCGAGTAGTCGAGATACGCCTGGCGCATCTCCTGCTCGAGCTCGATGCCGATCACGCGATCGTTCTTCGGTTCGTCTATCACGTTCGTCCGTGCTCCGTCGCTTCTTCTGCCGCCACGGCCGCGCGCACGCGTGCGAAGGTCTCGTCGGTGCGCGAGTAGCGGCGCTCGAGCTCACGGCGGCGCTCATCGGGCATCAGGAGGAAGGTCGCGTCCGCCTCCGCCATGAGCGCGCCATCGCGCACGCGCGTCACCGTTCCGTGCGTCTCGATCGAGCGGCTTCGCTCGCGCACGACCTCGCCGACGACGCGAAGCTCCTCACCAACAGGCACGGGAAGCCGGAACGTGACAGTGAGCCGCGCGGTGACGCCCCAGATGCCCTGGTGGAAGATCGCCCACCCCATCGTCTCGTCGAGCAGCGCGGTCACGATGCCACCGTGCACCGTCCCGTCGTATCCCTGATGGCGGCGCTCCGGTGTGCAGCGCGTCTCAGCGCGCCCGCGCAACACGTCGAAATCGAGGTGCAGTCCGCTGTCGTTGAGACGGCCGCAGGCGAAGCACCAGTGCTCGAAGTCGACGCCGAGTTCGGAGAGCTTCGCCATTAGATGTCGAGCGCCGCCTTCTTCGCGTTCGCCATGATCCACTTCTTGCGGCCCTCGACCTCGCTGCCCATGAGCTCCTCGAACGCGAGGTCAGCCTGCTCAGCGTCTTCGAGCGTGACCTGTTTCAGCGTGCGCGTCGCCGGGTTCAGGGTCGTGTCCCAGAGCTGCTCGGCGTTCATCTCGCCGAGACCCTTGTAGCGCGCGATCGCGGGCTCGCGTCCGCCCTTCCCGTCGTCGGTACCCTCGTCGCTGGCGACTGGAGCATCGGCCTCGGCGTCGACGGCGGCCTCCGCGGCGCGGCGCCGGGCGCGAGACGTGGCCTTGTCGCCACCGTCGGCGTCTGACTTGTCGGCCGCGGCCTTCTTACGGTCGTCGCGCTTCGTCCTCGCGAGCTGCTTCATCTCTTTGACCAGCTTGTCGCGCTCGTGGTCGGAGTACGCCCAGCGGACCTCCTTGCCGAGCTGGAGGCGATAGAGAGGCGGCTGGCCGATGTAGATGCGCCTTTCCTCGATGAGCGGCTTGAAGTGTCGGTATAGGAGGGTGAGCAGGAGCGTTCGGATGTGCGAACCGTCCACGTCGGCGTCGCACAGCAGGATCGTCTTGCCATACCGCAGCTTCTTCATGTCGAAGTAGTCGCCAATACCCGTTCCGAGCGCGGTGATGAGCGCCTTGATCTCGTCGTTGCCGAGCATCTTGTCGGCGCGCGCCTTCTCCACGTTCAGGATCTTGCCCTTGAGCGGCAGGATCGCCTGTGTGCGACGGTCACGGCCGCCTTTCGCGCTGCCGCCGGCCGACGGGCCCTCGACGATGAAGAGTTCGCACTTCTCGGGGTCGCGCTCCGAGCAATCGGCGAGCTTGCCCGGCAGCGAGAAGCCATCGAGCGCGCCCTTGCGGAACACGTCGCGCGCCTTGCGCGCGGCCTCGCGCGCGCGGAATGCGGTGAGGCATTTCTCGACCATGCGTTTCGCGTCGCCAGGGTTCTCCTCGAGGTACTGACCCAACGCGTCGTTGACCGCGGCGGCGACCTGGCCCGCGACCTCGGCGTTGCCCAGCCGCGTCTTCGTCTGACCCTCGAACTGCGGCTCCTTGATCTTCACGCTGATGACCGCGGTGAGCCCTTCGCGGACGTCTTCCGACGTGAGATTCGCATCGGCTTCTTTCAGCTGGCCGCTCTTCCGCGCGTACGCATTGATCGTTCGTGTGAGCGCATTGCGGAAACCGGTGAGGTGCGCCCCGCCGTCGATCGTGTTGATGTTGTTCGCGAACGTGTAGACCTTCTCGACGAAGCTGTCGTTGTACTGGAGCGCCACCTCGACGACGGTGTCGTTCTCGAACGTCTTCTCGACGTACACAGGCTTCGCGTGCAGGGCCACGTGCGCCCGATTCAGGTGGCGGACGAACGAGACGACGCCGCCGTCGAAGTAATAGTTCGCTTCGGTCTCGGTGCGCTCGTCGTGCAGCGACAGGAAGAGCCGCTTGTTCAGGTACGCGGTCTCCCGCAGCCACTGCTCGGTGACCTGCGTGTCCCACTCGATGACGGGGAACACCTGCGGATCGGCGGTGAAGCGCGTCACGGTCCCGGTGATCTTCTCGGGCTCCGTCCACGGAAGTGGCTGCGGCGCCGGCAGCTGCGGCTTGGTCGTCGTGCGCACGGGACCCGTTGGTTTCCCACGCTCGAAGCTCTGCGTGTAGACCTTGCCGTCGCGGTGGACTTCCACGATCGTCGACGCCGAGAGCGCGTTCACCACCGAGACGCCAACGCCGTGCAGTCCGCCCGAGACCTTGTAGCCCGCGCCACCGAACTTTCCGCCGGCGTGCAGGATGGTCATGACGACTTCGAGCGCGTCCATCGGCTTGCCCTTCGCATCGCGCTGGGTCGGGTGCGGCCCGACAGGGATGCCGCGGCCGTTGTCGGCGACAGTGATGTCGTGGTTCTTGTGGATCCACACGTCGATGCGATCGCACGTGCCGTTCATCGCCTCGTCGATCGAGTTGTCGAGGATCTCGCGCACGAGGTGATGGAGTCCGCGGATATCGGTCGTGCCGATGTACATGCCGGGACGGCGGCGCACCGCCTCGAGGCCCTCGAGGACCTGAATGTCCTTCGCGCTATATGACCCGGGCGGCTTGCCGCCGTTGCCCGTGCTCTTATCTCCGCCGCGCGTCTTTACGTTCTCGTCGTCTTTTCTAACGGCCACGTGCTCTCCCTATGCCCGGCCGGCGCGGACCAGGAGCTCGTAGAGACGCTCGAAGTCCTCGTCGGAGTAGTAGTCGATGGCGATCCGTCCCCCCCTGCGCCCACGCAGGACCTCCACCTTGGTGCCCAACGCGCTACGCAGCTCGCTCGTCACTTGCGCCAGGTCCGGATCGCCGCCTCGCAGCCGCGGGCGCGATCGGCCGCGCCGCGGCGGATGCACCATCTTCCGCGCGAGCGCCTCTGCATCGCGCACGGACAGTTGCCGCGCGATGACCGTCGCGAGCGCGGTGAGCGCGTCCGAAAGAGGTAGCGAAAGCAGCGCGCGCAGGTGGCCCTCGCTGATCTTGCCCTCCATGACGGCGTCCTGAAGGGCTTGCGGCGCGGTCAAGGTGCGGAGCATGTTCGCGACCTGCGAGCGTGATTTCCCCACCCGCTCGGCGACCTGCTCCTGTGTGAGGTCATACGTCTCCATGAGGAGCTTGTAGGCGCGTGCGGTCTCGATCGCGTTGAGGTCCGCGCGCTGGAGGTTCTCCACCAGCGCGAGCTCGAGACGGTCGCGTACGTCGTCGCGCACGACGGCCGGGATCGTCGTCTTGCCGGCGATGCGCGCGGCCAGCACCCGACGGTGGCCGGCAACGAGCTCGTAGGCGTCGCCCTCGCGAGATACCACTATTGGTTGCAGCACACCGTGGCGGGTGATCGACGCCGCGAGCTCCGCGATCCCGTCGGCGCCGAAGCTGGCGCGTGGCTGCTGTGGGTTCGGACGGATCCGCTCGAGCGGGATCTCGGTCGTGCCGACTGGCTGCACGGTCGGCGCGGCGGCGGCGGGTGCCTGTCCGAGAAGGACGTCGAGCCCGCGTCCCAGTCCGGTGCGTGCCATCAGGCGATCGCTCCGGAGAGCGCGATGGGCTCTCGAGCCTTGAGCCGGCTCATGAGCTCGCGCGCGAGATCGGCGTACGCCTTGGCCGCACGCGAATGCGGGTCGTAGACGCTGATCGGCTTGCCGTGGCTTGGCGCCTCCGCGAGCCGCACGGCGCGGGGAATACGCGCGCGCGCGACAAGCTTTGGGAAGTGCCTCCGGACCTCGTCGATCACCTGCATTGAAAGGCGGTTCCGGCGGTCCTCCATCGTGAGCACGATCGCCACAACCTCGAGCTTCTCGTTGAGCCGCTCGCGGACCGCCTCGATCGTGTCGAGCAGCTGTGCGAGCCCCTCGAGCGCGTAGTACTCGCACTGGACCGGGACGATCACGCCGTCGCCGGCCGCCAATGCGTTGACGGTGAGGAGACCCAGTGATGGCGGGCAATCTACGATCACCGTGTCGTACCTGGCTGCGCCGCGGAGCGCCTGACGGAGGCGGTATTCGCGTGCCATTACCGGCACGAGCTCAACCTCGGCGCCGGCCATCTCCGGACCCGACGGGACCACGTCAAGACCGGTCAGGGCCGTCGGCACGACCGCCTCGGCAAGTGGGCGCTCCCGGAGTAACACGCCATAGATGCCATTCGCCCGCTCCTTGCTGATCCCCAGCCCACTCGTGGCGTTTGCCTGCGGGTCAAGGTCCACGATCAGCACCCTTTGGCCGCGCTCCACCATTGCGGCGCCGAGGCTGATTGCCGTGGTTGTCTTCCCCACCCCACCCTTCTGATTGCTCACCTGCCCCATATTCTATCCGAAACGCCCCTGCGGCGTCTTGTGTCAGTTCCTGCGCATCCTGCGCTAGGCCACTTTCCGGGCTCTACGGGCGTGGCGTTGTCGGCAACTCCGTCGCATGTGTCTGAACCGCTGCAGCGCTCGTCGGGGGCTGCCTGATAATTCGATCCGGGATGGGAGCTCGCTGGAGCGTCACGACAAAACGCGCCGTGGTGGCTGGATTTGTCGTGCTCGCGATCGTCCTCCTCTGGCGGGCTGGAGACATCGTCCAGCCGTTCATCTGGGGTCTGATCGTCGCCTACATTCTGCTACCTGTTGTGGGTGCGATCGAACGGCGGTTCGCCCTGCCACGGACGGCGGCGGCGCTCGCTGTCTTCGTCGCCATGCTAGCCCTCATTTTTGGTGGCGGCCGGCTCATCATCCCACGTATCGCGGAGAACGCCGGTGACCTGGAGAGGAACTGGCCGGTACTGCTCGCGAACGTCCAGCTGACCATCTCCAACGTCTTCGACCAGCTCGGACTGAGTGACGTCGACAAGGTGCTCATCGGACCGAACGTCGATGACATCGAGAGGCAGCTCGCCGCGATGGCCCAGCGCACAGCGCTACCGTTCGCCGTGGGGCTTGGTCACTTCCTCCTCGAGTTCCTCGTGTTCCTCATCGCCACGTTCCTTCTCCTGCGCGACGCGCCCCGTCTGTACGACTTCGTCCGCCGGAATCTTCCCAGCCGACAGCGCCGCGAGATCGTGCAGGTGCTCGGTGAGACGAACGTCATGCTCGGCCGCTACATCAGAGGTCAGTTCCTTCTGGTGGCGCTGATGTCCACGGTCACGACCATCGGGCTGACTCTTCTGGGTGTGCCGTACAGCGTGCTGCTCGGGGTGCTGACCGGCCTGCTGGAGACGATCCCGTTCGTCGGGCCGATCACCGCGGGCGCGATCGCGTGCCTTGTCGCGCTTGGCCACCCGAACCCCTTCGGCTGGTCACAGCTGATCTACGTCGGCATCGTCGCGATCATGTACACGATCCTGCGACACGCCGAGGACTACCTCGTCATCCCGACGGTCATTGGGCGCGCGGTGCGGCTGCATCCCGCGATCGTGATCTTCTCCCTTCTCACCGGTGGCGGAGTGTTCGGTCTCATCGGTATCGTCCTCGCGGTGCCCTTCGCCGCTACGCTGCGCCTGGTCCTCATCTACGTCGGCGCCAAGCTCCGCGACGAAGATCCGTTCCCACAGCTCGAGGTGGAGCTGGCCGAAGCGACCGAAGCCCCTGGCGAGACCATCGAGCCGACGCGCGTACCGGGGCGGGCGCGCCCTTAAGACGGCTTCCGCGTAGCGTCCTGGCGGCGGCCGCGTTCCGCAACCAGAGGAGGGCTCCGTGCGCTTCGCGCTCGCTATCGCCATCCCGCTCGCCGCGGCGCTCCTCCAGGGTTCGGTGGTGCCATTCGTGTCGATCGGCGGCGCGCGTCCAAACCTACCGGTGCTCGTTGCGGCCTCCTGGTCGGTTGCCGCGGGCGCTCGAGAGGCTGTTTGGTGGGCTTTTGTGGGCGGACTCGCGGCCGACCTCCTCTCCGGTGGCCCCCTCGGCGCCCTTGCCCTGGCGTCGCTCGTGCCTGTAGCCGCCGTCGGGCTGGGGGAGGGCGGCGCCCGCCCGCGGTCGGTCGTCGGCGGTGCGCTGCTCGTCGGCGTCGCCACGCTCGGGGCGGGCCTCCTATACGTCCTGATCCTCCTCGTCGTCGGACAGCCGCTTGATGACCCGGTGCTCCTCGCCGGTGGCGCCGCCGCGGGAG
>WNEY01001642.1_pt1 | contig 15964 bp, 20 predicted proteins | sample 5400531 | NCBI WGS metagenome assembly WNEY01 (sample SAMN13153338, study PRJNA577476) | soil metagenome | isolation source: 200 cm saprolite under Douglas fir tree site 1 | place: USA:California | collected 2015-04-18
GGGGTCCATTTGCTGGTCTACGAATCGTATGCGGACATCGGCGGTGTGGTTCCTGCGGCCCTGGTGCGCTTGGCAGCGACGCGCAAAGCCCGCGAGATGGGCGAGCGCCTCCAGCACTGGATCGAGGGACGTCCCATGCCAGAGTGAGCATGTCGGTTTAACTCCCTAGAGGCACGGCAGGAGCCGATATCTCAGTGATCGTGCCATTCCCGATGATGAGCGTTTTGTTCGACCTATCGAAGTCACAGGGGGTCAACATGATCGTGTCATTCGCTTGTGGGCCGGTACCGGAGGCATACGTGCTGAAGGTGACGCTTAGCACGCAGGGGTTAACACTGTTGGTCCCAACCGCTGTACCAGTCGCGGACGAGAGTGCAAAGTTTGTGCTGTTGTTGCTGAACGCCAAGGTCGTCGGCATGTTGGCCAACGCTGGATGAAAGATGACGCCATTGGCAAACGTGAAGGATTGATTGTTCAGATCAACGTTGATAGCCGGTTGGATCTCCTCAGAACACCCAAGCAGGGCCGCGGCACTGACTATGGCGCTGATCATCACCAGGCCCAGCATTGTTCGACGCACACGTTGCATACGCTTTCCTCTGCCCCCGTTTAAGCGTTCACTACGGCGATGGTCACCTTGCTCAGTCGGCACATCTCCCTCTCGCGCCACAACGTTACCACGTCTCACCGCGTGGGGAAAGGGAGCGTTGTGCGCTTGACACGTGCTGCGCCTACCCGTAGCATGTCATACCCCCTGGGGGCACGGAGAGGCTCCGCACGCCTCCGAGACAACGTTGAGGGCTTGAGGCTAGGAGAGGCAGGTATGGGACATGCCGAACAGCGCCTACGGGACCCTGAACTGGTCGCCTTGAACGGCGTGCCGGTCAATCTGGCAGGATGGATTGCGCGTGCTATGTCTGGCGACATGGGCGCCGTGGGCAATAAAGAAGTCTTTCGCCATGCTGACTTCATCTTTATGATCGTTAAAGGGCCGAACAGGCGTAACGATTTCCATATTGACCCTTACGACGAAATTTTTTATCAGCTCAAAGGTACCATCTATGTCAAGCATCGTGATGCGGCTGGGCAGGCACACGTCGCCGAGGTCAAAGAAGGGGAGGTAATGATTATCAATGCCTTCACGCCCCATTTGCCCATTCGCCCACCAGAGACGCTCGGCCTGGTTATCGAGCGTCCCCGGGTACCGGGAGAGCAGGACGGCATCGTCTGGTACTGTGATGCCTGCGGCAAGCTCCTGCACCACCTGAAGCTGGACTGCCAGGACATCGAAACCCACCTGAAGCAGGCACTCGACACTTTTAACGCCAATCTGGCACTGCGGACCTGCACTAACTGCGGCAGCGTGCTGCCCGACCCAGCTCTGCACCCCCCGTGGCAGCAGATGGTACCAGCCAGTGCGGGGAGGACGCCATAATTGGCACCCTCTCCCAGAGGGAGAGGGGAAAGAGAATACACGGCAAGCCAGAGAACTCCACCGCTCGCCAAGCGCACCTGCCACCTCCATAGGCCAGCTCACCCAAATGTGCACCACCACCCACAGAGCAGCAAAAATTATCTTGAAAATGATTTTCAAAATCATATATAGTTGCGGCATTGTTCAACCTCTCTCGTGGTGTATACGTGCTCTCGCAAAGGAGATCCCTGTGCGCCGTGTCGTATGGCTACTCAGTTGCGCGCTCCTGTCTAGCGTTCTCAGCGTGGTGCTAACGTCTGCCGCAGATACCCCTCCAGAATTAGCGCTTGTGCTTGAGCAGCACCGCTTTAGCCCGGCAGAGCTGCGCGTCAAGGCCAATGCACCGTTTATCCTGGTCATCACCAACAAGGACAAGGATGACGCGGAATTTGAAATGGCCTCGCTGCGGATCGAAAATGTCGTTCCTGGCGGCAAAACGTTGCAACTTAAAATGCCAGCCCTGAAGCCAGGCACCTATGAATTCATTGACGACTTTCACGAGAAGACCGCCCACGGTCGCATTGTGGCTGAGTGATGTGCTTGCCAGGCAGTAGAGTCTAAGGAGAACAGTATGCGCTTTGTAGCCGCTGGACTCGTGCTCGTGGCATGTTGTGTCGCCGCACCGGCCTACGCCCAGTACGTGGAACCCAATATTACCTTCTTTTACCCACTGGTGACCCGGCGACCGATCATTGAGCGTGAACTCGAAGTCACGCTGAATCATACAAAAGGGCTGGATGCACGCGCCACAGAAGCGGCCCTGGCCATCGAGTGGCCCATCCTGCCGCGCTTACAGTTCGAGGTGGAAGTCCCATTTGCCGTCCTCGATCCCGATAAGGGCAAGACAGTCGCCGGTTTTAGCGATATCGCACTACAAGCCAAGCTCCAGGTGTTTAAATCGGTACAGTATCGCACCCTGGTGGCCTTTGGCCTGGAGTCCAGACTCCCCTCAGGCTCCAGGGCCCGTGGTTTGGGCGGCGAACATGCTCTGGAGCCGTTCCTCACCGCTGGCATGGCTCTCGGGCCGTTCGACCTCATTGGCGAGGTGGCGTATGAATGGATCCTGAACGGTGACCAACGCCCGCGTGAGCAGGCATTCAGCGCGAGTCTGGCCGTGGCCTACCCTGCCTCACGGTGGTTTACCCCACTGCTGGAACTAGTGACGGTCACCCAGACGCGCGGTCCTGCCGGCACAGAGACGGAAGCGGGCGGCGAGGAATCCCTGCGCCACAAAACGCAACTCTACCTGGTACCGGGATTCAACATGCGTCCGCGGCCTGGGATGACCCTGCGTGTCGGTCTGCAAGTGCCGGTGACGACGGCGAAATCGTTTGACTACCGCTTCCTCAGTGCTCTCGTCATGGAATTCTAGAGGAGACACAGCGATGTGTATGCGACGCATGTTCCAGCCGAGGCACATGCTCGTGCTGGCTGTCATAGCAGTCCTGTGTGTCGGCATGGTGCTGGGCGCCGGTTCAGCCGCAGCCGCCGAGGAAGTGGTGGTCTATTCGGCACGACACTACGGTCAGGAGCCAGTCTTCGACGCCTTTACCAAACAGACTGGCATTATCGTGAAAATCTTTGACGGCAGTCCCCCCGAACTCTTCGAGCGGCTCCAGGCTGAGGGCGACAAGACGCCAGCTGATGTGTTGCTGTCGGTGGACGCCGGCGATCTGTGGAACGCTGCCCAGGCCGGGCTGTTCGCGCCCATCGACTCCCCAGAGTTGCAGGCCAATATCCCCGCCCACCTGCGCGACGCTGCGAACCGCTGGTTTGGTCTCACCGTACGGGCTCGCACGATCATGTACAACATCCACAAGGTCAAACCGGAGGAGCTGTCGACCTATGAGGCCCTGGGTGACCCGAAGTGGAAGAATCGCCTCTGCCTGAGAAGCTCAAGCCACATCTACAACCAGTCGCTCCTGGCGACCATGATCAAGCGCTACGGGGAGGACAAAGTCGAGGCCATGGTGCGCGGTTGGGTGGCCAACCATCCGACCCTGATCAATAGTGACACGCGCATCCTCGAGTCCATCGCCGCCGGTGAGTGCGACATCGGCCTGACGAACACCTACTATCTGGGACGCTTGCTGGCGAAAGATTCTAACTTTCCCGTGGCACCGTTCTGGGCCAATCAGCACACCACGGGGACACACATCAACATCTCTGGCGCTGGCGTGACGGCACACGCCAAGCACCGGGCCAATGCCATCAAGCTCATCGAGTTTCTGTCACGTCCTGAGGCCCAGCAACTGTTTGTGGATACGAACTTTGAATACCCGGCTAACCCACACACGCCGGTGCACCCCATCCTCGCCAGGTGGGGGACATTCAAGCACGACGATATCAATGTCGCTGCCGCTGGCGAACTCCAGGCGGCGGCGATCAAACTTGCCGATCGGGCAGGTTACAAATAAAGACTAGCGGCATGATCCAACACGAGATACACCAGGCATATGCTGGAGGTACACGGGTCAAGGCGAGATTCTCCGGCTGGACCCTGGCGGCCATGAGCATCGCCGTGCTCCTGGCGGTGCCCATGCTCGCGGTGCTGTCCTCCTTCATGACCCCTGCCGGCGATGTGTGGCGTCATCTCTGGCGCACCCAGTTGGGCGAGTTAATTGCCAACACGGTGCTGCTCCTGGCCGGGGTAGGGGTGGGCACGCTCGTAGTGGGTACCGGGCTGGCCTGGCTCGTGGTGTACCATCGCTTCCCCGGGCGCGCCGTCTTTGAATGGGCGCTCATTCTCCCTCTCGCTGTGCCAGCCTATGTGCTGGGCTTTGTGTTCCTGGGTCTCTTTGACTTCACCGGACCGCTGCAGACATTCCTGCGGAGCACCTTTGGCCAGGGATTGCGCTTGCCCAATCTGCGGTCGTACTGGGGTGTGACGCTAATGATGACCCTGGTATTCTACCCCTATGTCTATCTCCTGGCCCGCGCTGCTTTTCGTGGCCAGGGCGCGGCAACGCTAGAGACTGCACGCAGCCTCGGGCACTCCTCGCTGCACGCCTTTGTCGCGGTGACGTTGCCCATCGCGCGCCCGGCGCTCGTGGCTGGCGTGGCGCTGGTGATGATGGAAGCCCTGGCCGACTTTGGCACGGTGGCCACGTTTGGCTACCGAACGCTCACGGAGGCCATCTACCGCGTGTGGTACGGCATGTTCGACCGTCCTGCCGCCACCCAACTCGCCAGTGGGCTGCTGTGCTTTGCCCTGGCCTTGTTGTTTGTGGAGCGCACCTCACGCGGGCGAGCGCGTTTCACGGAGACGTATCGCCGTGGCGCCGGCGTCACCCCGAAAGTCCTACGGGGCTGGCCAGCCGCCCTGGCCATGGGGGCCTGCCTCGCAGTGCTTGGGCCTGGCTTCCTCTTGCCCGTTGGACAATTGGGACTGTGGACGCTGGAGACCCTGCGGACTGGGCAACTGGCGCCAGCTTTCGGCCCCTTGCTGCTGCATACGCTCTACCTGGCTGGACTGGCGACCGGCCTGGCCTGTCTCATGGCTGTGGTCCTGGCCTATGCCAGCCGGCTCCACCCTTCACCCGGTGTCCACTGGTCTGTCCAATGCGTCGCGCTGGGCTACGCTCTCCCCGGCTCCGTGATCGCCGTCGGCGTGCTGTTACCCCTCGGGTGGCTGGATCATACTGTGGTCCTGCTCCTCGACCGTCTGCGGGGTAACTCGAGCGGTCTGCTCCTCACCGGCTCAGCGGTTGGCTTGATCTTTGCCTACCTGGTGCGCTTTCTCGCCGTGAGCCTGCAGACCGTGGATGCCAACCTCAGCAAAATTCCTCCCAGCCTCGATGACGCCGCCCGCTCTCTCGGGGCCAGCGTCAGCCGCGTGCTCCGGCGCGTACACCTGCCGCTCATGCGCAGTGGTTTGCTCACCGCGCTCATCCTGGTCTTTGTGGAGGTTATGAAGGAGATGCCCGCCACCCTCCTGCTGCGTCCCTTCGGCCTCGACACCCTGGCCGTGGAGGTGTGGAAGCGCACCTCCGAAGCCATGTGGCAAGAAGCCGCCGTGCCGGCCCTGGCCATTGTCGCGGCTGGTATCCTGCCCGTCTTACTCGCCGTGCGGCTGAGTGCCCGGAGGTGAGAGAAAGGAATCCCCTATGTCCCTCACGCGGTGGGCCTGTATCGGGGCAGCGTTGTTGGGAGTGTGCTGGTGGTGGCCGGGCTGTGCTATGGCCCAGGGCAACTTCGAGATCCAGGTCTATGGCTCCGAGACCGTCGCACCCGGGCAGACCATGTTCGAGCTGCACACTAATACGGCCATCAAGGGCACCACGAAGAAAGAGGATGGGGTGTTCCCAACGCAGCACGCCTGGCACGAGACGATCGAAATTACGCACGGCTTCACCCCCTGGTTCGAGACTGGCTTTTACATCTTTACGAGCATCCAACCCGAGGCCGGCTGGAAGTGGGTTGGGGATCACATCCGCCCGCGCATTCGAGCGCCTGAGAGTTGGCACTTGCCCGTGGGCTTGAGTCTGTCGACCGAGATCGGCTATCAACAACGCACGTTCTCGACGGATACCTGGACGCTGGAGATCAGGCCGATTATCGATAAGCAGTGGGGTCCCTGGTACGTCTCGTTCAATCCCGTGTTCAATCGCAGTTTGAAGGGGGAAGGGACCAAACGGGGCTTTGAGTTTTCCCCCAATGCGAAAGCGAGCTACGCCGTTACCCCAAAAATCGCTGCTGGCCTGGAGTACTACGGCGGCATCGGCCCGGTGACGGCGTTTGATCCGCTCCGTAAGCAGCAGCACCTGCTGTTTCCTGTCCTCGATCTCGATCTTGGACCGCGCTGGGAGTGCAACTTTGGGATAGGCATTGGCCTCACCGCAGAGACCGACCGCCTGCTCGTCAAGCTCATCCTGGGCTACCGCTTTGACTAGTACAGCTCGGCGGAAATATGTCCCCAGTTACCAGAACGAGATCGCATGCAAAAACAAGAGCTTTCCCCGCGCCAAACTGGCGCGGTAATTGCGGTACGCAGTACTAGTGCTGCGCCAGTGTGGCGGGGTGGATCAATGCCTGTCGGCTTGCGCACACCAGGTGGTTCTGCTACGCTGACCACATCGCTCTTGGAGGACGGTGTGGATCCAGTGCTCTCGCTGCATCAGATCAGTAAAAGCTTCCAGCCTGAGGTGCCGGTACTGCGTGCTATTTCCTTGCAAGTGGAAACGGGCACTATGGTCTGCCTGCTCGGCCCAAGCGGCTGTGGTAAGACGACTCTGTTGCGCCTCGTAGCCGGATTCGAAGAGCCGGATGCCGGCGAGATCTATCTCATCAAGCGTTTGGTGAGCCGGCCAGGCCTGGTGGTGCCACCGGAGCAGCGGCATGTCGGCATGGTCTTCCAGGATTACGCACTGTTTCCGCACATGACCGTGCGTCAGAACATCCAATTTGGCCTGTTTCGCTGGCCGGCTGCCTGGCGCCGCACACGCCTGGTCGAGATGCTGCGGCTGGTGGGGTTGGAGGACCTGGCAGAGCGCTATCCACACGAGCTGTCCGGGGGCCAGCAGCAGCGCGTAGCGCTGGCGCGCGCCCTGGCGCCGGCCCCGCAACTGCTCCTCCTCGATGAGCCTTTTAGCAATCTCGATGTGCATCTGAGGCAGCAGTTACGCGAGGAAGTGCAGGCGATTCTGGTCCAGGCCGGGATCACCACGATCCTGGTGACCCACGACCAGGAAGAAGCGCTGAGTTTGGCCGATACCCTGGCGGTGATTGAGCAGGGGCACCTGGTGCAGTATGCCGCCCCAGACGAGGTGCTGCGGCAGCCACGCACGCGTTTTGTCGCCCAGTTCATTGGGCTGGGGCACTTTCTGAGCGGTGAGATACGCCATACGTGCATTGCCACTGAACTCGGGGAAGTGCCCTACACGCCTGACCTCGGCCTCACAGGAGAGAGCCGACAGGTGGATCTGCTCGTCCGACCGGAGCACGTGCAGTTGTGCAGCAACCAGCACGGCACTCCCGTGCAGGTGGTGCATACCAGCTTTCGCGGTACCCGCAAGCTCTACACCTTGCGTCTCCCCTCCGGCGCGACCTTCTGTGCCCTGTTCCCCGCGGAAGTCGTCCTGCACTCAGGGGAGTCCGTGCGCGTCACCTGGCAGCCTGCAGACCTGGTGGTATTTCCACACCAGGACGCACCAGCCTCGCATGCCGACCAAACACCGATACCCAGGCCATAACCGCGTGGAGGAAGGCACGATGCACGGCCCCAACCGTAAGCCATATGTCTGGACACACCGAGCCGCTGTGATTGGCATGGGCGGGCTGTTATTTTTGGGCGGCTACCTGACCGCGCTCTGGACACCGTGCCATACGACGAGACTGACCGTGCCAGTGCAGGCTGCAGAGGACCACACGGAGCACAGTCGCATGGCACAGCACGAGCACACGGCGTACGAAGTCGACCTGGCGCCGTTCATGATCCGTAACGCCTATCACTTTGCCACGCTTTACCATGCAGCCCAGGCAGCCCGCTGGGACCTCGCGGCCCACGAAGCCGAAGAGCTGGGAGAAAATTTAATCCAGGCGGCGCCTGCTGCTGGCCCGTATGCCCAGTCCCTCAAAGATTATGTTAAAGACTATGTCCAGCCGCTGCAGCAGGCCATCACGACTCAGCAGAGTGAGTCATTTCGCACCGCCTTCCAGGCCGCGGTGGGAGGCTGTAATGACTGTCACAAGGCCACCCAGCATGCCTTTATTACGATCCCGCAAGAGCCGCCACAGCTGTCGATTTTCGTCTTCCCACCGGCAAGCAAATAACGCGATACAGGGGATGAGCCTACGAGCGCTCCGTCTCACGCTGGCGCTGCTCCAGCGCCAGCCGCTCGTGATAGAGCGCGTGGTTATCCAGCGCCAAAGGCAGGACCTAGGGGGCGTATAGGAATTTTCTGATTCCACCGGATTTTGTGGTTAGTGGTGAAGGCCGAGAAACCAGTAGGATGGTTCACCTGATTTCCCCATACTGTGTAGAGACCAATCCAGCACAACAGAGGAGCACAGAGCACCATCCGTGGGCACGAAGCATATCTGTTTACCGTTTCCAAGTGAAGCACAGTATCGCGCGTATGTGGACGACACGGCACAGTATCGGCAGTCCCTGACCCAGATGCTGCGCCAGTACCCGGAACTGTTTCCCAAAGATATGGACCAAGGCTCTACCTTTCACGACGCCTCCATGTCGGTCAAACAAGACCTGATCGTGCGCCGGATCACAGTGCAGGCGACGGGGGCTGTCTTCGCCCTCCGCCCCTCGTTCGTCATGCCCTCTCTGATTGCGCGCACCGCGGAGGTCGAAAAAGCGCTCTCTCTGCGGCAATGGGGGGTGCCGTTTGACGCCTTGGCCTCTATTTTTGGCCGTGATGCCCTGTTCTGGTATCGGGCGTAGCTGGCCTTCGGGCGCCCGTCGCTGCTGGGGACCACGGTCAAAGACCCCGAGCAGGTGCCCACCGATCTGGTGGCCGATGAGAAGGGGACCTGGGTGGCCTGGCCGGAGGTCGACGTCCCGACCACCGTCGCTGGGGGGTGTTTCCTGGGGGTGAGTGTGGTTGCAACCGCCGATACGGCGGCGTTGGAGACGGGCTATGGGGAGTTTGCGCAGGAAGCACACGCGCTCGCGCCGACCTATCACCCGCGCTCGGTCTGTACGGATGGCTGGCACGCGACGCGTGAGGCGTGGCGGCGCCTCTTCCCCACCATCACGCTGGTGCTGTGCTTTCTGCACGCGATTCTGAAGATCCAGGACCGCTGCACGGGCGCGTTGCGGCATCAGGTGCTCGAGAGGGCCTGGCAGGTCTCTCAGGCGACGACCAAACGGCAGTGTGCGCAGCGCCTGCGGCGCTTGGCCGAGTGGACACCGACGCACCTCAGTGGGGCCGTAGCCGAGATGGTGCTGAAGAGGTGTCGTCGTCGGGCCGACTTCACCCCCGCCTCTGATTGTCCGCAGGCGCACCGCACGTCGAATGCCGTCGACCGGCTGCTCAACGATCAAGACCGGGTGCTCGACGCGATGCGCTACTGCCACGCCACCACCGCGAGCGCGCGGCTGGCGGTACGCGCGATGGCGCTGCAATGGAACTTTCACCCGTATGGCGCGCGGCTGCGGCGCGACCAGCCGTCGCGGGTGTCTCCCTTTCACGATCTCAACGGCTTCCAGTATCATCCCAACTGGTTGCATAACCTCTTGATTGCTTCTTCTATGGGCGGCCTAGGACTATGACCACAAATTCCGTTAGCATCAGCAATCCAGTAATGGGCCAATAGGTAATTGGGGGTCCCTGGTCAAAGCGGTAGCTCTGCACTAAACTGTGGTGCAGTTCGCTTGTAAAGAAAACGGGGGTCCAGACATACTCCTCTTGGTACGTTTCCCAACGATACTCGGAGGATCATCATGGACCCCACAACGACATTCTGCCCGGATCACTGGAGAAAAAGACGCCGGCGTTGATGGCCTTCAGCTCCACGTCGATCCCAAGGCGCTCCAAGGCCTGCTTCACGATGGCCTGCGTCTTCTGGCGGATAAGATTGACGGTAGTCTGGTACACAAGCGTCATGCGGCGTCCCCCCTTAACGCGGATGCCGTCGCTCCCCCGCTTCCAGCCCGCCTGCTCCAACAACTGGACGGCCTTATCGAGATCGAACTCCCAGCGGGTATTGGGGGACTGAAACGGTGTGGGGCCATTGAGGAAGTTGCTGGTAGGTTGGCCGGCAGCACCATAGAGTTGCTCGGCGATGGTACGCCGATCGACAGCCACCGCATAGGCCTGCCGCACTCGGAGATCGGTAAAAAAGGGATGGGGCACCTGCACGCTGCTGCGCTCGCCCTCGACCTCCGTTCAGGGGTCCGTGCGATTGATCTCAATGTACTCGAGCATTATGCCAGGAGCGATATGAAACGTGCCCTTGCGCCCCTGTTGCGCTAGGCGCTCCCGGACGTCCTTATCCACCAGTATGTTCCAGGCGAAGTCGAACTCCCCGGTCTGGAGCACAGCCCGGGCAGCAGAGGTGGCATCCCCCCCACCCTTCAGTTCCACCATGTCAAAGAAGGGACGGTTAGGCACGTGGTAGTATGGATTGATGGCATACAGCGCTACCTCCCCCGGCTTGAAGTCGATGAGCTTGTACGGTCCTGTACCCACCGGCATGAGGTTATACGGTGCCTCGCGGGCGCTTGGATCTGTGTACGTGGCAAAGCGGTGCTTAGGCAGAATCATCTGGTCCCCGGGGGCGAACCAGAGGGGGGTTGGCTCTGTAAACACCACTGTGAGCGTATGATCATCGAGTTTGTCGATACGGCGGATCTGTTCATAAAAGCCGCGACTGGTGGTAGCAGTGGCCGGGTCGGTGGCATACTCCCAGGTGAAGATCACATCATCGGCGGTAAAAGGCGTGCCGTCGTGCCAGACCGCCCCCTGTTTGAGGTGCCATGTGGTCCAGGTGCCATCCGGTGCCCGGCCACCATTCTCAAAGCTCGGGACCTCCGCCGCCAGGATGGCGACAAAATCGCCCTCGGGATTGATGGAGATCAACGGTTCGTAGACGACGCGGGAGGCGTCCATGTCCTTCGTGCCATCGGCGAGGTGGGGGTTCAGAATCGTCGGGGCCTGCCAGTACAGCAGTCGTAGCTTCCCCACACCTCCCCGCTTGCTTGGGGTAAAGGCCTGTTGCGCATCACGCGTGCCCTGCGCCGTGGCGGGTGTAGAGGTCGCGAGCAGGTCAGCGATCATGGGCCCGGAGAGCCCGAGCCCCAGCATGACACGGATGCACTGGCGGCGGCTCGCCTCCCCGTGCGCAACCCGACGCACCCACGCGCGCAGCTCGTGTTCTTCCAGCCCCATGGCTCATTTCCTCTGTCCGTCGGCGGTCGTGCCACATGCACTCCCCTGCGTGGGGCCCCTCAGGAGTCAGCGGGGAACCATCCCACTCGCTCTCCTGGCAAGGCTTGCATTGCTAGTCGCACGTCGCTACCATCGTAGCTAACCTGGCGAAAATGCATCATATAGGGCTCAGGGGTGGGCTCAGAGCGGTGTGGGAAAGGACATAGGTCATGGCTTACAGTGACTTCGACCTCAGAAAAGTCCGCAAAGAGTTTGGATTACAGATTGACGAGCAGCCAGAGCTGTTTGCCGATGTCGCACCTGTGCAGCCAAGTGCAATACTGGCAAACACGCTGGCCGAAACGGCACGCCTCGCCATTGCCATTAATACCGAAAAGGCCCGTTCTGAACTGCTCATTACCCCCGTCCTCCTCGAAATCTGGCGGCAGGCACAGTCCCACATCAGCCTTTTTTCAGGCACAGAATTCAATGTCGACGTGGAGCGAGGCCTCACGGGGTACTGTGACTACATTCTCAGTCGTTCCAAAGCGCAACTGACCGTGAATGCGCCAGTGGTCATGATTGTCGAAGCGAAAAACGAAAATATCAAAGGTGGCTTAGGACAGTGTGTGGCCGAAATGATCGCAGCACAAATGTTCAATGCCCGAGAAGGCAATGGTATTGATACCATTTATGGTGCGGTGACGAGCGGGGAGATTTGGAAGTTTCTGAAACTTGTGGGCAGTGTCGCTTCTATTGACTTGAGTGACTATTACATTGTCAGAATGCCCAATATTGTGGGCATTTTGCGTCAGGCTGTCGGCATGCCTGGCGCGACCGTAGAGCCATAGATAGGTCATCGGCGGTCGCAGCAAGACTCCCCTGCCAGAGCCCGGCAGACTACAATAGCGAGAGATAAGAGATGCACAACGGCGAGCGACTCAGGAACGAGCAGGTCGGGCAGGTTGTCGCCGAAATTATGCGCCTGGTACAGCAGCGCAGAGACTTGGAGCTGCAAACGTTGCATCGCACGCAGGTCGAGCAGATTCTCGATGAACTAAATCTGCCGAAGGAGCTGCTTGATGATGCCCTCGCGCAGTTACGGTGACAGGAGGCCCTCGCCCAAGCACGGCGCCGCAAGAAACTGCGCCTGGCGGCGGCAACCCTTGCGGTGCTGGCGCTGCTTGGGACAGCTTTCTGGTGGACTGCGCATCGCCGCGCGATCTTGGCGCGCATCACGGCCGATCAGGGCAGACTGACGCGGCAGACAGATGACAGTGGCAATCTGCAAACGCTCACGCGCGATGGTCAGGAGGTGATATATCACGTCACGCTGCGCGATGTGCCGCTGCATGAAAAGCTCTCGCTCAACTGCAACTGGATTGATCCGAGCAGCAGGGTATTTCGCCAGAACCACTGGCAAACGCGCCGGACTGACAAGGCGGTCTGGATGACGTCGTGTAAATGTCAGATCGGTGCAGCCGCAGAGCCGGGAACATGGAAAGTCGAAATGTTGCTTGGCGAGCGTGTGCTGCATGCCACAACATTCAACGTTGAGTAGCTGACACGGACGCAGGGTGTGCGGACCTTACGGCGCGATGAGATGCTGGCGCAGCCAGGCTTCCAATGTGAGCAACAGCCAGATCTTGGCGCCGCGTCGGGGACGCAGACCGCCGAGGCGACCGTCCAGCAACTTGTGCAGATAGTCTTGCTCCACCACACGCCAGACGGCGAGGCGTATAGGAATTTCAAACGCTATTTTGCCACAGTCCCGTCAGGAATGCACCCTCTGGGTTATGCCGCAGCGAGGCAAGTAGGCCGCAGGATGGCTGGCGCTCCCGGGCAGGCCTGGCGTGGGGTGACGGGCAGCAGGCCCCGGCCAGCCGCTCTGAGACGCTCTGGCACCCGTTGGGCGAGACGATGGGACCGTGAGAACTGTAGCGAGAGGCGTGTAGCGAGAAGCAGGCCCGCTATGAGACTGATGCAACCCTCTGGCACACGCGACGGCGCGGGCGGCGGCTGGGCGAGCAGCTGATGCCACGATGGAAGAACGAGAACGAGCTGCAGCGAGAGACGACTGCAAGCGTGTGCATTTTGGCAGCAATACAAACATCTTTTTCATGCTGGACAAAGCGGATCCAAATGATCCGCACCTGTCGTCACTTCCTCCTGACCTTCGCAAGGAGTACGTTGTCACGCCGGGAGGTTTGTTGATGCATCGGTCGTGTGTCCACCAAGTGGAGAACGGAGAAACTGTCAACTTTGTAGACGGCAGCATTAAGGGCACTGACGGGCAAGTGAGGAACACGGCTCCGTGCAAGTACCCGAGCTTCGACTACAGCGGCGTCGAGCGTCCTGGGCTGCCATCACCGCCGCCGCCTGATGAGGGCACGCGTTCCAAGCGAAACCAGTGAGAGCACTGTCGCCTTCCGTGCAGATTGACGACACCCACCCTGAGCCGACCCTCTCAAACTCCAGTAATGCTGTCGCTCAATTTATCAGAGGTTGTAGGAGGTCGAAGTGAGCGTACACGGGACAGCGTCGGCCTCGAAGCAGCTCGCCTCTTTGCACAAGATGGGCGCTGAAACGGCGAGGGATGCGCAGCGCCTCAGCCAGTGTTTACGCGCTACAAGAGGTGGCTCGGCGGGGTCACCCGTCGCGAGACGAGCGGTGTCATCCACACAAACACCGCCACAGCGACGACCAGGAGCACGCGATACCTGGTATGCATAGGATGCCTCCTTCTCTCATGGCATGGGGCCTGGTGGGATCATCAGTGTGCCCGTGGGCGTTACTCCTGGAGGCGCGCCACCGTACAGAGGACCGCCTGCAACAGGCGGTCCTCCTGCGGCGCCTCCCGCGGTCCCAGGATGACGGGCACCAGCGTGATCTCCTGCGCCAGCGGCGCCACGACAATCGGGGCGAGATCCAAGACGAGCGTCGTGCAGGTGCCACGCAGATCGAGCAACGCGGCGGGGGCGGTGAAGGGCCGCGGCGGCACCTTGGTGGCCCGCCCCGCGGCGGGGAGCGCCGTCCCAGTGAGGACGCCAGTCGCGGCGAGTTGGCCGTCCTCATCGATGGTCAACGTCTGGATGGTGAGCCGCCCATGAAAGGTGCCCCCACCAGCCAAGCGACCGGTCACGGGCGTCTGCGTGAGGGTCTGGGTGACCACATACGCCTCGCCCTGCTGGAGCGGGAGCAGCAGCCCCAGCCCCGCCATGATCCCAAGCACGAGGGAGCGTAGGCATCGTGCCATGGTGAGACCTCCTTGCCAGAGTTCACAACACTCCACGGACTCTGTCAAGAGTTCTAGCAAGAGGTGTGCCACAGGAGGGCAACACGGGTGGTGGTAGTATAAGGAATGCGATCCTTACCACTGTCGTATATCGGCAGTGACCCGGCGCACTCTATAGCTGTTCTGTGGAATTGTGTCTACGGGGCACTACGTGAATACACGCGAAACCGGCCATGAGAAGCCGGTGGTTTTTTATTGTAATGTGGAATTGCACCATATCGCTGTCCTTCGGAAGCCCCGCTGTTGAAACACTCTGTGAGAGTCTTTTGCAGGCAAGAGGCAGGTAAACGCAGAGGTTCCTTCTACAAAGTGTCGTGCCTGACAGGAACGTGCAAAGACGATTTATACCCTATGCATGGCACAGATCTTGCTGTATAGAGCATAGATCCCAAACGACAATGCGGCCCGCTCTCATGCTGAGAAGCATGCCGCTTCACATAGAGACACGCACGGGAGGGGAGACGCTATGCCAAAGCGTCACACGGCCAAAGGGTACGAGACGATGGCGCTGCCGGACGATGCCATTGCGATGTTGAAAGCGGACCACCGCAAGGTGCTCCATCTTTTTCGGCAATATGATGCAACCCATGATCAGGATATGCAGCAGCGGATCGCCGAGGACGTCTTTGCAGCGCTTGCCCTCCTCGGCCAGCTGGAAGATGCCGTGTTCTACCCGGCCTTTGCAGAGGCGGGAGGCGAGGAAGGCGAGCGGCTGGTTGAGGGAGCGCGTCAGGAACATCAGCTGTTCAAGGACCTGATGGCAGAACTGCGGGACATCGGCGACGAAGATGAGTTTCCGGCCCGATTCCACGCGCTGAGGGACTACGTCGAGCAGCATGTGGAAGACGAAGAGCGCGAGATGTTCCCGCAGGCTGCGGTGCACCTGGTTGACACGATGGCGCACATCACGGACGCGATGCAGGAGTGGAAGCACCAGCTGGTCGCGTCGTAAACGAGAGGCCTAGAATGGCGTCACCTGTTGTTCCCTGCGCGTGGCCTGTCGGCGTGCTCAGGGGACCCCACCTCCCCCACTCTCTCATCCTGGGCTAGCGGTCTCACAATGAGACAAGTTCATACCATCCATATCAGAGTGTCCATGAAAAATGACTTCATGAAAAATGACTTCATGAGGCGAGCGGCTGCTACACCGCGGGCAGCATCTGTTCAATGGCGCTCCGGACCTCAGCGGCACTGCAGGGCTTATGCAGCCACGGCTGGCCACACTGCGCCAGAAACGCCGTGCTTTTGGCCCCCAAGAGATCGCCCGTGAGAAAAATCACCCGCTTGCACAGGGAAGGGTCATGACGGAGCAGGATGGCGTAGAAGTCTGACCCGTCGAGTTCCGGCATCACCAAGTCACACAGGATCACG
>WNEY01001643.1_pt1 | contig 15959 bp, 13 predicted proteins | sample 5400531 | NCBI WGS metagenome assembly WNEY01 (sample SAMN13153338, study PRJNA577476) | soil metagenome | isolation source: 200 cm saprolite under Douglas fir tree site 1 | place: USA:California | collected 2015-04-18
CCCGGCTCGCCGGGGCCTTCTTCTTTCGGGCCAAGCCGATGGTTAACGAGCCCTTAACCAGCTTCTTCCAAGGTTTGCCGACCAGCGGTGAAGCGAGCGTCTTCAGATGGCGAGGAGCGGCGCCGAGCAAAGCATCAGAGGGCCGGGCGCACCCCGCCCCTTTTGCGCTCGTCTTGCGGATGCATCGAATGGCTAGTTCCGCTCCCCGCGCCAATTCTCTGCCGGACGCGCTTGCCGGCGCGTTGCACCGGCGTCTGGCGGAGCTTGGCGGCCTTTCACTGATCGTGCTGGCCGCGGCGGCCATGGCCGCGCTCGCGAGCTGGTCGGCGCTCGATCCCAGCTTCAACCTCGCGACCGACGGACCGACCCGTAATCTTCTCGGCCGCCCGGGCGCCGTCTTCGCCGATTTCCTCATGCAGCTGGCCGGGCTTGCCGCCGTCGTCTTCGTATTGCCGGTCGCCGTCTGGGGCTGGCGTCTCTTCACCCACCGTCCGCCGGTGCGGATCAAGATCAGGCTGATCGCCTGGTTTCTCAGCGTCGTTTTCGCCGCCGGTTTTGCCGCCTGCGTGAAGGCGACGCTGAATTGGCCTCTGTCCACCGGATTGGGCGGCATTGCCGGCGATCTCTTGCTCGGCCTGCCAACGCTTATTTCCGGCGGCTCGCTTCCTTTCCCCAATCGCCTGGGATTGGGTCTTGCCTTCGCACTGCTTGCCCTTGTTTCCCTCGCGGTCGCGGTCGGCTTCGGATTCACCTCGGTGCGAGACCATACCCATGGGCCGGAAGAGGACGCCGACGACATCCCGGGGAAAGCCATCGTTTCGCTTGGCGCCCTGACCCATGGCTTCCTCGCCTTCAAGGCGCGCCTGTTCGGCGGCGAGCGCGGCGCCTTGCGCGCGTTGTTCAAGGAAATGTTCGGCCGCGACGAGGACTTTCCCGCGCGCTCGCCGCGACGCGAACCGATGCTGGGCGCGGACGATGCCGACTTCGATCGCGACGAGCCCGGAGCAAGACGCCGCGCGCCGCGCGCGGCAGCGGCTCCGAAAAGACGTCGGCTCCCTCGCGGGCGCTACGAATTTCCGCCGCTCGAATTGCTCGCCGCCGCGCCGAAAGACCGCGCCCCCTCCGTTTCGGCCGCGGCGCTCGAGGAAAATGCCGAGATGCTCGAGGACGTGCTGGAGGATTTCGGCGTGCGCGGCGAGATCGTGCATGCAAGCCCCGGCCCGGTCATCACGCTTTACGAACTCGAGCCCGCGCCCGGAATCAAATCCTCGCGGGTGATCGGGCTCGCCGACGATATCGCGCGCTCGATGAGCGCGGTTTCGGTGCGCGTCGCGGTCGTGCCCGGCCGCAACGCCATCGGCATCGAATTGCCCAATCCGAAGCGCGAGAAAGTCGTGTTGCGCGAGTTGCTCGCCTCGCGCGAATTCGCGCATGCGAGTGCGAGCCTGCCGCTTTGTCTCGGCAAGACGATCGGCGGCGATCCGGTGATCGTCGATCTTGCGCGCATGCCGCATCTGTTGATCGCGGGCACCACCGGCTCCGGCAAATCGGTTGCCATCAACACGATGATTCTGTCGCTTCTCTATCGGCTGCGGCCGGAGGAGTGCCGGCTCATCCTGATCGATCCGAAGATGCTCGAGCTTTCCGTCTATGACGGCATTCCGCACCTGCTCGCGCCCGTCGTCACCGACCCGCGCAAGGCGATCATCGCCCTCAAATGGACGGTGCGCGAAATGGAAGAGCGCTACAAGAAAATCTCCAAGGTCGGCGTGCGCAACATCGACGGCTACAACGCCCGTATCGCCGAGGCGCGCGAGAAAGGCCAGACGATCACCCGCACGGTGCAGACCGGTTTCGACAAGGAAACGGGCGAGGCGATTTACGAGCGCGAGGAAATGGAGCTTGAACCGCTTCCCTTCGTCGTGGTCGTGGTCGACGAGATGGCCGATCTCATGATGGTCGCCGGCAAGGACATCGAAGGGGCGATCCAGCGGCTCGCGCAGATGGCGCGCGCCGCCGGCATTCACCTGATCATGGCGACGCAGCGTCCTTCGGTCGACGTCATCACCGGCACGATCAAGGCCAATTTTCCGACCCGCGTCTCCTTCCAGGTCACCTCCAAGATCGACAGCCGCACGATCCTGGGCGAGCAGGGCGCCGAGCAGCTCCTCGGCCAAGGCGACATGCTCTACATGGCCGGCGGCGGACGCATCAGCCGCGTGCATGGCCCGTTTGTCGCCGACCGCGAGGTCGAGCACGTGGTCGCGCACCTGAAGGAGCAAGGCGCCCCCGAATATCTCGAGGCCGTCACCGCCGAGGAAGAAGAGGGCGAGGGCGGCAGCGTCTTCGACAACGGCGCTTTCGGGGAGGACGATGGCGCCGATCTCTATAAGCAAGCGGTGCAGATCGTGCTGCGCGACCGCAAGGCATCGACGAGCTATGTCCAGCGACGCCTGCAAATCGGCTATAACCGCGCCGCCACGATCATCGAGCGGATGGAAAAAGCGGGAATCGTCGGCCCCGCCAACCATGCCGGCAAGCGCGAAATCCTCGTTGAAGGCGCCAGCGAACCCTATTGACCAACCGGCCTTCGGGCCGCCAAATCGCCATAACTCGCCGCTAGCTGAGCGCCGAGTCGCGTAGCGCCCGATCGAGGAACCATGACACGAGTTTTCGCAAGTCTCCGGATAGCAGCCATCGGCGCTTTCGCCGCGACCGCCGTGCTCGCGGCGCCCCCTTCCACGAGCCCCGCTCCTGCTTCGAACAATCAACGGGCGGCGGCTGGGTTTGACCCCGGTCAGCGGGCCTTGCTGGAAAAGGTCAATACTTATTTTAATTCGGTGACGACATTAGTCGGCAAATTCGTCCAGGTCGGACCCGACGGAAATAAGACCGAGGGTCAATTCTACATGCAGAAGCCGGGCAAGATCCGCTTCGAATACAATCCGCCGAGCCCGATCGAACTGATTTCCGACGGAGACACGGTGGCGGTGCGCGACACCAAGCTGGTTACGCAAGACATCTATCCGCTGTCGCAAACGCCCTTGAAGTTTCTGTTGTCCGACAAGCTCGACCTCATGAAAGACGCCAATGTCGTCGGGACCTATCAGGACGAGCTTTTCGTCACCGTCGTGATCGAGGAGCGGAACGTTCTCGCCGGGACGCACCGCCTGATGATCATGTTCGGCAAGAAGGACATGCAGCTCAAGCAATGGACCGTGACCGATCCGCAGGGCTACGACACCACGGTCGCCGTATCCGATCTCGATACCGGCAAAAAGCTGGACCCGAAGCTCTTTAAGATCAATTTCGAGCGCATGTTGCAATAGATCGCGCCCTCGCCGTTTCCGAAAAAAGCAATGCGCTTCGTCGTCGCCACATGGAACATCAATTCCGTGCGGCTGCGACTGCCGCTGGTGAAGCGCTTTCTCGCGCGTTACGCCCCGGACGTGCTGTGCCTGCAGGAGACGAAATGTCCCGACGACAAATTTCCGCGCGAGCCATTCGCCGAGATCGGCTACGCGCATGTCGAGATCTACGGCCAAAAGGGCTATCACGGCGTGGCGACGGTCTCGCGCCATCCGATCGCAGGCGCGCGGCGGGAAAATTTCTGCCGCAAGGAGGACTGCCGCCATCTCGCGGTTGAGCTGGGCGCCGCGGCCGGCCTCGCGCGGCCGATCACAATTCATAATTTCTACGTGCCCGCCGGCGGCGACGAGCCCGATCCCGAGGTCAACGAGAAATTCGCCCACAAGCTCGCCTTCTTGGACGAGCTGGCCGTTCACGCCGTATCGATCGATGCGAAGAGCGGCGCGCGCTCGATCCTCGTCGGCGATCTCAACGTGGCGCCGCTCGAGCACGATGTCTGGAGCCACAAACAGCTCCTCAACGTCGTCAGCCACACGCCGGTCGAGGTCGAGAAATTCCGCGCCTTTCAGCAAGCGGGCGGCTGGATCGACGTCATGCGCGCTTTCGTCCCCGCTTCCGAAAAGCTTTACACCTGGTGGAGCTATCGCGCCGCCGATTGGCAAGCCTCCGACCGCGGCCGCAGGCTCGACCACATCTGGGCGAGCCCCGCGCTTGGCGACGCCGCGCGCGAAATGAGCGTCATTCGCACCGCGCGGAACTGGAAGCAGCCTTCCGACCACGTGCCGGTGATCGCCGCCTTCGATCTTTAGCGTGCGATCCCGTTTCCATGCACACCGCTATATAAAATGTGAATTTGCAAAAAATGCAAAAAGCTGGATTCGATCAATGACTTAGCAACCTATTGAATTTTAAGGAAGATTCGACTATACTTTGTTTGGTATCTGAACCTGGGCACATCCCAGTAGTAGGATGCCCCCGGCGGGTGGTTCACTACCACCCGCCATCATTTTTAGAGCAGCACAATTCCCCATTTATTTTTTCGTGTGGCGTAAACATTTATAATTGGGTGTAGGCGCTTATAATAATTTTTTGCGTTCTTCGTTTTAATGAATGAATTTGGCGCAACAATTTGTTTCGCAAAATACGCAACGATATCGACCATTTGAATTGGTAGTGAATTACGAGAATCTCGCCCAATGGGGTCCTCGATAATTTTCGTAATAGGGACGTTTCGAGAGCCTGATCCGTACCAGCGATCATGTGGTATGTAATTGAAAACGGACATTTTCCGCATAAGACGATCCAGCTTTTTCCCGCTCGTTGCGTCAGTAATCACTAGGCCAAAATCATTGCGATGACCGCCGGGGAAATTTCCCCACCTCAAAGTGTTTTCAAATCTCTGAAACAGCGTCCCCCACGCATTGTTAAAAACATCGTAGGTTGCTGGTTTTCCTTGCTTGTCTACGACGACGGTCGTCACTGATAAAAATGGGGTGTCCGCAAGCTCGTCCAACCCGTTACGCAATATAGCCAATCGCTCGTGGCGAGGCAGATTTATGGGCTTCCCAGTAATAAAATCCGAGGCATGAATTTCTTGGCGGATTGGAAGTCCATAAATTGATTTCATAGCCTTGCGAAAGACGATCAAACGATCAATGAAATTGCGCCAATTCGATTCATGCAGAACGATTCCGCTAAGGCAAAAATACCGGGTTGGGGAATTGTCCAATCCAGTATCACCGCTTTCGTCCACGTACATTAAATACATGCGGACAAGATGGCAGATTCGATTTTCTCAACCAACCCCCTAAATTTCAAACTGAAATATCACCTCTATCACGCTCTAGCGCACGTCCTCGCGCGCCTCTTCCGAGTCGTCGAACAGCGGCAGCACCAGATCGAGATCGGCGACGATGCGCCCCACGCGCGTCGCGATCAAACGGCGCAGCGCCGTCGCCGCCTGCGGCTCGCCTTCGAGAATCCGAATGAAGACAACGCGCGCAATCCGAAACAGGATCGACGATTCGAGCGCGATCGCCGTCGACGGCCGCACCGTCTCCACGATCATGGCCGTTTCCCCGATCAGGGAGCCGCGCCGCGCGGTGACGGCGTTGTCGCCGCTGGTGTCGCCCGCCTGCTGCAATACGATCGAGCCGTTGACGACCACGAAGCCGCCGTCCGCCGGCTGACCCTCCTCGAACAGGATGTCGCCGCGGCCGAGCCGGATGGTTTCGACGCTGATCGCGAGAATCCGCAATGCGTCCTTGCCCAAGAGATGCAGCGTCGGGATGCGGTCGAGAAAATCGATGTCGTCTTCGAGCGCCATGCGGGCTACGGCACAAGCTTGTAGCCGCCGGCCTCGGTCACCAGGAGCGCCGCGTTCGCCGGATCCTTCTCGATTTTCTGCCGCAGCCGGTAAATATGCGTCTCCAGCGTGTGGGTCGTAACGCCCGAATTGTAGCCCCAGACTTCTTGCAACAGCACCTCGCGCGATACCGGATTCTGCCCCGAGCGGTAGAGGTAGCGAAGGATCGCGGTTTCCTTTTCCGTCAGCCGCACTTTCGAGCCCCGCTCGTTCACCAACAGCTTGGCGCCCGGCCGGAAGCTATAGGGCCCGATCGGGAAGACGGCGTCTTCGCTCGCCTCGTGGCTTCGCAGTTGCGCGCGGATGCGGGCGAGCAGGACGGCGAAGCGAAACGGCTTGGTGACATAATCATTGGCGCCGGCTTCCAAGCCCAGAATCGTGTCGGAGTCGGCATCATGGCCGGTGAGCATGATGACCGGCGCCTTGAAGCCGCTCTTGCGCAGGATTTTCACCGCCTCGCGGCCGTCCATGTCGGGAAGCCCGACATCCATGATCACGAGATCGAAGTGGCCGTTCTTCGCTTTCTGAACCGCGACCTGTGCCGTTTCGGCGGTCTCGGTCTCGAATTCTTCGTGCAAGGCGAGCTGTTCCGCCAGCGCCTGGCGGAGCTCCGCTTCGTCGTCGACCACCAAGATTTTGCGCGTCGTAGCCATCCGTGCCCCAACTTCCGGCGAGTTTACATCATCGGCCGGCGCCCCGGCCAGACGGGGCGGAGCTAGACCGCCTGAATGATGATAGGCAAGAGCGGGCATGGGTAAATCGAACCGCCCGCTCTTCACGGTTGCGCGAGCGCCGGGCCGGCCCTCGCGCGGCATCTTGCGCGGCTACGGCCTCGCCCTTCCCGTCGCGCTCGGCCGCGCCGGGATTGCGGCCAACAAGCGCGAGGGCGACGGCGCAACGCCGCGCGGACGATTTCGCCTGCGGCGCTTGTGGTGGCGCGGCGACCGCCTGCCGCGGCCGCGCACGGCGTTGCCGGTTCGGCGAATCGAGCGCGACGACGCCTGGTGCGAGGACGCTTCCGACCGCCGCTACAATCGTCCGATCCGGCTCGCATCCGGCGCGCCCGGAGACCGCCTGTGGCGCGACGATCATCTCTACGATCTCCTCATCGAGCTCGATCACAACACGCGCCCGCGCATCGCCGGCCGCGGCAGCGCCGTGTTCGTTCACTTCGCGCGCGAAGGCTTTCTCCCGACCGCGGGCTGCGTGGCGCTGCGAGGCGGCGACCTGCGCCGCCTGCTGCCGCTACTTCGCAAGAACGCCGTGATCGAGATCCGCTAAATTCAGCGCCGCGCGCCGAAGATCGCGCTTCCCACCCGCACATGCGTCGCGCCGAAGGCGATCGCGCTGCGAAAATCGGCGCTCATGCCCATCGAGAGAGACAAAAGCCCGTTCCGCCGCGCGATTTTTTGCACAAGCGCGAAATGCGGCGCCGGCGGCTCGTCGAACGGCGGGATGCACATCAGGCCCTCGATCGTGAGCCGATATCGCTCGCGGCACTCGCCAATGAAAGCGTCGGCGGCTTCCGGCAACACGCCCGCTTTTTGCGCCTCGCCGCCGCTATTGATCTCGACGAACAGCCGCGGCCGCCTGCCCTGGCGCGCGGTTTCCTCGGCGAGCGCTAGCGCGATCTTCGCCCGGTCGACGGTATGGATCGCGTCGAACAACGCCACCGCCTCGCGCGCCTTGTTCGATTGCAGCGGTCCGATGAGATGAAGTTCGAGATCGGGAAAGCGGCCGCGCAGCGCCGGCCATTTCGCTTTTGCTTCCTGCGCGCGATTTTCGCCGAAGACGCGCTGCCCGGCGGCGAGCGCGGGCAGAATCGCTTCCGCCGCAAACGTCTTGGTCACCGCCACGAGCGTCACGCTCGCCGGATCGCGGCCGCTGGCGAGCGCGGCTTTTCTGATTTCGGCGCGAATGAAGTCGAGCCGCTCGGCGGTATTCGTAAACGCGGGTTTTTCGGCTGCGTCTCGCATTGCGGGTCCTGCAGGCATTTACCGCCGCGCCGCCGGTGAGGCAACGGAGCCTCCCGCAAGACATTGACCGCAAGGGATTTTTCGTGTCCTGTCGCGCGAACCCACCGCCATGGACCGATGAAAAGCGAGCGTTACAACGCCCGCGAGGCCGAGCCCCGCTGGCAGAAAGTCTGGGAAGAGCGCGGCATTTTCCGCACGCGCAACGACGACCCGCGCCCGAAATACTACGTGCTCGAGATGTTTCCCTACCCGTCGGGCCGCATCCACATGGGGCACGTCCGCAACTACACCATGGGCGACGTGGTCGCGCGCTACATGCGCGCGATGGGCAACAACGTGCTGCACCCGATGGGTTGGGACGCCTTCGGCATGCCCGCCGAAAACGCCGCGATGGCGAACAAGGTCCATCCGAAAAAGTGGACCTACGACAACATCGCCGCGATGAAGGGGCAGCTGAAATCGATGGGGCTTTCGCTCGACTGGTCGCGCGAGCTCGCCACCTGCGATCCATCCTACTACCGCCACCAGCAGAAATTGTTTCTCGACTTCCTGCAGGCCGGGCTCGTCGAGCGCAAGACCTCGCGGGTGAACTGGGACCCGGTCGATCAGACCGTGCTCGCCAACGAGCAGGTGATCGACGGCCGCGGCTGGCGCTCGGGTGCGGCGGTCGAAGCGCGCGAACTCACGCAATGGTTCTTCAAGATCACGAAATACTCCGACGAGCTGTTGCAGGCGCTCGATGGGCTCGAGCGCTGGCCAGAAAAAGTGCGGCTGATGCAAAAGAACTGGATCGGACGCTCGGAAGGCTTGCTGGTGCGCTTCGCGCTGGCGCCGGACAAGGCGCCGAAGAATTTCGACGAAGTCGAAATCTTCACGACGCGGCACGATACGTTGTTCGGTGCTTCCTTCGTGGCGCTCGCGCCGGATCATCCGCTGGCGCTTGCCCTCGCCGAGCGCGACCCCAAGCTCGCCGCCTTCATCGAGGAATGCCGCAAGAGCGGCACCGCGCAGGAAACGATCGACAAGGCCGAGAAGAAGGGCTTCGACACCGGCCTGCGTGCCCTCCATCCCTTTGATGCGAAATGGGAATTGCCGGTCTACGTGGCGAACTTCATTTTGCTGGAATACGGCACCGGCGCGATCTTCGGCTGCCCGGCGCACGACCAGCGCGACCTCGATTTCGCGCGCAAGTACAAACTGCCGGTGACGCCGGTCGTCGTGCCTGCGGACGCCGATCCGAAAACGTTCAAGATCGGCGACGAATCCTATGACGGCGAGGGTAAGCTCGCCAATTCGCGCTTCCTCGACGGCCTCAGCGTGGAGGCGGCGAAGGCGGAAGTCGCCAAGCGCCTGGAAAAAGAAAGGCGCGGCAATCGTCCGGTGGCCGAGCGGCAGATTCATTACCGGCTGCGCGACTGGGGAATTTCCCGCCAGCGCTATTGGGGCTGCCCGATCCCGGTGATCCATTGCGAGGATTGCGGCGTCGTGCCGGTGCCGGAGAAGGACCTGCCGGTCGTGCTCCCCGAGGACGTCGACTTCGACCGCCCGGGCAATCCGCTCGACCGTCATCCGACCTGGAAGCACGTCGCCTGCCCGCGCTGCAAGAAGCCGGCGCGGCGCGAAACCGACACCATGGACACTTTCGTCGACTCGTCTTGGTATTTCATCCGCTTCACCGCGCCCGACGCGGCAACGCCGACCGAGGCGAAGGCCGAGCGCTACTGGATGCCGGTCGATCAATATATCGGCGGCGTCGAGCACGCGATCCTGCATCTGCTCTATTCGCGTTTCTTCACCCGCGCGATGAAGGCGACCGGCCACGCCCATATCGACGAGCCGTTCAAGGGTCTCTTCACCCAGGGCATGGTGGTGCACGAGACCTACCGCAAGGCCGACGGCAGCTATGTCGAGCCGGCCGCGGTGAAGCTTGCGGTGGCAGGGGGCGAGCGCCGCGCAAGCGTTGCTGCCAGCGGCGAAAGCCTCGAAATCGGCCCGATCGAAAAGATGTCTAAATCAAAGCGCAATACGGTTGACCCCGACGACATCCTGTCGACCTTCGGGGCCGACACCGCTCGGTGGTTCATGCTCTCCGACTCGCCTCCCGACCGCGACGTGATTTGGACCGAGGAAGGCGTGCAGGGCGCTTACCGGTTCGTGCAACGCCTGTGGCGGCTTACCAACGACCTTGCCGAACTCGCGGCGCCGGCGAACGCCGCGCGGCCGTCCGACTTTTCCGCCGCCGCCGAAGGCGTCCGCAAGGCCGCGCACGGCGCGCTCGCGCGCGTGAGCGAAGACATCGCGCGGCTTCGCTTCAACCGCTGCGTCGCGCACATCTACGAATTGGCCAATACCCTCACCGCCTCGACCACCGGCCTGCGCGCGAGCGGCGCCAAAATCTCCGCCGATCTTGCCTATGCGGTGCGCGAAGCGGGCGACATTCTCATCCGCATCGCCGCCCCGATGATGCCGCATCTCGCCGAAGAATGCTGGGCGGCGCTGGGGCACAAGACGCTGGTCGCCGAACAGCCCTGGCCCGCGCTCGAGCGCGGTCTTCTGGTCGAGGAGATGATCACCTTGCCCGTTCAGGTTAACGGCAAGAAGCGGGCCGACGTCACCGTCGCGCGCGATGCCGCCGACAAGGAAGTCGAGGCCGCGGTGCTTGCGCTCGAGCCCGTCCAACGCGCGCTTGAAGGCCGCGCGCCGAAGCGTGTAATCGTGGTTCCACAGAGGATCGTGAATGTCGTCGCTTGATGAGAGCGTTCGCCACCGTTGCACTCGCTTGGCCGGCGCCGCGCTGCTTGCGGGCATGCTCGCGGGCTGCTTCCAGCCGATGTATGGCGACCGCTCCTTGATCGGCGGCAACGGACCCAATTTACGCGAGGCCATGCGCGACGTGGAAATCTCGAAGATCGACGGCCGGGTCGGGCAGGAGGTCAGGAACGACATCATCTTCGAATTGTCGGGCGGCGAGGGCAATCCGGCCGGCGCGCCCTACAAACTCAATCTGCAGATTGCGACCAATTCCTATAATGCGATCATCGACGCGCAATCCGGCCTGCCGCAAACCGAAACCGTATCGATCGACGTGACCTACAAATTGCAAGACGTCGCCAACGATAAGGTCGTGATGACCGACAAGGCGATCGCGCGCGTCTCGATCGACCGCACCCAGCAGCGCTACGCCCGGGTGCGCGCCGTGCGCGACGCCGAGAACCGCGCCGCCAAGGTCGTGGCCGAACAGATCCGCGCCCGCGTCGCTTCGTTCTTCCTGCTGCGCGGCTGACGGGCGGTCCGCCCGTGGCTGCGCTGCGCGCCGGCGAAATCGACAGCTTCCTCGCCCGCCCCGATCCACGACGCCCCGTCGTGCTGATTTACGGCCCCGACGCCGGGCTCGTGAGCGAGCGCATGGCGGCTCTGCTCGCCGCCGCGGCGAGCAACAACGGCGATCCCTTCGCCATCGTGCCGCTCGAGGGCGACGCCATCGCCGCGGACCCCGGCCTGTTGCAAGACGAGGCCCGAACCTTCGGCTTGTTCGGCGGCCGCAGGATCGTGCGCATCCGCGCCGGCAGCCGCAATTTCGCCCCCGCGCTCGAAGCCGTTCTCGACGATCCGCCGAACGCGCTCGTCCTCATCGAAGCCGGAGAGCTGCGCCCGACATCGCCCTTGCGCGCGCTATGCGAGAAGTCGCCCGCCGCCGCGGTCATTCCCTGTTACGCCGACGGCGAGCGGGATTTGATGCGTCTTGTCGACCGCGCGCTGAAGGACGCCGGCCTCACGATCGAAGCCGAGGCGCGCGAGGAACTGTTGGGGCTTCTCGGCGCCGACCGCCTCGCTTCGCGGGCCGAACTCGACAAGCTCGCGCTCTACGCGCAGGGCGAGGGACGGATCGGTGTTGAAGACGTGCGGGCGATCATCGCCGACGCTTCCGCCCTCGTGCTCGACGACGCCGTCGACGCGGCCGCGGCAGGCGAGCGGGAGGCCGCGCTCGCGGCGCTCAGAAAGGCCCGTGCCGCGGGCGTTTCCGCCACCGCCCTGTTGAGCGCGGCGATCCGCCACGTGGTCAACCTCCACCGGCTGCGCTTGTCCGTCGACCGCGGCGCGCGGTCGGCCGAAGTCATCGAAAACGCCCGGCCGAAGATATTTTTCCGGCGCAAGCCCGCCTTTGAACGCGCGCTTCTTCGCCTCGACGCCGCCGCCCTCGAGGTCACGATCGTTTCGCTGTCGCTCGCCAATCTCGAGGCCCGGCGAAACTTCGTTCTGGCGGACGCGATCGCCGAACGCGCGCTTCTCAATCTCGCGCGCGGCGCGAGATCGCGCGGTTCAATGTCTTCCGCCTAGCTTGCGGGAAAGCGCTTCGAACTGCTCAGACGTCTTGTAGCGGACGCGCACCTCGCCGCCGGCGCCGCGCTGGACGATCTCGACGGACAATCCCAAGGCATCGCCGAGCCGCCTTTCCAGGGCGCGAATGTCGGGGCTCTTCGCCGCCTTCGCCCGGCGCCGGGTATGCTTGCCGCGCGCCACCGGCCGTTCCTGCGCGCGCGCTTCCGCTTCGCGCACGTTCAGCCCCTGCTCGACGATCATCTTTGCGAGCCCCTCGGGGTCCTCATGCGCGAGCAGCGCGCGCGCGTGCCCGGCGGTCAATCGGCCGTCGGCAAGGTAGCGCTTCACGCTCGGCGGCAACTTCTGCAAGCGCAGCGTGTTGGCGACGTGGCTGCGGCTCTTTCCGACCACGCGCGCAAGATCCGCCTGGGTATATTTGAACTCGTCCATCAAGGATTCGTAGCCCGACGATTCCTCCAGCGGGTTGAGGTCGGCGCGCTGCACGTTTTCGACGATGGCGATTTCGAGCGCCTCGCGATCGCCGATGTCCATCATGAGAACCGGCACGTCGCGCAAGCCCGCCTTCTGCGCCGCCCGCCAGCGCCGCTCGCCGGCGACGATCTCGAAGAGATTGCTCTTGCCGGCAACGCCGCGGACCAGGATCGGCTGCAAAATCCCTTTCTCGCCGATCGATGCCGCGAGTTCGCCGAGTTCCTCTTCGTTAAACCGGCGCCGCGGGTTGCGCGGATTGGGCCGCAAGAACTCGATCGGCACCCGCCGTTGTCCGCCGCGCGCGCGATCGAGCGCCGCGGTTTCATCCACCGCGTCGCCGACCAAGGCCGCGAGGCCCCGCCCCAATCGCGAACGTTGCTGCGCCGTCATGATCGGATGCCGCTCCTCATAGGAAAATATTCAGCCGACGCACGCGCGCTCCGGCCGCCAGGCTACGCCGCAAGGCCGCGCTCGCGCTGCACGACCTCGGAGGCGAGTTTCAAGTAGGCCTGGCTGCCGCTGCATTTGAAATCATAAAGCAGCACCGGCTTGCCGTAGGACGGCGCTTCCGAGACGCGGACGTTGCGCGGAATGATCGTCTCGTAGACCTTGTCGCCCATGAACTGCTTCACGTCGGCCACGACCTGATCGGAGAGATTGTTGCGCGCGTCGTACATGGTGAGCACGACGCCGTGAATGGTGAGCTTGGGATTGAGATTTGCCTTCACCTGCTCGACCGTCTTCAGTAGCTGCGACAGGCCCTCGAGCGCGAAGAACTCGCACTGCAAGGGCACCAGAATCGAATCGGAAGCGGCCATCGCGTTGATGGTGAGAAGATTGAGCGACGGCGGGCAATCCACCAGCACGTAGTCGAACCCTTCCGGCGAGCTCGCCGCGGGCAGCGAAAGGATCGCGTTGCGCAGCCGGTAGGAGCGGTCGCGCTCCTTGGCGACTTCGAGTTCGAGGCCGGACAGATCCATGGTCGAGGGCGCGATATGAAGCCGCGGCACCGCCGTCTGCAGCACGATGTCGGCAAGCTTGGCCTCGCCCATGAGGACTTCGTAGGTGGAGCGCGCGCGGTTCTTGCGATCGATGCCGAGACCGGTCGAGGCGTTTCCCTGCGGATCGAGGTCGACGATGAGGACGCGCTGGTTGATCGCGGCCAGCGCCGTGCCGAGGTTGATGGCGGTGGTGGTCTTGCCGACGCCGCCCTTCTGATTGGCGAGGGCAAGCACGCGCGGGCGTTTGGGCTCGGTCATGGGCGCATTCCGGCCTCGCTGGCCTGCGGATTGCCGAACAGCGGCGAGGCGCGTTCGACGATGACAATCTTACCATGTGGGTGGGTGCGGCTCGGCACGATTGTCGCCTGGATGTTCCAAGATTTAGTGGATTCGGTCAATTCGTTATCAACATCTTGGCCTTTGGGGAACAGCGCCGGAATGCCCCTGGCAAAAAAAGGCGCCGCAAGCTCGAGCAGTCTCGGCAATGGCGCCAGCGCGCGCGCGGTCACCACGTCAGCTTCCGCGGCCAGTCGTTTCGCAGCCGACTCGACCCTTTCGGCATAAACTGTTGCCGGCGCGTGGGTGAGGCGGGTCGCGTCGCGCAGAAATGCCGCCTTGCGCTGATCGCTCTCGATCAGGTGCACGGAGCCTTTTTCGCGTGCGCCGAAGGCCAGCGCGATGACAAGCCCGGGGAATCCGCCGCCCGAGCCGAGATCGACCCAATTTTTTGCCTGCGGCATCAACTCGATTAGCTGCAGGCTGTCGGCGATGTGGCGCGTCCAAAGCTTGGATAGATCGGCGGCCGCGACCAAATGCACCGCGCGCTGCCAACGCAAGAACAATTCGACGAACGCGTCGATTCGCTCGAGCGTTTCACGTGAAACAGGAACGAGCTTCAGCGCCGCGGCGCGATCGGCGGCGAGCGCGTTCGCCTTCATCCGGCGCGGCGCCGCGCATGCAACGCCACCAGCGCCAGCGCCGCCGGCGTCATGCCGTCGATGCGGTTTGCCTGGCCGAGCGTCATCGGGCGCACGGCGCCGAGCTTCTGGCGCAACTCGGTGGAAAGACCGGGGATCGATTCGTAATCGGTGGCCTCGGGTAGCCGCAGCGTTTCCTCGCGGCGAAACCGCTCCACGTCGGCCGCCTGGCGATCGAGATAAACGGCGTATTTGGCGTCGATCTCGAGCTGTTGAACGATCTTCGCGTCGAAGCGGGAAAGCTCCGGCCAAATCGGCGCGAGCCGGCGCGCATCCAAGCCCGGATACGACAACAGCTCGAAGGCGCTGCGCCGTTGGCCGTCGCGTTTCAGCGCGAGACCGAATCGATTGGCTTCGTCGGGCGTGATCGACACCGATCGCGACCACGCGCGCGCCGCATCGAGCGCAGCAGCCTTGCGCTGAAACAAGTTTGCACGCGCGCGTCCGATGCAGCCGATCGCAAGGCCGCGCGGCGTCAGCCGCTGATCCGCGTTGTCGGCGCGGAGCGTCAAGCGGTACTCGGCGCGCGAGGTGAACATGCGATAGGGCTCGCTGACCCCGCGCGTCACCAGGTCATCGATCATCACGCCGAGATAGGCTTCGGCGCGATCGAACACGATCGGATCGCCGCTGGCCGTGAGCCGGGCGGCATTGAGCCCGGCGACGAGCCCCTGCGCTGCAGCCTCTTCATAGCCCGTGGTGCCGTTGATTTGTCCGGCCAGAAAAAGACCGGGAATCCGCTTGGTCTCCAGCGTCGGCTTGAGCTCGCGCGGATCGACATAGTCGTATTCGATCGCGTAGCCGGGGCGGATGATGTCGGCGCGCTCGAGACCCGGAATGGTGGCTAGAAGCGCGCGCTGAACCTCTTCCGGCAGCGACGTCGAAATGCCGTTGGGATAAATCGTCGGATCGTCGAGGCCTTCGGGCTCGAGAAAAATCTGATGGCCCTCGCGATCGCCGAAGCGGACGATCTTGTCCTCGATCGAAGGGCAATAGCGCGGGCCGCGGCTCTGGATCTGGCCGGAATACATCGGCGAGCGGTGGACGTTCTCGCGAATGACCGCGTGGGTCGCGGCCGTCGTGCGGGTGATGCCGCAGGAGATTTGCCGGTTTTCGATCCGCTCGGTGAGCATCGAGAACGGCTCCGGCGGATCGTCCGCCGGCTGCATCGCGAGGCCCGACCAATCGATGGTGCGGCCGTCGAGCCGCGGCGGCGTGCCGGTCTTCAGCCGCCCGAGCGCGAATTCGTGCCGCGCCAGCGTGCGGGAAAGCCCCAGCGCCGGCGCTTCGCCGACGCGGCCGGCAGGAATCTGCTTCTCGCCGATATGGATCAGGCCGGAGAGAAACGTGCCGGTCGTCAGCACCACGGCATCGGCGCCGATCATGCGCCCATCGACGAGCTTCACGCCCGTAAGGCGGCGCTCATCGGTGAGAAGATCGTCGACTTCGGCCTCGATGA
>WNEY01001646.1_pt1 | contig 15944 bp, 10 predicted proteins | sample 5400531 | NCBI WGS metagenome assembly WNEY01 (sample SAMN13153338, study PRJNA577476) | soil metagenome | isolation source: 200 cm saprolite under Douglas fir tree site 1 | place: USA:California | collected 2015-04-18
GTCTGGGTGGCGATCCCCACCAACGACACCGTACTCAAAGAACTAGTAATGCCTCGTTGATCAAAGTCCGACGGAGAATAGTTGTATCGTCCAAACAGAGAAACTTTGTTAGTTAGCTTGTGGTCGATACGGATACTGTAAGCGTCAAGCGTACCCGGATTCGAATAGCTCGCCCTGAACTGGGCCACCCCGGTTCCCACGTTATCGGGCCCATTTGGCAGTGGGTAAGCACTAAGATAAGGTTGCAGGGCCGCCACAGCGTTGTGACGTGCCGTCGTATCGGGAACGGTAGTAAGAGCGGTTTGCGGCAGACGAAGCCGAAGACCCTCGTAAGAAAAAAAGAAGAAGGTTCGGTTTTTGAGTAATGGACCGCTGAAGGTTCCCCCGAAATCGTTCTGCCGCTCTTCAGCTTTTTGGAGAGAAGGGACGTTTGTATAGCCGTTGAACCAACTGCTGCTATCCAAGACGTCGTTCCGAAAATAGTCGAACGATGTGCCATGAAATCGATTCGTACCGGAGCGCGTCACGATCGAGATTTGCCCTCCGGGTGCGCGACCGAATTCCGGCGCGTAGGTCGACGTTTGGATTCGAAACTCCTGCATCGCGTCCACCGATACCAAACTGTTCGTTCCACCCAGAGCGCTGAACGACCCAAGCGAACCCGACAGGCCATTACCAGGAGAAGTGCTGAGATTCACTCCGACCCCGATATTGGCACTCACTCCATCCACCATCCAATAGTTAGAGGAGGCGCGCTGTCCATTCACGCTAAACTGGCCGGAGTCCGATGGATTGCTGGTGGTCAGAACCACTCCTGGAGTCAGCTGAATCAGCGTTTGAAAGCTGCGGCCGTTCATCGGTAGATTCTCCGCAAACTGACGGTCCACCACGGTGCTCACGGCAGCAGACTCCGTGTTCACCAGGGGCGCTCCGCCCTCCACGGTTACCGTCTCGGACAACGCGCCAACCGGGAGTGTGAAATTAATCGCTAACGCGTCCTGAACGTTGAGAGTGATGTCGGGTTTGATGAGCGTCTTGAACCCCACTTTCGAAACCTGAAGACGGTATGGCCCCGGCGGGAGGCTTGGCAGCACATAGATGCCTTCACCATTGGTTTTCGTGGCGTACTGCACTCCGGTCACATCGTTTACACCGACGATGTCGGCACCGACAATTACTTGATTGGAAGGATCCACTACGAGGCCATTGAGAACCCCGTTGGGTGATTGCGCCAGAAGCGGCAAAGCCAGCGTCAACGCGCACGCGGAAAGAAGCACAACATAGGGGAAGCGCATTTAAACTCTCCAGCGACCAACGGGGTTCCAGCCCCCTCTTCTATGGTTCGCAGGACGATGCGCGCTGGTACCACGTTGCAGACATTTTAGGACTAAAACAAATAGGGAAGAGCTCAACTCTCCTAAATCATTCCGAGCCTTGCACACGAGCGGCCACGAGTCGATAGAATTCGTATCCGCGCGTGTCCGAGCCCGGTCGGCCTGTGCGTTGCCAGACTTCTGCAACGCTTAGATCTAGCATCGATCGCAATCCTCGCGACGCAAGAAAGTCTTCGAGATTCTCGGGATAAAGCCCGAATGTCCATGGCTCCCCGTACGAGCCGAGCCGGGACATGAGCTTCTCGGCACCAAAGAATAGCTCCGGGCGTTCAAGAACGCCGCGATGAACGTAGGTGAACAGCAGAATGCTGCCGATCGCAGCCTGCCCAATTTCGCGAAGTACTCCGTCGACGCTGTATGCGGTCAGATAGTTCGTGACACCTTCCCAGACAAAACATGCAGGTTGGGTGTTATCAAAACCGGCTTGACTGAGAACATCGACTATGGATTGTTGGTTGAAGTCGATACCGATGAATCGAACTTGTGTCGGTATCGATCCGATTGCCTTCTGCAGCGCCACTTGCTTGGCTAGCGATGTCTCCGGGTGGTCTAACTCAAAGGTAGTTACCCGTTGTGCGGAGGGCAGGCGATAGGGGCGCGTGTCAAAACCGGCACCGAGCAATACGAGCTGGGTGACCCATTCGAGAGAGCGTGTGACCTCGTCATCGATCCATTTGGTGCGGGCAATGCCTGCCGCTCTGGCACCTGGAGCGCTTCGATCAAGTAGCTGCTCCACGAGTCGGCGTCCCGCGTCAAGCTGTGCAATCCGATAGAGCCACTTGCGCCATTGGTGAAGGAAGACAGCCGCGAGCGGATCACAAAACAACCGTGAGCGCTCAGGTTTTAACGATTCAAGAGCGCGGAATAAGGCCATGTATTCAGCTGTAAGGCTTGCGCGATTTCTCATTCGCAGCTCGGAACTGAATTATATATAGCGTTCAACTCAGAAATTGCGGCATCGAAAATCCGCGGACATGGTCGAGCCATATGCGCTAATCGGAGAATCTTCCTCGCCGAATTCTCATCAGGTCCCAGTAGCGTCGCCAGGGGCTTGCATGTAAGAACTTCGTGGAGGCGCACAAATTCGGATGGGTGCAAGGTATCGCCGAATGATTGATAGCAAAGACAGTTTGGTTGCGGAGGGTGGAGCAGGCCTTCGGATACATTCCCGCTCTGATAGGCAACTAGTGGAACCCGAACTGCCGATCGATGGTTGGCTTTTCTCAGCCCTACCAAAAATGCGCTGCTAGCAGTCGAGGTGGTCCGGAACGCCCCTCAATAACCTGCGTTTCAAGAACGAGCTCCATATTCATCTTAGACCAGTCTTTGGGCGCATTCTTTGCCATTTGCCTGATCTGGTTTGAGTCCACCAAGAATTCTCCTGCAGCAATAGTGCCCCCGCGAGCAATTCCGGCTGCGACGACCACAAACCGGTCCGTGTTAGGATCTAGAAACCGCGCCACTAAGGCAAAATCTTTGTAGACGCCCTTCTGTTGCTCTGCCCGGTCAATGGTCCAGTCGAGCTTGGTGGGATTGGCTCGATCTTCAATCCAGAAACGGGTCATCTCGGGATTGTTGGCGAAATGAAAACGGAGATTGGCGGTTTCTCTCAGCGTCCAGCTGTTGTCATAGGCGCCAATCAGAAGAGTCGGGCCTTGTCGCAGATCTGTCAAAGTGGTCGAGCTTTCGCTCTTTAATTTGTAAGTTTTGCCGTTAGACTGCAAGACACCTCCGACGTTTACCAACGGAACCACGTCGTCAATAATGATGGTCACCATGGTGTCATTGATGGCGGTCTGGCGAGATGGGTTCGCGGCATCGCGCAGGGTTATGGTGGAAAACTGGCTCTGGTCTGCGACGCACAACAAAACAGGCTCGTTCGCGGTTAGCATCGGGCGCCAAAATTCCTTGAAGGCTTCGTTGCCCGACTGACGCCAGAGCACAAAAGCGGCCACAACCAGAATCAAGGATCCCGCGGCAGCACCAATTAGGAATGGACCGCGACTTTTCTTCGCTTGCGCCTGAATCTGAGCTGCGGATGCCACTGCGTGGCTGGGAACTACCGACGGAGGCGCGACCTCCGACGTCGTGGAGAACAGAGGGATATAAGAGCCGGACGGAAGAGAAAAACGAAGTTCTCCCGCGCGACCGGGCTCCTGATAGTACTGTTCGATTCGTTTTCTGATTTCCGCAGCTGTGACCCGAACGATTGGATCGGCGGCCGTATCGTAATCGGGATCTCTTCCGAATACTTCTATCCCCAAGGTACGTTCTTTTAGGAGGTCGTGTCGAGCCTCCAACGCGTGGTTGGTGACGAATCTTAGGAAACTGGGATACCGTTTGCTGCCACTAAAGGGCGGACTGGCCAAGATCCGCTCTAGTTGCTTGTTTACAGTCGTCTTTTCTTGTTCTGTGTAGAGCGGTTCGATTTTCGATTCCAGACGCAAAGGTCGTTACCATTGGGGGCAGCCAAGTACTATCAAACTCCAACGTACACTGTCAATCAAAAGCCAAACAGACGAGTTGGAAAGCTTTCGGAATGTTCGAACGCTCAACAAATCCGCCAGTCGAACCATATCAGCCCTTCTTTTCCTCTGCTTATCGGTAAAATGCTGACTCCAACCCTCCTGGGGATTCGGCGCCAAGCTGCTTTGTTATCAGCGTGCTTCTCTGGTGTTGCCTCTTAACCTAATCATTTTCCGAAAGAAGGTTGCCAACGGTTCTTCAACCCCTATATAAATCGGGCCGCTCAAAGGGGGCTTGCCAAGATGCAAAGCAAAACTCGTTTTGCAGCCGCCAAGTCGGCGGCTATCGTCGTCGCATTTACTTTGCTGCTCAGCTCGCTAGTCACTGCTCAGCAAACGATCACCGCTAGCTTAAGCGGTGCCGTATCCGACAGCTCGGGTGCCGTCCTCTCGGGCGCAAAAGTTACACTGAAGGCGACAGAACGAGGCATCTCGCGTACCTTCACAACTGACACGAGTGGGGAGTATGTCTTTTCCCTGCTGCCTCCGGCCACCTACGATCTGCAGGTCGAGGCAAGTGGTTTCAAGACTTATCGCCAGGATGGAATCACTTTGGCAGCTGGCCAAACCGCTCGGCAGCAGGTTGGCCTCGTCCCGGGTGGCGCGTTGGAGACGGTCACTGTAACTACAGAGGCCCCTCTACTCAACGTAGACAATGCCAACATATCATCTGATATTACTGCTCAGCAGGTAGTTGAACTACCTCTCAACCTGCGTAATGTTTACGGACTGGCGTTCTTAAATTCGTCGGTCAACAATACGGCCGAGTTCCAGATCGTGGGCGGCAATGGAATTTCAGGCCAAGCTGACCAGGACATCTCCTTCTTTAATTTCGGCGGCACCTTCTTCAACACAGCGGCATATTTGGTCGATGGCGCATGGGACACCGCGGCGGATTGGGGCGGCGTGATGTATGTCCCGGCAGTTGACGCGGTGCAGGAGTTCAAAATTCAGACCAATGCCTTCACCGCTCAGTACGGGTGGAGCAGCGGAAACGTAATTAATGTGGTCGGCAAGTCCGGCACCAACCGGCTCCACGGCGATGTCTATGATTTCTATCGCAACAGCGCCTTAGACGCGAAGAACTTCTTCAATAACTCAGCTCAACCTCTTTTTCATCGCAACCAGTTCGGTGTTACAGTCGGCGGACCTATCTGGAAGAATAAGACCTATTTCTTCGGATACTACGAGGGACTGCGGAGCGCCTCACCAACTACTACGCAAGCCAACGTACCCACCGCGGACATGCTGCAGGGAAACTTCTCGGCACAATTGGGCGCTCAGATCGGAACCGACGCGCTGGGCAGGCCGATCCTTACGGGATCGATCTATGACCCATTCAGCACTCGTGGCATCACCAGTGGGCAAGTAGATCCAACCACGGGCCTGACTGCGAACGCCAGTGGTTTCATCCGCGATCCCTACCCCGGCAATATAGTTCCCCAAGCCAACTGGGACGCTGTTTCCCAAGCCATCGTTCAGGGGAAGTTCTGGCCCGCGGCCAACCAGACAGGGTCATTCAATTTCGGCGCGTCCGCGGCGGCTGAATCTCATTCGGATGAATACTCGATCCGCGTCGATCACAACTTTACCGACAACACGCGCCTGTTTGGCCGCTGGTCGCGGAAGTATGAGAGCAAGGTGAACGTGCCCTCGTATTTCGGCGCTTCAAATCCGGGTGGGCCGGGCGCGACGAACCCGAATAACCGGTACAATGCCGACGTGGGTTTAGTACATGTGTTCAGCCCCACGTTCACGATGAGCGCGAATTTTGGGGTCACGCGCTGGATTGAGCAATCACAATTGCAGAGCTTCGGATTCAAGGCGTCTACCCTCGGATTGCCGAGCTTTATTGACTCGATTTCTCCGCAGTTTCCCCAAATCGTCCCCGAAGGGGTAGTCAACCTCGGGCCCCGCACGGGACTGGATAACTACACAGTTCCCCGCGTGATCTATACGCCTACGATTGATTTCACCAAGGTCGTGTCTAGGCATACCTTATCGTTTGGTTTCATGGGCGTTTCCAATCAACTCAACGGTGGCCACTACTTCGTCACCACGCTGCCCTTCGCAGCTTCCTTCACAGAGGGACCGGATCCACAGAAGGTTACTGCTGGTACCGGATCGGGATTTGCCTCTTTCCTGGTGGGAGCTGGCGGATTTGTATCGGGCGCTAACAATCCAGGAACCGGTTTCCAACAGTTCCCTGCTATGAATAAGAAGTTCCTAGGATGGTACCTGCAGGATGACTGGAAAGCGAGCCGGAAGCTGACGTTAAATCTGGGATTGCGGTATGAGATTCAGACCGCGCCTACCGAACGATCCAATGCTCAGGATTATTTTGACTTCACGGCGACAAATCCCATCAGCTCGGCTGTGGGCTTCAAGGTCCCGGGGGAGATCGCTTACAACACCAGTAGCAACCGCGGTCTCTATCACACCCAATACACAAATTTTGCTCCGCGCGTCGGACTCGCGTATCAGGTTATGCCCAAACTGGTGGCGCGAGCGGGATTTGGAATCTTCTACGTGCCTGACTACTACAACCAAGGGCCAAACCTCGGATACACGCAACCGACTCCGTGGGTGACTAGTCTCGATGGTGGAATCACCGTCGCCAACCGCTTGAGCAACGCGTTCCCCAATGGCCAAGTTCCGGTCTCAGGAAATTCGTTGGGGGCTTTGACGGGTGTAGGTTTTATATTGAACCCGGTCGTCAACCCGATCCGCAAATCAGCTTACGTGGAGCAGTACATGGGTGGAGTCCAGTATTCGTTAAGCAACAATGATTTGCTCGACGTCACCTACCTCGGCAATCACGGGGTGCATGTCCTGGGCCAGTTTGTTGAGTGGGACCAGCTTCCTACCGCCGATCTGGCTATGGGAAATGCCCTGTTCACTCAGGTGCCCAACCCGTTCTTCGGACACATCGCCAACAGCGGTTGCGGCCTTGATCAGCCAACCGTGGCTCAGTTCCAATTGCTGCGACCCTATCCTCAGTACTGCAGCGTGACCGAAGCCAATGGCGTGCCTGTTGGGACCTCGAGTTACAACGCCATGCAAGTCACCTACACACACAGGTGGCATGCCGGGCTCAACGTGAACGTGTCCTACACCTACTCCAAATTCACAGACGATGTGCAAGGCGCATCGGGCTGGGCATTCCCGGGTAGTGGCAGCAATGTGCGCGATTTCCACAATCTGGGTGCCGAGCGGTCCAGGGATGTCAGCGACATCCCCCACAGCCTGGTCGTGAACTATATCTACGAATTGCCCGTTGGCCATGGGAAAAAGGTGGGAGGAGAGTGGAATGGCCCCGTTAACGCGCTTCTCGGCGGATGGCAGCTAACAGGAATCATGACCACAAAAAGTGGATTCCCGCTTTCTATTTCGCCAGCTGCGAACACCCTGGGTGCCTTTGGAGGCAACCAGCGCCCTGATTTGATCGGCGATCCTAAGCCGGCGAATCAGAACATCAACAACTGGATCGACGGGGCCGCCTTCGCACAGCCTGGGGCGTTCAGCTATGGGGATTCTCCCCGTACCTTCGACAACCTCCGTTCGCCACATTACATCAACTTGGACATGGGGATTCAGAAGTGGTGGGACTTCAGCGAAGCGAAGCGCCTTCAGTTCCGGATGGAGATGTTCAATGCATTCAACCATCCGAATTTCTTCGCTCCAGACCTGAACCTGTCTAACTACAAACCCGTTAACGGAGTTAACACCGGGAACTTCGGAAAGATAAGTCAGGCTTATCCATCAAGGGATGTTCAGGCAGCGTTGAAGTTCTACTGGTAACTGACTGAGCGAGAGACAGTCAGGGCCTCCCGACCCCGCAGGGCAGCAAGGAAAAGTGGCGCTCCTGCGGGGCCGTTTTGTGAGAATCCAGAACTCCGGGACGACTACAACATCATGAGTTACAGTGTCCGCGCAATAACCACCCTTGGGATCCTTTGCTTTGCCGTGTTTGCAATCGGGGCCCTTGCTCTTGACCCTACGCCCCCAACTCGCCCGGCGCCATCTCCGCTGGTGCTCAATGTTCTTTCTGCGGCCTTACCGTTGCCAAACGGGCTGCAAGTGAAAAGTGGCTCGGCGATTTTAGACGTACGTGCTTTGCGGGATGATGTCGTGCGCATACGGATCGGCGTGAATGGACAACTTCCCGAGGACGCATCCTGGGCCGTGCTGGCCAACTCTCGCCAGAGTTCGGTTTCGATAACGGATGAAACTGACGCGGATGCGGTGGGGTTCCGCACACGTAGCCTCCGAGTGAAGATTGCGCGTCGCGATCTCCACTTGTCAGTATCAGACCTGGACGGGAACATATTGCAGGAAGATGCTACCGGATGGCCGGTAACATTTCATGAGCGGACGTTTCGGATTTACAAGCAAATGCCCGCCGACGAGCATTACTTCGGCTTGGGGGACAAAGTTGGGCCGCTCGACCGGCGCGGTCAGTCTTTTGTGCTCTGGAACACCGATACTTATGAATTTCAAGAATCTACTGACCCTCTTTACAAGAGTATCCCATTTTTCCTGGCAGCCCGCGGAGGCAGGTATGTCGGCGTATTGCTGGACAACACATGGCGCAGCAGCTTCGATTTTGGGAGGGAGTCGGGCGAGATATATTCTTTCGGAGCCAGCGGCGGTCCGGTCGACTATTACATTGTTTATGGCCCCGATCCGAAGAGCGTGGTGAAGACATATTCCTGGCTCACAGGCCTTGCGCCTTTGCCCCCGTTGTGGTCGTTTGGCTACCAGCAGTCAAGATATAGCTACGAGACCGAGGACCAACTGCGAGAGATTGCGTCTAAGCTGCGCGTGCTCAAGATTCCTTCTGATGTGCTTTACATGGACATCGATTACCAGCAGAAGAATAGGCCCTTCACTGTAGACTCTCACAAATTCCCAAATTTTCCCGCAATGGTACAGGATCTCCGGCAGCAACATTTTCGGCTGGTGACCATCACCGACCTGCATATCGCGTACGGCCCAAACATCAATTACGGGCCATACCAGAGCGGAGTGGCAGGAGATCATTTCCTCAAAAACCCCGATGGTTCTCTCTACGTAGGGAATGTGTGGCCGGGCCCGTCTGTCTTTCCCGATTTCACTCAGAAGAGTTCGCGTGGCTGGTGGGGCCGACTCTATGGCAAGTTTGTGTCGGAGGGCGTGTCAGGTTTCTGGAACGACATGAATGAACCTTCAGTCTTTCTCTGTCCTTCGAAAACAATGCCGATTGAGACCCAGCACCGCATTGAGGAGCCTGGGTTCGCCGAACGTACTGCAAGTCACCTTGAGATTCACAACGTGTATGGAATGGAAAATTCCCGCGCGACCTATGAAGGCCTGCTGAACCTGGCGCCAAACTCGCGTCCCTTTGTACTTACCCGGGCTACATACGCGGGCGGGCAGCGCTTCGCCGCTACCTGGACGGGAGACAATAGCAGCACCTGGAACCATCTCCGGCTCTCCACACCCATGCTGCTGAATCTCGGCCTGAGCGGATTTGGAATGGCTGGCGCTGATGTGGGTGGTTTCGCTGGAACCCCCCAACCGGATTTGCTGACTAAGTGGATCGAGCTTGCAACCTTTCAGCCGATTGACCGCAACCACACTGCTAAGGGAACCGGCGCTCAGGAACCGTGGGTGCATGGCCCCGAACATCTAGCCACTCGACGCCGCTACATTGAAGAACGTTACCGGTTGCTTCCTTATCTCTATACCGCAGCAGAGGAGATGTCGCGCACCGGGTTGCCCATCGTTCGACCACTCTTCTTGGAATTTCCATCCGCTACGCCAGACCGCCATCCCATTGACCTTGATGCTCCGAATCAATTCATGTTTGGTGCCAGTCTTTTGGTGGCCCCATTTCGCTTTCCTGACGAACTGGACAGCTATGACGTCATTCTGCCGCCGGGCGATTGGTACAACTATTGGACAGGCGCGCGGGTGATCGGCGCCGAGAAAATTGAGCCTCGTCTGGATATGTTGCCCGTGTATGCTCGCGCAGGTTCGATTATTCCCATGCAGCCTTTGACTCAGAGCACAGAGGAGAAGCCGCAAGGGCCGCTGACGCTACGCGTTTATCCCGGCCCCAACTGCGCTGGAACGTTGTACCAAGATGATGGCACAACGCTGGACTACCAGAAGGGGGAGTATCTGCGACTAACTTTTTCATGCCAGAGAAACCCCGAAGGGCTACGAATTCATTTGGCAGCGCCCCAAGGAAATTATCGTCCCTGGTGGAAGAGCTACGAAGTGCAGATTTTCGGTTGGAGCTCGGGCAAACCCAGGGTTTTGCTGAATGGTAAGGCGGACTCGGCATTATCTTCGTCGGTCAACGCCAGGCAAGTGTTGACTCTGAGTTTGCCGGCAAGCGGTGAAACCGAACTGCAAATAATCTCAACTCCGTAAAGTTTGGATTCGTAAGAGGCCACAAAGAGGGAGAAGGTAACCTCAGAACGAGACCTTCGTGTCCTTCGTGGTCGTTAATTTTATGCGGTCGGAATTGTGAAATCGAACTACGCTCAGATACCGCGGGTTATCTGCTTCGCAGCTTGCATCGCTCTCCTGGGAGCTTCTACCACGTCGCCGATACTTCATCCAGTTCATCCACGCGGTTTGGACTTCCGGCTTCAGAACTCTCCAACACCGCACAAGTACCTCATTGAAACCATGCCAGGTGGCGTTGCCCTCTTTGACTACAACAATGATGGTCTCCTCGACATTTTCTTGGTAAACGGGGGGAACAATACTAAGGCAGTCGGTGGCGTCGCGGGTTTCGACCGCAGTAACCCCAAATATTGGAACCGTCTGTATAGGCAGAACAAAGACGGAAGTTTTACCGATGTGACCCAGCAAGCTGGATTGGCAACTGCTGGCGACAGAAACTACGGGATGGGAGTCGCTATCGGTGATTACGACAACGACGGCTACGCGGACATTTTCGTCACCAACTACGGCGAGAACATGCTCTATCACAACAATGGCAACGGAACCTTCACCGACGTGACCGCCAAGGCGGGCGTGGCCGGAGGGGGCTGGTCGGCCTCAGCCGGGTTTCTTGACTACGACAACGATGGAAATCTGGATCTGTTCGTGACCCGCTACCTCGACTGGGATTTCAAGCGAAGCAAAGCCTGTGGCGAGAACAAAGATACCTACTGTCAGCCGGGAGAGTTTCCCGCAGCCTCCAATCTCCTGTACCACAACCGGGGCGATGGAACTTTTGAGGACGTTAGCACACGGTCGGGCATAGCTGGGTTGAAAGGTCACGGATTGGGTGTAGCGTTCGCGGACTATGATGGCGATGGCCTCACCGACATTTTTGTCGCAAATGATGTCGTCGAGCAATTCCTGCTTCACAATAACGGCAACGGCACATTCACGGAGCGGGCGCTCGACGCTGGAGTAGCGCTTTCTTCGGAGGGCAAGATGTTCTCGGGGATGGGCGTTACATTTCAGGATTACGACAACGACGGCCGGCCGGATATCATGCTTACACAACTTCCCAAGGGCTTATATCCCGTGTTTCGCAATGAAGGCAACGGCATGTTCTCAGATCGGACGCTGACCGCCGGTTTTGGGTCGCTTTCCGGCTCGGTGTCCGGCTGGGGGATCGGCCTCGAGGACTTCGACAACGACGGCTGGAAGGACGTATTCATCGCGCAGAGTCATGTGATCGACAATGTTGAGAAGCTCGATCCTGGGCTACGTTACTTGCAGCCTCCATTGCTTGCTCTGAACCACCGAGGCCGATTCGAACCGGCGGATCCCGGTATGCATACTCCCCTCGCCGGGCGCGGCGCCGCGTTTGGCGATCTCAATAATGATGGCTACGTCGATGTGGTCATGACCGTGCTCGGAGGCGTTCCGCAGGTGTTCATGAACCAAGCAAGCGGGAACCACTGGATTACAATCAGCCTTTGCGGCACCCGAAGCAACCGCGATGGTTTGGGAGCGCGCGTGGAGGTAAACGGGCAAGTGCGGTTCGCCACCGCGGCCGGAAGTTATCTTTCATCAAATGACAAACGCTTGCATTTTGGTCTCGGGTCTGCCACGCGTGCGAATGTTGAGATCCTCTGGCCATCCGGAATCCCGCAGCAAGTCGCAGGCACGGAGATAGACCAGATTCTCAAAGTGCAAGAACCCAAACAGCGATGATACCCATATTGTTAACCGTTGTTCTATTTGCCCAACTTGCCCCCTCCTCCTCCGCCGCTCTTCATTTTCAGGCCGGCTTAGCAGCAAGCGGAACCAGATCGAAGGCATCCCGCTATGGCGAAGCCGTACCCGTTCTGAATCGCGCACTTGAGTTGGGTCCCGACTTGCTCACGGCACATCGCTTGCTGGGTTACGCCTTGTTAACTCAAGGTTACGCCGCGGATGCATGTCCTCACCTTGAGCAAGCTGGAGATCGGGGCGCATATAGGTAGTGCACAAATTGAGACCAACAAGTTTGCCGATGCCGCGGCAAATCTGCAGGCCGCTTTGGCCGCCACGCCGGACGATCCCGACCTACTCTACTATTTGGGGCAGGCCAGCCATATATTCTGGCGCGAGCCCCTCGCAAGCTCGGCTCCGACGTTGCCATCACCCCCATAAGCCCAGCTACAACCGAAATAGGGATGCAAATGTGGTGCGATGATTTTCGACGGAGCAGGCCGTGACCCGGGCACCAATCGCCGAGGTGACCTGGCGGACCAAATTCCGCGGATAGGCAACTACAAGTCAGCGTGCGGCACCGTCGTTCAATGATTGCGCCTCATCCCAGAGCAACTTGAGCAACGAGACGAATGAGTTCGTCGCGGTCGCGCACCGGGAGCCCCACAAGCATTGCGCGGCAAGTTTCGATCTGAGTAGCGCGTAGTCTCTCTGCCAGTCGAATCCCGGGGGCCGTAAGTTTGATGTACACGACACGGCGATCCCCGGGTCGCCGCCGGCGCCCCACTAGACTTCGCGCTTCGAGCCGGTCAAGCGCGGAGGAGACGGTCGAGAACGGCGCACTTAGTGCTTGAGTGATCTTCCGCACGTTCCAGTCCCCCGGCTCAGCGAGAATCGTAAGCAAGCCCACGTCGTTCACGTGGAGATCGGCATATACGCTCCCGGCGAGCATGCCGGGCTCGATCTTGAATCGGCGCATGATTTTGTCCACGGCCTCGTGGAGGGCTACGGCTTGACGGTCGTTCACCGGCTTGGTGCGCGAGGGGCCTGGCTTCATTCTCGACATGATAATCCATCGCTCGCCTCGTGTCGTCGGCAACAGAGTCCCCATATCGGGCCCGGTGGAACCTTGATGCACCTGAATGTGAGGACTTGACTGCAGATACGCGTTGGATATATATTCCGACTGTCGTAATATACGAAGAGCGGAATATGAGTCTCTTGCGAAACACGACCTTAAGCCTGTTTGCCTACATTGTAGGGACCAGTATCGTGAGTACGGCCGCACAAACCTGCGTCCCTCCACCAGGATTCGTAGACACCCCTCATCCTCCCATCGCGGCCACCGTGCAGCTCATCTCGCGCACGGAGGAGATCGTCATCGGTCGCCCGATTCGGGTGGTGTCCGCCGCGATGGACAAGCCGCTGAACCAAGCCATCCGCCAGTCGAACTCGCTGCCTGGGGTTTCCGGGGACTATATGCTCACCCAGGGTGAGTTCGGAGCGCCCGGCTCCCGGCACATCGTCTGCCTCACCGATGGCGGCGGCCTGGAAGAAGAGGCCCTGGAACGCGAAGGGACCGCCAACTCGGGCCGCTTCCGGTACATTGTCTGGAACTACGCGACGCCCAAGGCGCGTCCTATCGCATATGGCGTAGGCGAATTCCGGACAGTGCAGATTGATCCCGCGCGCACCCGTGTGACGTGGACGTACTCGTTCAAGCTCAAGGAAGATGTCTTCCCCGGCAGTCTCGGCGCGTTGGGGCGATGGCTGTTCCGGATGGGGTTTCTGGACCGGGACTACGCCGCGATGATGCGCGGAGTGTTGAACGGGTATAAGACCGATGCCGAGCAGCGGCCGGTCGGCAGTAACTGAAGACCCGCGATTTCATACATGTGCTCGGGCGGGGCCGACTGCGAGGGCCGTTACGGCTTGGTTCTCTTTCCGAACCAACAAGTTTTGAAGGGTCATGCGCCCATTTTGTTGGCTCTTTCTCCAGGGCGATGTGCTCCTGGCGTCCTGACAGACGTGAACTCGAAGCCGCAGATATAATCCCGTGCGATGACCAAGACAATTTTTTCAGCTATGGCGGTCTTGCTGGTGACTGTCACCACTATTGCGCAGAACAGCGCGCGCAATCCGCGCCCCCGCGCCTCGGACTTGGGGTTGAAGGTCGGCATCCTACCAACTGGGCCGCTCGATGCCATCACCGATGTTGCTGGCGTTGAGGTCGGGCAGACGACCATCATCCGTGGCGACGACCTGCGCACTGGAGTAACCGCCATCCTGCCGCATCCCGGCAATCTGTACCGCGAAAGAGTACCGGGCGCAGTCTTTGTGGGCAATGGCTTCGGAAAGCTGGCCGGGTCCACTCAGGTAGACGAAATGGGCGATATCGAGACCCCAATCCTCCTCACATCTACCACGAGCGTGCCGCGCGTCGCCGACGCACTAATCAGCTACATGCTGGCTTTACCGGGCAACGAGGATGTCCTGTCGATCAACCCGCTGGTCGGCGAAACCAACGACGGATACCTGAACGATATCCGGGGACGGCAGATCACTCAAAACGACGTGTTTGCCGCCATGAAAGACGCAATGGGCGGGCCGGTCGAGGAGGGTTCTGTCGGCGCAGGTACGGGGACGGTGGTGTTCGGCTTCAAGGGCGGCATCGGAACCTCCTCCCGCCGCCTGCCTCCCAAGCTCGGCGGGTACACGGTCGGGGTTCTCGTTCAGACGAACTTTGGTGGTGTGCTCACAATCGCGGGTGCTCCCGTAGGCCGGGAATTGGGTCGCTACTACCTGCGTGAGGAACTACAACAGGAAGGCAGCGCCACAGATCGGGGAAACGGGTCGGTCATGATCGTCATCGCAACAGACGCACCCATGGATGCACGGAACCTGAAGCGTTTGGCGGCGAGGGCGATGTTAGGAGTGGGTCGCACGGGTAGTGCTGGCTCGAACGGCAGCGGGGACTATTCCATTGCGTTCTCCACTGCCCCACAACTGCGAATACGAACAGAAGAAAAGGCGCTGTCCCGGAGCATCGAGGTGCTGACGAATGACGCGATGTCCCCACTGTTTCTGGCGGTAATTGAAGCCACGGAGGAGGCGGTCTACAACTCCCTGTTTCGAGCAACGACAATGACCGGAAGTGGACACACGGTCGAGGCGCTGCCGATTGAGAAAACCACTGAGATACTGAAGAAATACGGAGCTATTAAGTGAGGGAAAGCGAACTGAAAGCGCGGTCCGCCCACTGCCGACATGGAACTACAATTCTGGGCTGCATGTGCAGACTCCGAGTGCTGGAGTGGTGCTCAGCCTAAGGGAAGCTGGCCCGCACCCGCCCACTGATCTTGCATCCGGAACGACTGGAGGAACGCCTGCGTATGGAGTTGTTCTGCACAATTGAGTACGACTCGACTGCTATAGCAAATGGGATGTGGCAGGACGGCTGTAGCCGAATGCGCCCATGGTGGAGCGTCGGTCTGCTCTGGCGGCTGCGTGCGATGCTGCGGAGTTAGGCTGTGCGGCTACTGCTATGACCTTCACAGGCTGCATTCATGTTTAGAAACGCCGATACAAAGTGAGTTCCGCCCGGTCCTGATCGCCTTTCGCCCCAATCGCCATCACGAGGCATTTTAAGTTTCTTTCTCGGCTCGACCCGTCGCGCGCGATTCATTCATGGGGATTTCGTCGTTCCCACAATCCACCGTGAGTCGCTAATCATGCTAGCCAGCCCAACACCTCTGGGGTGCGCTGCGTAGTGTGATGAATATCCAAACGACAACGGCCTTGCCGAGGCGACAGGAGTTTGGGGCGGTAGCTTAAGTTTCCGAGGAGTGGCAGCCCA
>WNEY01007192.1_pt1 | contig 15944 bp, 19 predicted proteins | sample 5400531 | NCBI WGS metagenome assembly WNEY01 (sample SAMN13153338, study PRJNA577476) | soil metagenome | isolation source: 200 cm saprolite under Douglas fir tree site 1 | place: USA:California | collected 2015-04-18
TTGGCGAGCGCGAGCTCACCCGCGGCTGGCTCAAGGCCTCGCATCGGGCGCTCGATGCGACGCGCTCGCTGCCGGGGCGGCCGTGGCATCCGCTCACGCGGGCGGCGCAGAAGCCGGTCGTGCCCGGAGAGATCAACGAATATGCGATCGAGATCATGGCGACCGCGAACCGGTTCAAAGAGGGCCACCGCATCTGCGTCGAGATCACGAGCCTCGACGTCGGAACCGGCGTGGGCGGCGCCACCAACGTGGAATACATCCCCTACCACATCTGCAGCAGCAAGACCGTATTGCACAAGGTCTACCACGACCCGCAGCATCCCTCGCACCTGCTGCTGCCGGTAATCCCGAACGCGTGACCGTCGTGCTGGGATTGGCCCAACCGCTCCGCTGTCGTGCCCGCGTAGGCGGGCATCCAGTAATCACCGGCCGCGGGATCATACATAGATCCTTCGACAAGGACATGCGGTGGTTACTGGATTCCGGCTCTCGCTCCCCGGGCAAGCCGGGATCGCTCGGCCGGAATGACAGCGGTGGGCATGCTCGCGAGGTACCGCGCCACAACGCTCCGGCCGGGCGCGGGGCGGTAAAGAAATCGTTAAGGCAATGCCGATACTCTCGCGTTGGTTTGCCCGCCTGGGAGAACGTATTAATGAGCGAGCGCCGCCGATCGACACGCCAGAAGAGCTTCCTGCGCGGCTGCATCTATTTCAACAACCGCCGCTCGGCGATCGATTGCCTCATCCGCGACATTTCGCAGACCGGCGCCCGGCTCATCTTCTCCGATACCGTCAGCGTTCCGGACGTGGTCGATCTCCACATCCCGCAAAAGGAGCAGATGCTGCGGGCCCACGTGCAGTGGCGCCGTGGCGAGGAGCTGGGCGTCGCCTTTGCGACCGCCGCGGGGACGCCGGACCGGCCCGCCGACGGCGACCTGGCCGAGCGGGTGGCCAAGCTCGAGGCCGAGATCGCGGCGCTGAAGAAGATGTTCAAGCGGCTCAAGACCGACGCCGCCGCCGGCGCCGACGAGACGGCGTGATCCGCCATGCCCGAGATCAAGATTCTCAATCCCGACGCGCTCGGCAAGCCGCTCGGCCAGTATTCGCAGATCACGCGGGTGAAGGCGTCCGAGCTTCTATTCATCGCCGGTCAAGTGGCGACCGACAAAGCCGGTCAGGTCGTCGGCGGCGACTTCGACGCGCAGTGCCGGCAGGTCTTCGCCAATATCGCGGCGGCGCTGCAGTCGCAGGGCGCGAGCTTCGCCAACGTGGTCGAGTTCACCACCTATCTGGTGCATTCGCAGGACATCGCCAAGTTCATGGCCTACCGCCTGCGCGAATTCCCGCGCCTGTTTCCGAGCGGCGCCTATCCGCCGAACACGCTGCTGATCGTCGATCGCCTGGTGCAGGAGCCGCTGCTGATCGAGGTGCAAACCGTCGCGGCGCTGTGAGTTGATTCACCCGTTGGATCGGCCGCGGAAACATGCTGTGGTGACGGCTTCCCCCGCGGCGGACCAAGCGCCATGCCCGTCCCTCACCTCGAACCCGGCCCGCACACCGTGCACTGGGGCTATTTCGACGCCGGCCTCGAGCCGCGGCTGGCCGTCGACAGCGGCGAGCGCGTGACCATCTCGACGGTGTCGGGCGGCCCCGAATTGATGCCGGCGCCGCCGCTCGTCGTCCCGAAGGCGCTCCCCGCCATTCACGAGCAGGTCACGCGCAAGATGGTGCCGGGCCACATCTGCACCGGTCCGGTCGCGGTCAGGGGCGCGAAAGCCGGGCAGGTTCTGCAGGTCGACATCGAGGCGATCGACGTGCTCTACGACTGGGGCTACAATTCCGTGCGCCCGCTCGCCGGCGCCCTGCCCTACGATTTTCCCGAGAGCCGCCACATCCACATCGTGCTCGACCGCGCCCGCAAGCGCTGGCGCCTGCCCTGGGGCCAGGAGGTGCCGCTGGCGCCTTTCTTCGGCGTGATGGGGGTCGCGCCGCCGCCGGCCTGGGGCACGATCTCGACGCTGCCGCCGCGCAAGAACGGCGGCAACCTCGACAACAAGGAGCTCGTCGCCGGCAGCACGCTCTACCTGCCGATCTTCGTCGACGACGCGCTGTTCTCGGTCGGCGACGGCCACGGCGTGCAAGGCGACGGCGAGGTCTGCATCACCGCGGTCGAGACCGGGCTCACCGGCACCTTCCGCCTCACCGCGCGCGCCGACATGCGGCTCGAATGGCCGATGGCGGAGACGCCGACCCACGTCATCACCATGGCGTTCGATCCCGACCTCGACGACTGCGTGGTGATCGCGCTGCGCCAGCTGCTCGATCTCATCTGCGCCCGCGCCGGGCTCGACCGCTACCAGGCCTATACGCTCGCCAGCCTCGCCGCCGACCTGCGCGTGACCCAGGTCGTCAACGGCAACAAGGGCATCCACGCGATGCTCGACAAGCGCTATCTGACGCGGGAACGCTAGCAACCCGATGCGGCCTACCGCGGCACGGTCGTGATCACCGGCGGCGCGGTCCAGCTCTTGAACTCGGCGTCGGACACCTTCGGCAGCTTCTTGACGAAGGCGACGATGCTCCAGATTTCGTCGTCGGGCACGTCGATCTTTCCGAAGCTCGGCATCCCGGTCATCTTGATTCCGTGCTTGATGGCCCAGAACAGGTTCTGCGGCTCAAGCTCGTTGGCGACCTCCTTGAGGTCGGGCGGGTCGGGATTGAGGCCCTCGGAGAATTTCGCCCAGTTGACGCCGGGCCCGCCGTGACAGGTGGGGCAGCCGCGCTGGGAATAGGCGCGGGCGCCCCGCTGCACCATCGCGGAATCGTCGAGCGCGCCCGGCGGCGTGTCGGTCGCGTGCCGCGCCACCGAAGCCGCGCTGACGCGGGCAAGCGCCCAATTGACGATGCCGGGGTTCTCGACGGATGCGGCGACGTTGAAGTAGCCGCCGAAGAAGAACACCCCGGCCCCGATCGCGGCGACGATGGCCAGGACGCCAATGAGCGCGAGCCAAGTCTTGATCGTCATGGGCTGACCTCCGGGGGTGAAGCTCGGGGCGGGGATGGTAGCGCATATGCCGGTTGCGGCAAGGCGGTCCGCGCGCCAAGCGGGCCCGCGCGCTTGCGCCGCGGCCCGGGGCTGGCTTCGCGCCGACAATCGGGTAGGCTCCCGCCCTTCCCGCACGTCCCGCCCGCGCGGCGGGCGCACAGACGGAGACCACAATGGCGAAGGCCTATTGGATAGCGTGCTATCGTTCGATCTCGAATCCGGACGCATTGGCGGCCTACGCCAAGCTCGCAGGGCCGGCGATCGCGGCGGCGGGCGGGCGCTTTTTGGCGCGCGGCAACGCGGCGAAGGCCTATGAAATGGGGGTGGCGCAGCGCGTCGTCATCATCGAGTTCGACAGCGTCGAGCGCGCGGTCGCCGCCCACGACAGCGCGGGCTACCAGGCGGCCCTGAAGGTTTTTGACAAAGCCGCCGAGCGGGACCTGCGCATCGTCGAGGGACTGGCATAACGCCGCCGGAGGACAAGCTCATGCAAGTGTTCAACCTGCACCGGGAGCAGGAGTGGAATCCCAAGCGGCACGTGGAGAAAATCCTCGGCGAGATCGGCGACGGCGACGTCACGGTCGCGTGCTGGGAGCCGGGCCAGATCAGCCCCAATCATTGCCATCCGGATGCCACCGAGATCTATTTCTGCTTCCAGGGCGGCGGCAAGATGCGCACGCAGAAGGAGACCGTCGACGTCGTACCGGGCGCGTTCGTGGTCCATCCGCCGGGCGAAGTGCACGAATACGTCAACGGGCCGCAGCGCACGCTCCTCTTCCGGGTGCGCTACGGCACCGACATGGCGAGCCACCACCTCGAATGGCGCGGCAACGCGGCGTGGAAGCAGGACCCGCGCGACGCCGAATATTTCCGCCGCCATCCGCCGGCATGAGCCTCGCCGCCGACCGCCGCCGACATCGAGGACCTCGCGACCATGAAGGACAACGTCAAGCGCGTGTTCTACGTGCGCCGCGTCGCCCATCAATGCTATCTCGACATCATCGCGCAGCGGCCTGAAATCCGGCTCGACAAGCTCGAGAACGACGACGCCGACACGGCGGTGCACCCGATCATCGCGGCCGCCCATGCCTACCAGATCGGCTCGGCGCGCGACGAGTTGCCGTCACGGTTCCACGCCCAGCGTGAGCTGATCGCGCGCATGCCGAACCTGCTCGTGGTGTCCACCACCGGCGCCGGCTTCGACACCGTCAACGTGAAGGAGTGCACCGACGCCGGCGTTCTCGTCGTCAACCAGACCGGCGGCAACGCCGAGGCGGTGGCCACGCACGTGCTCGCCATGCTGCTGATGCTGTCGAAGCAGATCGTGCAGACCAACCATGCCTTGCGCGGCGGCACCATGCACGACCGCGCCGCCTTCACCGGCAGCGACGTGCGCGGCCGCACCATCGGCATCGTCGGCATCGGCAATGTCGGCCGCCGCGTCGCCGAGCTCTGCCGCGGGCTCCTCGGCATGCAGGTGATCGCCTGCGACCCCTATCTCGACGACGAGACCATCGCGGGGCGCGGCGCCGCCAAGGTCACGCTCGACGAGCTGTTGCGGCGCGCCGATTTCGTGTCGATCAACTGCCCGCTCGACGAGGGGACGCGCGGCATGATCGGCGCGCGCGAATTCGCGCTGATGCAGCCGCACGCCTACTTCATCACCACCGCGCGCGGCTTCATCCACGACGAGCGCGCGCTCGAGCAGGCGCTGCGCGAGAAGCGGATCGCCGGCGCCGGCCTCGACGTCTTCGACAAGGAGCCGCCGCCCAAGGACCATCCGCTGCTGCGGTTCGACAACGTGATCGCGAGCCCGCACATGGCCGGCGTGACCCACGAGGCGCGCGCCAACATGGGCAAGATCGCGGCCGAGCAGCTGATCATGACGCTCGACGGCAAGCGCCCGCCCCGCATCGTCAATCCGCAGGTGTGGCCCGCTTACGCCAGGCGGTTCGAGCAGACCTTCGGGTTTCGGCCGGAGGGGTGAGCGGGGCCGATTGCGGTCGAAATTTTTGCGAAGAAGATGGATTGTATCTATCGAAAGGTAACGCGCTTGCGTCTCGCACGGAAACACGGCTCGCCAACCTGCCGTCGTGCCTGATCGGCATGGAGGCCTGCGTGGGCGCGCATCATCTCAGTTGCAGGCTCAAGATGCTTGGCCACGACCCATCCCGGCGTTTACTTCGCGATGAGCAGCTCCGCGGGACTGATCGGCACAACCGCTGAGCAAGCCGCACAGACGACAGCGCCGACTCACTTCGCCGGAGCGTATTTGCCACTGGTTTGCTTGGTGTGCACGCCTTCAACCCCACTCTGTTTGTGCTGCAGGCGGGTGATACGCGCCCACACGCGCTTGAGATCGTCACGCACGGTGATGCGTAGCGTGCCACAGCCCTCGCAGGTGAGCTCGATCTTGTCGCCATCCATGAACGGATTGAGCCCTCGATGGTTGGTGCCGGTTGCGAGAATGTCGCCGGCCTGCAGCGTGTGGATCGACGTGACCCATTCGATGCAGCGCGGAATCTTATGCGCCATGTCGTCTGTGTTGAAATTCTGCATCACAACACCATTGTTCGTGAGCCTGATCTGCAGCTGGTGCGGGTCCTTGATCTCGTCGGCCGTCACGATATAGGGGCCGATCGGGGCGAACGTGTCGCGCGACTTCATCTGATAGAAGACATTGGTTGGCGGCACCACGCCTCGCGCCGAGCCGTCGATGAAATTGGTGTAGCCGAACACGTAACTCATCGCGTCGGCCGCTTTGACGTGCGAGGCGCGCTTGCCGATCACAACGGCCAGCTCCGCCTCGCCCTCGAAAATCGTAGCCGCCATATCGGGTAGCACCATGGTGTCGCCGTCGCCAATGATCGCGCTCGGTGATTTCATGAAGGCGTTGATGGGGGCGGGTTCCGGCAGCGTACCGTCCTCCATGTAGTTCACCGCCATGCAGATGATGTTCTCGGGCCTGGGCAGCGGCGGGCGGAACCTCACCTGCGAGACCGGCTTGCCCTGCCCTTTCGCAGCCGCGTCCGCGAGCTTGCCCTTGAGCGCGTCGAACCGCTCGATCAGGCCGCGCATGACGTCCTGAGGGCCAAGCCGCGAAATGTCCTTCACCACGTCGGTCACGTCGACCACCTCGTCGTCCGCAACCACGCCCAGTTTGAAGTCGTCGAAAAACGCAAGCTTCATGGGTGCTCCTTGGAGCTGCTGATTGGATGAACGCGCCGTGATTTGGCGATGCCGGCCAAGCACCCTCCCAGAACAGGACCTCCCAAACGACCTACTTCGATTGGGGCGACTTGACGCCGTAACACTACGCGGTCAAATCCAGCATGTCCTCCGTTCGTTCAAACAAGGTGGTGTTCTTTTTCCTGAGTGCGGGCTGGGGTCCGGTCGTTCGTACCCTTCCGATTGCCAATCGACTGGTCGATCATGGCATCACCAGCTCGTTTGCCATCGGAGGGGCAATTGGTCCTAAAATTCGCGCCGCCGGGTTCGACTTGATCGAGCTCGATCTTCCTGAATTCAACGCGCCCTCGGACGAGGCAGCCGGATGGTGGTCACCTTACCATTTTCTCGCGCTTCACGACCTCGAAAATCTTGCGGCGCTCCTTGATCACGTCGAGGCCTACCGAAGGGCGATATCCGCTGGGCGCCCTGCAGTCGTTGTCACCGATATCAACCCGGTGGCTGCCCTCGCGGCCAGATCACTGCAAATTCCACACATAACGATCTCGCAGTCTATTTTCTTGCCGTTCCGAAAATTCGCTTCGATCACCTGGTGGAAAGAAGTTCCGGAGGGGATGCCCTCTGCGCTACCCGCCATCAACAAGGTTCTCGCCCATTATGGCGTCGATGGCGTTGAATCCGCCGAGTATTTGGATGTTGGTGACGTCACGTTCGTCCCGTCGATTCCCGAATTTGATCCCATGCAGGGTGCGCCCCCTTCGCTTCACTACGTTGGGCCGATCTTGGGCAATCAACTCATTCCTCTCCCCTCGGCGGATCGATCCTCGTCCGCAAACGCCATGCCGGAGATATTTTTCTATCCAGGTCGACCACAAGATATAGCGGGGCCATCGGGACAGACGCTCTTGAACGTCGGCCTCGGTGCATTAGGCGGTCTCCACGCCACGGTGACCGTTGCGACCGGCGGCAACCAGTTCAATATTCCGGAATACCAGGGAGGTCAGCTTGAGATCGTACCATGGCGCGTCATATCGCCTGACTACAAGCCAAACCTGATCGTTCATCATGGCGGTCATGGCGCGTGCTTGACTGCGATCAGCGCAGGCATTCCCAGCGTAATCGTGCCGACGCATGCCGAACGGGAATACAACGCGAGAAACTTGGCCGCGCTGGGATGCGGAGAATTCGTTCCGATGGACCAAATCGCCGTACACGATGTCCGCCGCGCCATCGAGAATGTGATTACGAAGCCTGCTTATGCTCGCGAATGTGCCAAATGGAGCCAAACGATATCCGCCCGCAGATACGGAGGTGCCGATCTGATCGCCCGCATCATTATGCGGATGATTTAGGTTCGCTATCATGGCAGCACGCTCGGTGCTCAACTGTTCACCGACCTGACGAAAGAGCTGGTGGCTTTCATTGATCTCGATCGAGCGGCAACAGCGCGGAAGGTTTGAGGAGGCAGCGACCTTGGTCAACGTTCATATTCATCAATTCCAACCCGGCGGCGCCGTTGTGGACGCCGCGGCGCTTGCGCAATTCCAGGAGCAGTGGGCCACCTACCGCAAGCTGGTCGAAAGCGATTGTCTGGCCCACCGACAGATCGGCAATATTCTGCAGCAGACCCTGAACGAGGTCTTCACCGCGGCCTTCTCCTTCCTCGACATTGCCTGCGGCGATGCCAGCATGATGAAGGCCGCGCTGCGTGGAACCCAAGTCCGCCACTATCACGGCATCGACCTGTCGCAGTCAGCCCTCGAGCTCGCCGCCGCCAATCTCGCCGGATCGCCGTTCGAGATTGATCTCGACCACCGCGATTTCGTCGAAGCCATGATGCGCAGGCCGAAGCATGCGGACGCAGCCTGGTGCAGCCTGTCGGTCCATCACCTGGCGACTGACGACAAGCTGCGCCTCATGAAGGCGATCCGCGGCGCCATCGGGGCCCGCGGGATCTTTCTGCTCTACGAGCCGACGCGTCGGGCCGACGAGGATCGGACCGCATTTCTCGACCGTTTCATGCGGACGAACAAGCCCTTGTGGAGCGTGTTGACGCCGGCTGAATGGGATCAGATCCGGCACCATGTCACCACCTGCGACTTCCCCGAGACCTCAGCCGTCTGGTGCGAGCTCGGCCGCGAGGCCGGCTTCGGTGAGGCGCGGCAAGTCTTCGTCGATCCGACGGACTTCTTCCGGCTGTTCCGCTTCGAGGCGTGAGACGTGACGCCGTGAAATAGACGGCTGAACGCCTTTCAGAAAACCTTGCCGATCTCGGCGTGCTGCCCCTAGTACCTCGACATAGTGATTTTGACTGGCTGAATCGCGGTATTCATCCCTCCCCCGCAGGGGGAGGGCGATCGCCTATGCGCAGCTGGCTCGGCCTTCTTATCCCTCCCCTTCGGGGGAGGGTGGCCCGCCGAGCGTAGCGAGGCGGGTCGGGTGGGGGTTCTTGCTGATCGCCCGGCATAGCAAGCTTGGTCCCCCACCCGGCCTCGCTGCGCTCGGCCACCCTCCCCCTGCGGGGGAGGGATTGGAGTCTCGATCAAGAATGAGGTAGCGCGGCGCTGGGCCGCCAAGCTGGCCGGCCTCGACGGCTTCATCCTGGTCACTCCTGAGTACAATCACGGCACGAGTGCGGTGCTGAAGAACGCATTGGACTACGCCTACAAGGAGTTCGTCCGCAAACCGGTGGCCTTCGTGGGCTACGGCGGTGTCGGCGGCGTGCGCGGAGAGTCAGTACGTCGCGCCGGACGAAGTGCCGCAGAACGGTCCGGTCAGCGTGACGCTCGGCCGCTACGGCGCTTCGCGCAGTCCCGTACGTGCTCCTGACGGCATCAACTATCTGCACCTGAAGCTGCAAGACGGCGAGCGCTGGCGATACGAGCCGCCTGCCGGCCACACTGTTGCGTGGGTATTTGCTTGCTCGGGACACATCGACAGCCCCGAGCCGGTGGCGGCGGGCGAGCTCGCCGTGTTCGAAGAGTCGAACGGACCATTGGAATTCCTGTCCCGAGGCGACACCGAGCTCGTTCTCGGTTCCGCCATCAAGCATGCGCATGATCTGGTCCTCGGCTATTACTCCGTCCACACCAGCGCGGAGGCTCTGGAGCGAGGCGAGGCCGAGATCCAGCGCATCGGGCTGCGCCTGCGTGCCGAGCGCAGGGCTGAGATAAGCACCGCGTTACCGTGAGTTTCAGTCGCCAAGCCGCGCCGACGATCACACCGGGTCGTCATGGCCGGGCTTGTCCCCATGGGCGCCGAGTTAGTGCCAAAGCAAAGGATCACTCCGCTGTCATGCCCGCGTAGGCGGGCATCCAGTAACCCCAATGCGAGCGGCCGAGGCGAAACGGTGCCCTTTACGACGTCCTCGGATTCCTGGATCGTCCGCTCCCCGCCTTCGCGGGGACATGTTACGCGGACGATGACAGCGGAAAGACCTTAACTTAGCGGCTGTCGGGAGGGGCGGCTGCGGCGCGGAGTCCTGGAGCGACGCGCCGCACCCTGCCGCCTTTGAACGGCTGGCCCTCGCTCGAAGTCCGGCTTCATCCGGCGGACCGCCGCGTCCGGCCACCCGAGCAAGAGTGTCCGAAGTGTTCGGAAGCCGCGCGTCTTTGTCCCGAGCGGCGGCCCCGCTACAATCGGCGGGTCGGTCCAGGAAAGCGTATCCCTGCGGCGGCAGGCGATGCCCGGAGACACCAGCGATGCCATGCACGATCAACATCAACGGCGTGAGCCGTACCGTCGACGCGGACGGCGACACGCCGCTCCTTTGGGTGCTGCGCGACGGATGGCGCACTCGCGGGATCGTCAAACGATGAGCGCGGACTCCGAACCGGTCGAAATTGCGGTTCTCGACGACTACCAAGGCGTTGCCCTGGAGATGGCGGATTGGTCGGTGCTGAACGGGCGCGCCCGGATCACGGTCTTCCGCGACCACATCGCGGACGATCACGCGCTGGTCGAACGGCTGCGGCCCTTCGACGTCGTGTGCGTGATGCGCGAGAGGACGCCGCTGCCGCGTGCCGTGATCGAGAGTCTTCCCCGGCTGAAGATGATCGCGTCGACCGGAACGCGCAACCGTTCGGTCGACGCCGACGCCGCCGGCGAGCGCGGAATTGTCGTGACCTCCACCGGCTACTTCTCCGAGCCTACCGTCGAGCTGACCTGGGCGCTGATCCACGCTTCGATCCGCGACGTTGCCGCGGAGAGCAGCTCGGTCAGGGCCGGCGGCTGGCAGCGTTCGGTGGGAGCGGATCTCGCGGGACAAGTGCTCGGCGTGCTCGGGCTCGGCAACATCGGCTCGCGCGTCGCCGCGGTCGGGACCGCCTTCGGAATGAAGGTGATCGCATGGAGCGAGAACCTGACCCGAGACCGCGCGGAGTCAGCCGGCGCGGAGCTTGTCTCCAAGGAGGAGCTGTTCCGGCGATCCGACGTCCTGACGGTGCACCTAATCCTGAGCAAGCGCACGAAGGGGCTGGTCGGGGCGGACGAACTGGCGCTCATGAAACCGGATGCGAGGCTCGTGAACACCTCGCGCGGTCCCATCGTCGACGAACAGGCGCTGATCGAGTGCCTGAGCGAGCGCCGGATCGGGGGCGCCGCTCTCGACGTGTTCGACGTCGAACCGTTGCCGGCCGGCCATCCCTTCCGCACGCTGGACAACGTGGTGGCGACGCCTCACGTCGGCTACGTGACCCGAAACCTCTACCGCACGTTCTACGGCGACACGGTCGCGAACATCGCGAAATGGCTCGACAGCCGGAGTTGATGCCCCCTCACCCCAACCCTCTCCCCGCTGGGGTAGACCTCGCGGCTCGGCCGGATGAGCACCGCTTATTGCCGACCGAATTTCGCGAATTGGCCGTTGCGGTAGACGAACAGCGTGTCGGTCAATCCGTAGGGCCCTTCCGCCGCGAACTTGGCGGCGAGCTCCCGCAGCTGCTTCACCCCGGCCGGATTGCGCGAGCCGGTGACCAGCAGCACGTCGCGCGCCGGCACTGCCACCACGATATCGCCGTTCACCTTCACCTGTCCGCCCGACCAGATTTCATCGATCAGCAGCAGACTTGTCTCGTAATCGCCGCCGGCAGAGATCAGGAGGACCTCGCCGTTGCTGCGCATCTCGATCTTCGGGAGCATTCGCCGCAGATTGTCGACCGCAAGCGCCCTGAGCTCCTCGCGGCTCACCCCGATGTCGTCCTGCGTCGTCAAATAGCTCATCCTCGTCGGATCATCTTCGGCATAGACGATCACCAGCTCGTCGTTGAGCCGTTCCCAGAGATGCTCCTGCTCGACGCCCCGCGCCTTGAGCGTTTGCTGCAGACCGAGCAGCCATTGCCGATCCTTGATGACCGGAACGATGCGCAAGCGGTCGACCCCGGCCTGATCCTTGCCTGACTGCAGCATGGCCACCGCAAGCGTGTGCACGATCCAGCCGGCCCCAGTTGGGTCGAGGAGATAGTCCTTGTAGGCGTTGGCCAGGTGGACGGTCCGCCCGACCCCGTTCGGATCCCGGATCTCGAGCTCCAGATCGCCTTTGACGGTGACGGTCGAAGACGGCATCGCGTCCGTCAGCGCTTGCAGGAATAGTTGGGTGAAAGCCGGCGGCGCCAGCGGGTCGGCCCGGGCGACGCCGAACAAGGCAGCGACAGCGATGAGCAGTCCAAGCAGTCGCCTCATCCATGCCTCCATTCGGCCGATGCTCGTCTCATGGATCGGGAAAGGTACCGGGAGGAAGATCCGCGTTCGCGACCCATTCGATGCTGTTGGGAAACGCGCCACCGGTCTCGATGAATTCCTTGACGGCTTTCCACCCCGCCTCGAACGGCACGAAGAGCCCGATCGGCATCGGATCGTCGTGCAGGCTGCGCACCCATTGCCGCAGCCGGCTCAGGTCGCCTTTCGAGCTATAGGTGCCGCCGTATCCACCGCCCCACAACTTGTAGAGAAGAAGCACGCCATGGTCGGGATGGCCCCACATGTACAGATGGAGGTCGACGCGCCCCTTGTTCGGCTCGAGCCGCTCGGTCCCGAAGAGTCCTTCGGCAATGAGACTCGCGGTATCGTTGCCGCCGTCGTTGAACCATTGTCGTCCGGCCGGAACCAAAAAGTAGCGCTCCACCTCGCCCGGTCGCGGCCATCCGGCAATCAGCCGCGAAGCAAAATATGTCCGGCGGTTGGCGACTTTCGGTTCGGTCCATGTGCCGTCGCGCATGGTGTGGCTGACATCGAGCGGACAGACGAAAGTGACCGTCGGATTGCCCAATTCCACCGCGATATGCGGCAGCATCTCCTTGCAGCGGGCCGCACATGGACCGATCGCCGCGCACCGCCAGAGTCTCACCCGCGAGCGTGCCGCCGTTTTCCCGTGCAGCTCTGAGCAGGACCGTTGCCTCGGCGTGAAACACGCCATTGTTGGGCATCGTGCCATCGTGGCTCGAACTCATTTCGACCCCACCGCGCACTCCGAGACGCCGGTCCCAAGGATTGGAACATATCGTGAACAACAAATCAAGCGGAAATTGCGTGCCCAAGCGTTTCCCGAGTCGCTCGATTCGCAGTACGCGACGCAGTTCGTCGAATATGCTCTGAATTAAGTGGGCTTGAAGATGCCGCGCTCGAGGTTGTCGAGAGACATGCCTGCCTCCCCCGCCTGCGGATATTCGCGTGATTCCGCAATGGACCTCAGCGTCCGCCGCGCGGCCTCGGGCGCCACCGCCAGCGTCGCCTTTACCGCTTTCAACCGAACCTGAGCATTGGGATGGTCATAGAGACGGAGCAGCGCTCGCCGTTGATCCCCATTGCGTCCTTTCAGCTCCCTCCCGACCGCCTGCATCTCATCGAACAGACGGTTGAACTTCGCGTATTCGTGCATCAGCAGCGCTTGGTCCTGACCGAGCGCGATGGCCGCGAACCGCTCCACCAATTGCTCCACGGTCATATCCGCAAGCTTGCTTGGCGTCATGGCTTGAGAACTTCATGCGGAACGAACGCGGCTGGCCCGATTTTCAGCATCAGCTATGTAGGTTTGAAGACTTCACGATCGAGGTTTGCGAAGCATCATTCCAGCGTCACCGGCCTGCGGAAATTCTCGGGAGTCGACCATGCTCTGAAGCATCCGCCGTGCGGATTCGGGCGCCACAACCAAGGTTGCCTCCGCAGCTTTCAGCCGCACCTGAGCGTTAGGATGCCCATAGAGAGAGAGCAGCGCGCGTCTTTGGTCGCCATGGCGCGCTTTCAACTCGCTCTCGACCGCCTCCATTTCATCAAACAGGCGGTTGAACTTCGCGTATTCATGCATCAGCAGCGCTTGGTCCTGACCGAGCGCGATGGAAGTGAACCGTTCCACCGTTTGCTCCACGGTCATGTCTGCAAGCTTGGTTTGCTTAATGGCTTGAGAACTCCATGATCAATCAACGCGTCCAGGCCGAATTCTTCTCCGCTGGTTCCAATCTTTGCCGCGCAGATATTCCCTGGGTGGAAGTCCGCGGTAGGCCTTGTTCTTCCTCATGTACCATCCGGTGATCTGCAATTGCTTGCCCTTACGTTTCATTTTGCAGAGGCTAACTTACCCGAGGGCCGTTCGCGATGGCAGCAGCCCCAATCTCTCGATGTTTTCGTTTTCCCACCGGTCTAGTAACCGACCGAACGTAGATGGGTCAGATTCGATCTGGTGCGCAGCCTGCTTTACCAATTGATCAACAGGCAGCCGGAATTCGGAGTCCAGTTTGTCGACATCTTCGTCAAGAACTCGCAGCATGTTCCGGCATCGGCCGATGTCGCCAATGCGGTAGAATGTCAATGCCAAGTCGAATCGGAAATTAATGGACGAATTGCCGATCATACGGCCGACATGCCGCAAAAAATCCTGCGGTCTCCGAACGCTTTGCAAATATTCAAGATGCTCCCCGATGAGGTCTCGAATCGTGTTGGCCGAATCTTCGGAAGTGTCGTTGATATAGATGTCCTCGCCGGTCTGTGGAATTCGATCGCTATAGTCGAGGATCACCGATCGCATTGGCCGGTGCAACGGCGTCACAACTCTCCACAGATACACGCGACCCTTTTCCGTCGTGTTCTCGATCAGAAAGCCCCTGACGATGTGCTCGGTCGGCGCGACGACGAGCATGTCCCGGCACAATTCGACTCCAGGCAAACCCTTCTTGATCATTGCAAATATCTTTTTCGACCTGCTCACGGTGATCCCAGTCCCCTCACTGCATGCAAAATGATCAGTGGCACCTCGCGCCCGGCGCGAGTGTAAGCGCGAATCTTCGCTTCCCTTGCAGGCGCCATCGTCGCGTTCCCAGTCTTAACGTCATAGATCGCGATAATCTGCTCCTGCTCATTTCTCAGAACAACGTCGGTCCTGATGCTGCCGTCCAATCCATAACGTGCGAGACCTTCCGGATCGAAACTCTGCTCTACGCCCGCCCTTCCAATGCCTGGAAGGTTGCGAGCCCTCACTGCCCTCGCAAATTCCGCATGAACGATGACGCCATAGAGGCGCGCGGATAACGGATCGCGACGGCCGGATACGGCTCCATTTACCTGAATAAGTATATCATACAAGATTTCCTTGGTGAGCTCGATCGCGGGATCTTGCGATCCATGATCGCTTTCGTTTTGTGCATACTGTGACCAGACCGTTATTGGGTCGGGTGTTGCATCGCTCAATACCGAATCGGTGGTCAGGGAAGCCGGACGATTTTCACTCCCCGTAAGTCCCACGCGTGCACCGCCTCCGCCGGTGCGGGTCCACTGGCCGCCGCGGGGATCGCCGGCGGGCACGCGCGGCTCATCGGGGTTGTAGTGCGACCGGTACCAGGCCAGCCGGTGCTGCGCCGCGATGTTGAGCAACGTGAGCTTGTGGCGGAGCGCGTCGATATTCATCGCCTCGGCGAGCAGACGCTCGGTCTCCGCCGACATCTTGTTCGACATTGTCGTCCCCATGGTGGTGTGGCTGTCGTTGGCGACCGCGAGCGGATGGGCCGCGCTTGCGCGCAGGCAGCATCCTTCCGCGCCGATGCCGGCCGGCCTTTCGGCCGGGCCGTCGACCTCGAACGGCGGTCCGTTGCTATTCGGCTGGTGCTCGACTATTCGCCGGTCGCGCTACGCCCGATCGGCAGACGTCGCTTCGAGCAGGCCTTCGCGGTCAGGCCGCAGGGGCAGTCGGCGCGCCAGCTCTCGAGGTGATCGAGCGGCAGCAACAGGCTGTCGGTCGAATCCTTCCGGTGCTCGCGACGCGCGGCCTCGAGATAGGCCGCGACCGCCCGCGCGATGCGAGGATCATCCTCGAGAAAACCGATTGCGGCATTGCACAGGCGGCAGAGCAGGCCGCGCACCTTGCCGGTCACATGACAGTGATCGACGCACAACGTCTTGCCGCGGTGCTTCCTGCAGATGGCGCAGACGCCTCCCTGCCGTGCCAACATCGCATCGTAGTCGGCAATGGTCATTCCATACGCGCACAAGAGCTTGTATTGGCGCGGGTTCTTGAATCTCTCCCTTACCCTGTGCCGGTATTCGGGACCCTTCCGGCGCTGACGTTCGCGCGCGTTGATCTCGTCTCTGTTCGCGGCCCGATACGCGCGGTTCCGCTCGACGTGTTTTCGGCGAAACTCGGGGTCTTCCCGATAGCGTTTCTTGAACCACTCGAGCTGCGAAAACACGTCGATCGGGCTCCGATTTCCTGCCCGGTCGGTTCCCCT
>WNEY01001649.1_pt1 | contig 15933 bp, 16 predicted proteins | sample 5400531 | NCBI WGS metagenome assembly WNEY01 (sample SAMN13153338, study PRJNA577476) | soil metagenome | isolation source: 200 cm saprolite under Douglas fir tree site 1 | place: USA:California | collected 2015-04-18
CCCCGCGGTGGGAGAGCGCGTTGAGCAATTGGCCGCAGCGCTCGACCGAAGCGGCGCGGCGTTCGAGCAATAGAAACGCAGCCCGCTCCGCTCGCTCGGCGAGCGCCGCCACGCGCTCGCGCTGGCGGCCGATGCGGCTGCGATGAGCATCGGCATTGGCCCGAAGGCTCGCCGCCAGCCGCACGGTTGCGCCCTTTAGCCGCTCGCGCCGTTGCCGCCGCGCAACGGCTTCGGCGCGCCGGGCGCGCTCGATCAGCACGGCGGCGAGCTCGCGGCAGCGCTGCATCCGGGTGCGCAGAATTTGCGGGCCAAGGCGGCCCGCAATACGCGAAAAGTCCCGATGATGGATTTGCGCATTGGCGATCAGCGCCCGCGGCAGCCGCGCCGCGGCATGATCGAGCCGCTGGCGCGGCAGCGCGAGCAACTCCTCGGCGGTGGGGAGCGCCCGCATCGCCGCGCGCAGCTCGTTGCGCCGCGCCTCCTGGCCGCGCTGCCAGCAGGCGAGCGACCGCCGCGCCAGGCCGTCGACGCGCACGAGCAAATCGGCGCGCACCGGCACGGCCATCTCGGCGGCGGCGGTCGGCGTCGGCGCGCGCACGTCGGCGGCGAAGTCGATCAGCGTCACGTCGGTCTCGTGCCCGACCGCCGAGATCAGCGGGATCAGGCTCGCGGCCGCCGCCCGCACCACGATCTCGTCGTTGAACGACCACAGGTCCTCGAGCGAGCCGCCGCCGCGCGCCACGATCAGGAGATCGGGCTTGCGGATCCTCCCGCCGGGGGCGAGCGCGTTGAAGCCGTGGATGGCGGCGGCCACCTCCTCGGCCGAGCCGTCGCCCTGCACCCGCACCGGCCACACCAGCACCCGGCGCGGAAAACGGCCGGCGAGCCGATGCAATATGTCGCGGATGACCGCGCCGGTGGGCGAGGTGATGACGCCGATGACCTCCGGTAGGAACGGCAGGAGCTGCTTACGCGCGGCGTCGAACAGGCCTTCGGCGGCGAGCTTCTTCTTGCGCTCCTCGATCAGCGCCATCAGCGCGCCCGCGCCGGCAGGCTCGAGCGTCTCGACCACGATCTGGTATTTCGACTGGCCGGGATAGGTGGTGAGGCGCCCGGTGACGAACACCTCGAGCCCTTCCTCGGGCTTGATGCGCAGGCGGGCGAACGCGGTGCGCCAGATCACCGCCTCGATCTTGGCGCCCTCGTCCTTGAGCGCGAAATAACAATGGCCGGAGGAATGCGGGCCGCGATAGCCGGAGATCTCGCCGCGCACGCGTATGTAGCCGAAGGCGTCCTCGACGGTCTTCTTCAGCGCCGCCGAGAGCTCGGAGACGGTCCATTCCTGGATATTGAGGCGCGCGGGCTCGTTCATCGCCATGGGTGGATCGAAATGCTCAATTCGCCGCCACGCTCTCGAGCGTCGGACAGGTGCGCTTTTCCATCGGCGTCTCGTATGGCTGGTAGTTGGTCTTGTCGACCACCACCGCCTTCAGATTGACCTCCTTCGGCACCGGCTGCTTGCGCAGATTGCGCACCGCGATCTCGACGCCGAGGCAGCCCTGGAGGAAGCCGTTGTAGTCGCCGCTGCCGAGGAGCTCGCCCGACTTGATGAAATCGAGCACCTCCTTGCTGGCGTTGATGCCCACCACCAGCGCCTTCTTGTTGGCCGACTTGAGCTGGTCGATCGCGCCGATCGCCATCGGATCGTTGGCGGCAAGGACGCCGTCGATCTGCGGATAGCTGCGCAGGAAGGTCTTCATCACCTCGATCGCCGGGGTGCGGGCGTAGTTCGCCGACTTCGAGCCGAGGAGCTTCACCTCGGGAACTTCCTTGATCGCGTCCTTGTAGGCCTGCACCCGGGCGATGCTCGTCGGCAGATTATCCGGACCTTCCAGGATCACGACGTTGCCCTTGCCGCCCATCGCCTTGATCAGGTAGCGGGCGGTGGTGAGCGCGAGCTGGTAGTCGTCGGTGCCGACATAGGAGACGACGGTGCCGCCGGCGAGCCGCTCGTTGACGTTGGTCACCGGAATGCCGGCGGCGTTGAGCCGGTCGACCGCCGCCACCATGGCCTTGGGATCGAACGGTGCGAACACGATGGCGTCGGGCTTGTTGCGGATGACCTCGTCGACCAGGCCGATCTGCTCGGGCGGCGCTTCGCTGCGCGGAATGAAGTGCACGATCTGGGCGCCGGCCGCGGTGGCGGCGATCTCGCCGCCGATGCGCACCCCGCGCAGAATGGGGTTCGACGGATTGCGGGTGAACGTCGCGATGGTCTCGGCGCGCGCCGGCGTGAGCGCGGCGGCGCCAAGGACGGTGAGCACGGCTGCGAGGCGGGCGACCCGGTCTATCATCGCAATCCTCCTTGAGGCTTCTCTCTGCCGGCGCCGAGGGGTGGAGAATGCTAGCCGACTTTGGCGCTGTATTGTTCGTCGGTCACGTGCTCGAGCCAGGTGACGTGATTGCCGTCGAGGTGCTCCTGCAGCGCGATGTGCACCAGGTTGGTATCGGGGCCGGCGCCGTGCCAGTGCTTCTCGCCGGGCGGGATCCAGACGGTATCGCCGGCGCGGATTTCCCGCATCGGGCCGCCCCAGGCCTGCACCCGTCCCACGCCGGAGACCACGTGCAAGGTCTGGCCGAGCGGGTGGGTGTGCCACGCGGTGCGCGCCTTGGGCTCGAACCTGACCCAGGCGCCCCTGATCCGCCCCGGCGCCGGCGCGTCGGCGATCGGGTCCTGCCAGACCGTGCCCGTGAAATTTTCGGCCGGTGTCTTGCGCGAGGGCATCGAGCCCAACGGTTTGATGTCCATGGCCTTGGCTTTCCTCCAGCTTGGTTGCGAAGGTCCTAGCACGGATCGGCGGCGGCCCGAAGGCCGTCAACCGCTAGTGTCCCGATTCCGAAGTTCGCACGATCTCGCGGCGTCTTCGGTTGCGAACTTCGGAATCAAAGGGACACTAGCAACTCTATGATTCTAGTGCCGCTTTTGAACCCGAAGTTCGCAACCGAACTTGCCGCACGGCATGTGCGAACTTCGGGTTCGCGGCACTAGCGCACGCTCCGCGCCTTGCGGGGAAGTCGCGCCGTGCTACACCACCGGCGGCATGAACATCCTCCTCCTCGGCTCGGGCGGGCGCGAGCATGCGCTCGCCTGGAAGATCGCAGCCAGCCCGCTCGTTGAAAAATTCTATTGCGCGCCGGGCAATGCCGGCATCGCTCGGGAATGCGAGCTGGCGGCGCTCGACATCGCCGACCACGCCGCCGTGATCGCGTTCTGCCGGGCGAACAAGATCGACCTGGTGGTGGTCGGTCCCGAGGCGCCGCTCTGCGCCGGCATCGTGGACGATCTCGCCGCCGCCGGCTTCAAGGCATTCGGACCGGGCAAGGTCGCGGCCCAGCTCGAAGGCTCCAAGGGCTTCACCAAGGATCTGTGCCGAGCGAACGGGATTCCGACCGGTGCCTACGAGCGCTTCACCGCCGCCGCGCCGGCCAAAGCCTACGTGCGCGCGCGCGGCGCGCCGATCGTGGTCAAGGCCGACGGGCTCGCTGCCGGCAAGGGCGTGGTGGTGGCGTTAAGCGTCGCGGAAGCCGAGGCCGCAATCGACATGATGTTCGGCGGCAGCCTTGGCGAGGCCGGCACGGAAGTCGTGGTGGAAGAATTCCTCGCCGGCGAGGAGGCCTCCTTCTTCGCGCTCTGCGACGGTGAGACCGCGATCGCGCTTGCTTCGGCACAGGACCACAAGCGCGTGTTCGACGGCGATCAAGGTCCCAACACCGGCGGCATGGGCGCCTATTCGCCGGCGCCGGTGATGACGGGCGAGCTCACCCGACGCACCATGGACCAAATCGTGCTGCCGACCGTGCGCGCGATGAAGGCGAGGGGCGCGCCCTACAAGGGGGTGCTCTATGCCGGGCTGATGATCACGGCGGAGGGCCCGAAGCTGATCGAATACAACGCGCGCTTCGGCGATCCGGAATGCCAGGTGCTGATGCTGCGGCTGATGTCGGATATCGTGCCGGCGCTGCTTGCTTGCTGCGACGGGATGCTCAAGAGCTTCGATCTGCGCTGGTACCCCGACGCCGCCTTGACCGTGGTGATGGCGGCCAAGGGCTATCCCGGCACCTACGCCAAGGGCTCGCCGATCGAGGGGCTCGAGGCGGCGGCCGCGGTCGAGGGCGTGGAGATATTCCACGCCGGCACCAAGGCCGAAGGCGGAAAAATTCTGGCGAACGGAGGGCGCGTGCTCGACGTGTCGGCGCTCGGCAAGACGGTGGCGCAGGCGCAGGCGCGTGCCTATCAGGCGGTGGATCGCATCCGCTGGGCCGACGGCTTCTGCCGTCGCGACATCGGGTTTCGGGCGGTGGAACGGGAGAAAGCGCGAAACTGACTACCTGGCGCCTCGCTCGGGGAGGCGCAGCGCCGACTTACGGCTTGTCCTTGTCGCTCAGGCGATCGAGGCGCTTCTGCATCTCTTCCATCTGGCGCTTGAGGTCGTCGATCTCGCCGGTGCCTTCGCCGCCGCTCGATTGCGACTGCGGCTTGTCCGGATCGGCGGCCTGGCCCTCGCGTCGCGCAAACGGCGTGAACATGGCGAAGGCGCGCTCGAACATTTCCATGTTCCGCCGCACCTGGTCCTCGAGCGCGCCGAACGGGCTGCCGCCGAAGGCCTGCGCCATGTGCTCGCGGAACTTTTCCTGCTCGCGGGTGAGCGAGTCGATGGAGACTTCGAGATAGCGCGGCACCAGCATCTGCATGCTGTCGCCGTAGAAACGGATGAGCTGGCGCAGGAAGGCGATGGGCAGGAGGCTCTGCCCCTCCTTGTTCTCCTGCTCGAAGATGATCTGCGCCAGCACCTGGCGCGTAATGTCCTCGCCGGTCTTGGCATCGTGCACGATGAAGTCCTCGCCTGCCTTCACCATGGAGGCGAGGTCTTCGAGCGTGACGTAGGTGCTCGTACCGGTATTGTAGAGCCGCCGGTTGGCGTATTTCTTGATCGTGATCGGACCTTCGGTCTTAGCCATGGCGCGCACGCTCGACGATGATTTGCTTGAGCACGGAATGCGTGAGGTCGTCGCCGGTGGCGGCGTCGTAGACCACGAAGTCCTCCTCGTCCTCCACCATGGCGCCGAGCGCTTCGAGCGTCACATATCTGCCCCCACCGGGGTTGTAGAGCCGCCGGTTGGCGTATCGTTTGATCGTGATCGATTCGTCCGATTTGGCCATCGTCAGCCCGATTGTCGTCAGCCCGGTTCGCGCCTACCCGTTGGGCAGCATAGCCTGTTTTTTTTGAGCCCGGCCACCGTTTTATCGGTGTCTGGCTAACGGCAGGGCGGAAAGTCGCGGAGGCGGCCGGTCCCGCCGGACAATTGATGCAGAACAGACCGGCAATCCGTCCAATTGACAGGCCGGCGCCCGCGTCCCAAATGTGCAGCCGAGGATGCTGTCGCGGGGTGACGGGATCATCCGCGCGTCATGCGGGCGTTGCCGGGAATCCATGTTGAGCCGATAAAGAGCCGACAGCTCCGTCCAGCCGGATACGAAAGGGAGTTTCGAGATGAAGGACGATATCGTCATCGTCAGCGCCGTCCGCACGCCGGTCGGGGCCTTCAACGGGGCGTTTGCGGCCCTGCCGGCCCATGATCTGGGCAAGGTCGCCGTCCAGGAATCGCTCAAGCGCGCCGGCGTCGAGGGGGCGCAGGTCTCCGAGGTGATTTTGGGCCAGATCCTGACGGCCGGGCAGGGCCAGAACCCTGCCCGCCAAGCCTCGATCGCCGCCGGCATCCCGGTCGAGAGCCCGGCCTGGGGAGTCAACCAGCTCTGCGGTTCCGGGCTGCGCGCGGTCGCGCTCGGCTACCAAGCCATCCTCAACGGCGATTCCGAGATCGTGGTGGCCGGCGGCCAGGAATCCATGAGCCAAGCGCCGCACTGCGCCCATCTGCGCAACGGCGTGAAGATGGGCAATTTCGACATGGTGGACACCATGATCAAGGACGGCCTGTGGGATGCCTTCAACGGCTATCACATGGGCAACACGGCTGAGAACGTCGCGCGCCAGTGGCAGATCACCCGCGCGCAGCAGGACGAGTTCGCGGTCGCCTCCCAGAACAAGGCCGAGGCCGCGCAGAAGGCCGGAAGGTTCAAGGACGAGATCGTCCCGGTGACGGTGAAGACCCGCAAGGGCGACGTCGTCGTCGACGCCGATGAATATCCCAAGCATGGAACCACGCTCGATGCGATCGCCAAGCTCAGACCGGCCTTCGCCAAGGACGGCACCGTGACCGCAGCCAACGCCTCGGGCATCAACGACGGCGCGGCCGCGGTCGTGCTGATGACGGCGAGCGAGGCGGCCAAGCGCGGCAGGACCCCGCTGGCGCGCATCGTGTCCTGGGCGCATGCCGGCGTCGACCCCGCGATCATGGGCACCGGGCCGATCCCGGCCTCGCGCGCGGCGCTCAAGAAGGCGGGCTGGAGCGCCGGCGACCTCGACCTGATCGAGGCCAACGAAGCGTTCGCGGCGCAGGCCTGCGCCGTCAACAAGGACCTCGGCTGGGACACCTCGAAGGTCAACGTCAACGGCGGCGCGATCGCGATCGGCCATCCGATCGGCGCCTCGGGCGGCCGCGTGCTGGTGACGCTGCTCTACGAGATGCAGAAGCGCAACGCCAAGAAAGGCCTCGCCACGCTCTGTATCGGCGGCGGCATGGGCATCGCGATGTGCGTGGAGCGGTAAGTTCCATCCGATGATGCTGCAACGACGTCATGGCCGGGCTTGTTACCGCAAGTCGGGTCTACCCGACTTGCGGCGCCAATAAGCATGCGCAACCCGAGTTGCGATTGCCATCCACGTCTTTAATCTGTGGCCAAGACGTAGATGCCCCGGAACTCGGGCTTGCCCCAGTTCCGCAGTGTAGAGTGCCGCAAGTCGGGTGACCCCGACTTGCGGTGCCAGCCCGGGCATGACGACAAGAATATCGGGAGGACGATCATGTCACGCGTCGCTGTGGTGACGGGCGGAACACGCGGTATCGGCGAAGCGATCTCGAAGGCGCTCAAGGCCGCGGGCTACAAGGTCGCCGCGAACTACGGCGGCAACGACGCGGCGGCGCAGAGCTTCAAGGCCGCGAACGGCATCCCGGTCTACAAATGGGACGTCTCGTCCTACGATTCCTGCGTCGCCGGCCTCAAGCAGGTCGAGGCCGATCTCGGTCCGGTCGAGGTGCTGGTCAACAATGCCGGCATCACCCGCGACACCATGTTCCACCGCATGACTCCCGAGCAGTGGGGCGCGGTGATCAACACCAATCTCAATTCGCTGTTCAACATGTGCCGGCCGGTGATCGAAGGCATGCGCAGCCGCAAGTTCGGCCGCATCGTCAACATCTCCTCGATCAACGGCCAGAAGGGGCAGATGGGCCAGGCAAACTACTCCGCCGCCAAGGCCGGCGAGCTCGGCTTCACCAAGGCGCTGGCGCAGGAGAGCGCGCGCAGCGGCATCACCGTCAACGCCATCTGCCCCGGCTATATCGCCACCGACATGGTCAAGGCGATGCCGAAGGACGTGCTGGAGAAGAACGTCCTGCCGCTCATTCCGATCGGCCGGCTCGGCGAGCCGGAGGAGGTCGCGCGCTGCGTGGTGTTTCTCGCCTCCGACGACGCCGGCTTCATCACCGGCTCGACCTTGACGGCGAACGGCGGGCAGTATCTCGCCTAGCGCATGTTCCGGAAAAGTGGGAACCGGTTTTCCGACTAGAACATGCGCAAAAAGAGAGGGCTGGAGCGCATCCCGACTCGGGCTGCGCTCTAGCCCGGCGCCCAGCCCTTGGGCGCGAGCTCGAATCCCTTGAACTCGAAACCGGGCGCCACCGTGCAGCCCACCAGGGTCCAGTCCCCGAGGCTCCGCGCTGCCTGCCAGGCGTGCGCCGGCACGATCGCCTGCGGGCGCTCGCCGGCGGCAAGATCGCCTCCCAGCGTCACGCGCTCGACCCGACCCCCGGCATCGTTCGCAATCTCGAGCTGAAGCGCCGCGCCGGCATGATAGTGCCAGGCCTCGGCCGCATCGACCCGGTGCCAGTGCGAGCGCTCGCCGCGCGCCAGCAGAAAATAGATCGCGGTCGATGCCGCGCGCCCGCCTTCGACGGTCCGCGGGTCACGAAACGTCTCGCAGAAATGCCCGCCCTCGGGATGCGGCTTGAGATCGAGCAGGCGGATCACCTCGGCGGCGGACGGCATCGCGGCACCTTCATTGAACAATTCGAGAACAATTGGAGGTTGTCTTTAGAGTTTAGAATTTGCTAATCCTACGCTGCCGCGCCGCGACCGGCGACGACAAATGTGCCGGCGCGACTTCGGGGCCGAGCGGGTTCGGACATTCGGCCGCGTCGCGCAAGCAAGTTGAGTAATAGGAGGGGACTATGATGATGCACGTCACGCGCCTTGCCTTTGCCGCCGTCACGACCGCGCTCTGGCTGTCGTGGCCGATGGGCCAGAGCGCGCAAGCGCAAGCCGAATGGATCAATGCCGCGCGCCAGGGCGGATACGTGATCGTCATCCGCCACGGCGCCACCAACCGCGACCAGGCCGACACCGACCCGCTCAATATCACCAACGTCGCCCAGCAGCGCCAGCTCACCGACCAGGGCCGCGCGGTTGCGAAGTCGATCGGCGACTCCATGCGCAAGCTCAAGCTCCCCGTCGGTCAAGTCTACACCAGCATGTTTTATCGGGCGGTCGAGACCGGCACGCTGCTGGGCTTCGGCCCGGTGACGTCGTCGCACGACTTCACCGAGGGCGGGCAGGTCGTCACCCCGATCGAGAACGACCGCCGCACTGCGGCGATGCGTAAGTTCGCGGCAATGGTGCCGCCCGCCGGCACCAACGTCGTCCTCGTCACCCACAAGCCCAACATCGTCGATGCCTTCGGCAAGGATTTGCTCGACATACGCGAAGCCGAGGCTTCGGTGTTCAAGCCCGACGGCAGCGGATACAAGCTGGTCGCCCGCGTCCAGGCGATCGATTGGGACAAGCTGGCGCAAACGGCGAATTGATCTGTCGCCGCAATCTCACCTGTCGTCCCCGCGAAAAACGGGGACGACAGGAAGAGGTCGTCTCATGATCTGTTCTTGCGCTCGCGGATTTCCGCGAAGACCTTCCAGGCCGGCTGATCCGCCAGCCCGAGCGACTTTGCAATCTCGGGCACGTCGGCGCGCAGGAACGGGTTCGCCGCCTTCTCCTCGCCGATGGTCGAGGGAATCGTCGGCTTCTTCGCGGCGAGAAGCTTCTCGACCTCCTCCTCGCGCGCGGCGAGCGCCACATTGGCGGGCTCGATCGTCTTCGCGAACCGGATATTGGCCGCCGTGTATTCATGGCCGCAATAGATGCGGGTGTCGTCCGGCAGGCCGCGCAGCTTCAACAGCGAATGCCACATCATTTCCGGCGTCCCCTCGATGACGCGCCCGCAGCCGATCGAGAATAGCGTATCGCCGACGAATGCGAGCTTGTCGGGGCCGAGGAAATAGCTGATGTGGCCGGCGGTGTGCCCCGGCGTCTCGAACACGCGCGCCGTGAGCGAGCCGACGCGCACCGTGTCGTTCTCGCGCACGGTCTCGTCGACGAGCGGGATGCGCCCGGCCTCGCCGTGGGGCGCCACGACGCGACAGCGGTGGTGCCCCTTGAGCTCGGCGATGCCGCCGGTGTGATCGGCGTGGTGATGCGTGACCAGGATGTCGCTCAGCCGCCAGCCCGTCGCTTTGAGCGCGGCCTCGACCGGTGCGGCCTCGGGCGCGTCGATGGCTGCAGTCGCGCCGGTTTCGGGATCGTGCAACAGCACGCCGAAATTATCCTGTAGGCAGCGGAAAAGATGGGTCTGCGCGGACATGTCGATCACTCCCCGGAAGCCACCAACGCCTTCATTAGTTAGGCATCCCGACCCATGACCTGCAAGGCCGCCGGCGGCGCCTTTCCCTAGAGCATTTTCAGGAAAAGTGGGAACCGGTTTTCCGTCCGAAAATGCGACAAACGTAAGAAAGCCGCGGGTTTTTCGGTTACGCCCGCAACGATCATTTCCATGCTACCCTCATCCCATGTCGATCGACGTCGTCGATTTGCGCGATTTCTACGCCCGAAGCCTCGGCGTGGTGGCGCGCCGCTTCGTCGGCCGCGGCATCCGCAAACGTTTTGCCGATACCCGCGGCATGAGCGTGCTCGGGGTCGGCTATCCGACGCCCTATCTCGGTCTCTTTCGCGAGGAAGCCGAGCGCTGCCTCGCATTCATGCCGGCAGTGCAGGGGGTGGTGAAATGGCCCACCAACCGGCCCAGCCTTGCCGCGCTGGTCGACGAGCTCGAGCTGCCGCTCACGGATTCTGCGGTTGATCGCGTGCTGCTCGTGCATGCGCTCGAGATGGCGCACGACCCGATCGCCCTGCTGCGCGAGGTCTGGCGGGTGCTGGCGGCCGGCGGTCGTCTGCTGATCGTGGTGCCGAACCGGCGCGGGGTCTGGGCGCGCCTGGATACGACGCCGTTCGGCCACGGCCGGCCCTATTCGCGCTCGCAGATCACGCATCTCCTGCGCGAAGCCTGGTTCACGCCGACCGGCTGGAGCGAAGCGCTGCATGTGCCGCCGGTCCCGCGCGGCTGGTTCCTGCGCTCGGCGGTGGCGTGGGAACGGGCCGGATCGACGATCGCCGCGCCGTTCGCCGGCGTGCACATCGTCGAGGCCACCAAGCAGGTCTATCGGGCGATCCCGGCGCGACGCGAACGTGCGCGATTGGTGCCCGCGCTGGAGCCGGCGCTCGCACCGTCGCCGGGCGGGTAAGTTGCAGCGAATAGCAAATGGCAAATAGGTAACGGGCGAGCGCGTGTTTCTATTCGCTACTCGCTATTCGCCATTCGCTCGTTTTCGGATCACTCGCGCGGGGGCGACTCGTCGGCTCCGCCGTCGCCGCCGCCCTGCATGTCGTGACGCGGGCCGCGATGGCGGCGCCGGCGGCGATGCAGCGGAAAGCGATCGCCCTGGTTGTCGTGGCCGTTCTGGCCCTGCGGGTTCTGCGGATGCGGCTGATGCTGCTGCCCGCCGGTGATGAACGAGGGCAGCCGGTCGATGTCGCCCTCGGCCGGCGCGCCGCCCTGGAACGAACGGGGCTGCGGCAGCTGCTGCTGGTGCTGCGGGAAGGGTTGCGCGTCGCGCGGAATGTAGGGCTGGGGCTCGCGCGTGCCGTAGGTCGTCTCGCCCGAGGAGCCGACCGCGGGCTGTCCTTCGTCGTCGCCGTCGTCGAAGCCGTCGTCGCGCGCGCCGGCGGGCGTCTCGTTCTCGGGCCGTGCCAGGTGGGGATTGTTCTGCCGGAATTGCTCCTGCGCCACCGCGATCACGCGGTAATAGTGTTCGGCGTGCTGATAGTAATTCTCCGCCGCGATCGGATCGCCGGAGGTCTGCGCGTCGCGCGCGAGCTGCATGTATTTTTCGGCGATGTGGGAGGGGTTGCCGCGAATCTTCACATCCGGGCCGTTCGACTCGAAGACGCGCACCATCGGATTGTGACTTTTGCGGTGATTGTTGCGACCGCGCATGCGCTTGTTTTGACCGTTTCTCATGACTCGCCTGTTGCCAACCCCTTCATTGCGGCGGCGGTGTGCCGCCATCTTACGTCACCGAACGATTGCTGGACCAAACATCTTACGATCTATCGCAGGAGCCCCGCGGCAGCATCCGCGTGCTCGCTCGTTCAAGCAGGAGGCAAAAATACGGCGCCGTTCGCCGCGATGTCAGGTTCCGTCTCGCGAAGCAGCAACCCCAAACTTCGGGGAGACATGGCCGCGGCATGCCGCGGCGTTGCCCACCTCTTCCTCGAGCGCATGCACCTTAAGCACATATCCGCGCCACTCGCGGATCAGCGCCGAACCGATGAAGCATCTCGTCCCGAATGTGCCAACGAACACCTGCCGGGGCATCCGGCGTCCTTCGTTCGCTCCGTCCGCACCGTCGGCTCTCCGCAGTCCTGCTCCGGGGCTCGCAATCGGTGCTCTCAAGTGTCTCGGGTCGATTCCGTGGCCGAAACCTAGTCGGTCTTGAACCACAATCCAAGTGCTTTTTTCGTGCTTTTTTTCGTACCTGGAATGTCAAGGACTCATGGCCGAGCCCGCAATACCAGTGCCCGGGCGATGCCTGAAAGATCGTATCGCGGTGGGGCCGCCATAAGCCCCACGGCGGCGAAAATTGCGGTTGCCGCGCCGAGCTGGCCCTTTCCCAGTTCCAGCACCAGCGCTCCGCCCGGCGCAAGCAGCCGCTGTGCATCGGCGGCAATCGCGCGGTAACCATCCAGGCCGTCGGGTCCGCCGTTGAGTGCGCGCCGCGGATCGTATTCCCGCACCTCGGGCGCGAGCCCCTCAATGTCGTTGCGCGCGATATAGGGCGGGTTGGAGACAATGAGGTCGATCGGCCCGGTCAGGGCGGCGGCGAAGTCGCAAGCGAGGAACGAGGCGCGGGGCGCGACCCCCAGCGCCGAGGCGTTCGCGTGCGCGCAATCGAGCGCGGCAAAACTGACATCGGTGCCGACGCCATTCGCGCCCGGCAGCTCGTTGAGCAAGGCGATGAGCAGCGCGCCCGTGCCGGTGCCGAGATCGGCGATGCGCGGCGCGCCGGCTCGGGGTTCCTCGCCGATCGCCGCCAGCGCCGCCTCGACCACGGTTTCGGTCTCGGGCCGGGGGACGAGCGTCTCGGCGTTGAGCTTGAAATCGAGGCCCCAAAATTCCTTGCGCCCGAGAATGCGCGCCACCGGCTCGCGGGCGAGCCGGCGCGCGGCGAGCACGGCGATGGCATCGGTCTCCGCGCGCGCGAGCGTGCGACGGGACGCCGCGGCAAGCGCGGCATGATCGAGCCCGAGCGCGTGGCCGACGATGAGGCGCGCATCGAGCTCGGGCGCGTCGAGCCCGTGTTGACGAAGGCGCTGCGCCAGGCTGCGGCGCGCGCCTTCGACGGTCGTGCCGAGCGCCATCATCGCGCTCACTGCGTCGCCCCTTCGGCGGCCAGGAGCTCGGCCTGGTGCGAGGTGACCAGCGCATCGATGATCTCGCCCAGCGCCTCGCCCTCCATCACCTGCGGCAGCTTGTAGAGCGTGAGATTGATGCGGTGGTCGCTCACCCGCGCCTGCGGAAAATTGTAGGTGCGGATGCGCTCGGAGCGGTCGCCGGAGCCGACCTGGCCGCGGCGCTCGGCGGCGCGTGCTGCGTCCTGCTTCTGGCGCTCGAAATCGTAGAGCCGGGCGCGCAGCACGGCCATCGCCTTGGCGCGGTTGCGATGCTGCGAGCGGTCCTCCTGCATCATCACCACGATGCCGGTCGGGATGTGAGTCACGCGCACGGCCGATTCGGTCTTGTTGACGTGCTGGCCGCCGGCGCCGCCCGATCGCAAGGTGTCGATCCTGAGGTCGTCGTCGTCGATCTCGATATCGACGTCTTGGGCTTCCGGCAGCACGGCGACGGTGGCGGCGGAGGTGTGGATGCGGCCCGAGCCCTCGGTGTCGGGGACGCGCTGCACGCGGTGCACGCCGGATTCGAATTTGAGCTTGGCGAAGGCGCCGCGGCCGCGGACTTCCGCGACGATCTCCTTGTAGCCTCCCACGGTGCCTTCGCTTGCCGAGATCACCTCGACCTTCCAGCCCTGCTTGGCGGCGTAGCGCTCGTACATGCGGTAGAGGTCGCCGGCGAACAGCGAGGCCTCGTCGCCGCCGGTGCCGGCGCGGATCTCGAGGATGACGTTGCGCTCGTCCATCGCGTCCTTGGGGAGGAGCGCGAGCTTGAGCTCGTGCTCGAGCGCCGCGCGCTTTTGCTCGAGCTGCGGCTTCTCGGCGGCTGCCATCGCGCGCATCTCACCGTCGGTCGCGGAGTCCGCCATCAGCGCCTCGAGGCCCTCGATCTCGGCGACGACCCCGCGATATTTCTTCACGGTCTCCACGATCGGGTCGAGCTCGGCGAATTCGCGCGAGAGCTTGACGTAAGTCTCCGGGCTGACCTGGGTCGCGAGCTCGCTTTCCACGGCGTGGTGGCGGGCTACGAGCGCATCGAGTTTCTGCTCAGGCAGCATGGATCTCTCACGGTCGTCATGCCCGGCATGCAGTCAAGCTTGCGCAGACTGCGTAAACTTGTCTGCGTTGCCGGGCATCCACGTCTTCGCAGGCGGGTAAGTAGAAGACGTGGATGGCCGGGACAAGCCCGGCAATGACGGAAGGAGCGCCTCAAACCTGCAGCCCTTGCTCGGCCGCGAATGCCTTGAGGCGCTCGCGGATCGGCACGCTGCCGGCCGGGCTATCGATGAGCGGCCCCATCAGCGCCGCGGCCTTGCCGGCATCAAGTTCGAGCAGCATGGCCTTGACCGGACCCACGGCCGACGGCGACAGCGAGAGCGCCCGGTAGCCGATGGCCACCAGCGCCAGCGCCCCGAGCGGTTTCGAGGCGAGCTCCCCGCACAGCGTCACCGGCTTGCCGTGGGCGCGACCCTTCTCGGCGATGGCCTTGAACGCGCGCAGGATCGGGGCCGAGAGCGCATCGAAGCGGTCGGCGACCCGCGCATTGCCGCGGTCGGCGGCGTAGAAGAACTGCAAGAGGTCGTTGGAGCCGACCGAGAGGAAGTCGACGCGGTCGAGCAGCTCGTCGAGCTGATAGAGCAGCGAGGGGACCTCGACCATGGTGCCGACCTCGACCCGTTCCGGCAACTTGTGGCTGTGCCGGCGCAGATGGGTGAGCTCGCGCTCCACCAGCGCCTTGGCCTCGTCGAATTCCTCGACCGTCGCGATCATCGGGAACATCAGCTTCAGGTCGCGCCCGCCGGCGGCGCGCAGCAGCGCGCGCACCTGGCTGCGCAACAGCCCAGGCCGGTCGAGCCCGAGGCGTATGGCGCGCCAACCAAGCGCCGGGTTCTCCTCCTCGACGTTGCGCATATAGGGCAGCACCTTGTCGCCGCCGATGTCGAGGGTGCGGAAGGTCACCGGCCGCTCGCCGGCGGCGTCGAGCACGGCGCGGTAGAGCGCGAACTGCTCGGCGGTGCGCGGGAAGGCCGCCGCCACCATGAACTGCAATTCGGTGCGGAACAGGCCGATGCCGGCGGCGCCGGTCTCCTCGATATGCGGCAGGTCGACGGCGAGCCCGGCGTTGATCATCAGCTCGATCTTTTCGCCGTCCTTCGTGACGCAGGGCTTTTCCCGCAAGGCGAGATATTGCTGTTGCCGGCGCGCCCGCAGCCGCACCCGCTCGGCATAGGCCGCCTGCATGTCGGGCGATGGGCGCACATGCACGTCGCCGGTCGCGCCGTCGACGATGATGGCGTCGCCGGGGTCCGCCAGGCCGGTCGCGTTCTCGATCTCGCCGACGGCCGCGATGCCGAGCGCGCGCGCGACGATCGCCACGTGCGAGTTGGGCCCGCCCTCCTCGAGGATGAGGCCGCGCAGGCGCTTGCGGTCGTAGTCGAGCAGCGCCGCCGGCCCCATGGAGCGCGCGACCAGGATGGCGTTTTCCGGCAGGCGATCGCGCGCCGGGGCGTAGTCCTGTCCGAGCAATTGGTGCATCAGCCGGTTGGCGAGCTCGTCGAGGTCGTGCAGGCGCTCGCGCAGATAAGGGTCGGTGGCGCGCAGCATGCGCGCGCGGGTGTCCGACTGCACGCGCTCGACTGCGGCCTCGGCGGTCAATCCGGTCGCCACCGCCTCCTCCAGGCGATGCACCCAGCCGCGGTCGTAGGCGAACATGCGGTAGGCTTCGAGCACATCGCGGTGCTCGCCGCCATCGGCGACCTCGCCGCGCTCGAGCAGCACGTCGAGGTCCGAGCGCATGGTCTCGACCGCGGCCTCGAGCCGCTTGATCTCCTTCGGCACGTCGTCGGCGATGAAATTGGTGATCACCACGCGCGGCTCGTGCAGCACCACGTGGCCGAGCGCGATGCCGTCGTTCAGGG
>WNEY01001651.1_pt1 | contig 15931 bp, 17 predicted proteins | sample 5400531 | NCBI WGS metagenome assembly WNEY01 (sample SAMN13153338, study PRJNA577476) | soil metagenome | isolation source: 200 cm saprolite under Douglas fir tree site 1 | place: USA:California | collected 2015-04-18
CAGCCTCGACGAACGCCTCGCGCCGGGGTCGGTGCTGCGGGGTGGCGCGGTGCACGCCGTGCAACAGTTCTGAGGCGGTGATGGCAGCGATGCCAGTCACTTCCGTCGCGCCGAGTTGCCTGGTCAGTCGGGCGGTGACCTCGGTCATAGCACGATCGGCGGGCAGGGCGCGGACCGCGCGTTCGACCTCGATGAAAACGGTGGTGTCTAGGAGCGTGCCCATGGGTCATCCGGTGCCGGGCCGACCTCGGCGAGCACCGCCTCCATATCTTCGGCGAATCCCGGATCCGGAAGCGCCGCGCCTGCGAGCAGGGCGAGTGCTTCGCCGAGCGGGCGGCCCCGGCGGCCAGAAGGATAAGCAGCGACCGGGCTGTCGTCTGGGTGCACGATGACGAAAACGGGCAAGCCGCGGTTCTCGACGAAGACCGGCTCATGGCGGGCGACAGCTTCCCGCGCATGGCGAGGTATCCGCACCTCCTCGGCCCTGATCATGGTGGTCATGAGGAAAGGATATCATCGACCCGTACGGAACTGTACGGTTCCGTACTGCGCACCTGTCCCAAGTCGACGGCTTGCCCTAACCGCCGACCGCCCCCACGCCACGGGAAGATCGTTGCCCGCCCGCCCATGCCACAACGAACCTTCCCCGTTGCCTTCGTGAGGGTCAACCTGCAGATGCAACCTTGGAGGCCATAGTGGTAGTCATCTCAGGTCACATCATACACGTGAATGCCATTTGGTCACGCTCACCCGAGGCCGGGTCCGCCATGATCATCTTCCGGAACGGATGAATATGCTCCTTCATCTGGATTTTCGGGGATGAATATGCGCATTCATCTTTCGGACTCACTACCGAATAGTCGCCTTGTGCTTGTTTAGTCCGTTAGGTGGACCCGTCCTGGCGGAGCCGGGGTCGGCCCGCGCGCCGAGCACGCCGAGCTGGCCGGGCTCGCCTCGGCGAAGAACCGCCCGGTCGGCGCCTATGATGAGTGCGCAAATCACGCTCTCGCGGACTGTGAACATCGAGGTCAAAGCCTCGCGTCAGCCCCGAGAGCCAGAATCGTGAGCCAACTCAGGTCGCGGAAATCCCTTATGAAATCCTCGTAGGAACAGAAATGGCACCGGGCGTTGCACAGCAAAGTGGGCTCGATTTCGAGCGTCCGGGGCGACGGGAACGGGGTCATCTCCGGCAGGCGCAGCCCGGATTTGAGGCTGGTGACCGCTGCCGCGCGGGAGCCGAAATCGTAGGAGTCCGTGCCGTCGCTGCCGGCCGATGTCAGGCCGCCGTCCCATGTTTCGCTGTGTTCTGCCATGACAGGCTTCTTTCAGTGTGGTAATTCCCTGAGCAGCCCTGCCCGTTCGGCGTACAGCAGGGCGAGCATGCTCGGCTGGGCGGAGATCAGGCCGCCGGACATCAAGCTGAACAGTTCACTGACCGGCACCCAGTACAAGGCGGTCGATTCATGAGAGTCGGCAGGTTCGGGAACGTCGTTCCCAGCCGCTGTCCCGAATACGAACCAGAACCGTTTGTCAGCCAGCCCCGGCAGGACATCGGCTGAGCCCATCAGCCTGGCGTCCTGGAGCTTGCACCCCGTCTCCTCGAAGACCTCGCGGGACCCCGCGTCCACGGGGTTCTCGCCAGGCTCGATGCCGCCGGCGGGCAGCGCCAGGCCAGCGCTGGAAGTTATGAAGCGGTGCCGGTAGAGCATGAGAACGCCGTGTCCTTAGTTATGCACCACGGCAGCGACAGACTCAGACGCGAACCGGATCACCTGGTGTGAGAAGGGCTTCCCGGCACCAGTGCTCACCTGTACTTCCTCTACCGATATGCGCCGGTCCCGGTAAAGCTGCCTGGGCGCAGACGCGGACCATTTCCGTACAGGGGGCAGGGCGTCCCGCCCTGGCCAGTTGAGAATCGTCATGCGCTCATTCCTACCGCGCGCCGCCTCGCGCGCGCCGGCCAGGTGCCCGGCGTGGATGAGTTGACCGCGCGGGAGCGTGAGGTCGTCGCGCTGATCGCGTCCGGCCTGTCGAATGAGGAGATCGCCGGGCGGATCTACGTCAGCCAGTCCACGGTCATGACCCACGTTGCCCGGGCGATGATGAAGTTCGGGCCGCGCGACCGAGCCCAGCTAGTGGTCTTCGCTTATCAAGCCCGGACTCGATCGACCCGGCGGGACCGGCCGCACCTAAGCGTCGTCCATTAAGCATTGATATTTTGGGCCATTGTTTTGGCATCGCGTTGTCGTATAGCCGCGACCATGATACGTTCCTGATCGCATTCTAAGAGCGTTGGTGCGCTCACAGAGGGGAACGAGCATGACGGGGAATGCTTTAAGTAAGCTGGTGTTGTTGCCGTTATCTGGCACCGCTCTCATGGCCGGGATGATCTGGGGAGCCGGTCCGGTATTGGCGGCGAGTCCGCAACGACCTACGAGTCATCCAAAGTTAGTCTCGGCCAGTGCCAGTTTCTCGGCCACAGCCGATGCGGCGAGCGGCGGCGTGCACATCGACTCGGTGAGCACTGGCGCGAAGGTCATCCAGGGCGCGGCGGCTACGGTCAAATACACCTGCATCATCGAGACCAAGAAACACCGCAAACTAGTCGGCTACAGGCCGCTGACCTTGCACAACGGCGGGCGTTCCCACTCCATGACGTGGCTGCTGTCGCCGTACTCAATCAAGGACGCTCGATTTCTCGCTAGCGGACCGACATTCCAGGTGGAGATGTGCCTGGTCGGTAGCGGGCATAGCTGGAATTACTGGCATCAGTGGTTCGACGGCGGGGCGATCGTGCTCAAATACGCGAGGCCGCTCCTGATCGGCAGTATATGGGGCACCAAGGTCGTCAATGGCGCGGCGAAAGCGACGTTGAGTTTCATGCTGAGCAAGGGGGCGGCGTCGATCGGCGGGAGCACGCAGGTAAAGAATTACGCGACGCACTCCGGTGACACCGGCGGGGATCCCAACCTGGCCGTGCCAAAGGCCTGGCTCAAGTACAACATCAACCGGGTCAACGCCTTCTACATCTCCTCACACGATCTTTTCTTCCAAGGCACCGGAAGCAGCGAAGGCAACGTCGGGCACGCCTTGTACGAGTTCGATACAGGCGGCACCGTGAACTTCAAGTACGGCGCGGCAATCCAGGTCCGGGCATTCTGTGCCGAGGTTTCGTGCCCGGCGGGTTTCTGAGTTCGGGAGGAGATCACGCGATGCGGGCAAGCGACCGACGACTGGGCGTGACCGTGGCGGTCGCTTGCACCGCGTTGGCGGTGCTGGCGGCGTGTTCGTCGGGCGACTCAGGAGCGCACCGGGCGGTCAGGCCGGTCCTGCCGGTCGGTGCGACCGGCGCGCTGGGCAAGGGCACCTTGTACCTGCTGCTAGGTGACGTGGCGATATCGGCGAACCTATGGCGGGTAGATCTCGGGACCGGGCGGGTCCAGCAGCTCACGTTCAACCCGCCGCAGTACGGGGTGTCAAATTTCAGCGCGTCGACGGCTGGACTGGTCCTTGGGAATGCCCGGTCCGGAGTGGATGAGGCGGACATCATGGTCGAGGGCAAGCCTCGGCCGCTCAGCGGCGGTGTCGGCGACTCGCCGCAGATCAACTCGGCGGGGCAGATCGTAGACGTGGCGTTTGCCGAGCAGGGCGTCCGGCACGGACCGTGGTCGCGTGACCGGCTGCTGTACTGGGCCAACCGGGCGTCTCGGTATCGGGCTATATACCGAGCCCAGCCGTCTAATTACCTGGCGCCGTCATCGACCTTGGCCGACCTAGCCTGGAGTCCGACCGGCACGATGATCCTGGCCGCCGAAGGTCCAGATGCCTACAACCGACTGTTCGCTTTGGACTCCCGCGGGCGGGTCGTGCGGCGGTTCGTGACCGTACCCGGCTTCCCGCGGGGGTGGGCCTGGGGTAGATACGGCCTGGCGGTTGGCTATCAGACCGGACGGCACAGCGTGGTCCTTGGCGCGACCGGGCGAGTGCTGGCCAGGCTGCCCGGCAAGTGGATACCCGGGTGCTGGAATCCGGCCGGCACGATGCTGCTGGTCGCAACCCCGGATCGGGAGCGGATCGGGATCTGGACCCCAGGCAGCCCTGGCCACGTCCGCGAACTGGGCCGGCTGCCCGGCGGGGCCTTGCAGGAGTGCTCCTGGACCGCACGACCGGCACCAGGTACCTGACGCCCGAGCTAGCCGCCGCTCATTGCCTCTCGGGCCTTGCGGATCGTAGAGCGGTTGGCCGAGTCCAGGTACTCCTCGATCCTGGTGACGTGGCCGTCTTTGACCTGCAGATACATCGCCGCGTGCAGTTCGACCGGCTGGCCGTTGGCGAGCGTGCCGCGCAGCACGTGCTGCTGGATGACGCCGTCTTCGGCGGGCACCCGCCGCACGATCTCGTAGTGCAGCCCGGACACCGCTTTATGCAGTGCGGCGAGCACCTTGAGGTTGTCCGCCACCGGCTGCTCGATCAGGTCGTCGTTATGCCAGATCAGCGCGTCCGGCGAGTAGATCGACCGCACGGTTTCGATGTCGCCGGCCTCAAGCGCGGCGAAGAACCGGATCACAACCTCAATCGACGACTCACCGGACACCAGATCACCTCTCAGCTGCTCGCGAACTCCTCGATCACCCGCTCGAACTGCCAGTCGCCGGCCACCGGCATCGGGAACAGCACCGGCAGGTCGACCCCGGCCGCGCGGTACTCGGCCACCCGGGCCGCGCACGTCGCCGGGTCGCCGTGCGCCACGAACCCGTCGGCGGCCGGCTGCGGCACGACCTCGGCGGCACTGGCCCGGTCTCCGGCCAGCGTCCGCGACCTGGCCGGCCCGAGCTCCACGCCGTCGATCCCGTCGCCGAACAGCGCCCCGGCCGCCGGATGCAGCACGTACCTGGGCACCACGGCGCGAGCGGCGGCGGCCGCCTGCGCGGCGTTATCGGATACGCACACGTGCACCACGCAGACGATCTCGACCGACGCCGGATCGCGACCGGCCTCCCGCGCGGCCGCGCGCACCGCCGCCGCGGCCCGCCCGGCCTGGGCCGGTGACATGAGATTCAAGATCACCCCGTCGGCGATCCGCCCGGCCAGCGCCTGCATCCGCGGTCCGAGCGCAGCGAGGTATATGGGCAGCTCAGCGCGCACTGGCGGACTGTCGAGCGGCACCATCCCGGTAGTGAAAATCTGCCCCGCATAGCCGTCCGTTTCGCCCCTGAGAACGGCGCGCACGACGCTCACATACTCTTTAATCATTGGCAAAGCATCGAAGGGCGCGATGCCGAAACGCTTGTTCATCACTGCGTTCGCGACGCCAAGCCCGAGGATGAATCGCCCGGCGCTGGCCCGGTCGAGTTGCGCGGCGGTCTTGGCCGCGAGCACCGGCGGCCGCAGCGCGGCATTCGCGATCGCGGTGCCGACCCGCACCGAGTTGGTCGCCGCCGCAACCGGGTGACACAGCGACAGCGCGTCCCCGTGGCCTTCGGCCACGAAGACCGCGCCGAAACCGGCGGCCTCAGCCCGCCCGGCGAGCTCGCCGATCCTGGCCGGCGGCAGTCCGCTGTGCGAGGCAATCGACAGTCCGATCGGCAACTCTGTTGCCCCAAGGGGGACGACCCCCTCGAACCCCCGTATCATGCCCGATTGCCTCCGTCGTGCCGGGACCGCAGTTCGCGCTTGAGCACCTTGCCGGTCGTGGTGCGCGGCAGCGGCCCGGTGAACTCGACCGTCTTCGGGCACTTGAAGCTGGACAGCCGTTCCTTGCACCAGGCGATCAGCTCGTCGTCGCTGAGACTGGCCCCGTCGACGGTCCTGATCACCGCGTGCACGGCTTCGCCCCACACCGGGTCTGGCCGGCCGATGACCGCGACCTCGGCGACCGACGGATGCCGGGCGAGCACGGCCTCGACCTCGACCGGGTAGATGTTCTCGCCGCCGCTGATCACCATGTCCTTGGCGCGGTCGAGGATGTAGAGGTAACCGTCGGCAGTCAGCTTGCCGATGTCGCCGGTTCGATACCAGCCGTCTGGTGTGAAGGCGGCTGCGGTCGCTTCCGGGTCTTTCCAGTACCCGGAGAACAGGAACTCGCCCTTGATCAGTACCTCACCAGGCTGATCTGGCGGCAGTGCGGGGGGTTCCGGGGGGTCCCGCCCGCTACACCCCCCGCCCACCACCCGGGCTAGCACAGCGATCGCGGCCGGATCGGTCGGCTCGACGATCTTGACCTGCCAGCCGAACGAGACCCGCCCCGCGCTGGCCAGCCTCGGATGCCCGGGCTGGTGATCCTCCGGCGCCAGCAGGCTGATCATCGATTGGCTCTCGGTGTTGCCGTAGATCTGCCGGAACCGACAGCAGAACGTCTCGATCGCGGCGGTGAGCGAAGACGGCGTGATCGGCGCGGTCCCGTACGCGATCTCTTTAAGGCTCGACAGGTCGGTGCCGGGCCGGCGGCGGATCTCGGCGACCAAGAGGTCGATCAACGAGGGGCCGGCGGTGAAGAACTCGATCCGGTCGCGCTCGATCGCATCAACCACCGCCGCCGGGCTGAACCCACTATGCACGTACACCGTCCCGGCGGTCAGCAGCGCCTGCAGGCACTGGCCGAACCCGCCCAGGTGGAACAGCGGCAGGATCTGCAGATGGTGCGAGCCGACCACCTGATCGCCGATCTCGATCGCGAACCCGGCCACGCTGACCAGCAGCGCTCCGTGCCGAAGCGGTATCGCCTTGGCCCGCCCGGTCGTCCCGCTGGTATGCACCAGGGCAAGCACGTCGTTGGCTGACAACGTCGGCCTCGGCGGCACCGGTCCTTCCAGGCTCGCGCCATCAAGCCACCCCGCCCAGCCTGATCCGCCGCCGATGATCACCCGGCTGGACAACTCCGGCGCGGCTTGCTCGACCAGGGCGGTGAACTCGGCGTCGGCCGCGATCGCGACCGGCTCGGCCAGCGCGAGCACCTCGGCCAGTTCACGTTCGGATAGCCGCCAGTTCAGAAAGGCTGGCGTCGCGCCCGCGCGCAGGATCGCGAACGTGTGGACCAGGAAGTCGGCGCTGTTCTTGGCCAGTACCGCGACCACGTCTCCTGGTGTGATCCCGAGCTGAGACCAGCCTCCGGCGCGGGACTCCAGCGCCGAGCGGAGTTCGGCGTAGGTGAGCGTCGCACCACGGTCATCGACCAGCGCGGTGACGTCGGGGTGAACCGTCGCCCGCCACTCGATGACATGAATCCAGCTCTGCATCCGCCCGCACGACCTCCGCCCTAGGCCCGCCCGGTATCGGAGTTATCGTTGCAGAAAGGCACTGTCTAGGACAGACCCGCTCGGGGGTTCTAAGGGGGTCGTCCCCCTCGGTCAGCACTGGAGCGCGGATGGAACTCGCAGACCTGCGGCGCAGCGTCGCCCTGGCCTGCCGGGTACTCGCCCACGCTGGTCTGGCCGCCGACGTGCTGGGTCACGTCAGCGTCCGGGTCGGCCAGGACGCGCTGCTCGTCCGCTGCCGGGGACCGCGCGAATCCGGGCTGCTGTTCACCACCCCCGACGACGTGCATCGAGTGAGCTTCGACGGCCCGCCCGACCTGCCCGACGGCTACGCCGCGCCCAGCGAACTGCCGATCCACGTGCAGACAATGCGCGCCCGGCCCGAGGTGGCCTCCGTCGTGCACGCTCACCCGCCGGCCGTCGTCACCGCCGACCTGGCTGGCCTCACGCTGCGGCCGGTGATCGGCTCGTTCAACATCCCGGCGATGCGGATGGCCCGCGACGGCATACCTATATATACGCGGTCTGTGCTTATCCGCCGCACTGAGTTTGCCGACGAGATGCTCGCCGCGATGGGGACCGCGCCGATTTGCGTGCTCCGCGGCCATGGGGTGACCACGACCGGGGCAAGTATCGAGCAGGCGGTGATCCGGGCGCTCAACGCCGAAGCGCTGGCCAAGGTGATCCTCGGCGCCGCCCAGGCCGGCGGCCACCCGCCCGACCTGCCCGACTCCGACGTCGCCGAGCTACCCGACCTGGCAGCACCCTGAACGAGGAGAACGTATGGCGCTACCACCTCGCCAGACTGGATCACGACGGCCTGGGCCTGTAGCCCCATGACGGATCTAGCTACCGTGCTTGGCGATGTGCGGCAAGGCATGATTCCGGCGCATATCTACAACGACCCCGCGATCTTCGCGCTCGAACGGGACCGACTGTTCAGTCAGGCCTGGGTGTTCCTCGCGCACGAGTCAGAAATCCCGGCGCCGGGCGACTACGTGGTGCGACGGGTGCTGGCCGACTCGTTCATCGTCGCGCGGGACGAGCTGGGGACCGTACGGGTGATGTTCAACATGTGCCTGCATAAGGGCATGCAGGTGTGCCGGGCCGAACTCGGCAATGCCTCCCACTTCCGCTGTCCTTACCACGCCTGGACCTACCGTAACGACGGGCGCCTGGTCGGGCTGCCGTTCCACGAGGAGGCTTACGGCGGCGAGGACGGCTTCGCCCGGCAGGGCCAGTCCCTGCTGCCCGCGCCGGCCATGGACAGCTACCACGGCCTGATCTTCATCAGCCTGCGGCCTGACCCGCCTGCGCTGCTGGACTGGCTCGGCGACATTGCTTTCTACCTGGATATGTATATTCACCAGAGTCCGGGCGGCATTGAGCTTCGGGGTCCGCAGCGCTGGCGCATCAAGGCGAACTGGAAGATCGGCGCGGAGAACTTCGCCGGTGATAGCTACCACACCCCGCACACGCACGCGAGCGTCGTGGAGATCGGGTTGTTCCGCGAGCCGAAGGCCAGCAAGCGCAAGGAGGGGGCACTCTATTTCGCCGGGCCCGGTTCTGGCACGACGTACAAGCTGCCGCCCGGCGGCACGTTCGGCGAGCAGCTCTCCTACGTCGGCTACCCAGGCGAGATGATCGAGATGATGGCGCAGGTCTGGACCGACGGGCAGCGGCGGCTCATCGAGCAGGACGGGTTCATGGTGTCGGCCGCGACGCTGTTCCCGAACCTGAGCCTGGTGCACAACTGGCCGGTCATCGACGGGACCGGGCGGGTCGTGCCCTTCATCTCGCTGCGCCAGTGGCAGCCGGTGTCCGAGCGGGAGACCGAGGTGCTGTCCTGGTTCGCGGTCGACGCGGGCGCGCCGCCGGACTTCAAGCGGCAGTCATACCAGGCGTACCTGATGTGCTTCGGCAGCTCAGGGATGTTCGAGCAGGACGACGTCGAGAACTGGGTGTCGATCACCGACATGGCGGGCGGGTCAATGGCCCGGCGGCTGCGGCTGAACGGCCGGATGGGGCTGACCTCGGACGACAAGCCGATCAAGCCACCGCTGGCCGGGTTCTCCGGCCCCGGTACCGCCTACCAGGGTTTCGGTGAGTTCAACCAGCGGCACTGGCTGTCCCGCTGGGCGGACTACCTGCAGGGGTACCCGCGGTGAGCGGCGAACGGCCGCTGCCGTACACCGATTTTCGGCATCACGAGGCGCACCAGTTCCTGGTCGAGGAGGCCGCGCTGCTGGACGCGGCCGACTACGACGGCTGGCTCGGCCTGCTCACCGAGGATGTGCGGTACCTGATGCCGGTGCGGGTGACGACCGCGCGCGGAGCCGGCTTCGACTCGCTCGGTGACATGGCGCACTTCGACGAGAACCTGTACTCGCTGCGCAAGCGGGTGCAGCGGTTTGCCACCGAGCACGCCTGGACCGAGGATCCGCCGTCTCGGACCAGGCACTTCGTGTCGAACGTGCGGACGTTTGAAACTGCCGAAGGCGCGGGGGGTGCGGGGGGTCGTCCCCCCGCGGGTCAGGGAGCAGCCGGAGTCGAGCTGGTGGTTGAGTCGGCGCTGCTGCTGTTCCGCAGCCGGGGCGATACCCGGGAGGCCGACCTTGTGTCGGCCGGGCGGACTGATCTGCTGCGCTCTACTCCTGATGGGCTGCGGCTGGCGCGGCGAGAGATCACGGTCGATGAGTCGGTGCTGCGCACCCAGAACCTGGCGGTGTTCCTGTGAACGAGGCTGAGGCTGGCGGCGGCCCGATCCGCCTCGGGAACGAGTTCGCCGAAGTCGTGGTCGAGCGGGTTGCCACCAGGAACGGTGCCCGGCTGCGGATCTTCGTGCCCAGCTCGGGCTCTGAGATCCTGCTCTGCCCGCTCGAACTCGAGGCGCTGACCTGGCAGGACCACGACCTGTTCACCCGGCTGCTGGGTACGCCGGGCGAGCCGGTGTTGGAGACGGAGCCGGAGCCGGACGGCTCTGGCTGATGGGGTGGCTGGACGGCAAGCGCGCGCTGGTCGTCGGCGCCGGGTCGGGTATCGGCCGCGCGGTGCTCGACGCCTTCGCGGCCGAGGGCGCCGCGATCGCCGCGCTCGAACTCGACCCCGTCAAGTGCACCCGGCTGGCCTCGGAGCTGCCTGGCTGCGTCGTGCACCAGGGCGACTCGACGCTCGCCGTCGACGCCGCGACCGCGGTCGCGGCGACCGTCGGCGGCCTGGGTGGGCTCGATGTGCTGGTCAACTGCGTCGGGATCTTCGACTTCTATCGCGGCCTGACCGAGCTGAGCGACACCGAACTCGACCAGGGGTTCGACGAGCTGTTCCGCGCCAATGTGCTGAGCCAACTGGTCTCGGCCCAGGCCGCGATCCCGGCGATGCGCCGCTCCGGGGCCGGGTCGGTCATCCTGACCGTCTCAACCTCGGGGTTCTACCCGGGCCGGGGCGGAATCTTGTACGTAGCGTCCAAGTTCGCGGTCCGAGGCTGCGTGATCGCGCTGGCCCATGAACTGGCCCCGCAGATTCGCGTCAACGGCGTCGCCCCGGGCGGCACCCTCGGCACCGAGCTAACCGGCCCCGCCGCCCTCGGCCTGTCGGACCGGGTACTCGACGAGACCCCGGGCCGGGAGGCTGACTTGCGCCGCCGCGCCCCGCTCCAGGTCGCCCTCACCGGCGCCGACCACGCTGGCAGCTACGTCTTCCTGGCCTCCGACCGCTCCCGAGGCGTCACGGGCACGTTTATCGCCTCCGACGGAGGCATAGCCGCCCGCTAGCCGGTCAGCCACCTACATCGGGGAAAGATCGGTGTAGCTGGGACAGCATCATTCTTTCCCCGATGCTCTGCGCTACCTGCTCTTGGCTAGATACCGCCCTAGGTGGTCGGTCACGGCGCGGGCGTCGTCTTCGATGCCGCAGATGAACGAGGACTTGCGGCGCCGCAATACCGGCAGGCCCAGGACGTACAGGCCCGGGCTATCGACCACGCCGCCCTCGTGCCGCAACTGGCCCTTGGCGTCGATCACGGATACGTCGAGCCAGCTGTAATCCGGGCGGAATCCCGTGGCCCACACGACCGAACGGATCTCGCCGCTGCGCAGGTCGAGTTGCAGCCGCGTGGTTTCGGGTACCCGGGTCGGCGCGAGGCGCTCGGACGGCTCGACTTCGGCGTCCCGGCCGCTGGTCGCGGCCCACTCGTCGAACGTGTCGAGCAGGCGGCGCAGCTTGAGGTCGGCCAGCGAGAAAACGTTGCGCAGGCCGCCGGAGAACAGCGCCCGGCCGTCACGCACCGTCGCCCAGCGGCCGACCAGCTGAACGCCCAGGTCGGTGAGCGCGTTGAGGTCCAGCGTCGACCGTTCTGGCGTTCCGACCAGCTGGGGCGAAGGCAGTCGGCGGGCCCGGGTCAGATCGTCCAGCTCGTCGTGCCGCTGGTCCCAGATGCCGGCGTTCTCCATCCACCACAGCACGTCGCGGCCTCGGTAGGTGCGGGGGAGCCGGACGTGTTCTCCCACTGAGAGCGTCACCGGCCGCCCCGAGTGCTGAATCTCGGCGGCCAGCTGCACGCCGGTCGCCGACGCTCCGACGACGAGCACGCCGCCGTCGGGGAGCTTGGCGGGATCGGAGTAGTCGAACGGGGTCAGTTGCTCGACCGACTCCGGCACCGCGCTGGCCAACGGCGGTACCGACGGCAGGTTGCACGCGCCGCTCGCGATGACCACGACCCGGCAGCTCAGCTCGCCGCCGCTCGTGACCACGCGATAGCCGTCGTCCGTGCGTCGCACCGAGGTGACGTTCGTGCCGGTCCTGACCGGAGCGTGCGTGATCGCGGCGAAGCGTTCGATGAACTCGGTGACTTCCCCCATGGTCATGTAGCCGTCAGGATCTGCGCCCTCGTAACTGTGACCAGGCAGACGGGTCTGCCAGTTGGGGGTGAGCAACCGCAGCGAATCCCAGCGCTCGCGCCGCCAGGAGTTCGCCACTTCGCCGCGCTCAAGCACGACGTGATCGATCGACCGTCCGGTCAGGAAGTGACTCGCAGCGAGCCCCGCGTGGCCGGCGCCGATGACGACCGCGGTGATCCGGTCGGTGGGGCCGCCGCTCAGGCGACTTCCACGGTGACGTCCGTGGGGTTCGTGATGGCGTCGAAGACGGCCGAGCGCTTCTGCGACTGGGCCACCAGCGCCTCGATGTCCTGCTGGGAGGCGTCCGCGTCGATCTTGAACGTCACCTTGATGTCGTTGAAGCCGTTGCGGACGTCGCTGTCGACGCCGAGGATCCCGCGGATGTCGTGGTGACCCTCGACCGTCGAGCTGACCGAGCGCAGCTGGATGTCACGGTTCTGGGCGACCGAGATCACGCCCGCGGTCAGGCAACTGGCCAGGCCAACCAGCAGGTACTCGATCGGCGTGATGCCGTTGTCTTCGGCCGCGAACGTCTCGGGGTGGTCGGCCTCGAAGACAAACTCAGTCTTGTGGTTCTGCTCGGCCCCGAGACCGAAGTAAGGCTGGATCTTGGTCGTGCTGTGGACCCCGCCCCCGTTTTCCCAACTGGAAGAGGCCTTCCAGGTGAACTGGGCAGCCTCGGGCGCGCCCTTCAGCACCTCGCGCGCGTCCAGCAGCGCCTGTACGTTAACTCCGTTTGCGACAGTCGTCATCGTGATTCTCCCCGTTCGCCCTTACTTCCGAAATTCCTATATAGACGATTGACAATACAGTACCGGTGACCAGCTAACATAACCCCCATGGTGCAGCCAGCCCAGGCGCTCGCAGCCGGTTCGGTCGGCATGGTCGAGACGCAATACCTCGATCTGCCGAAGCCGGTCAAGCTCGACTGCGGGCGCGAGTTGTACCCGATTCGGGTAGCTTACGAGACGTACGGCACTCTTTCAGCCCAGCGGGACAACGTCATCCTCGTGTGCCATGCGCTCAGCGGCGACGCCCACGCGGCCGGGTTCTCGAAGGCGCCTTCAGAGGCGAGCACGCGCGATGGGTTTGCCGCCGAGGACCGCGACGGCACGGCGGGCAAGGCGCTTGGCTGGTGGGACGGGATGATCGGCCCAGGCAAGGCCTTCGACACCGACCGTTACTTCGTTGTCAGCACAAATTTGCTCGGTGGTTGCCGTGGCACCACCGGCCCGTCGTCGATCGACCCGGTGACCGGCAAGCCGTACGGGTCGGACTTTCCGGTCATTACCGTCGCCGACATGGTGCGGACCGAGCGTGCCTTCCTGGACGAACTCGGGATCGACCGGCTCGCGGCCGTCGCCGGGGGCTCTCTCGGCGGGATGCAGGCGTTCGAGTGGGCGATCCTTTTCCCCGATCAGGTTGATTCGATTGTGGCGATCGCCAGCACGCACGCTCTCCATCCGCAGGGCCTGGCCTGGAACTCGATCGCGCGCGACTCGATCATGCGCGACTCGGCCTGGCAGGGCGGCCGCTACTACGGCACTGGCGCCAGCCCCGAGGCCGGAATGGGCGTGGCGCGCATGGTCGGCCACATCACCTACCTGTCCGCGCAAGCGCTGGAGGCGAAGTTCGGCCGGCGGCTGCAGTTCGCCGACGACATCCGTTACACGATCACCGAGCCAGAGTTCCAGGTCGAGAACTACCTGCGGCACCAGGCCGACTCGTTCGTCAAGCGCTTCGACGCCAACACCTATCTGTACACCTCGCGCGCGCTGACGTACTTCGATCTCGCGCGGCAGTACGGGGGCGGATCACTCGAACGGGCGCTGGAAGGCGTTCTGGCGCGAACGCTGATGATCGCGTTCAGCTCAGACTGGCTGTACCCGCCGTCGGCGTCGGCCGAGATAGCGGCGGCGCTGCGCGTGCTCGGCAAGCCGGTACAGTTCCAGGTGATCGAGGCGCCGTATGGCCACGACTGCTTCCTGCTGGAGGAGGCGCGGCAGACGCCCATGATCCGCCAGTTCCTGAGCGAACAGAGCCGGGTCGGCGGAGGCTAGCGGCACGGGGCGGGGAAGGGGCGTTCATGATCGATAAGCAATCTCGGGCCGAGCAGGCTCGGGCGTTCGGATTCGAGACCCGCCAGTTGCATGCCGGGCAGCGGCCCGACCCAAACACGGGCGCCCGGGCCGTACCGATCTTCCAAACGACCAGCTACGTGTTCGAGGACGCGGAGTCGGCGGCCGCGTACTTCAACCTGCAGGAGTACGGGAACACGTACTCGCGGATCATGAACCCCACCGTCGCGGTGTTCGAGGAGCGCGTGGCGAACCTTGAGGGCGGAGCCGGCGGAGTGGCGTTCGCCAGCGGGATCGCCGCGCAGGCGGCCGCGCTGTTCACGCTGCTGCAGCCGGGCGATCACGTCGTCTCGTCCTCGGCGCTCTACGGCGGGACGGTGAACCAGTTCAAGCACCTGCTGCGCAAGATGAACGTCGAGCTGACGTGGGTCGATCCCGACGATATTGATGCGTGGCGGCAGGCCGTCCGCCCGAACACCAAGGCGTTCTTCGCCGAGACGATCGGCAACCCGGCCGGTAACGTGCTGGATATCGAGACCGTGGCGTCGATCGCGCACTCCCGCGAACTGCCGCTGATCGTGGACAACACGTTCGCGACGCCCTACCTGTGCCGCCCGATCGAATGGGGCGCCGACATCGTGATCCACTCGGCGACCAAGTTCATCGGCGGCCACGGCACGAGCATCGGCGGCGTCGTCGTGGAAGCGGGCACGTTCAACTGGTCCAACGGGCGGTTTCCGGTGGTCGCGGACCCGTCGCCCGCCTACCACGGCCTGCAGTTCCACGAGACGTTCGGCACCTACGGCTATCTGATGAAACTCAGGGCCGAGACCCTGCGCGACCTTGGCGGCGCGCTCGGGCCGTTTAACGCGTTCCTGTTCCTGCAGGGACTCGAGACGCTGTCGCTGCGGATGGAACGCCACGTCGAGAACGCCATGGCGGTCGCGGAGTTCCTCGAATCGCACGAGTTGGCGTCGAACGTCACCTACGCGGGATTGCCCACCAGCAAGTACAAGCCGCTCGTGGCGAAATACCTGCCGCGCGGAACCGGCGCGGTGTTCTCGTTCGACTGCGCGGGCGGCCGGGCCGGCGGGGTGGGGCTCATCGGCGCCGTAAGCCTTTGGTCCCACCTGGCGAACGTCGGCGACGCGAAGAGCCTGATCATCCACCCCGCCAGCACGACGCACCGTCAGCTCAGCGACGCCGAACTGCGGGCCGCTGGCGTCGGGCCAGGGACGATCCGGCTGTCGGTCGGCACAGAATCCGTCGAGGACCTGATCTGGGATCTGCAGCAGGGTTTCGAGCTCGTCGCCGAGATCACGAGCCAGAAAGAAGCGACGGCATGATCGATCTTGCCCGTTACCAGGACCCGCTGACGATCCAGCGCGTGCTCCACTCCGCCAGGACGATCGCGATCGTGGGCCTGTCGAACAACGAGTTGCGGGCCAGCTACTTCGTCGGGTACTACCTCAAGCGGCACGGCTACGACGTGATCCCGGTGAATCCACGCGAGAGCGAGATCCTGGAATCCAAGTGCTATCCGAGCTTGCTGGATGTTCCCGTGCCAGTGGACATAGTGAACGTCTTCCGCGCGCCGGACGCGCTGCCAGGGATAGCGCGGGACGCGGTGGCAATTGGTGCCGGCGCTCTCTGGTGCCAGTTCGGCGTGATCAATGAAGAGGGAGCCCAGATCGCCGAAGACGGC
>WNEY01001652.1_pt1 | contig 15929 bp, 12 predicted proteins | sample 5400531 | NCBI WGS metagenome assembly WNEY01 (sample SAMN13153338, study PRJNA577476) | soil metagenome | isolation source: 200 cm saprolite under Douglas fir tree site 1 | place: USA:California | collected 2015-04-18
CAGAACTACGCCTCTTCGTCCGGACGGAGGACGCTCTCCACCAAAGAACGGGAAATGCTTTTCGCCAGATTCCTGAAAATTCTCGCCGAGTCTAAGGCGGAACAGGCGGCGGCACGTTAGACTCGCAAGAATGTCACCAAAAAAGATATCCGCTGCGGCTTCCGCTAGAACACACGTGTCGGCTGCCGGCTCTCTAGAGACGAACGGGAGCCGACGGCTGGAGCTTTAAGGTGACATCGGATCGTCGTGGGTGGCGACCAATCGAAAAGGAAGAAATGCGATGATCGACCGGCGGAGCCTCATAAAGTATTCCGGTGCTGCCATTGCGGCGCTCGGTACCGGAATGACATCCCCCTCTTTACGCGCATTCGCGGCCACGGCAGCGCTGCCGTTCGACAACGGGGAGCGGCCGCTCGTCAAATATCCGCAAAAGCGTCCGATGATCAGCCTAACGAGCAGACCGCCACAGCTGGAAACGCCATTCTCAGTCTTCAATGCGAATGTCATCACGCCGAACGACGCCTTTTTCGTCCGCTACCATCTGGCGGACGTCCCGCTAAACATCGACCCCGACGCGTTCTCGGTCAGGATCCAAGGCAAGGTAGACAAGCCCATGAAACTATCGCTGGCCGACATCAAGAAGATGCCGGCCGTTGACATCGTGGCGGTCAACCAGTGCTCGGGCAACAGCCGCGGATTCTTCGATCCTCGCGTCGCAGGCGGACAGTTGGGGAACGGCGCCATGGGCAATGCGCGCTGGAGGGGGCCGGCGCTCAAGGCCGTTCTCGACAGGGCCGGCGTCCAGCCGGGTGCGCGACAGGTCACCTTCAACGGCATGGACGGGCCCGTGACCGACAAGACTCCGGATTTCGTCAAGGCGCTCGACATCGACCATGCGCGCGACGGCGAGGTCATGCTCGCCTATTCGATGAACGGCGCTGACCTTCCGGTCCTCAACGGGTTTCCACTACGTCTCGTCGTCCCGGGCTATTACGGTACCTATTGGGTGAAGCACCTCAACGAAATCACGGTCATCGACAATGTCTTCGACGGATTTTGGATGAAGACCGCGTACCGCATCCCCGACAACGACTGCAATTGTGTGGAGCCCGGAACAGCCCCGAAAGCCACCATTCCGATCAACCGCTTCAAGGTAAGGTCGTTCATCACCAGCGTCGCGGACGGCGCGAAGCTCAAGGCCGGCGCGCAGACCACGCTCAAGGGTATCGCATTCGATGGCGGCAAGGGCATCAAGGACGTCGCCGTCTCCACCGACGGCGGGAAAACCTGGGCGCAGGCCAGCCTGGGCAAGGATCTGGGGAAATACTCCTTCCGCGAATGGCAGATGCGGGTCAGGCTGGCGGCCGGCGCGCACGAACTGAAGGTGCGCGCGACCAGCAACGGCGGCGAGACGCAGCCGATGGAGCCGCTCTGGAATGGAGCGGGCTACCTGCGCAACGTGGTCGAAACCGTCCGCGTCAGGGCGGCTTGAGGAGACCGGCCATGAAGCTATCGACACTTGCACTGACACTGACTAGCCTCGCGGGGCTGATAATCGGCATCTGCGGTTCAGGTCCATCCGAAGCGGACGCCAAGCCGGTCTCGTACAAGCTTCCGAATCAGACGGCGACATTCAAGCCGGGCCCCAACATGGAGGTCGTGCGGAACAACTGCACGGCTTGCCATTCGGTCGACTATGTCCAGACCCAGCCCCGGGGTCCGAAATTTAAGGAAGTCTTCTGGCGGGCCGAGGTGACCAAGATGATCAAGGTTTACGGTGCAGCAATCGATGAGGCAGACGTCGGCAAGATTGTGGATTATTTGACACAGACCTATTGATGACCGGGAGAGCGGCGGGTCGCACGCGCCAGCGGCCTCTGCCCGGTGAATGTCCTCTGTTAGCTCGGTCATGTAGTTGCTAAGTTGGGTCACGAGCGACAAGGCCGACATTGGCGATGACGTGCCATGCGCTGATCTTCGCCAGAGTTCTGACCACCTTATTCTCTTGCGATTTTCAGTGGTGGAAAGAATAGTCTGCGCGGCACGGCGCAACGCCGGATGGCGGCACGTCCAGGCGCACCGCAACACCTTCGAGTTCAGGGCTGGGGGCCGGATAGAGCTTCATAACCAGAGGATCGTGCCCTGGGACGATGTGGCCCTCGTCCGGCGCAAGTGCGAGCAGCCTGTCAAAGCCCTCCAGCATTTCTCCGATATGGAAGGCCGTTGTAAACGGCCGGCTGCTTGCCATGTTTTCGTAGAAATGAGTGACGTCGGAGGCGAGCACGACAAATCCGCGGCGGGTCTTTACCCGGACGAATTGAAGCCCCGCCGAATGGCCGCCCACCGCATGCACCGTCAAGCCGGGTGCAAGCTCCGCGTCGCCGTTGTAGAACATCACACGCCCAGCATAATTCAGCCGCACAATCCCGCACACGTCCTCGACCTCGAACGAATGGGACAGGCGCGGATAGTGCATGTAGCGCCCGGTGGCATAGGCCAGTTCGCGCTCCTGGAGATGAAATTGCGCTTTCGGAAAGCGGTCGAAATTGCCCACATGGTCGTAATGCAGATGGGTGAGAATGACATCTTCAACCGCATTCGCATCAATGCCGAGCGCGGCGAGCGCCTGCACAGGACAGCGCAAAAATGTGCGTTTGCGCTTTTCCGACACTTCCGCGTTAAAGCCGGTATCGACGACAAACGTTCGGCCGCCGCCTTTTGCCACCCACACGAAGTAATCCATCGGCATCGGCCCGTCGTGCGGATCGCCGCCGATGAAGTGCGCGCCTCGTCGCGCGTCACGGGTGGCATAACGGATAGCAAAGAGCTCGTAATCGAATTCGGTCATGATGTCTCCCAGCACGACTGGACGCTGTCGGCCGAGCTGATGGCCAAGGTGCTGGCCGCCAAGGGCTATCACTACCAGTTCCTGTTCGCGCGCAACGCCAAGCACGTCGACCGGCCGACCGTCGCGCAAACCCTGCCGGCAGCGCTGGAATGGACGTGGAAGGGCTATCCGATTCCGTAGGGACGTCAACGCGATAGAAGCGCGTCATCGTGCCACAGGTGCGGCAACGCTGTCGCCATTCCGTGCTGTCTCCTTGGCGCTCCTCTTGGGCACGCGACGCAATTTCTCTTGGGACAGGGCACTGGCCGCGTCTCAAAGCTCACGACAATAATTGCCGCGCCACGATCAGCCGGTGAATCTGATTGGTGCCCTCGAAGATCTGATTGATTTTCGCGTCGCGCATGAAGCGTTCGACCGGAAAGTCCTTCATGTATCCCGCGCCGCCGAAGATCTGCACCGCGTCGGTCGTGACCTTCATCGCCATGTCGCTGGCAAAGCACTTCGCCATGGAGGCCTTGGCCGAGAACGACCTGAACGCGGCGTCGGATTCGAATCCGGCATCCGCGATGCCGGCGCAGTCGTAAACCAGCGAACGGGCGGCTTCGATGTTCATTGCCATGTCCGCCAGCATGAACTGCAATCCCTGGAATTCGGCGATCGCCTTGCCGAACTGCCGCCTTTCCTTGGCGTATTTGACGGCGGCGTCGAGCGCACCTTGCGCAAGGCCGACCGAAACCGCGCCAATGGTGGGCCGGTTCATGTCGAGAATGCGCATCGATATCTTGAAGCCGTCGCCTTCCTCGCCGACAAGGTTTTCAACCGGCACCTTGACATTCTCCAGATAGACCGGCGCATTCGGGATGCCGTTCAGGCCGAGCTTGCGCTCGTTCTTGCCGATGGTAACGCCGGATGTCTTGGCGTTCACAATGAATGCGCTGATGTTGCGCGTGCCGCCGCTGACGTCGCCAATACGCGCGAACACCAGGATATAGTCGGCGACCGGCGCGAAGGTGATGAAGCATTTCTCGCCGTTCAGGACATAGCAGCCGTTGCCGTCGCGAACGGCGCGCGTCTTCATGCTGCCGACGTCGGAGCCGGATTGCGGTTCAGTGATGGCGACCGCCGTCATCATTCGTCCTTTGGCGACTTCGGGGAAGAAGCGTCGGCGCTGCTCCTCATTGCCGAACTGCATCAGCGGCACGATCATGGCGATGCCGTTCTGGCCGCTGATGAGCGCAATCGATTCCGAGACCTTGGCGAATTCCTCCGCCGCGATGCAGACCGTGGTCAGGTTCGCGCCGGGCCCGCCATATTCCTCGGGCAGGCGAAGCTGAAGCAGTCCCATGTCGCCGAATTTCGGGACCAGTTCGGCCGGGAAGCGATCGTTGCGATCGACTTCATCCGCAATGGGGACGACCTCCTTGTCGATGAAACGCTTCAGGGTGTCACGAAATGCGATCTGGTCTTCGGTGAACTGCATGTCCGGTGTCCGTCAGTCTGTTGCGCGAGGGGTTCGTTATTTTGCCGAAGCCGACGTCGAAGGCTCGTCGGTGAGTTTCCAGGATGAGCCTTCGAACTTCGCCATGCGAAGCGACTGATAGGGCGTGTAGTCCTCGGGCGAGGTATTGAGCGCAATTCCGGGCAACATCATCTTGAAATGTTTTCCTTTCATGCTGGTCGCCTGTTTCAGCAGGTTCTCCCGCGTCAGATCGTCTCCGCACCGCTTCAGCGCGTCGGCGATCCCTTGCGCAATGATGTAGCCGGAGAGGGCGACGAAATCGCCGGGATTATCGTTCGGCACCCACTTCTTCATGAACTCGACATATTCCTTCACCTCGGCGTCGTCGGTCCAGGCAGGATCGCCGGCCTGTTTGGTGAACTGCGTCGTGATGATGCCTTGCGCATTCGCGAAACCGGCCGGCTCTAATACCGTTTTGACGGAGTTGGTCGGACTTGCGAGGAATTGTAGCGGCGTCCAACCCATCTCCTTCACCTTGCGCAGCCCTTGCGCTGTGAATTTCGGCGTCGAGAAATACAGCAGGCTGTCGGCGCCCGAGTCCTTCAGGCGAACGATCTGGGAATCGATGGTCGGCTCCGTTATTTCGTAGGCGACCTCGGCCACGATCTTGGTCTTGTCTCCGAGAGCGGCCTTCAGCCCGGTCAGGAAGTCCTTGCCATAGTCATCGTTCTGGTAGAGCACGGCGACCTTGGCGTCCGGCTTGTTCTTCAGGATGTATTGTCCGAACGTTTTCCCCTCCATCTCGAAGCCGGGATACATCGGCACGCTCCAGGGGTAACCCTGCCGGTCGGCAAAGCGACGCCCGCCCGCGGAAATGAAGATGTGCGGCACCTTGGCGCCGTTAAGATATTTCTGGATCGCGACATTGGGCGTGGTGCCGACGGTGCCGACATCGGCCAGCACCCCGTCATCCTCGACCAGCTTGCGCGTCTGCTCGATCGCCTTGGGAGGACTGAAGGCGTTGTCGAGCGAGATCAGCGTGACCTTGCGGCCGTTGATTCCGCCTGATGCGTTGACCATCTCGAAATAGCCGGCCATCAGCCGGCCGTAGCTCGAAAAGGCTGACGCCGGGCCGCTATAGGGTACGGTCTGGCCGAGCTTGATTTCGGTGTCGGTGACCCCCGGTCCATATTTCTTCTCGGCGGCCGAAACGCTGCCGATGGTCGAAAGCACGATCGCAGCGATTGCCGCTGTCAGTCCAAATTTCCGGATCATTCTTCCCTCCTAATCTTCCTTTTGAAGTATTTGTCGTTATCGGTTGCGATCTCAGCTTCCCGTTGCGCCGATCGCGACCTCGGGCAGTCCGAGTGGGCCATAGGCGCCGGCCGAAATGGCATCGCGCAACTCGGCCTTGCGGATCTTGCCGGTGGCCGTCATCGGCAGTGCGTTGACGAAGATGACGTCATCCGGCAGCCACCATTTCGGCAAACGTGCCGCCAGATGGTCGATCACCTGGTCGCGGGAGGCCGAACAGCCTGACTTCAGGGTGGCGAACAGCAGTGGGCGTTCCTGCCATCGCGGATGCGAGACGCCGACGACCGCCGCCAGCGCCAGCGCCGGATGCTCCATGGCCGCCGACTCCACGGTGATGCTGCTGATCCATTCGCCACCGGACTTGATGACATCTTTCGAGCGGTCGACGATTTCGATGGTCCCGTCCTTGTGGATGCGTGCGACGTCGCCGGTGCTGAGCCAACCCGTCGAAGTCTTGGTCTCATCGCGGTAATAGCCTGACGCGATACAGGGACCGCGCGCTTCCAGATGTCCCGCGGTCTCGCCGTCATGCGACAGCGGGACGCCGTCGTCGCTGACGATGCGCAGCTCGGTGCCGAACCCCATCCGGCCCTGCCGCAGCTTCCGCTGAAGCTGTTCGTCCTTTGTCAATTTTGAAGAGCCGGGGGCAGGGGTCGAACGCACGCCGCCGGCGGCTTCGGTCATGCCCCAGACCTGGCCCACCGAGATTCCGTGGCTCTCCAAATCCTCGACCAGCGGCTTTGGCGCCTTGGTACCGGCGACCAGCGCGGCGCGCAGCGAGGGAATTTTGAAGCCGGTCTGCTTGAGGTATTGAACGATGCCAAGCCAGACGGTCGGCACCGCCGCCGCTGCCGTCACGCCTTCCGCGGCGATCAACTCGCACAGCATCGAAGGCTCGAAATTGCGGCCGGGGAGTACCAGCTTCTGACCGTTCATTGGCGCGGTGAACGGCATCATCCAGCCGTTGGCGTGGAACAGCGGCGCAATCGGCATCACCGCCTCGAGTTCGCCGGGCCGGAACACGCCGACCATGTCCGCCGTGCTCATGAACAGCGACGCCAGCACGATCGAGCGATGCGAGTAAACAATCCCCTTGGGATCGCCCGTGGTGCCCGAGGTGTAGCAGATGATGCTCGCCGAGCGTTCGTCGAAGGAAGGCCATTGATGGTCGGCGTGCTGCGCCTTCAGCAGGCCTTCGTAGCAAATGATGTTCGCCAGCGAGCTGTCCGGCAGGTCGTCGCTCGCGTCCATGAACAGCCAGCCTTTGACCGACGTTAAATGAGGCGCAAGCGATTCCGCAAGCTTCAGCGTTGCGGCGTCGATGAAGATCCACCGGTCCTCGGCGTGGTTGATGATCCTGATCAGCGTTTCCTCGAACAGCCGGGGATTGATGGTGTGCAGCACCAGCCCCTGGCCGGTGACGCCGTAAAACAGTTCGAAATGATGATGGGTATTCCACGCCAGCGATCCCAGGCGATCGCCCTTGGACAATCCGAAGGATTGCAGCGCGGCGGATAGCCGCAGACAGCGTTCCTTCGCGGCGGAATAGCAGGTGCGGTGGATGCTGCCGTCGACATTGCGCGAAACGATTTCCGTTTCACCATGCGCGGTCGCGGCGTAGCGAAGAATATCCGTCGTCAGCAACGGTGTATCCATCATCAAGCCGAGCATGGCGGATGTCCTCCCTGGTTCCTCCGAACGCCCGCCCGTTTGATGGGTCTGTTGGCGTGTCAGGAAAAAATGCTAACAGCGACGAACCAAACTTACAAGCAGTCTAACCTGTTTTATATTTGGCAAGGCCTCGACGCCTCGGGGCCCGGGACCATTTGTTCAGGGATTATTCTGCTGCGACTGCGAAGCGATTGTTTTCGAGATCGGCCTCCAGCCGGGTTTTCTCAGCCAATGCCTTGCCGATGCTGTGCTCTTTGATGTGGCCATAGCCGCGGATCATTTCCGGCAACCGGGCCAGCCTTGCGAGGATCGGGATCTGGCTGCCTTTTGCCGTCGCGATGTGCTGCTCGATCATCGCCAGGTAATCGTCGATCAGCTTTCGCTCGGCCTTGCGCTCGGCCGCATAGCCAAAGGGGTCGAACGCGGTGCCGCGAAGGAATTTCAGCCGTGCCAGCAGCCGGAAGGCATGGATGATCCAGCCGCCATACTCTTTCTTCTGCAGATGGCCCGTCACCTTGTCGCGGCGCGCCAGCAGCGGAGCGGCAAGGTGGAATTTGAGGCGGACATCGCCTTCGAATTTTTCGCCCAGCTTGGTGGCAAAGGCGCTATCGGTATAAAGCCGTGCTACCTCGTATTCGTCCTTGTAGGCCATCAGCTTGAACAGGTTTTTTGCCACCGCTTCGGTGAGTTCGCTGGAGCCAGGTGAGGTCTTGGTTTCGGCATTGCGAACGTTTGTCACGGTCGAGAGGTAGAGATCGGAGTAGGTCTGGTTCTGATAGTCGGTCAGGAATCTGGCGCGATAGGCGATCTGTTCGTCGAGGGTCCGGGTCGTCGTCGTGGCGCGGGCCCGGAACTGGGTGACGCTGCGGACGCGCGCGAGGTCGTGCGCGGCCAGCCGTCCCCATGAAAAGGCCTGCTTGTTCATCTCGATCGCGGCGCCGTTGATTTCGATGGCGCGCATGATCGCCTCCAGCGAAAGCGGAATGGCCCCTTTCTGGAAAGCGAGGCCGAGCATAAAGGCGTTGGTCGCGATGCTGTCGCCCATCAAGGCCGACGCGATGCCGGTGGCGTCGATGATGTCGAGGTTGTTGTCGCCGATGGCATCGCGAAGCGCGTCCTGCATCGCCTTCATTTCGAAATCGATATCGGGATTCATCACGAAGCTGGCGGTGGGTTGCAGGTCGGCGTTGACGATGGCCAGCGTCGCGCCGCGCTCGACGCGGCTCAGCGCGGTCGCATTGGCCGACACCACGATATCGCAGCCGAGAATGAGATCGGCGCCGCCCGACGCGATGCGGACGGTCGCGATGTCTTCCGGACTGGCGGCGATCCGGACATGGCTCATGACCGCGCCGTTTTTCTGCGCGAGACCGGTGAAGTCGAGCGCGGAACAGCCGCGGCCGTCGAGATGCGAGGCCATGCCGAGCAGCGCGCCGATCGTGATGACGCCGGTGCCTCCGATGCCGGTGACGAGGATATTATAGGGCGCATCCAGCTCACGCCTTGGCGGCAACGGAAGCTCGGCGAACAGCTGCCCTGAATCGATTGACGAGGTCTGGGCGCGCTTGAGCGAGCCGCCATGGACCGTGACAAAACTCGGGCAAAATCCCTCGACGCAGGAATAGTCCTTGTTGCAGTTCGACTGGTCGATCTGGCGCTTGCGGCCGAATTCGGTGTCGAGCGGCTGGACCGAAACGCAGTTCGAGGCCTGCGAGCAGTCGCCGCAGCCTTCGCACACGAGATCGTTGATGAAGACACGCTTTGGCGGGTCCGGATACAGGCCGCGCTTGCGGCGGCGGCGCTTCTCGGCGGCGCAGGTTTGATCGTAGATCAGAACGGAGAGACCGCTGATCTCACGCAGTTCGCGTTGAACCTGGTCCATCTCGCGGCGATGGTGGACGGTCGCGCCCGCGGGGAAATATCCCTTCGCGTATTTGCCGGGATCATCAGAGACGATGGCAACGCGCTTGGCGCCTTCGGCCCATACCTGATGGGCAATTTGCGAAACGGTCAGGCCGCCTTCGGCCGGTTGACCGCCCGTCATCGCGACCGCGTCATTGTAGAGAATCTTGTAGGTGATGTTGACACCGGCAGCCGCCGCGGCCCGCAGCGCCAGCAATCCGGAATGCGTGTAGGTGCCGTCGCCGAGGTTCTGGAAGATGTGCGGCTCTGTAGTGAAGGGTGCCTGACCGATCCAGCTCACGCCCTCGGCGCCCATATGCGAGATCGTCGCGGTGCGCCGGCTCGGGACCGACAGCGCCATGCCGTGACAGCCGATGCCGGCCATCGCACGGCTGCCTTCCGGCACTTTGGTCGAGGTGTTGTGCGGACACCCCGAACAGAAATACGGCGTTCGCTGCAGAGCGATTGGCGCGCGCGTCGTTGCCGGATGCTCAAAGGCTTCCAGCCGCGCTAGTCGTTGTTCCAGCACCGGGCTCTGGTGACCAAGTCGGCGCAGCCGCGAAACAACCGCCGCGGCGACTATGGTCGGCGTGAGTTCGCCCTCGCTCGGCAACAGGATCGCGCCGCGTTCGTCACGTTTGCCGACCACGGAAGGACGCTTCGAGGCATCCATGTTATAGAGAATTCGCACCAGCTGGTCTTCGATGAAGCCGCGCTTTTCCTCGACCACGAGCACGTCCTGCAGCCCTTCGGCAAAACGTTTCGCGCCGCTCTCTTCAAGCGGCCAGGTCATGGCGATTTTATAGATGCGCAAGCCAAGTTCCTGCGCATCGCGCTCGGTGATTCCGAGGTCTGCCAGCGCCTGCCGCAAATCGAGATAGGCCTTGCCGGTGGCGGCGATGCCAAGCCGCGCCGGTTTGCCGTCGAGCACGACACGGTCGAGCTGGTTGGCGCGCGCGAAGGCGGCCACGGCATCCATCTTCGGGCCGTGCAGCCGTCGCTCCTGTTCGAGCGGCGGATCGGGCCATCTGATATTCAACCCACCCGGCGGCATTTCAAAATCCGTTGGCAGCACCACCTGCACGCGCGACGGATCGCTATAGATCGACGCCGAACTCTCGACCGTCTCAGAGATCGCCTTGAAGCCGACCCAGCAGCCGGAAAATCGCGAAAGCGCAAAGCCGTAAAGTCCGAGATCGAGATAATCCTGCAGCGTTGCCGGGTTGAAGACCGGCATCAGCGCAGCGGCGAACACCTGTTCGCTCTGGTGCGCCAGCGTCGAGGATTGGCAGCCATGATCGTCGCCGGCCAAGGCAAGCACGCCGCCGCTGCGCGATGTGCCGGCCGAGTTGGCGTGCTTGAGCGCGTCGACCGAGCGGTCGACGCCTGGACCCTTGCCGTACCAGATCCCGAACACGCCATCGACCTTGGCGCCCGGAAACATCCCGACCTGCTGGCTGCCCCACACCGCGGTCGCCGCCAGATCTTCGTTCAGTCCCGGGACGAAGGCGATATCCTGCGATTGCAGGAATGACTTCGCCCGCCACAGAGCGTTGTCGTACATGCCGAGCGGCGAGCCGCGATATCCTGAAATAAATCCGGCGGTGTTGAGATTTTGCAGGCGGTCCCGTTCGTGCTGCAACATCGGCAGCCGCACCAGCGCCTGGATTCCGGAGAGATAGATTCGCTTGGTATCGAGGCGGTATTTGTCATCCAACCCGATCTGCATCAGCGTCATCTTGTGGCTCCGTTAGAACGTTATCGCGGCTGGAAGGCGGGCGGCTTATCGCTTCATTATTGTTGCTTCTTCATTGGCGGCTACAGGCAGGACGCCGACAGGCCATCGACCCCGAGCAGATCGATGCGGTCGATCAGTGAAAACGATGTGTCGCCAATGTCAATATCGGTGAAGAAATTCATCGGATCGGCGTGCCCGCAGATCACGTCGGCGAAATGCCATTCGGTTGATCCCACGGTCTGAGCCCCGGCCATGATCGCAAGCCTGATCGGGTGGTTGGCGCCGACGCCGCGGGAGGTCTGATATCCATCGGCGACGCAATAGAGTTCGACGCGGACCTTGCCCGTCGAAATGTCCTGAACCGACAGCTCGACGTCGATAAAGCCGAACGCGGGATCGTCGTTCGAGCCTTTCTCATAAAAGTAGAAGGCCCCGATCTTGCCATGCACGCATGGTCCCAGTTTGCGGTCCCGGGGTACTTGCGGATCGGGCCGGGCGGGTGTTCGCGGGGGCAGGGGCCCAAGCGAACAGAACTGTCGATACGAGTAGCACTCTCCCACGCGTCTCTCCCTGATCTTGCTTTGCTGCTTTCGCGTCTCAAGGCGTCCGGTTCAGAAAGCGTGCGGCATTGGCCGCCAATGCCTCCCGGCTCGCTTCGAGCGCCTGTTCGGCGAATTGCGCAGGGCGGTCCTGTTTGATTGAAAACGGATAATCCGATCCGACCACAATATGATCCGAGCCGACGGACCGCGCGAGGAATCGCAGCGCCGGGCGGTCGTAGAGGATGGTGTCGTAGTAGAACGCTCGCGCCATCTCGGCCGGATCGCGCGCAAACAGATCCCGCAGCGGAGGTCCGAGGCTATGCGCATGCCTTAGCCGCGGCAGAATCCACGGCAGCGCGCCGCCACCGTGGCTCAGTAATATCCGCAATTTGGGAAAGCGTTCGGTGATCCCGTGAGTCAGCAGCGACGTCGCGGCGAGCGCGGTTTCAAGCGGGAAGGCGGCAACGGCGGCAAGCTCCGGGCGGCCGGCCATTCGCTCCATGCCGGATGGATGCAACGGATGGATCATGATCGCGAGATCGGCTTCTTCCGCGGCGGCATAGAACTCGTGCATGCGTGGATCGCCCAGCGCCACGCCATTGATATGCGTGCCGATCTCGATCCCGCAAAGCCCGAGCGCGCGGATGTCGGTGAGACGACGCGCGGCACGGGCAGGATCCTGAACCGGCGCCATGCCGATCCCGATAAAGCTCCGCGGATGCGCCGAGCACAGTTTCGCAATGCCGCGGTTGATATGATCGGACAACGCGTCGGCATCATCGGCGGGAAACCAGTGCGACAGCAGTTCGGGCATCGGCGAGACGACCTGAACGTCGACGTCATCGGATTGCATGTCTTCAAGACGGCGGCCGGCATCCCAGCTGCGGGAATCGATCAGGCGGAATACCTTACCGCCGACCATCACCGCGGAGCTATTCCCGCCCCGGTGTTCGATCGAAGGCCATAGCGGATTGCGTCCTGCGGCTGGCAGCATGGTTTCGGGAACAAAGTGGGTATGCACGTCGATCGCCCTGGCCACCGCTTTCTCCCCTTGTGATGCACTGCGATAGCCGCGTGGATCGACATTATCACTTTACAAGCAGGTTGGACTGTTTTTAATGTCTGCGCAATCGAAGAATAATTCGGGCCACTTCCCGCCTTCGCCAAGAAGACGGGAAAGAGCGGAAGGCTTGGGAGTGACGTACCGGTGCTAGCAGCCGAAAAAATCGTGATCGCAGGCGCCGGCCAGGCGGGGGGACGCGCGGCCGAGGCGCTGCGCTCCGCCGGCTTTCGCGGCTCGATCACGGTCATCGGCGAGGAAAAGCATCCGCCCTACGAGCGCCCGCAACTATCGAAGGAACTGCTGGCAACGCCGGATGCGCCGGTGGCCTATCTCAAACCTGCAGGCGACTGGGCCGGCCTGCTTGACGTGGCCATGGTCACCGGAACCGCCGTGGTCGCGTGCGATGCCGAGCGGCAGTCTGTTGCAACTGGCGACGGCAAGGTCTTCGGCTACGACCGGCTGCTGCTCGCCACCGGCACCCGGCCGAGGCGGATCGGGATATTCGAGCAAACCGATGCGCGCGTTCATTATCTCCGCAACATCGAAGACGCCTTGCAGCTGCGCCAGTCGTTCCATCGTAAGGACCGCGTCGTCATCATCGGCGGCGGCGTCATCGGGCTCGAGGCCGCCTGCGCCGCGGCCAAGCACGGCTGCGATGTCACCGTGGTCGAGAGCCTGCCGCGATTGCTGGCCCGGGCGTTCCCCGGATTGGTGAGCGACGTCGTCGAGGCGAGGCATCGCAACCATGGCGTCCGCTTCGAGTTTGGCGTCACGGTCGCGGCAGCGACTTTGGACGGCGTCCGTCTGACCAACGGAACCGAGCTGAAGGCGGACATCATTCTGGTCGGAATTGGCGTCGATCCCAGCAATGCGATCGCGCGTGATCTGGGCCTTTCCGCCGATGCCGGCATCGAGGTCGACGCCTGCGGGCGGACGGCGGCGCCCAATGTGTTCAGCGCCGGCGACGTGGCGCTGCAATGGAGCAAATGCCACGACCGCGCCATCCGCGTCGAGACCTGGGCCAATGCGCAGAACCAGGCGATCTGCGTCGCCGGCAATATCGCCGGGGCAAACCGCGAATACAGCGATCCGCCGTGGTTCTGGTCCGATCAATACGATCTCAACATCCAGGTCGTCGGCGACATGCTCAATGCCGACCACATCGTGCGCGGCGACATCAAGGGCGACCGCTTCTCGGTGGCCGCGATGCGCGGCAGCGAGATCGTGGGCGCGATCTCGATCAACGCCGCCAAGGACATGGCGATGTTCCGGCGGCTGGTGGCCAGGCAATCAAGACTCGACCGGTCCGACGTTGAATCGACGGCGTACGATCTGCGGCGGGCACTTAAAATCAATTGATCAAGGGAGGCACTCCGATGAATGCGATGAGGCCGATGAAGACAGCGCTTCTGATCGATGAATCGAGGAAGATCTTCAAGGTTTCCCGGCAGGCCTTTATCGATCCCGCCATTCTGGAGCTGGAGCGCGCCCAGATATTCGACAAATGCTGGCTCTATCTCGGCCACGGCTCGGAACTTGCCAAGCCCGGCGACTTCGTCACCCGTTCGGTCGGCGGCCGCAACATCCTGTTCGCGCGTGACGGCAAGGGCAATCTCAAGGCGATGCTCAATACCTGTCCGCATCGCGGCGCGCAGGTTTGCCGCGAGAAGCACGGCAGCGCCAAATCCTTCCAGTGTTTCTATCACGGCTGGGTGTTCGGCCTGGACGGGACGCTGCGCAGCCAGCCCGGAGAAGCCTCTTACGCTGCGGATTTCAAGGAGCGCAGCACCTCCAGCATGCAGCAGGTGCCGCGGTTCGACAGCTATCGCGATCTCAATTTCATCTGCTTCGACAAGAACGTCGAAAGCCTCTTCGACTATCTCGGCCCGGTCAGGGAATATCTCGACCTGATTTGCGACCAGGCGGAAACCGAAATGACGATCGTGGGCGGCACGCAGGAATATTCGATGCGCGCCAACTGGAAGCTTCTCACGGAGAACAGCATCGACGGCTATCACGCGCTGACGACGCACGCGACTTACCTGGACTATCTCAAGGCGACGACCGGCGGTCTGGCCCAGGTCGGGTTCGCAGGCTCGGCGCGCGATCTCGGCAAAGGGCACGCGGTTCTCGAATACAAGGCGCCATGGGGCCGTCCGGTGGCGCAGTGGATTCCCTCGTGGGGCGAGGAGGGCAAGCGCGAATTGTCGAGGCTCTATGATGGGCTGATAACTCGGTTCGGCCAGGAGCGGGCGGATCGCATCGCTACGTTCAACCGCAACCTGTTCATTTTCCCGAATCTCGTGATCAACGACATCATGGCGGTGACGGTGCGGACCTATTATCCCGCGGCGCCCGATTTCATGAACATCAGCGCCTGGGCGCTGGCCCCCAAGGAGGAGACCGAGTGGGCACGGAAATACCGGCTCTTCAACTTCCTTGAGTTTCTCGGCCCCGGCGGTTTTGCAACGCCTGACGACGTCGAGGCACTCGAACAGTGCCAGCGTGGTTTTCGCAATTCCAGCGAGGCGCAATGGAACGATATTTCAAAGGGTATGGGCAAGGAAGATCCGTCCTACGATGACGAGGCGCAGATGCGCGCCTTCTGGTCGAACTGGAACGAACACATCTTCCAGGTGCCGGCATGAGCGACGGAGTACCAGCGATGCAAACTATAGCTCGCACCGATGTCGAGGATTTCCTGTTCGCGGAGGCCGAACTGCTTGACGAATGGCGACTGCCGGAATGGCTGGAACTGTTTACGGACGATGCGATCTATTACGTCCCGGCAACGGATCTGGCGGTTGATGCCTCACCCGACAACAACCTGTTCTATGTCGCTGACGACCGCTTCCGGCTCAGCGAGCGGGTCAAGCGGCTGATGAAGCGAACCGCGCATGCCGAGTTCCCGCATTCGCGGACGCGGCACCTGGTCAGCAACGTCCGGATCAGGAAGCGCATCGGCGACGATCTCGAGGTCAGCTCAGCCTTCATCACCTACCGCACCAAGGACGGCGTGACCGATACGTATTTCGGCAGCAACAGGTATCGTCTGGTGCCGTGCGACGGAACCTTCCGGATCAAGGAGAAACGCTGCCTGCTGGACAGCGAAGGTCTTCGCGCCCAGGGCCGCGTCAGCATCATTCTGTGAAAGCAAGGCAGGCAGTGGATCAGAAACTGAAAAACAACGTCGCCATTGTCACCGGCGCCGCCCGAGGCATTGGCCTTGCGATCGCGGAGCGGCTGGCGCGCGACGGTGCGAAACTGGTTGTTGCGGACATGGATGGTGCGGAGCTCGACAAGGCGGCAAAGCATCTCGGCAAGGAATTTGGAGCCGAGGTTGTCGGTCATGCCGGTGATCTGTCGTCGGAAAGCGTTGCGAAAGCGACGAT
>WNEY01001653.1_pt1 | contig 15922 bp, 19 predicted proteins | sample 5400531 | NCBI WGS metagenome assembly WNEY01 (sample SAMN13153338, study PRJNA577476) | soil metagenome | isolation source: 200 cm saprolite under Douglas fir tree site 1 | place: USA:California | collected 2015-04-18
GACGTAGTAGACGAAGCCCGAGGTGTTCGTGAGCACCGCCGGCAGGCGCTTGTCGTCGGTGGTGGGCGTGGCGAGGCGGATGAAGTTGAGCCCGGCCTTGAGCGCGGGCAGGCACAGCTCCTCGTCCTCCTCCGGCGGCAGGTCCACCACGATCAGCCCGTCGACGCCGGCCGATTTGGCGGCGACTAGGAAGCGATCGACGCCGTAGATGTAGATCGGATTGTAGTAGCCCATGAGCACGATCGGCGTCGTCGTGTCCGTCTTGCGAAAGCTGCGCACCATGTCGAGCGTCTTCTGCAAGGTCTGGCCGGCCTTGAGCGCGCGCTGCGACGACATCTGGATCGCCGGGCCGTCGGCCATGGGATCGGTGAACGGCATACCGAGCTCGACCACGTCGGCGCCGGCGGCCGGAAGCGCGCGCAGGATCGCGAGCGAGGTCTCGGGATCGGGATCGCCGGCGGTGAGAAACGTCACCAGCGCGGCGCGCCCCTCGGTCCTCAACGCGGCGAAGCGATGGTCGATACGCGTGGTCATGGTCGTCGCACGGTCAATGGGGCAGTCCTTGGCGCTGGCGCTCGCGCCTGGCGGCGAGGCGGACATTGATCGTGCCCAGCATCAAGGTCACGAACGAGCCGATGAATTGCACCCATTCCTTCTTCTCCAGGATGGGGCCCGGGGCGAACAGCCGCACCTTCAGAAAGTAGACGATATACGCAGCGGACACGACGATCAGGACCCAGCCGATGAGCTTCTGCCGGCTGATCACCCGCGGCCCCCGCCGCGCCGCTCGAGATAATCCGCCACGCTGGCGAGGTCCTTGTCGCCGCGCCCGGACAGGTTGACCACCATCAGGTGATCCTTCGGCCTCTGCGGCGCGAGGTCCATCACCCTGGCGAGCGCATGCGCCGGCTCGAGCGCCGGGATGATGCCTTCCAGCCGGGAGCACAGCTCGAACGCCGCCAACGCTTCTTCGTCAGTGGCGGAGAGATATTTCACCCGCTTGATGTCGTTCAGCCAAGCGTGCTCCGGCCCGATGCCGGGATAGTCGAGGCCGGCGGAGATCGAGTGTGCCTCGTTGATCTGCCCGTCGGCGTCCATGAGCAGGTAGGTGCGGTTACCGTGCAGCACACCGGGCCGGCCGCCCGCGATCGACGCCGCGTGCAGGCCGGTGCCGAGGCCGTGACCGGCCGCCTCGACCCCGTAGATCTCGATCTGCGGCTCGTCCAGGAACGGGTGGAACAGACCCATGGCATTCGAGCCGCCGCCGATGCAGGCGATGAGCGAGTCGGGGAGACGGCCTTCGGCCTGTTGCATCTGCTCGCGCGTCTCGTCGCCGATGATGCATTGGAAGTCGCGCACCATCATCGGATAGGGATGCGGCCCGGCCACCGTGCCGATGCAATAGAAGGTGTCCGCGACGTTGGTCACCCAGTCGCGCAGCGCCTCGTTCATCGCGTCCTTGAGCGTCTTCGATCCGGAGACGACCGGGCGCACCTGCGCGCCCAGCGCCCGCATGCGCAGCACGTTCGGCTTCTGTCGCTCGATGTCGACCTCGCCCATATAGACGACGCAATCGAGCCCGAACTTCGCGCACATGGTCGCGGTCGCCACACCGTGCATGCCGGCGCCGGTCTCGGCAATCACGCGCGGCTTGCCCATGCGGCGCGCGAGCAGGATTTGGCCGAGCACGTTGTTCACCTTGTGCGCGCCGGTGTGGTTGAGGTCCTCGCGCTTGAGATAGATTTTCGCGCCACCCATAAGGCCGGAGGCCGTGCCTCGGAGATGCTCCGTCAGGCGTTCGGCGAAATAGAGCGGGCTCGGTCGCCCGACGTAATCCTTGAGATAGCCGTCCATCTCCTTCCGGAAGCGCGGGTCGGTCTTGGCCTCGGCATAGGCCTTTTCAAGATCGAGGATGAGCGGCATCAGCGTCTCGGCGACGAAGCGGCCGCCGTAGAGGCCGAAATGCCCGCGCTCGTCCGGTCCGGTGCGGAACGAATTGGGCTGCTGCACGGTCATGCGCGCCTCGCGGTCGTGGCGGTCGCGGCAAGCGCGCTCGCGGCCTCGCGGGCGGCGGCGATAAAGGCGCGGATCTTGTCCGGGTCCTTCACGCCGGCGGCGCGTTCGACGCCGGAGGAGACATCGACGCCGGGGGCGGCGGTGATACGCAGTGCCTCCGCGACATTGCCGGCATCGAGCCCGCCCGAGAGCATGAACGGCGCACCGGCCTTGAAGTTCTCCAAGAGCCGCCAGTCGAAGCTCTTGCCGAGCCCGCCCGGCCGCGTGGCTTCGCGCGGCGCGCGGGCATCGAAGATCAAGCGGTCCGCCACCTTGTCGTAGAGGCGCACCGGAGAGAGGTCCGCGCGCTTCTCGATCGGCAGCGCCTTCATGACCGGCAGCCCGAAGCGCGTGCGCACCGTCACCACGCGGTCGGGCGTCTCCCGGCCGTGGAGCTGCAGCAGGTCGGGCTTGAGCGCATCGATAATCGCCGCGATCTGCTCGTCGTTGGCATCGACCGACAGCGCGACCTTTTGCGCCTTGCCCTTCACCCGCGCGCCCAGGGAGCGGACGCGCTCGAAGCCGACGTGGCGCGGCGAGGACGGAAAGAACACGAAGCCGACCATGTCGGCGCCGGCCTCGAGCGCCGCATCGAGCGATTCGGGGGTCTTCAGACCGCAGATTTTTACGACGAGATCCATCATTCGAACTTTTCGATGAGCCGGTTGAGCGCCGTCGCGAGCGGCTCCGTTTCGTTGTGCGCAATTTGCAGGATGATATCCATGTCGATCAGCCAGTAGCCATGAACGAGCCGATGTCGCAACGCGATGATCTGCCTCCAAGGTATGTCGGGCGCATCAGCCAATACATCCTCCGAAACTTCGTTCAGAGCTTCGCCGACTACCGTGAGGCAGTAACGGATAGCCAGATAGTCCCGGTCATTTGATGCATTTCGGTCGAACGTACGCCCAATTTGGTGCGCCTGATTTGCATAGTAGCGTGCATCGGCGAGCCAAGCGTGGACCGGCCGATCATTCATAAAGGTTGCAGCGTCGCCAGGACACGTCTCGCATCTTCGCCGTGGAGCTCACTTCGAAGGACAATCCCAACGGGATGCCCGAGGCGCTTCGACAGGTCGATTTCAGCTCCAGTGAGACTGACCAGGGACAAACCCTCGCGCTTCTCGGCGAGGAAATCGTAGGCATCCTCTCCGAATATATGGGGAGCGCTTCCACGTGCGAGCAGACCCACAAAGCGCAACGGAAATCTCTCCTCCACGTCGTGGAGGTGGTCGAGCAGCTTCTGGCGATCGATCTGGTGGACGTTCATGGCGTACCCTCGGCCCGCAATATAACACGAGTAAGGAAAATCGCCATCCATCGCTTGGGCGGCAACTATTTGATCAGAAAGGAATTTCGACCCCCCGCTCACGCCGCCGGCGGCGGGATGGAGAGCCGCGGCGTGTAGTCAGCGGGCAGCGGCGGGGCGGGAACTTCGACCGGTCCCATGCGCCGCTTGAGCTGATCCACCTCCGCGCGCAGCTCGCGCACCTGCGCCTGCGCGAGGCGTGCGGCGCGGCGCCATTTGCTCTGCCGCAGCCAGGCCGCGACGCCGCCCACGACGACGCCGCCGATCACGAGCAGCAGGATCAGCGCGAACAGGGGCAGCGAGCGCGCGAAGGCGGGGTGCGCCTGGTCGAACGGATCGAACGAGACCGTGACGGTCTGGCGGTTCGCTACCGCGAAGGTGACGACAACGATCGCGAGCGGCACCAGGATCAGCGCCGTGACAATCTTGCGGATCATGGTCTCAGGCGACGGTGCGATTGAGCCGCTCGCGCATTTCCTTGCCGGTCTTGAAGAACGGCACCGATTTCTTCTCCACCGAGACGTGGGCGCCGGTGCGCGGATTGCGGCCGGTGCGGGCCGGACGGTTCTTGACGGAGAAAGCGCCGAAGCCGCGCAGCTCGACGCGGTCGCCGCGGGCCATGGCCGCGATGATCTCGCCGAGGATGGCGTTGACGATGTTCTCCACGTCTCGCTGATAGAGATGCGGGTTCTGCGACGAGATGCGCTGCACGAGCTCGGATTTGATCATCGGTGCTGCCGTCCTGATCTGAACCAGGGCCTAGTTCGTCATCGAAGGGTGCCAAAGGGCCAGCAGACCGTCAAGGTTGAGGCGCTCGATGGCCTGCACCGCGCCCCACTCCTCCAGGCGCCGCGCGAGGGCGGGAAGCCCCACCGCGTCGAGGGCGGCGATCGCCGCCGTGTGCAGGAACGGCAGGTCGCTGAGCCGGTCGCGCAGCCGATAGTCGCGCACCGGGGTCTTCGGGTCGATGCTCTTTTCCTTGGCCAGCCAGGCGACCGCCGCCCGCTCGTCGCCGAGCTCGTCGACGAGCTTGAGCGCGATTCCCTGCCGTCCGGTGAAGACGCGGCCGTCGGCCACGCGCTCCAAGGTTGCGTCGTCGAGCTGCCGGCGCGACTTCACCAGGCCGCGGAACCAGGCATAGGAGTCCGAGACGATGGCCTCGATCGCCGCCCGCGCCTCCGGCGAGGTCGGCTCGAAGCCGTTGGGCGCCGCCTTCAGCGGGGTGGACTTGATCTCCTCGACCTTCACGCCGAGCGTCTTCAAGAGATCGCCCACGTTGGGATATTGGAACAGCACGCCGATCGACCCCACCAGCGAGGTTTCCTGCGCAACGATATGATCGGCGGCGATGGCGGTGATGTAGCCGCCGGAGGCGGCGAGCCCGTCGATGACGACCACTATCGGTTTCTGTTCCTTCAGCCGCAACAGCGCGTCATGCAGCTGCTCGGAGCCGGCGGTGGTGCCGCCGGGACTGTTGACGTGCACGATCACGGCCTGAGCGCGCGACTTGCCCAGCCGCTCCAGCGCCTCCACCCGCTCCTGGTCGCTGCGGATGAGGCCGGTGATGGTAATGCGCGCGATCGTCCCGGCCGGCGTCCCCGTCAGCATGGCGGTGCCGGGCGCGCGCAACGCGGCGCCCGCCGCGACCACCGCGCAGATCGCGATGAGGATCGCGACGACGCGCCAGAACGTGAGCTTGCGCCGCATCCGGCGACGATCGACGATGGTATCGGCATCGAGCGACATCGCTAGCCTCCTTCGCCATCTCCCGCGCTGATTCGGGCGGGAGGGTGCCGCCCCCCGCCGCAAGGGTCAATGGCACGCAGGAACCGGCCGCAATTGTGGCAAATGCAGCGGATACGGCGCGGCCGGCTACTCCTTCTTGTCCGCCGGCTTTTCCGTCGCGCGCTTGAGCGCGGTGCCGAGAATGTCGCCGAGCGTCGCGCCGGAATCGGAGGAGCCGTATTGCGCGATCGCCTCCTTCTCCTCGGCCACTTCGAGCGCCTTGATCGAGACCTGCACCTTGTGGGTGCGGCGGTCAAACTGGATGACGCGGGCGTCGACCTTCTGGCCGGCGGCGAAGCGCTCCGGCCGCTGCTCGCCGCGGTCGCGCGCCAGCTCCGAGCGCTTGATGAAGGTGGTGAGGTCGGTGCCGACGATCTTCACGTCGATGCCGCCTTCCTTCACGTCGGTCACCTCGCAGGTGATGACCGATCCCTTCTTGAGGTCGCCGGCGCTGTCCATCGGATCGCCTTCGAGCTGCTTGATGCCCAGCGATATCCGCTCCTTCTCGACGTCGACGTCGAGCACCTTGGCATTGACCTTGTCGCCCTTCTTGTACTCCTCGATGACCTGCTCGCCCGGCCGCTTCCAGTCGAGGTCGGAGAGATGCACCATGCCGTCAACATCGCCGTCGAGGCCGAGGAAGAGCCCGAACTCCGTCTTGTTCTTGACCTCGCCCTCGATCAACGTGCCGGGCGGATACTTCTCGACGAAGACCTCCCACGGATTGCGCATGGTCTGCTTGAGACCGAGCGAGATGCGCCGCTTGACCGGATCGACCTCGAGGATCTGCACGTCCACCTCCTGCGAGGTGGATACGATCTTGCCGGGATGCACGTTTTTCTTCGTCCAGGACATCTCGGAGACGTGGATGAGGCCCTCGATGCCGGGCTCGAGCTCCACGAACGCGCCGTAGTCGGTGATGTTGGTGACGCGGCCCTTGAAGCGGGTGCCCACGGGATATTTCGCCTCGATGCCCTGCCACGGGTCGTCTTGCAGTTGTTTCATTCCAAGCGAAATTCGGTGGGTCTCGTGGTTGATCTTGATGATCTTGACCTTCACCTGTTGGCCGATATTGAGCACCTCGGTGGGGTGATTGACGCGCCGCCAGGCGATGTCGGTCACGTGGAGGAGGCCGTCGATACCGCCAAGATCGACGAACGCGCCGTAATCGGTGATGTTCTTGACCACGCCGTCGATGACCTGGCCCTCTTCGAGGTTCTGAACCAGCTCCTGGCGCTGCTCGGCGCGGGTCTCTTCCAGCACCGTGCGGCGCGACACCACGATGTTGCCGCGCCGGCGATCCATTTTCAGGATCTGGAATGGCTGCGGCTGGTTCATCAGCGGGGAGACGTCGCGGATCGGCCGGATATCGACTTGGCTGCGCGGCAGGAAGGCCACCGCGCCGTCGAGATCGACGGTGAAGCCGCCCTTGACCTGGTTGAAGATCACCCCCTGGACCTTTTCGTTGCCGTTGAACGCCTTTTCCAGCTTGCCCCAGCTCTCTTCCCGGCGCGCCTTGTCGCGGGAAAGAACGGCCTCGCCGAGCGCGTTCTCAACCCGTTCGAGATAGACCTCGACGGTGTCGCCCACCTTGATGTCCGACTGCCGGCCCGGGCCTGAGAACTCGCGCAACGCAACGCGCCCCTCGGTCTTGGCCCCGACGTCGATGACGGCCAAGTCCTTCTCGATCCCGACGACGATCCCTTTGACGACCTGGCCTTCCTGCGGACTGCCTTGGGTAAAGGACTCTTCGAGCATCTTCGCGAAATCTTCGCGTGACGGCGTGGCGGATGCGGTGGCGATGGCCATGAATACTCCTCGTTAGCGGTTGGTCGCTTGATGGGGCTTCGTGCGCAAGGGGCAGCCGCCAACGATGAGCGGCCCGGCATCCGAGCGATCGAAACGATGATTGCGGTCCGGCGCACCATCAAAGAAGCGGGCGGAGCAGGCTTATCCTCCAATGACGGGACGCGGTCAGCCGCGGACCCGGCCTGCTCGGACGGCTTCGACAATGTCGATGGCGGCCCGGAATGCGGCGTCTATATCCAAATGCGTGGTGTCGAGCAAGTGCGCATCGGGCGCGGCTTTCAGGGGGGAGGCGGCCCGGGTCGTATCGCGCTCGTCGCGACGAGCGATGTCGGCGAGGATCTCGGCGACGTTCACCATGCCGCCGGCCGCCCGCAGCTCGGCCGTGCGCCGGTCCGCGCGCACCTCGGGGGTTGCGGTGACGAAGATTTTCACGTCCGCATCCGGAAAAATGACCGTTCCGATGTCGCGGCCGTCGAGCACCGCACCGGGCGGCGTGCGCCCGAAATTGCGCTGGAATGCGCGCAGCGCCCCGCGCACCTCCGGGATCGCCGAAACGAGCGAAGCCGCCTCGCCCACCGCCTGGCTCTTGAGCGCCGCTTCGTCGAAGCTGCTGGGATCGAGCGCCTCCGCCGCCGCCACCGCGCGCGCCTGATTGGCCGGCGACTGACCGGCATCGAGCAAAGCTTTCGCCACCGCCCGGTAGATCAGCCCGGTATCGAGGTGACGTAAGCCGTAGTGGGCGGCGAGCCGCTTGCCGAGCGTACCTTTGCCGGAGGCCGCCGGCCCGTCGATGGCGATGATCATGAAAGCTCGGCACCCAATCCGCGCATCATCGGCACATAACCGGGGAAGCTCGTGGCGATGAAGGACGCATCATCGATACCGACCGGCTGCTCGGTCGCGAGCCCCATCACCAGGAACGCCATGGCGATGCGGTGATCCATGTAGGTCACGACCGTGCCGCCGCCGCCCGGACGCCCCTTGCCGTGCACGATCAGATCGTCGCCGTCGATCTCGACTGCAACACCGTTCGCCCTGAGGCCGTCGGCAACGGCGGCGAGCCGATCGGATTCCTTCACGCGCAGCTCCTTGAGCCCGCGCATCACCGTGGTGCCTTCGGCGAAGCTCGCCGCCACCGCCAGCACGGGATATTCGTCGATCATCGACGGGGCGCGCGCCGCCGGTACCTCGACGCCGCGCAGCGCCGATGCGCGCACGCGAAAATCCGCCATCTCCTCGCCCACGTCGCTGCGCAGGTCGAGCGCCTCGATCTCGGCGCCCATCTCCCGCAAGGTCGTGATCAAACCCGTGCGCAGGGGATTGGTCATGACGTCGGTCAGGATAAGCTCCGATCCCGGTACGATCAGCGCCGCCACCACCGGGAAGGCCGCGGAGGACGGGTCGGCCGGCACGACGACCGGCGCGGGCGTGAGCTCCGGCTCTCCCTGCAAGGTGATCTTGCGGCCCTGCGCGCCATCGGCTTCGACCGTGACTTCGGCACCGAAATGCGCAAGCAGGCGCTCGGTGTGATCGCGGCTGGCCTCGGCCTCGAAGACGGTCGTTTCGCCCGGCGCGGCCAGCGCCGCCAGCAGCACCGCCGACTTGATCTGCGCCGACGGCACCGGGGTGCGATAGACCACCGGCATCGGATCGCGCGCGCCGGCGAGCGTGAGCGGCAGCCGGCCGCCGTCGGTCTCGCTCGTGGCCCGGGCACCGATCAGCTCGACCGGATCGAGGATGCGCCGCATCGGCCGCTTGCGCAGGCTCTCGTCGCCGTCAAAGGTCGCGGTGATGGGGCAGCCGGCGACCGCGCCCATGACCAGGCGGCAGCCGGTGCCGGAATTGCCGAAATCGAGCACGGAAGTGGGCGTGCGGAAGCCGCCCACGCCGACGCCATGCACGCGCCACTCCCCCTCGCCGGTCCGCTCCACCGCGGCGCCCAGCGCCCGCATGGCCTTGCCGGTGTTGATCACGTCCTCGCCTTCGAGCAGCCCGGAAATGCGGGTCTCTCCCACCGTGAGCGCGCCGAAAATCAGCGCCCGGTGCGAGATCGACTTGTCGCCGGGCACGCGCGCGCGGCCCTTGAGGGGGCCGGAACGACGCCCGGCAAGCGGGGATGGGGTGGCGTGGTTCACGTGCGATCTCGTCGATATGGGGTCGACCTCCACTAGCACGGGGGCCATTGGTCGTCATCCGGAGCGAAAAAGGGGCCGCCGAACAAGCCCTTGGAAGCCGCTGCGGCGCTATTGACACTGGCACTGCGACTCGCCAAGTGAAGCACCTCATTTTAGACCCGCTCAAGGAACCCGGACCGTGGCGAAACCCGAGCTCGGCACCAAGCGCCTCTGCGGCAATTGCGGCGCGAAATTCTACGACCTGAACAAGGACCCGATCGTCTGCCCGAAGTGCCACACCGTGATGGCGCTGGCGGCGGTGACGACGACGCGGGCACGGCCGGAGGCCGCAGCCCCGGCACGCGCCGCGGCGCCCGCGCCGGAGGAAGAGGTGGTGGCGCCGGAGACCGCCGAGGCCGAGTTCGTTTCGCTCGAGGAGGCTGACGCGGAGGCCCAGGGCAAGAAGCCTGCCGAGGGCGAGGCAGCCGAGGGCGCCGAGGAAGAGGTCGAGCTCGAGGACGAGGGCATGGACGACGCCACCTTCATCGAGGAGCAGGAGGAAGGCGACGAGGACGTCACCGACATCATCGGCGACGTCGAGGACGAGGAGGAGACCTGACCGGGGCCGGCGGCCCGACCTCGCCGCCGCGAGCGGCAGGATTCTGGTCAGGGCGAGCGCGGCTCGGTACAATCGAAACGATTTTCGGACGCGGATGTCCCGACGCCGCGTCCCGCGTGGGGCCATAGCTCAGTTGGGAGAGCGCTTGAATGGCATTCAAGAGGTCGGGGGTTCGACTCCCCCTGGCTCCACCACTTTATCTCACTCGATCCCGAGCAACGCGGCGATCTTCTCGCGAACGTCATCCACCACTTCGGACGAAGCCGGCGCAATGAACCCGGCTTTGCGTGCCTCCCACGATAAGCATCGCACTTGATCGGACAGCACCACGCCCGTGACACGACCGCCAGCGGGAAGCGGGACGTCGAACCGAAAGCCTTTCGCCTGGTTGGTCACCGCGCACGCGATGCAGAGGCCGGTGCGCTCATTATACGCGCGCGGGCTCAGCACGAGGGCCGGGCGTCTTCCTGGCTGTTCGTGACCTTGCGTCGGGTTGAGATCGATCCAGATGAAATCGCCCGCATCCGGGCAATAGACGTCACCAGACTTCGTTTCCGACCGGCGGACCCCACTCGACTTCGGGGTGGTAATTCTCCTTGGTGATTCCGGCAATCAATTCCTCCAAACGATAGCGGCGGCGCTTGCGCGACCTAGCGACCTTGACGACGAGGGCGCCGTCCTCGATCGTCATCTCGGCGCGCTTCCCTTCGCTCGCTCCAAGCTCCTTGGCGAATGCGCTCGGAACCCTCACGGCGAGCGAGTTGCCCCATCTCAAAAATTCAGTCTTCATGACACGGTTACCATGCCGGAGCGGCGTTGTCGATACAATGTAGATACGACATCGTGACGTATATATGCAAGCCCTAAAGCGTACAGGTCCAAATTGGGTAGCGGACAAGTCCAAACTCGGTTTGCCAGCTCGGTCTTGGAGCGGGCGCGACCGGAGTGGCGCAATGCAATAGAATTGACGAGCATGAGCGCCCACCTTTGAAATACGAGAGCGGCAATGAACTCCGCCGGTACCAAACCTCTCGTCGCCCTCACCGGGGCCACCGGCTTCATCGGGCAATGCCTGCTGCGCGAATTGCCCAAGCGCGGCTACCGGCTGCGCGTGCTGCTGCGGCGGCCGAGCACCGTGCCGATGGCGGCGGCGAGCGCCGTGGTCGGCGATCTGGCGCGGCCACAGAATATGGCCGCGGCGCTGGCCGACGTCGATGCCGTGATCCACTCCGCCGGCCTGGCGCATGCCATGTCGGGGCTGCCCGAGGACGACTACCGCATGCTCAACACGCAGGCCACGATCGGCCTCGCGCGGGCGGCGCAGCGCGCCGGCGCCAAGCGCTTCGTGTTCCTGTCCTCGATCCGCGCGCAATCCGGGCCGACTGCCGAGCGGGTGCTGACCGAGGACCTGACGCCTGAGCCCACCGACGCCTATGGCCGCTCCAAGCTCGCCGCCGAGCAGGGGCTCAAAGAGCTCGGCCTCGACTGGGTCGCGCTGCGGCTGGTGCTCGTTTACGGCGCGGGGGTGAAAGGCAACATGGCGGAGCTCGTGCGGTTTGCGCGCACGCGCTATCCGTTGCCGCTCGCGCTGCTCACGGGCAAGCGCTCGCTGCTCGCGCTCGACAATCTGATAGCGGCGGTCGACGCGGTGCTCGCGGCGCCGGGCCCGTTGCGGCGGCCGCTGATCGCGGCCGATCCCGAGCCGCTGACGATCCCCGAGATGATCGCGGCCATACGGGCCGGACTCGGACGCCGGCCGGGGCTCATCCCGCTGCCGCCGTCATGGCTCGCAGCCGCATTGCGCGCCGCGGGACGGGCGGAGACCTACGAGCGCCTGGCGGGCTCGCTGGTGGCGGATGCCTCGGCGCTCGCACGGCTGGGCTGGTCGGCACCGGTCACGACGCCGGACGCGCTCGCGGCGCTGGCGCGGGGGTGAGCAATGCGTTTCGTCATGCCCGGGCTTGTCCCGGGCATCCACGTCTTACTTCCTTGGGCGGCAAAACGTGGATGGCCGGGACAAGCCCGGCCGTGACGTAGGAATTTGCGGAGCGATCAGCGCGTCAGCACGATGAAGTCGGTGCCCAAGCCGGTCTCGGACCCGAGTCCCTGGTCGGAGATGATGAGCGACGCGCCGGGCGCCATCAGCTCGGAAATCCGGTCGATGGCGTCCTGCGGGATGGTGACGCGGTCGAGCGCCTCGGCCGCGTTCGACGCCGACAAGATGATCGGCTCGACCTTGGCGCCCTTCTCGGGCTTCTTCGCCTCGACCTTCTTCGCCTGGGCCGCCGCGCCCGGCATCGACACCACATTCCAGCGCATGGTGGTGTTGTCGTCCTTGACGGCGAGCGCGGTGAACACATGGGTGCCGAGCGGCTTGTCCGGCTGCTCGAACGTGACCGGCACGTTGAACAGCGGCTCGAAGGCCTTGCGCACGTAGAGCTTGCCTTCCTTGCGGCTGATGAATACGGAGACCGGGCCGGGCTTGAGCGGCCGTACGTCCGTCGCGCCTGCACCATCTGCGGCCGCCGTTTTCGCGCGGCGCCTGTCAAACAGGTCGTAGGGCGACTTCGCGTCCGACGCAGTCACCTCGCGCGGCTTCGCCATCGCAAAGGCCATGGCGTCGTAGGCGGGGTCGCCCGGCTTGAACGCGTCCGACACGATCCCTTGCACGTTCCCTTGGCGCTTGCCGTCGGCGAGTCCGGCGAATTCCAGCGCGCCGTAGGCGCGCTTCACGATGTCGGCCGAGGACGCGCCGCCCTCGAACCTGGTCTCCAACTTGGCCTCGATCTTGGGCTCGGGCGCCTCGCGCTTGATGGTGAACAGCTTGGCATGGGCGACCGCGGCCGGGGTGACTTCGCTGCGCGCGATGACCACCCGCACGCCGAGCTTGGTGATGCCCCACATCTGCTTCGCGAACGCCTCGGGCAGCCGGATGCAGCCGTGCGAGGCCGGATAGTTCGGCACGATGCCCTGATGCATGGCGACGCCTGACCAGGTGATCCGCTGCATGTAGAACATCGGCGCGTCGCCGTAGAGGTTGGAGTGGTGCCAGCGGTCCTTCTGGATCACGCTGAATACGCCGGTCGGGGTCGCATGGCCGGGTTGGCCGGTGGAGACGCGCGAATGCGCGATCGGCACGCCGTCGGAATAGAGCGTCAGCTGCTGCTTATCGATCGAGATGATGACCGTGAGCAGGCCCTTGGCCTTCGACGCCACATCGTCGGCCTCCTTGGCCGGCGCCTTGTCGCGCGCTGCGGTGACGACGCCGGACTTCGCCGGCTGCGGCTGGGCTTGCGGTTGCACGTTGAACGGAACCGCGCCGGCCGAGGTGGTGAGGCCGGCAAGCAAGGCGGCGCCCGCAGTCAGTGCCAGAACACCATCTCGATTGCGGAAAATTGCGGAACGGCCCGCCACGGGCCGGTGGGATTGCTGCACGGACGCCCCCTTCTGGACTGTGCGCGGACCTTCCCTGCGAGGTCCTGGGCTCAGACAATTAGTCGCGCACGGGGCCTAAAAGGTTCGACCCGAATAACGCGTTATTTTTCAATAAATTGAGCGAAGTTTGCCCGGCAAAAGTGCCGGGCCGACGTCAATCCTTGAACGGATCGAACACGTCGGCGCCGGCCATGACCACCGCGAACGGCTTGAGCGTATGCTCGATCTCGATCGTCCCGGCATGGCGCGCCAGCACGTCCGGCAGGCGCCGATAGGCCTGCGGCGCCTCGTCGAGATCGCCACCGATGAGGCGCACCCCCTTCGCGCGCAGCCAGGCCTGCATCTCGTCATGGCGCACCCGCCCGGGCTGACGCATCCGCTTTCCGGTCTGCGGATCCTTGACGCTCTTGCCGCGCGCCTGCGTGCGCGACATCACCCGGCCGGCGCCGTGCACGGTGGAATAGAAGCTTCCCGCCGAGGTCGTGCCTTCCACTCCCGACAGGATGACCGCGTCGTCGCCCATCGAGCCGCCGACGAAACCGCGCTGGCCGGGGAACGCCGGCGTCGCGCCCTTGCGCACGACCCAGAGGTCGCGATCGCCGTGGCGCTCGCGCCAGGCGTAGTTGTGATGATTGTGCACGGTATCGAGCACCTCGCCGCCGACGATGGCGCGTACGCGCTCCACCACCCATTCGCGCCCCGCATAGGCGTATCGGCCCGCGAGCGTCATGGCGGCGAGGTATTGCCGGCCGAGGTCGCTGTCCTGGTGCAGGAGGGTCGGCGCGACGTCGATGCCGTCCTTGCCGCCGGCGAGCTTGATGAACGCGGTCGCGGTCTTGTGCCCGAGCCCGCGCGAGCCGAAATGCACACCGATCCAGACCAGGCCCTCCCCGTCCTCGAACAGATCGACATAGTGGTTGCCGGTGCCGACGGTGCCGAGCTGATCGCGCGCCATCGCCTTGAGATGGCCGATGACCTGCGCCTCCTGCCACAGCGGGCTGTCGAACAATTCATGCTCGACCTTCTCGGGGTTGCTGCGGCCGAGGCCAAAGCTGACGGTCGCCGCGATCTGTTCGACGATGGGGCCGATGCGATCGTCGATCGCCCTCCTCGGCAGGTCGAGCTTCACCGCCATGTTGCCGCAGGCGATGTCGAACCCGACGCCGCTCACCGAGATGTGCTCGTCGTAGGCGATCACGCCGCCGACCGGCTGCGCGTAGCCGAGATGACCGTCGGCACACAGCACGCCACCCACGACGCTGCCGAATTGCATGCAGCGCGCCATCTGCGCCTGGGTGCGCTCATCGTGGTCGCCGAAGATCGTCGCCTCGGGCATGCTGCGCTCCCGCGAGCCCGAGTATACCGCGCTTTCGTCGACGTCGGTTGGGTTAGCGCGGCCCGCGCATTTGCGTCTCTTGCCGTACATTTGCCCGCGCGTAACCCAACATCACGCAACGTGCCGGAAATGTTGGGTTACGCGCGGATCAATATCTCGGTCCACCTCGCCGCCGGGGGCCGCGCTAACCCAATCTACGACCCCGGACCGCATCGAGCGCCCAGGCGCCGGCGCCATGCGCGAACAGCACGAGGAAGCCTCCCGCGATGGCGAGGTCCTTCTCGAAATGCAGCAGCTCGTTGCGATTGCCGAGCTTGGCGTGAAACAGCACGGCGGTCGCCACGCAGAACCCCGCGAGGATCAGCGCAGCGGCGCGCGTGTACAGACCGAGCACGATCAAGAGCCCGCATCCCGCTTCCGCCGCGATGGCGAGCGGCAGGAGCGTTCCCGGCACGCCGAACGCCTCGCTATAGGCGACCGCCGCCGAATAGGCTGTGAGCTTGGCGAAGGCCTCGTGCAGGAATATCGCCGCAAGCAGGAGGCGGCCGGCGAGCGCCGCCGCCTCCATGACCGGGAACCCTCGGATCAAGCCCGAGGGCAGGCTCATATTGGCGCTCAATTGACCTTCGCGGTCGTGGCGGGAGCGCCGGCAACCGCCTTCTCGAGGTCGGCAAGCTCCTCGCAGCCCGAGGGGCAGAGCTTCTTCAGGAGCACGACGTTCTCCTTCGCCTTGTCGAGCTGCCCGGTCTCGACATAGAGCTCGCCCAGATATTCAAGTGCGCCCTTGTGCTCGGGGTCGAAGTCGAGCGCCTTGCGATAGAACGTGTAGGCCTGCTTGTAATCGCCGGTCTTGCGCAGGCTGAAGCCCATCAGGTTGTAGACGTCGGCGTGCTGATAGGTCTGCAGCATCGGCGTGAGCTCCGCGAGTGCGCCCTTGAAGTCCTTGGCCTTGATCTTGGCGCGGACCGAAGCGAGGTCCGGCGCGTCGCGGGACGTAACGACGTCGACGGCGAGCGCACCGGTCATCGACGCGCCCATGAGCAGCGCCGAAAGCAAGAGCGTGGACGTTTTCATGATCCTCTCCTATTCGATTGCGTCGGAAAGCAAACGATCCGATACCGCTCACGACTTCATCACGGTGAGCGCGTAGCCGGTGCCGTCCTTGGCGACGGTGCCGGCGCCCGGGAACGGGAAGTGGTAGCCGCTGATCATGATCTTGTCGGCGATCACGCGGTCGAGCAGCTTGCGGCGCGAGGCCTCGGCGGTCGGCGGATCCTGATCGTAGGCGCCGTGCCAACCGGGATTGGCGACCACCAGCGCCGGCACATAAGCGGTGTCATTGGAGATCATGAGCTGGCTCGCGCCGGAGGAGAGATGGAACGCGCGATGACCGGGGGTGTGGCCGGGCGCGCTGACGAAGCGGATGCCGGGCGCCACCTCGGGCTCGCCGCTCACCTGGCG